>ERZ761602.564-NODE-564-length-77934-cov-17.450121_pt1 | contig 77934 bp, 62 predicted proteins | sample MGYA00512165_ERZ761602 | MGnify/ENA primary metagenome ERZ761602 (study PRJEB28899, sample SAMN02445085) | bioreactor sludge metagenome | biome: EBPR sludge; isolation source: Thorneside wastewater treatment plant | place: Australia: Brisbane, Thorneside...
TTAGCATTTTTCCCTGGACTGTCCGTCCAGGACAGGCTGGCTGGACGGCTTCGCCGTCCCCGCCCCAGCGCAGGTATCCCCTATCGGGGACGAGCCGCAAACCGTTAGGCAGCATTAAATTGATAAGCCATAGGAGTAACACTGTGCGATTTTATGTCAACGTTCTCACCCGTCTTTTGCTGTTAGGTTGTGTTATACCCCTAACAATTAGCACGATGGTCTATGAAGGCTTCACCACCAATTACACAAGGTATGTTTTCTCACAAAGAGGATTTGAAAGTCAATACAACGAGGGAATATACAAATATCGGGTTCTGGGTAAAGCTCTGCTCCTTAAAACGTACAGAGTCATAAAACACTATGAAATCCCGACGATTAAGCCTCAATTTCTATCTCTTTTAGACGAAAATGCGGATCGGAAATTTTACTCTGCTTACTTTTACATGAACACGATTTTCCTCTGCCTAACATCTATCATGTTGTTCTTCGTTCTTGGCGGGCAGAAGAACCTGAATTTCATAACCGTAGATCTTCCCATAATTTCGATGTGCTTCCTCATGGGAATTACTCAATACGTTGTTGTTCCATATGATACGCTATCGTATTTCTTTCTTGCTTTGGCTGCATTCTTCATCATTTCCAGTAGGCAGACATTATGGAACACAATGGCATTATGTTTTGTTGTTGTGTCAGCCACATTAACTAGAGAAACATCTGCCTTGATATTGGCTCTATATTTTGCCATGAATTATAGGACGATACTCGCGAAACCAACGTCGTTAATGATTAACCAAACCCAAAGGGATTTCTTCCTTATCACCATTTGTTATATCAGTACGTATGTAGGGTTGCGATATGTGTTGGGGGGCGCAAATGTAATATACCAAGATCTAAGAATCTTAGAAAACATCAACCCATTGTCCCTTTTGAGCATCATATTCTTTGGCAGCTTTGCAATTCTGGTTTCAATCACAGAATCGGCGTCAAAAAGCGTACTGGTATTGTATATTGTCTCACTGCCTTATATAATATCTATTGTGTTAATCGCCAATCCATGGGAAATTCGGCTATGGATACCGATCATATTACTGGTTCTCATCTTGAAGGTCAAAGCCGCCCAGGCGCATGAAATAACAGAGCAAGGGGTTTCTAAACAACATGCTGCCTAACAAAGCGTGCGTCTGACGCTGGGGACTGCCGCCTTCGGCGGTGTGCGCACATCCCAAGCAGTTTTTTACGCCTTGTCATTTTTCTGGTCGGACGGCTTCGCCGTCCCCGCCCCAGCGCAGGCTTGCGCCACGAAGTGGTGTATCCCACTCGCTTCGCTCGGGGACGATGGCGCAAACCGTTAGGTGCTTGTCTTGAAAAAAATAGCATTGGGAGAAATCAATTGGCTATCGTTGAAATTAACTCAGAAGTAAACGGGCATCGTTTATTCGGCGTACTTTCAGGTGAAGGTGAAACCACTGTAATCCTTGACGCTGGATTAGGCGGAACTTCTGAAGATTGGGCAAAAGTCCAGCCAGAAGTAGCAAACTTTACAAAAGTTTTCAGTTACAGCCGAGCAGGTCTTGGAAAAAGTGAAAAGGCTTCAACGCCGAGAACTTGCAAAGATATCATTGAAGATCTCAGAAGTTTTTTATTGTCAGTAAATTTGAATCCGCCGTATATTCTGGTTGCACATTCATGGAGCGGAATTAATGCTCGCTGGTTTGTAAATCAATATCCCGATGAAATTGCAGGAATGGTTTTGATTGACGCTGTTCATGAAGATAAATACGAACAGTTTGAAAAAGTTCTTTCGGAAGAAAAAGCAAGTCGTATGTGGCTATTTGTCAAAGACCCTTCCAAAAACGATGAGAACATTGACCGAATCGCAAGCATTGAGCAAGTACGCAGTAAGCAAAATACTTTTGATTTTCCATTAATTGTCTTGACACGAGCCACAGATTCCGATGAATTGAGTAAAATCGAAACAGATTTACAGGTTGAATTTTTGAAGTTGTCTGCGAAAAGCAAGCAATATTTTTCAAAACATAATGACCACTTCATTCAGAATTCAGAGCCTGAACTTGTGATAGATTCGATACGTCAGGTTGTAGAGTCTGTGAAAGCAAATATCGCTTAAGATTCAACCGCACCTAACAAAGCGTACACCTGACGCTGGGGACTGCCGCCTTCGGCGGCGTGCGGCATCCCAAGCAGTTTTCACGCCTTAGCATTTTTCCCTGGACTGTCCGTCCAAAACAGGCTGGCTGGAATAGCCATTTGGTCTATATCGGCATTAAATTAGAAATAACCAAAAACAAACAGGAAGGTCATAATGAACTTTCTTAAGAATCTATTCGGTATTCTGGGAACGCTTGTTTCGGTATGGGGGCTTTTTGTAATTCTCGATGCGTTAGGAAGTCGGTCAGAAGGCGCTTGGGTTGACCCTGCTGGTTTCAGGGTAGTGTTCGGATACATTATCCTTATCCCTGGATTGATTATGTTGGGGTTATGGCGGCTGATCAGTAAATTCGTTTCAAAACCAAACGACGTCCCTATCAAGAATGAACTTGAACATGAACAGACTCTTGACTCTGCCGAAAAAGAACAAAGAAGAGCAGAAAGTCTTGGTGTTGAAATAGCAATTTGCCCGAATTGCGGAACATTAAACTCATTATCGTTATTGACTTGCGAGAAATGCAAAACCAATTTAGAGAAAGTAAAGCCAGTTCGCAATCCGCATATTTGATGAAATGCTATTTACATTAAGGAGACTGAAATAGCTGGAAATAGGATTTCGATATATAATCCAGAACCCCGATGAAAATCGAGATACGAATCCCCTCCCGATCAGACCGCCTCCTCATCCGCCGGATGATGGAGCTGCACAACTATGATTTTTCCGAGTTCGAGGACAATGATCTGGATGAACATGGTCATTTCGGGTATGGCGATCTGGATTATTTCTGGTTCGAACCAACCCACGCGGCGTTCATCGTCACGGTAGATGAAAAGCTGGCGGGCTTCGTGCTGGTGGACAATGAGACGTTTGTAGAGGGGAACGAACGCTCGATTACGGAATTCTTTGTCATGCGAAAATACCGCCGCAAAGGCGTGGGAAAATGGGCTGCTACAGAAGTGTTCAGCCGCCTGCCCGCCAAATGGGAAGTGCGTGTGATCGAAAACAATGCGCCTGCCAAGGCGTTCTGGAAACGGATTATCGGTGAATACACCGGGGGGAATTATCAAGAGACGCAGCTCGATTCCGACGACTGGAAAGGTCCGGCATTTTCATTTGATAATCGTCCAGAGAAAACATGACCTCCACCTGGTTTTTCCTCTCACTTGGCGACGGCATGACCGCTGACGAACTATCGGAAGAGATCCGCGCGGCATTTCAGACGGCGTTTGAGTCTGCGGGTGAGCCTGTTGATATGGCGGTATTCAAGCGGCTCGAATCGGAGGGAAGATTGCATTGCGAAGTGATCGCATATTTCTCCCCGTCTGCTGAGGGGTTGGCTAAGCTTTTCGACGCGGGACCCTGCCAAAGACCGGAGCGAAGCGGTCTTGGCTTGCTGGCAGGATACGAGGGCAGCTGGTCGGTTTTATTCCCCCAATCCGAAGCGTAGATCAGTCAAAAACGACCCCGGAAGCCAGTGTGCTTCCGGGGTCATGATTTTATCCCTTGAAGAAATTCGAGACGAAGAACCAGATATTGGCGGGGCGCTCCGCCAAGCGGCGCATGAAGTACGGATACCAATGCGTACCGAAGGGGATGTACACGCGCACGGGGTAGCCTTCCTTCACCAACTGCTCCTGCAAGTCGCGGCGGATACCGTAAAGCATTTGGAATTCGAGCCCGCTTTTGGGCAAGCCCACTTTTTCGGCGTAGCTCTTGGCAAAGGCAATGCGTTTTTCGTCGTGCGTGGCAATGGCGGGGATGGGCGGGAAGCGCCCGTCGTCGCTGAGTTGGGAATGGGTGGCTAGAGCAGTATCGATCAGGATCTTGGTGAGCAGATCGAAGTTCGCGTCCACATCCGCTTTTTTAGGGAAGGCTTTGTCTGGCGGTTCGCGGTACGCGCCTTTGACCAGTCGAATGCGTGTTGCGTCCTGCATCATGCGGCGCAGGTCGGCTTCGGCGCGGTATAGGTATGATTGCACCGCCATACCGGCATTGTCGTATCCCTTTTCGCGCATGGCATAGTACAGGTTGATGGTCTTGTCGGTGTAGGGGGTGTCTTCGATGTCGATGCGGATGAAGGTCCGGCTCTGACGCGCCCGGGCAAGGATGCGCTCCAGGTTCTCGGCGCACAAGGTTTCGTCGAGACCAAGACCGATCTGCGTCAGCTTGATGGAGACGTTGCCCCTCAACGAGGGTTCTGCGCCCAACGCATCGAGCGTGGCGAAGATGTCATCGGTCGCCTGCTGGGCTTCTTCGGGGGTACTGGTGTGCTCGCCGAGATGGTCGAGCGTGGCATTGATCCCCCGTGCATTCAGTTCGCGCAAAACACGTATGGCGTCTTCGAGTTTTGTACCTGCAATGAAGCGGGAGGCGGTGCGCCAGGCAAATCCCCAACTTGTGATCAAATTTTGTGCCCAGGCGGCTTTGGAAAGGTAGATGAGAAGAGAGCGTAGCATTATCCATCCTTGGAATGAGGTGGGAATATATTAATGCTGACTTATTCTAGCACAAGCCCCCCGTTTCAGTATGTTATACTTTTTCCGTGATTTTCTTCCTGTTTTTGGAGGCAACTTAACGTGAGAAACCGCAATACCAATACCATCCTGCGGGGTGTTTCGATCCTTTTTTTACTCGCCGCGTTCGTGCTAAGCATCGTTTCCCTGATCACTTACAGCCGTCAGAGAAATAATTACCCCACCGGGATGACCATCGCAGGCGTGCCGGTTGGAGGTTTATCGCCGGCACAGGCGTCGCAGCGTCTCCTTGAGGTATATACCTCTCCCATCGAAGCGAATTATAACGAAGCCGTGATCCACATTGACCCGGGCACGGTCGGTTTTTCGATCGACATCGAGACCATGCTCGCCGCCGCAGACCTGACCCGTACGGGCGGTTCGTTCTGGGGAGGGTTTTGGGATTACATCTGGGGGCGCACCCCGCCAAATACGCAGATTCCCCTCAGCGCCTCTATTTCGGAAGAGCGCCTGCGCGAATATTTACAGAATGAGATCGCTTCACGCTACGATGAGCCGCCCGCACCCGCCCAGCCAGTTCCTGGCGGGACAACGTTCCTGCCCGGCGCGCCCGGTCAGACCCTTGACCTCGACCGCGCCATCCTGCTCATCACAGACGCGCTTCGCTCGCCTTCGAACCGTTCAGTTGCCTTGTCTTTCAACCGTAGCACCGCTGCCAGACCAACCATTGAAAATCTTGAAATCCTGCTTAAGCAGATCGTAACCACATCCGATTTCGACGGCTTGATCGGCTTCTACATGATGGATTTGCAAACCGGTCAGGAAATCCATTTCGCCATCAACAACAAACAGGAAATCTCCACTGAACCGGATGTGGCGTTCACAGCGTCCAGCACCATCAAAGTGCCCATCGTGGCGTCCTATCTCATCAATCGCGGCAGCGACCTTGATGCGCAAACTGCGGACATCATCTCGCGCGTGCTCGGCAGGTCGGATAATTCCGCCACCGACCTTGTCCTTGAACGCATCGACCCCAACAACGGTCCGATCATTGTCACGCAGAACATGGAAGCATTGGGGTTGCAAAGCACCTACCTCGGCGGAATGTTCTTCCTCGGTGCACCCAACCTCCTGCCGGGACGCATCACTCCCGGCAACTCGCGCAGCGATGTGTTTGCCGACCCAGACCCTTACTCCCAGACCACCGCTTCAGAAATGGGTGTGCTGCTGGCGGATATTTATCAATGCGCACAAAACGGCGGAGGCGCGCTGATCGCCGCCTTCCCGGATAAAGTCAGCCCGGCGACCTGCCAGCTGCTGATCGATTTCATGGCGCAGGATAAACTCGGTTCGCTGATCCAAGGCGGAGTTCCAGACGGTACGCTCGTTCCGCACAAACACGGCTACGTTCTTTCACGGGACGGCATCATGCATGACACGAGCGATGTCGGCATCGTGTACACGCCCGGCGGGAATTTCGTCCTGTCCATTTACACCTATCATCCTGTGCAAAACATATGGGACATCACCAACCCGCTGTTCGTGAATCTGACTCAAGCAGTGTACAACTACTTCAATATCGCAACGCAATAGAACAAAACCTGACTATACAAAGCCAAACCCGTTTTCTTTGGAAAACGGGTTATTTTTTCACTCTTCGTATATAATTCGACCCATGAGCGCATCACTGGGACTCTACCGTCTTCAGCAAGTAGATCGGCAGATCGACCGTGCGCAGGCTCGTTTGGAAGCGATCCGCAAGACGTTGGAAAACGATACAGAACTCAAAGCGGCGCTCACCCGCATGGAAACCGCCCAGGCAAATCATCACCGAGCCCTACATGAATTGAAATTCACCGAAACCGAAGCCGAGACGCAAAAGATCAAGGTCGAGCAGACCGAAGCCAGTCTGTACGGGGGTGGCGTCAAAAACCCAAAAGAACTCCAGGATCTGCAAAAGGATGTCGAATCGCTCAAAAAGCACCTTGCCACACTGGAGGAACGGGAATTGGAAGCGATGATCGGCACCGACAGTGCGGCAGATGAATTGCAAACCGCCAAAACCGACCTGGATGGCATCCAATCGCGGCTCGGCAATGAACATAAATCTCTGATCGAAGAACGTTCTGCACTGGCAAGACAATTGGAAAATCTCACCGAAGAACGGGAAGCCGCGCTTTCGCCCATTTCAGTTGACCAGCTGCGCATTTACGAAGACCTGCGCCGGCAGAAACGCGGAGTGGCTGTCGCCGAAGTGGAGGATGATGCCTGTGCAGCGTGCGGCACAACCATCAACGCGGCGGTCCAACAAAGCGCCCGCTCACAAAAATCACTGATCCACTGCCCCTCCTGCGGGCGCATCTTGTTTGCCAACTGACCTCATGTTCTCTTTTGCCATCGACCCTTTCTCCTTCTTCGTAGGTTTCGCCGCCGGGATCATCCTGTGGATCATCGCCACACGCGTACGCCCGTTATGGAACGAACTGCGCGAAAACTGGCGCGAAGGTCGTGAAGCCGCACAAAGCCGCAAAACCAATACAGTGGAGGAAAATCATCGCCGCGCCACATTGATCCGCGCCCAGGGGATGCATCTTGCCGCGCCGCTTTTTGCATTGGATGAAATTATTCAGGAGCCACTGCTCCTCGTCCCGCCGCCAAGGGTGGAACCTGGCACACCACCTAAATACGAAGACGTTGTCACACAAACGCTGCCATACCTCCCTGCCTGGCCCGAGATTGCCGCCGTTTACAGACCACAAACCTTTACTGTGTCCGAAGCATTATTCGGCAACGCCAACATAGTCATCATCGGTCAACCCGGCGTTGGGAAGACCGTCGCCTTGGCACACCTGGCGAGCCTCGCCGCAAATCGAAGCGAAGCATTGGGAACCCTGAAAGAATCCATTCCCTTCCTTTTCCATGTCGCCGACCTCAATCTACCTGTCAAGGATGCCAAAAACCTGCTCAACCCGTTGATCGAAACCGCATACAACCAAGCCGCAGGCATGGACTATGGCAGGCTTTCGACCCTTGTTCAAAACTCGTTCAAAAATGGGCACGCTCTCCTGCTGGTGGATGGCTATGATGAGATCCCACCAGATGAGCAAAAACTGATCTCCGAATTTTTCAGCCTGGTTTTGCAAAACTATCCGGGCACGCGCATCGTCACCACTGGCTCGCCCGAATATCTGGATGGCTTGATCCCGCTCGGGTTTGCACCACTGGCGTTATGTGCATGGTCATCGCGCGAGAACACGGCATTCATCGAAAAGTGGGGACAGTTATGGTCTCAGACCGTAGCGCTGGAAGCCTGGATGCAAACCGGCCCTGAACAAGTGGATCCGCTTCTCCTTAACACGTGGCTGAGTACCGACCATGGAAATTTATCTCCCCTCGAGTTGACTCTGAAAGTCTGGGGGGCATACGCCGGAGACAGCCTCGGACCGAATGTGCTCGAGTCGATTGCCACGCACATTCGCCGCATTGCCCCAGCCAATACCCCGCTGGCGGCGCTCGAAACGCTTGCCATGCAGGTCATCACCAGCGCACAGCCGGTCTTCGACCCGCGCAAAGCGCGATCGTGGGTGAAGTCGTTTGAGGTGGCGGAAGATATCACCGAAGGCGTTGAATCTGAAGTCACGGAAGAGGAAGCGAAGCAGGAGACCAAGCCCAAAAAGGGGAAAAAGAAAGTCGAAAAAGTATCCACTCCATCCACCGGCTTGCTCGGGAGAATGGCATCCAGCGGATTGTTGGTCACCTATCCCAACAACCGGATGCGCTTCGCTCATCCGGTCTTTGCCGGGTATTTAGCCGGTCAATCGCTGACCAACTTCAACGCAGAAGAGTCCATTCTTAACCAACAGGATTGGTCTGGAAAATATCTTGCGTTACGCTATTTTGCCGCGCACGGCGATGCCAGCAGAGTGGTGCAAGCCCTGCTCGAATATTCGCGCCTGCCCATGCATCGCCCGTTGTTCACGGCGGCACGCTGGCTGCGTGATGCGCCCAGGAACGCTCCGTGGCGGGGAAAGATTTTTGGCGCCCTGGCAAACCTCCTGCAAACAGAGGGCATCCCCCTCAACCTGCGCGGTCAAGCCATGGCGGCATTCGCTTGCAGCAACGACCCCGGTGCCGCCACGCTTTTCCGCCAGTTTGCTGTCACCATGTCCTTCGAACTGATCCACCTTGCCATTTTGGGTTCTGGCGTGATCCGCGATGCGAAGGCGTTGAAGAATCTGGAGAATGCACTGCAAGCCCCAAGCTTGAGCGTGCGCCGTGCCGCATGCATGGCGCTGGTCGCCATCGGTACGAACGAAGCGCTGGAGATCGTCGCGCAAACCCTATTGAGCGGAGACGAAGATATCCGCCGCGCTGCCGGGGAAGCGCTGGCGAACGACCCGAATGAAGGTCACGCCATGTTGAAGGATGGCATTACCCTGAACGACATCTTGTTACGCCGCGCGGTCATCTATGGGTTGGGGCGCATCCACGAACCGTGGGCAGATGAACTACTCCGAAAGTCGCAGATCGAAGACGACCAGTGGGTTGTCCGAAACGCCGCTACTGAAGTGCTGGACTCGAAGGTGCATATCAACCTGCTTGCGCCTTCCAAACTCAAAGCACCGCATGAAACCCCGTGGTTGATCGAATTCGCCGCCAAAAACGGCATGGGGATCTCGCCGGGAGTCCCCGCCACAGACATCTTATTGCTCGCTCTGAAAGGCGACGACCCGGATAACTGCCTTGCGGCGTTACCGTATTTGAAATTCACGCCGTCCGAAGGCGTCATCACACAGATCTATGAAGCGATGTACAAAGGCGAGCCTGAGCTTCGCGAGGCTGCCTACAATACCCTTTGGGAGATCGGCGCTTCGGGCGTCAAACTCCCGCATCCCAGCCAATATGGATTGAATTGACCATGTTAATTACAAACGCAAATGTCATCACTTGGGAAAGCCCGAACCGGGTGTTTCCCAACCACGCCATCCTCATTGAAGGCGGACGCATCAAAGAGATCGGAACGACCAAAGCCCTGACAGCCAAATATCCCAAGCTCAAGCCGACGGATGCCAAAGGTCAGTACGTGATGCCGGGGGGCATCTGCGCACACACCCATTTTTATGGCGCTTTTGCACGCGGCATGGCGATCCCCGGCCCAGCGCCCAAGGATTTCCCCGAGATCCTGAAAAAACTTTGGTGGCCCCTGGACCGTTCATTGGATGCAGACGGCGTACGTGCCTCGGCGCTCGTCTGCCTTGTGGATGCGATCAAACACGGCACAACCACGTTGATCGATCATCATGCCTCGCCCAATTTCATCGACGGTTCGCTGGATGTCATCGCCGATGCGTTGGACAAAAGCGGGCTGCGCGGCGTACTTTGTTACGAAGTGACCGATCGCGATGGTGTGGAAAAAGCCAACGCCGGGATCCAGGAAAATGTACGTTTCTTAAAGCGCCTCGCATCGGACCCACACCCGCGTCTCGCCGGGACCTTTGGTTTGCACGCCAGCCTGACGCTTTCGGGCAGCACCCTGCAAGCCTGCCGCGCGGCTGTGTCGGAAGGCACCGGCTTCCACGTCCATACCGCCGAACATGAGTCGGATGAATACGACAGCCTGCAAAAATCCAATATGCGGGTGATCGACCGCTTGCAAAAGCACAACATCCTCGGACCGAACACCATCACGGCGCATGGCGTCCATTTTGACGCACGCGAAATGGAAATCCTAAAGGACACCGGTACCTGGCTTTCTCATCAGCCGCGTTCGAACATGAACAATGGCGTGGGCGTGGCACACATCGAGTCCATGCTGCGAATGGGCATCAAGGTCTGTTTGGGCAACGATGGATTCACCAATTCCATGTGGGACGAGTGGAAGACCGCTTATTTGCTCCACAAGGTTGAACATCGTGACCCGCGCCGCATGGGTGGATACGACGTCCAGCAGATGGCGATCTACAACAACGCCGCGCTTGCCAGCATTTTCTTCCCCTCTGCGCCCATCGGTCAGATCGTACCCGGCGCTGTCGCAGACCTGATCTTCGTCGACTACCATCCCTTCACCCCCCTCACCGATGGAAATCTCCCTTGGCATATCATTTTCGGTTTCCAGCAAAGCATGGTCACCAGCACGATGGTGGCTGGAAAGTTCCTCATGAAGGACCGCGAGCTGCTCACGCTCGATGAAGAAGAAATTACTGCGCGTGCCATGGAAACCGCACCGCGCATTTGGAAGAAATACGAAGAAGAAGTAGCGAAAGTCCTGTAGTTCAAATTCACATCATTGGAGATTTCATGAAAGACGAACACCTTTTATTATCCATCGCAGTTCTGGGCGGAACAGGCAAGGAAGGCAAGGGTTTGGCGTATCGCTGGGCGAGGGCGGGCTATCACGTCTTAATCGGTTCACGCAGCGAGGAAAAAGCAGTTGCCGCCGCCAAAGAGATTCAGGACATGCTTGGGGATGGCACCATGGTTCGGGGGATGGGAAACCTTCTGGCGGCGAAAGAAGCGAATATCGTCGTGTTGACCGTGCCCTACTCCGCACATCGCGATACGCTCGAAACGGTCAAAGAGGAGCTCAAAGGCAAGATCCTGGTGGATGTCACCGTTCCGCTGGTCCCGCCGAAGGTCGCCACTGTTCAAATGCCTGCCGCCGGGTCGGCAGCGCAGGAAGCAAAAGAGATCGTCGGCGAGGGCGTGGAAGTATGCGCGGCGTTCCAAAATATTTCCCATGAGCACTTGATGGGCGAGGAAGGCGTGGAATGCGATGTGCTGGTGACGGGCACAAGCAAGGATGCCCGCGCCGAGACCATCAAATTGGTGCAAGCCGCCGGGCTGAAAGGCTGGGACGCCGGTCCCATCGAAAACTCGGTGGTGGTGGAAGGTCTCACCAGCGTATTGATCGGCATCAACAAAAAGTATGGCTCCACCCATGCCGGTATCAAGATCACAGGGGCGTCGAACACTCCGAAATAATCCGTAGCGTGATGCGTACAGCAGCAATGCTTGCGCATCACGTAGTACGTGCCAATGTCTCTCACTCTCACTTCACTAAAAAATATCCCGCTCATCCGCCGAGGTGACCACCTGGCGGATATTATTCTTAAGTCGCTGCACGAATCCAACCAGGAGCTGCAGGACGATGACATCCTCGTGCTGGCTCAAAAGATCATCAGCAAGGCGGAGGGGCGCATGGTCAACCTTGCCAGCATCCACCCCTCTCCGCGCGCCATTCAACTTGGCGAAGAGACCGAAAAAGACCCGCGTGTGGTGGAGTTGATGCTTCAAGAAAGCAGCGAAGTCCTACGATCGCGCAAGGGCGTTATTGTTGTTGAACATAAACTTGGCTTCGTCTGCGCCAACGCGGGGATCGACCATTCCAACGTCATGGGCGCAGGCGATTCGAACGAAGAATTCGTACTGCTCCTGCCCGAAGACCCGGATACCTCGGCAAAACAACTGCGCGACCAGATCCTGCAATCTACCGGCAAACGCATCGGCGTGATGATCATCGACTCACACGGGCGTGCCTGGCGCAATGGCACGGTCGGGATCTGCATTGGTTTGAGTGGCATCCCAGCCCTGGTGGATGAACGCGGCTGGCATGATCTGTTCGGGTACACCCTCAAAGCTACCATCGTTGCCGTGGCAGATGAACTCGCCGCCGCCGCTTCCTTGATGATGGGGCAAGCCGCCGAGGGCACACCTGTTGTCCATGTTCGCGGATTCCCCTATCCGCTTGGCGAAGGTTCGCTCGGAGAGATCATCCGCCCAAAGGAATTGGACATGTTCCGATAGCAACAATGAAAAAAAACTCCACATCCACACAGAACGCTAACGCGAATCTTATGCACCTTTGATATAACCAAATGCGAGATAAATAGCCTGCTACAACCCCTGGAGTCTCAATGAGTTTCCCTGAAAAATTTCTCGACCTGCTAGACCCCAAAACCAAAGCTTTTCTCTATCTTGCCACCGTGAATGCCAAGGGGATTCCCCAAGTGACCCCGGTCTGGTTCGATACCGACGGGGAGCACATCCTCATCAACACCAATGAAGGGCGCGCCAAAGACCGCAACATGAAAGCACGACCCGACATCGCCATGACAATTCAAGACCCCAACGACCCCTATCGTTACCTTGGAATGCGCGGCAAAGTGGTCTCTCACACCACCGAGGGCGCCGATGAACACATCAACAAACTCTCGTTGCGATACTACGGCACCCCATGGACGTACCGTGAAGGACAGAAGCGGATCATCTTCAAGATTCAGCCGACCTCCTTTGACGAACACTAGCCTGCGCGATTTTTTGCGCACCCGCCGCTCGATCCGCCGCTTCCAACCGGACCCGGTGCCTGATGCCGTTATCAGGGACATTCTCCACACTGCCACATTTGCCCCGTCTGCCCATAACCGACAGCCCTGGCGATTCATCGTACTGACCGAATCTGCTGCGAAAAAAGACCTCTCCGACCGCATGGCAGAGGAGTTTCAACGCGACCTGGCACAAGATCGCCTCCCAGCCGAGGAAATCACAAAACGGGTCAACCGCTCGCGAGAGCGCATCACTTCCTCGCCTGTGGTCATCCTTCTGTGCCTCGACATGACCGATATGGACCGGTACCCAGATGAACGCCGCAGGGAATCTGAGCATCTCATCGCCACGCAGTCCGTCGCCAATGCAGGCATGCAATTGCTGCTTGCCGCACATGCGGAAGGCTTGGGTGGGGTCTGGGTTTGCAGCCCCATATTCGCGCAGGAAACCGTCTGCAAGGCATTGAATCTCTCACAAGCATGGGAACCGCACGCCATGTTCTTGTTGGGCTATCCAAGTGAAAACCCTGTGATAAGAGAAAGAAAACCATTGGATGAAATTGCAATTTTTCAAACGGAGAAAATTCTGAAGTGAAAATTGTTGCCCTCGCTGGCGGAGTCGGCGGCGCAAAACTCGCCGACGGACTCGCCCAGATCCTGCCGCCCGAAGACCTGACCGTCATCGTCAACACAGGTGATGATTTTGAACATCTCGGCTTGACGATCTGCCCCGACATTGATACGGTCTGTTATACACTTGCGGGTCTTGCCAATCCCGAAACCGGCTGGGGACGAGCCGGAGAGACTTGGAATACGATTGCCAACGTGGAAAAACTCGGCGGACCGGCATGGTTCAGGCTCGGAGATCAGGATATTGCCACGCATCTCGAGCGAACACGTCGGTTGAAAGAGGGACAATCTCTTTCGCAGGTGACACGCGATTTTTGCAAGGCATGGGGCATTCAGCCCACAGTGTTACCCATGTCCGATTCCCCGGTGCGAACTATGGTGGATTCAGACGAAGGTGAACTGGCGTTTCAGGAGTATTTTGTTCACAGACAATGCCAGCCGCGCGTCAGAGGCTTTCGGTTCGATGGGGTCGAAGTCGCTGAACCCGCTCCCGGGGCGAAAGAAGCGCTTAAGTCGGCAGATGCGGTGGTCTTTTGCCCGTCCAATCCGTGGGTGAGCATCGACCCGATCCTCAAGGTCATCAAAAACATGGACAAACCGGTCGTGGCAGTTTCCCCCATCATCGGTGGAAAGACAGTGAAAGGTCCCGCTGCGAAGATGTATGCGGAGTTGGGCATTGAACCCTCGGTGTTGGCGGTTGCGAATCATTATCGTACCATTCTGACGGGTTTCGTGTTAGACAATGCAGACTCAAATATCGAAAGTGTAATTAAAGATTTAAAAATTAAGACACTTGTTACTGATACACTTATGAACCAGCCAGCCGACCGCAAGAGGCTGGCGAACGATGTGCTATTTTTTATTGGGAGTCTTTAACATGTCTCTTTGGGCAATTGTCCCTGTAAAGCCGCTGCGACGCGGGAAATCGCGTCTGGCAGGTGCGTTGACTGAAGAAGAACGCGCCGCATTAAATGAGGAATTACTGCAACGTACGCTGCGTACCTTGACCTCTTTGAAGGAGCTGGACAAGGTGCTGGTCGTCAGCCGTGACTCACACGCGCTGACCATCGCCCGCAATCACGGTGCCAAGACCGTGCAGGAAGATGGTCAACCGCATTTGAATACGGCGCTGGCGCGCGCTTCGGTCATCGCCCAAGTCCATGCTACCCAGGGGGTGTTGGTCTTACCCGTGGACTTGCCCCTGCTCAACACAGACGATGTCCTCGCTTTGATCGACCGCGCCACCAAGCCGCCGGTGGTCGTGATCGCACCGGATCGGCACCATAAAGGGACGAATGCCCTGCTGATGGTTCCTGCCGGTCAGATCGAATATGAATTTGGCGAAGGATCTTTCCAGCGACATTGCGAACGAGCGATCCAATCAGGGGCGAGGCTGGAAGTGGTTGAGTTACCCTCACTTGGTTTAGATTTGGATGATCCCGAAGACCTTGAGATCATCCGCAAGATGGAAGCCTCAAAAGTATAGACATTCAATTTGCCACAGGCACGCACACCCTATGAAATTTGCGAAACCTGTGGCAAAATTTTTATCAATTGTCAGACAACCGTTTAGAAATTCTTGAAATCAATGAAAATCGTTAATCCTTTCATTTCACATTCAAGGAGAATGTCATGACCAAAGAGCGTGTTGCACTGTATTTGCAAGACTCGCATGACCTGCGGGATGGTTTGGACTACGCAAGGTATGCCGAAGAAAAGGGATTCGAAGCCGTGTGGCAGGCAGAAAGCCGCCTCGTGCGTGATGCGATCGTGCCGATGGCAGGATACGCCGCTGTGACCAATAAAATCAAAGTTGGTTCAGGCGTCATCAACAACTGGACCCGTAACATTGGTCTGCTTGCTGCGACCTTCCTCACCCTGGATGACCTCGCCCCGAACCGCGTCATTTGTGGTCTTGGCGCATGGTGGGATCCGCTAGCTGCGAATGTGGGGATTGACCGCAAGAAGCCGTTGACCGCCATGAAAGAAACGGTTCAGGTTATGCGGAAATTACTCAACCTGGAACGCGTCACCTTCGATGGTGAATTCATCCATGTCAAAGACATTGAATTGGATGTGGTCTACGGACGCCGCGAACCGCGCAATGTGCCGATCATGATCGGCGCAACCGGTGACAAGATGATGGAATTGACCGGCGAAGTGGCAGATGGCGCGGTGCTCAATTACTGCGTTGCCCCTGAATACAACGACAACGCGATGGAACTGCTCCAAAAAGGCTTGGATAAATCGGGTCGCAAAATGGAAGACTTCGACCGCCCGCAGTTGATCGTCTGCTCGGTGGATGAAGACCACGATAAAGCCATTGATTACAGCAAAATGCTCCTATGCCAATACATCGCACAGCAACCCCACATCGCCAAGGCTTCGAACGTTTCGGATGAAGTGGTGCATCAGATCCAGTCCATTCTTGGTTGGCCCGCCACCAAGGAACAGGTAATGAAAGCCAAAGACCTTGTGCCCGATGAACTGGTCTTGAAGATCACTGCCTCCGGCACACCCACTGAAGCCAAAGCCAAAGTGGAAGAGTACAAGAAGCGCGGCTGCACCTGCCCCATCCTTTACCCCGTGGGCGGCAATTTCAAATTGCTGATCGACACGTTCGCACAAGCATAAAACAGATCAATTTATTTTTTCCACGAAGGACACGAAAAACACGAAGTTCTTACTCGTGAAAATTCGTGTCCTTCGTGGATTTTTTGGGCACATCTGTAAAAAATTAAACTTAAAATGGACGATACATCGTCTGGTCAAGGAGAAATATTTCATGCGAATTGCACGCCCCTTGTTTTTCACTTTGCTTGTCTTGAGTCTTATGGTCGCCGCCTGCGCAGCCGCTGCCCCTGAGGTCCAGGATGAATCGCCGGTTGAAAATGTCGGCACGCTCAAGATCGCTGTCTTGCCCATCATCGACACCCTGCCGATGTATGTTGCCGAAGCCGAAGATCTGTTCGCTAAATACGGTCTGACCGTTGAACTCGTGCCGGTTGCTTCTGCGCCAGAACGTGACCAGTTGCTTGCAGCGGGTCAGGCAGATGGAACCATCAATGAGACGTTGGCAGTGATGCTCTTCAACAAGGATGCGGTGCAAATGCAAGCAGTGCGCTACGCCCTGCGTCCCGCGGAAGGCTATGGACATTTCTTTATCCTTGCTTCGGGTAAGAGCGGTATTACCGATGCGCAAGGATTGAAAGGCGTGGAGATCGGTGTTTCGCAAGGAACCGTGATCGAATACGTGACCGAACGTTTGCTGCAAGCAGAAGGACTGACTGCCGACGAGATCAAGACCATTGCCGTGCCGAAGATCCCTGACCGTATGGCATTGCTTGGCTCAGGCGAACTCGCCGCGGGCGTACTGCCCGACCCGCTTGCTTCACTGGCGATGAGTCAGGGCGCAGTAAACGTGTTGGATGATTCCAAGTACCCTGAATATGGATTTAGCATTTACTCCTTCCGCAAGGATGTTGTGGATACAAACCCCGCCGCCGTGAGCGCCTTCCTTGCCGCAATTGAAGAAGCCGTGACGCTCATCAACGCCGACCCGACACAGTACACCTCGCTATTGAGCGACAAGGGGCTCGTGCCGCCGCCCCTGCTGGAAACCTTCCAGGTTCCGCCCTTCCCTGCGGGGGCTGTGCCCACCGAAGCCGAATGGAACGACGGACTGGCATGGCTGACAGAAAAGGGGATTTTGAGCGCGGATGTGAGTTACGCAGACTCAGTCAACGACTCGCTTCTGCCCTAGCCGAAAGTTGTTACCGTTATAATCAAGTGACAGTCACCATAAGGTGACTGTCACTTTTCACGCGGATGATTTCTATCCAGTCACTAACGTTCCAATACGCCAATCACTTGCCGCTCTTCCAGAACTTCAACTGGAACATATCACGCAGCGAGACATGGGCGATTCTGGGTCCTTCGGGCTGCGGCAAAACGACGTTGTTGTATCTGCTGGCTGGCTTGAAATTCCCAACCTCTGGCAAAGTGACCATTCATGGGGAGAAAATTCTTCGCCCACGCCCGCACAGCGGATTAATCTTACAGGATTACGGCTTGCTGCCGTGGGCAACTGTGCGTGAAAATGTGGCACTGGGCGTGAACGTCCGCCAGTTTTATGGGGCGGATGGAAAACACACGCCGGACAATTTCATTCCCAAAGACAATATCGAGAGTTGGATTCAACGCCTCGGCTTGAGCGAAGTGGCGGATAAATTCCCCGGTCAACTTTCGGGCGGGCAACGTCAGCGCACTGCCATTGCGCGGACGCTCGCGCTCGAACCCGATCTGCTGCTCATGGATGAGCCTTTTTCTTCGCTGGATGCCATTACCCGTGAAGACTTGCAAAACCTGACTCACTCGCTTTGTGCAGAACAAAATATTACGCTGGTCATCGTCACCCACGCCATTGAAGAGGCGGCGGTGCTTGGAAAAAAAATCCTGCTTTTGGATATGCCGCCCAACCAAAAAACGAATGTTTTCGAAAACCCCAACGCAGGCAGAGATGGTTATCAAAACAGTTCAGAATTTCAAAACCTGTGTAAAGACCTTCGACATGAAATGCAAAAGCGGAGCACTCCATGAAGCGGCGTGATGTTCTGCTCGCAGCGGCGGCGATCTTCGCCTTTTGGCAAATTACAGCAATGATCGTGTCCATGCCTATTTTGCCCACTCCGCTGACCGTGCTGGCGGTCTTCTTCAACGAACTGCAAAACGGACTATTCACGCATTTCGCGGTCAGTTTGTGGCGGGTGACGGCGGGAATGTTACTTTCGGTATTGGTAGCGGCCCCAGCAGGACTGGTCATTGGTGGCTCAAAACGGCTGAACCGCATTTTCTCCCCCGTTATTTATTTGCTATACCCAATTCCAAAAGTGGTGTTTGTGCCGGTGGTGATCCTGTTCCTTGGCATTGGTGATACGTCCAAGATCATCATCATGTTCTTGATTCTGTTCTTTCAGATCGTGGTGCTCGTCCGCGACCAAGCCAGTGGAATTGCGCCGCAGTTGCTTCAAAGCCTGCAAAGCCTCGGCGCGGGACGAAAAGCGTTGTTTCGCTTTGTGTATCTGCCCGCCAGTTTACCCGCCATTCTGACCGCCCTGCGCCAATCCATTGGCACAGCAGTGGCGGTGCTGTACATCACCGAACTCTCAGCGACCAAATACGGGCTGGGATATTACATCTACTACCGCGGCAGCACGCTGTTAGATTACCCGTCTATGTATGCGGGCGTGATGGCGATGAGCCTGCTAGGATTGGGGATGTATTTCAGTGTGGATTGGTTGGAGCGGAAGTGGTGTAAGTGGAAGTTTGTAAATTGATGCGGAGTCGAACGACTCCCGTCGTTCATCAAAACAGTAACCCAATCCAGAAGAAGAGGCTGAACAAAAACGCGGATTGACCTGTGCCAGCGAGGGCAGCATTAAGCGGACGTCCTTTTTGCGTGAAGACCGTTCGTAAGGTGCGGATTGCTACAGGCAGCGAAAGCCACGCCAACATGCCGCCGATGGGAATCAAATTGAACCAAATCAATACAGGCACAATTAAATAAGCAATTGACATCAAGGTCACATATTCAACTTTTGTGCCATTCTCGCCAAACCGAACTGCCAAGGTGTGCTTACCCGCTTTGCGATCACTATCAATGTCGCGCAAGTTATTCACCACCAAAATGGCAGTGACGATTAAACCTACAGGCACCGACATCCACCACGCAGCGGCGCTGACCGAACCGACTTGCACAAAATATGTCCCCGCCACGGCGGCGAGACCGAAGAAGAGAAAGACGAAAATATCACCCAAGCCATGATAGCCCAGCGGATATGGTCCGCCGGTGTAGGCGACAGCGGAGAGAATGGCAGCAGCGCCGAGCCAGATCACAGTCCAGCCGCGAAGCGCCGCGAGATACAAACCAAGCATCGCCGCCAAACCAAAGATGACGATCATTCCGCGCTTGACCTGTGCCGGAGTCAAAAATCCCGATTGAGTCACGCGCACGGGACCCAATCGTTCGGCGGTATCCGCGCCGCGTTCAAAGTCAAAAACATCATTGGCAACATTGCTTCCAATTTGCAAAAGCAATGCCACAAACAGACAAGCCAGCGCGGGCAGCAGCTGAAACGAACCGTCGAGCCATGCCAATGCACTGCCCATCAACACGCCCGAAGCCGCCGCAGGCAAGGTGCGTGGACGAATGGCAAGCCACCATATTTGAATCAAGTTTGGTTTATCGCTCATAAGCGCCGCAGTATAACTTATAATCGGCGGGAATTTAGGAGAACTCATGACACAACTAACCGGGCAGGAACGCGCTCAATACGTTCAATCGATGTTTACAAAGATTGCACATCGCTACGACCTCATGAATCGACTCATGACTGGCGGGATGGATGTGCGCTGGCGCAGGGAGGTCATCCGCCTGACCAAGATCCGCCCGCACGGCTCGGTGCTGGACCTCGGAACGGGTACCGGCGATCTGGCTCGCGAGGCGCTGACGCAGTACCCCCAAGCGCGCGTCATTGCTTCCGACTTTACGCTCGAAATGATGCGCGTTGGAAAACAGAACGGGGACTTGAATTTTTCAACGGCAGACGCCCTGCACCTGCCTTTCAAAGACAACACCTTCGACGCGGTTGTTTCCGGCTTTCTCATGCGCAATGTGACCGATATTCAAAAAGCGCTGCAGGAACAATTCCGTATGCTTAAACCAGGCGGGCGCATCGTTGTGTTGGACACCACCAAGCCGAAGAAAAATTTATTTTCCCCTTTCATCAAATTCCACATGCATGTCATCATTCCCATGATCGGCGGATTACTCTCCGGGGTGCGCGATGCCTATGAATACCTGCCTGATACTACCGAAAATTTCCTGACCGCCGAGGAACTTTCCGTGCGCATGGTGGCGGTGGGGTTCAAGCGCGTTAATTTCAAACGGCTGATGTTCGGAACGATTGCCATCCATTGGGGTGAAAAGTAATAGCAAGATCAAGTGACTATCACTTTTTATAAACATCGGGGTTGGCACAATGCCGGAGACGCTCACCGTTCAAGCCTGCGATTAAATTCTGTGCCGCCAACAAAGACATTTGGTCACGAGTGCGTTTGCTGGCACTGCCGAGGTGCGGAACGATAAGGCAGTTTTCCAACTCCAGCAGCGGTGAATCCATGGGAAGCGGCTCCGGGTCGGTGACATCCAGCGCGGCGGCGAAGATGCGGTTGGATTTCAAGGCTTCGTACAAAGCGGTTTGGTCGAGAACTCCGCCGCGTGCGGTGTTGACCAACACGGCATTTGGTTTCATCTTCGAGAGAAAATCAGCATTGACGAGATGTTGCGTGTTATTTGTGAGTGGGACATGGATGGAAACAAAATCCGATTCGCGCAAGAGAGTATCCAAGTCTACATGTTCGGCGTTATAAGCGGGTTCTGCCGTCGGGTCGTGATAGATGACGCGCATATCAAAGCCTTGTGCTCGTTTGGCGACGGCTTGCCCGATGCGCCCAAAGCCGACAATGCCGAGCGTTGCGCCCGCTAAATCTGCGCCTAAAAGCAACGACGGACTCCACGTCACCCATTTGCCAGAACGGACGTAACGCTCCGCTTCGGTGATTCTTCTTGCAGCAGCGAGCAAGAGCGCAAAGGCTTGGTCGGCGGTGGCGTCGGTCAGAACGCCGGGCGTGTTGCCAATGGGAATTCCGCGCCGGGTGGCTTCGACGAGGTCAACATGATCCACGCCGACAGACATGCTGCTGATGACCTTGACCTGCGAGCCGATGGCGTCCATCAACTCGGCGTCGATGCGTTCGGTCAGCAGGCAGAGCAGACCATCGACCCCGCGGACTTTTTCGAGTAGTTGCTCACGGGTCGGCGGGAGGTCGTGAGTCCAAACTTCCAGTGTGGGAAAATGTTCTTTGACGAGATTCAACCCGAGGTCCGGGATGAGGCGGGTGATGAAGATTTTTGGATGCGACATGCCCAGAGTATAATCCGCACATGTCAAAATTCAAACAAGCTAATTCCAAAAATTGTTTCATCTGCGGGGTGGAGAATCCCGTTGGGTTGCATTTGCATTTTTACGAGACCGAACCCGGTGTGATCGAAAGCGAGTACACCGCGCCCGAACATTTTGAAGGCTTCCCCGGTGTGCTGCATGGCGGTATTGTGGCTGCCATCATAGACGAAGTCTCGGGGCGGGCATACATGGGCAACGACCCGGCGAACCCGCGCTTCATGTTCACGGGCAAGTTGGAGATCAAGTATCGCAAGAATGTACCGATTGGAAGACGGTTGAAAATCGTCGGCAAGGTCATCGAGAACAAAGGTCGCATTGCCAAAGCATGGGGCGGAATTTATGACGCAGAGACGGATGAACTTTTTGCCGAAGGGACGGGGATGCACATCAATGTGCCTTCGGATAAATTTGATGTGAGCAAGTTGGATGAACTGGGATGGAAGATTTACCCCGACTGAGGATGCCACTGTGGATCGACGCCTGTTGCCCGGACTTTTATTGTTGACCACCATTTGGATTGGGGCGAATTTCACGCCTAGCCGTTCTGTCTCCGCACAAGCGTGCGGTACGCCTGATTCTACAGGTGGCGTAACACCATGTCCGCCAGCGGGTGGGGAGGATGAGCAGGAAGATACAGGCAGAAAGACCTCCACACCTGTCCCCCCTACGCCCACTTTCACACCGACAGCAACACACACCAACACACCCACGAACACCCCCACCTCAACCGCTACATCGACCGGAACAAGCATTCCGGATACCGCCACACCCACAGTCACGCCGACGGCGATTTTCACGACAACTCCAACTCCGATCCCCGTTGCGCAAAGCGTGCTGCCTGGCGCAGGCATTGGAGCATTCATCTTATTATTGCTCATGGGGTTGTTACTGCCAGCCATCCAGAAGATTCGCGTCGCAAGACGAGGGTATTGACGAAAATTTTCCCTGTCCCTTTTCATTAGACCCCAAAAAACGGGGCGGTGCTCTTGTATGGACAGGCATCCCAATGTGACCCTCCCATCTACTTAAGCATTTATAATCAAAGCATCACGGAGGCACTACATGATCACTACATACCACCGACCCAAAACCATGGAGGAAGCCCTCGCGCTTCTGACTCAAACGAACACCCTGCCCCTCGGCGGCGGTACGCTTCTTTCCAAGCCGACAACTGATCCCCTTACAGGGGCGGTGTCTGTTGCTGTCGTTGATCTCCAAGCCCTCGGGCTTGATTCGCTCCGCGTAAACGGAAACGAACTGCAAATCGGCGCGACTTGCACACTGCAATCCCTGCTCGAAGCAGACAGCTGCCCCACAGCCCTCAAGACAGCCCTCAAACTCGAAGCGCCGCTCAACATCCGCAACACTGCCACCGTTGCCGGAACCCTCGTCGCCAGTGACGGACGCTCTACATTCGCAGCCATGCTTTTGGCAATGGATGCAAAAATCGAAATTCGTTCTTCGACACTCGAATCGCGAACATCGAATATTGGCGAATTTATCCTCACCCGCCCCAGCGGACTCGTCACCTCCATTACCATTCCACTCAACGTCAAAACCGCCTTTGAATTCGTCTCCAAAACCCCTGCCGATAAACCCATCGTCTGTGCCGCGCTGGCGCAGTGGAATTCAGGGCGCACACGCCTGACGCTCGGAGGCTATGGCAAATCTCCGCTGTTGGCAATGGACGGAACGGAAGCAGACGGATTGGAAACCGCCGCCCGAAACGCCTATCACGAAGCCAACGACGAATGGGCATCCGCCGAATACCGCATGGACGTCGCAGCGACTTTGTCAAAACGCGCTCTCGAAAGTATAAAGTAGTTCGTGATGGAAAAACCAAACAAGATCAAGCCCTTTGAAGAGGTCGCACGCATCTTTCAGATCTCGAACGAAAGCGCCAAATATTTTCTAAACCACGTGCAAAAGAGTTTCAAACTCGACCGTCCGCCGCATAAGTTGATCCTTGAATTTGTAGAAACGCAAAACTACGAATTTCAACCCACGCCTTACGATGTCGCCTCTGCCATGAAGGAAAGCGGCGTATGGAACTACGACCTTGGCTCACCTCCACCTGCCGTGGAAGATGAAGAGGATGTTTACAAGTAGTCCCGCAAATTTCGAGTCATACAAATGACCCTCCCCCTCAACCAAATCCTGCAAGGCAACTGCATAGACGTGCTCAACTCCCTGCCGGAAAAATCGGTGGACTTGATCTTTGCCGACCCGCCCTACAACCTGCAACTGCAAAACGATCTCTACCGTCCCAACCTCAGCAAAGTGGACGCGGTGGACGATAACTGGGACAAGTTCTCCAGCTTTTCCAAATACGATGAATTCACCTCAAACTGGCTACGCGCAACAAAACGAGTTTTAAAAGACACGGGCACGATCTGGGTCATCGGCTCGTATCACAACATTTACCGCGTCGGCGCGGTGATGCAGGACTTGGGCTATTGGATTCTCAACGATGTGGTTTGGCTCAAAACAAATCCCATGCCGAACTTTCGCGGCGTGCGTTTCACCAATGCGCATGAAACTCTGCTGTGGGCGCAAAAGGAACAAGGCGCAAAATACACCTTCAACCACAAAGCAATGAAAGCCCTGAACGATGACTTGCAAATGCGCAGTGATTGGGTCATTCCTCTTGCGACGGGAAAAGAACGCCTCAAAACCAACGGGACGAAGACTCACCCCACTCAGAAGCCGGAAGCACTCTTATACCGAGTCATACTATCCACGACCAACCCCGGTGACGTTGTACTCGATCCCTTCTTCGGCAGCGGCACAACCGGCGCAGTCGCCAAAAAACTTGGACGCAACTTCATCGGCATCGAACGAGAGACGAAATACATCAAAGCCGCACAAAAGCGGATCGACGCGATCAAGTCCGCACCGGCTGAGGCGTTGGACCTGCCCGAGAAACGCAATCAGGAACGAGTCCCGTTCGGAGCGTTGGTGGAGAATGGCTATCTCAAACCCGGGCAAAAACTCCAATACGCCAAAGGCAAACGCGAAGCGACCATCCTCGCCAATGGACATATCAAATGCGGAAAACTCATCGGCTCGATCCACGCCGTTGCACGCGAATTGACCAACGCCCCCGCCAACGGCTGGGAAATGTGGCTTTACACAGAACGCGGTAAACTTAAGCCGATTAACGACCTGCGAGAAAAATATAGAAAAAAGTTGAAGGTTACAGGTTGAAGGTTGCAAGTTAAAACCTTTAAACCTTCAACCTGCAACTTGTAACCCAAAAGGAAACCATGACCAAATCATTCACCCTTATCAAAGAACAACAAATCCCCGAGATCAACTCACTCGTGCAATTGTGGGAACACAAACGCACCGGCGCACGCCTGCTCTCGGTTATCAACGACGACGAGAACAAAGTATTCAGCATCAACTTCCGCACCACGCCCAAGGACTCAACCGGCGTAGCACATATCCTCGAACATTCGGTGCTGAATGGCTCAGAGAAATACCCGGTCAAAGAACCGTTCGTGGAATTGCTCAAAGGCTCACTGGCAACTTTCGTCAATGCCTTCACATTCCCTGATAAAACTTGCTACCCCGTCGCCAGCCAGAACGAAAAAGATTTCTACAACCTCATCGATGTCTACATCGACGCGGTCTTCAATCCCATCCTCAGCGAACAGACTCTCATGCAGGAAGGCTGGCACTACGAGATCGAAGACCCGTCCGCGCCGCTGACGTATAAAGGTGTGGTCTTCAACGAAATGAAGGGCGCATATTCCTCGCCCGATAATTATCTCGCCAAGGTCATCATCGAGTCGCTGTTCCCCAAGCACATCTACGGCGTGGACTCTGGCGGCAACCCCGCAGACATCCCCAACCTCACCTACGAAAACTTCCGCGACTTTTGGGAGACGTACTACCACCCGTCCAACTCGTTCATTTTCTTCTATGGCAACGACGACCCAGACAAACGCCTCAAACTGATGGATGGTTATCTCAAGCCGTTCAAAAAGAAGAAGGTCAAATCGGCGGTGCCGCTCGCTAAGCCGTTCAAGAAACCGAAGAAACTTGAGTATGTCTACCTCGCCACCGAAGGCGAAGACCTCGATAAAAAACATTTCCTCACCGTCAACTGGAAACTGCCCGACGCCTCCGACTCTGTGCAGGCGATGAGTTTCCGCATCCTCACACACGCCCTCATTGGCACGCCCGCTTCCCCGCTCTATAAAGCGCTCACCGATTCAGGCTTGGGCGAAGACCTCGCAGGTCTCGGTCTCGAAAGCGACCTGCGCGAGATGATCTTCTCGACCGGTCTCAAAGGCACCAAAGCCCGCAGCGCCAAAAAGATCGAAACGCTCATCTTCGACACCCTGCAAAAACTCGTCAACGAAGGCATCGACCCCGATACCATCGCCGCATCCATCAACACGCTCGAATTCGCCATGCGCGAAAACAACACCGGCGGCTTCCCACGCGGCATCGCCATCATGCTGCGCGCCCTCACCACCTGGCTCTACGATGATGACGCCTTCAAGACGCTCGCCTTCGAAGCCCCGCTCGCCGAACTCAAGAATCGACTCGCCGCTGACTCACGCTACTTTGAAAAGATGATTCAGACTCACCTGCTGGATAACGTCCACCGCACGGTCATTCGCCTCACGCCGGACGTGGAACTGGCTCAGCGCCTTGAAGCGGAGGAAAGGCTCAGGCTGGATTCTGCCAGACAGACCATGAGCGAAGACGACATCCGCAAGCATATTGAGAACACCGAGAAGTTGAAGATCCGCCAGGAGACTCCAGACAACCCCGAAGACGTTGCCAAACTCCCCGTGCTCGATCTGGAAGACCTCGATAAACAAATCCGCACGATACCGATCGAAGAAATTCAGGTGCAAGACTCAAAGGTCTTGTATCACGACATCTTCACCAACGGCATTGTCTATCTTGACCTTGCTTTCGACATGCGCGCCATGCCGCAGGAACTCCTGCCGTTGACGGAAGTCTTCGCACGCGCACTGTTCGAAGTCGGCACCGAAACCGAAGACTACGTCAAACTGTCGCAGCGGATCGGGAAAAGCACCGGCGGAATCTACGGCTCGTCGGTCACAGCGACCACGCAAGGGCCAAGAGAGAGCCACGCATATCTCACCATCCGCGGCAAGTCCACCATGAGTCAAGCCAACGAGATGTTGAGCATCCTGCGTGATGTCCTCCTGACCGTGAAGTTCGATAATAAAGAACGCCTCAAGCAAATTGTGATGGAAGAAAAGGCGGGCTTGGAATCTGGCTTGGCGCCTGCGGGACATCGCTTTGCGAACATGCGCCTGCGCTCGCAGTTTGGCGGCACGGGCTACATCAACGACCAGACCAAGGGCATTGGCTATCTGTTTGCGCTGCGCGAACTTGCCACCGAGATCGATAAAAAATGGGCGAACGTGCTGAAGAAGTTGGAGACCATCCGCGAGACGTTGATCAACAGCAAAACTCTGCTTTGCAACGTGACGCTCGACGCCACGAACTGGAAAACCTTCCAACCGCATCTTGAGAATTTCATCTTCGCCATGCCTGTGAAAGATGTGCAACTTTCACCTTTCAACTTTACACCTGCAACTCAGAAAGAAGGTTTGGCAATCCCCGCCCAGGTCAATTACGTGGCGAAGGGCGCGAACCTCTACGACCACGGCTATGAGTTGGATGGTTCTTCATCTGTTGTTGTTGGTTATCTCGGCATGACCCACTTATGGGAAAAGATCCGCGTGCAAGGCGGCGCGTATGGTGCCTTCGCCCAGTTTGACGACACGACGGGTGTGTTCACCTTCCTTTCCTACCGCGACCCGAACGTGGATAACACCATCGCCAGCTATGATAGCTCCGCCGCGTTTTTGAAAGGTCTCGACGCCTCACGCTTAAACGACAACGAACTAAAGAAGTCCATCATCTCTGCCATCGGCGACCTGGACTCGTATCAAATGCCCGATGCCAAAGGCTACACGTCCATGATGCGTTACATCACCGGGCGCACGGATGAGATCCGCCAGAAGTATCGCGACCAAGTGCTCTCCACCAACGGCGAAGATTTCATTGCATTCGGCGAAGCATTGGAGAGAGTGGCACAATCAGATGCGGTTGTGGTGCTGGGGGCGCAGTCCGCGTTAGAGGGATCAAAGGTTGGATTGAAGGTGACGAAGGTTGCGTAATTACGGTTGAAAGGTACAGGTTGAAAGTTGCCGGTTTATGTTCATTAGCGAAGATCAATTGGTAGCAGAACTTTGGGCACGGGATGTGCGGTTCATTTTGGGAACCGTACCTAGTCATCCGCCAATACTTTCGTCTGTGGACTTAATTGTTGCGCTTGCGGAAAGCAAAGAAACACGTCTGCAATTAAGTTTGATACCTGTTTTCTTGCGCCACCCCGAATTCTCTCAAAACGTACAGTTTGCCGTAAAAAAACTCAAGCCAAATCTGCAATTGCTTCTAAAATGCTTTTATAGCGCCGCAGTTTGGCTTGAGCAAAAATATCTGTCAACCCATATTTTGCCTGACCTATTTTCAAATGAGCTGGGTGTAGTTCCTTCGGAAAATCCAGAAGAAAACCTGAAAAAGCTTGCAAAACAGCACCAAGACTTAAGCGGTTCAAAAATCAACTGGCTTGGAACATATGAACATGCAGCCGTAGTCTGGCTAAAGGAAATTGAATTACAGAAAGCATAACTATGGGTAAAGAGAGGCTTGAAGAGATTTTAAGAACTTTGGGCGAACAAGTGCCGCCTGCTTCTCGTTTATTTTTACTCGGCGGAAGTGCCCTGACCCTTCTTGGAAGCCCACGCCCATCACTGGATATTGATTTTTTCGGCGATGATATTCAACCAAGTGAATTACATCGCATAATTCTCGACCAAGCCAAAAGTCTAAAAATACAAGTAGAGGCGGTTCCTCTTGACAAGTTCATTCCTTTACCAAACGGGAGTGATGAGCGGAGTATTTACATCGGTCAATTCTCCAACCTAGAGATATACATCGTTGATCCGTACAGCATCGCACTAAGCAAAGTTGACCGCGGTCTTTTCACAGATTTTGATGACATCGTTTTTCTTATCAAAAAAGGTTTCATCTCTCTTGAAAATTTAGAAATCATCGTTAAACAATCGGTATCTCAAGCCAGAAAATTCGATCTTCATCCAGATATCCTTGCCCATTTTGAAGAACTCAAATCAAGGCTGTCATAATTTCCAAAGTGGAATAGACAATCTTGAAAAACACTTTCTTATTTTTAGTACAATAAGAGGGCAAGGAAGTTCCTTGCCCTCTTGTATTAAATCTCTGCATGAAAAAATCGTATAACTCTCAAGGAGTTTTCATGAACATCACACTCAAGATCAACGGAATTGAACAAATCATCGACGCGCCTGCATCCACAACCCTGCTTGCCGCCCTGCGCGGACTGGGTTTTCACGGCGTGAAGTTTGGCGATGAGCAAGGTCTCACAGGCGCAGACACGGTTTTGCTGGACGGCAAACCGGTCAACGCGGGGTCGATGCTTGCGGCGCAGGCGGAGGGTCATGCCGTGGCGACGATCGAAGCCCTGGGCGAGCACCCAGAGCAAGGCTGGAGAAGAACCGATGGTCTTCATCCGCTGCAAAAGGCTTTTGTTGAATCCGGCGCGATCCAATGCGGCTACTGCACTCCCGCGCAGATCCTTGCCGCAAAAAGTTTGTTGGAGAAAAATCCGAACCCAAGCGAAGCCGAAGTGCGCGAAGCGATCTCGGGCGTGTTGTGCCGCTGTACGGGTTACCTCAAACCGGTGCAAGCCGTACTGAAAGCCGCGGCGGTTTTGCGCGGAGACGAGCCCTTTGACGTGACTTCGATCAACTGGGACTTTGGCACGCCGCAACCCGATTCGCCTTCCAGCGATTCCGCTTCACCCTCGACCTCAGCCGTGCTCACCCGACCCAAAGTTGTGGTCACGCCTGAAACGGAGAAGTGGCAAACCGTGGGCAAGCCCGAAAAGAAAGTGGATGCCATCAAACTAGTTCAAGGCAAGCCCGCCTTCGCCGCCGACATGGACATGCGCGGCATGTTACATGCCAAAGTGCTGCACTCACCTCATGCTCATGCACGCATTAAAAATATTGACGCAAGCAAAGCGTTGGCACTGAAAGGCGTTGTTTGTGTCTTGACTTGGAAAGACCTGCCGCGTGTCGTGTATTCCACTGCCGGACAGTCGGACCCGATTCCCGGTCCGTTGGATACCTTCTCGCTCGATCACAAGGTTCGTTTTGTTGGTGACCGGGTGGCTTTCGTTGCCGCTGAAACTGCCGAAATTGCAGAGCAGGCGTTAGCGTTGATTGATGTTGAATACGAGATTCTGCCCGCCATCATTGACTCGCGTGACGCGATGAAACCCGACGCGATCAAAATTCACGATGAGCCGGAATATGTCAACTTCGCAGATTCCAATGCCGATAAGAATCTTGCGGCGCATATCCGCATTGACATTGGGGATGTGGAAAAAGGCTTCGCCGAAGCCGACGAAATCTTTGAAGCCGAATACGAAGTTCCTAAGGTCCAGCATGGGCATATCGAGCCACATGTCTGCGTAACCTATTGGGATGAAGATGATCGTCTGGTGATTCGTACGTCCACGCAGGTTCCGTTCCATGTGCGCCGTATGATGGCGCCGGTGTTGGGCTTGCCCGTCAAACGCATTCGCGTCATCAAACCACGCATCGGTGGCGGCTTTGGCGGCAAGCAGGAAGTGTTGATGGAAGATGTCGCTGCGCATTTGACCATCGCCACCAAACGCCCAGTGATCTACGAATACACCCGCGAAGAGGAATTCATCGCTGCGCGCTCACGTCACCCCATGCGTGTGCGCATGAAAACTGGCGTGAAAAAAGATGGAACCATCACCGCCAATTCCATGTATGCCTTGTCCGATACGGGTGCCTATGGCTGCCACGCACTGACTGTGACCGGCAACACGGGTCACAAATCCATGGCGTTGTATGTCGGTGACGGCGAATATCGCAAATCGCCGAACATTCGCTTCTATGCGGATGTGGTTTATACCAACACGCCCCCCGCTGGCGCTTTCCGTGGATATGGCGTGCCACAAGGCTATTGGCCCCTCGACCGTCACTTGGAAAAAATTGCGCGGGCTATGGGCTTTGACCCAATCGAGTTCCGTCTCAAGAATGCGATTCGCCCCGGCGAATATCATCCCTTCTCAACGGCATGGAACGAAGGACGCGAGCCGCGCCCAGAGATCATCCACACGGTTGGGCTGGAACAATGCGTGGCGCAAGGTAAAGCCGCCATTGGTTGGGATCAAAAGTTTGGGAATGAGGAGTGGCGTAATTCGGTGTCGGGTGTCAGGTCTCAGGTACCAGGTAAGAACTTGACACATGGCACATCGCACTTGAAACGTGGAATCGGCGTGGCGATGGTTATGCAAGGGACAGCGATTCCCTACCTCGATATGGGCGGCGCGTCCATCAAGATGAATGACGATGGTTCGTTTAACCTGCTCGTGGGTGCAACCGATCTGGGCACCGGCTCCGATACTGTCCTCGCACAAATGGCGGCGGAGGTGTTGGGCGTTCCGATTGACGATATGATTACCTACTCATCCGACACCGATTTCACTCCGTTCGATGTGGGTGCATATGCGAGTTCAACAACCTACATCTCTGGCACGGCGGCAGTCAAAGCGGCACAGATCGTAGCCGAGCGGATCAAAGTCCGCGCGACGATGATGCTGGAGTTGCCAGAATCGGAAGCGGTGAATATTCGTCTGGCAGACCGAAAAGCCATTGCCCCCGATGGACGTTCAGTTTCATTTGCTGAAATTGCGCTTCATGCTTTACACAAAGCAAATCAAGAACAGATCATGGGTGTGGCAAGTTACGTCTCGCCAGTGTCGCCGCCGCCGTTTGCCGCACAATTCGCCGAAGTGACCGTGGATACGGAAACCGGTCAGGTGACGGTGGATAAGTTGGTAATGGCTGTTGATTCGGGTGTCATCATCAATCCGCTTACGGCTTCGGGACAGATCGAAGGTGGCATGGCACAGGCGTTGGGGTACGCCATCAACGAAGAGATGCGCTATGATGATAAGGGCGTCGCTTACGAGCGCGATTTGGATCGTTATCACCTCTTCCGTGCTGACGAAATGCCGGAGTTGGAAACCATCTTTGTCGAGACGTTCGAGCCGAGCCATCCGTTCGGGGTGAAGGCAGTTGCGGAGATTCCAATGGATGGAGTTGCACCAGCCGTGGGCAATGCCATTCTCGATGCCATCGGTGTGAATGTGGATGTGAACCCGACCACGCCGGAGAGAGTCTGGAAGGCGATCAAGTCTCAGTAAACAGAATCGAGTCAGGCACGGGAAAGACGCGGTCTCTTTGCATCGCGTCTTTTTTTCATGGATTCGTTAAGTTTTAAATCTTTCGAGGCAGATATAATTGTCTCCTGCCAACTCTACAACCAACATAGATGCCGTTATTGCCATGAGTCAGGAAAAAATCTTTCATCTCATCCCTTATGCCGGTTCGATCGGAATCTCCCTCGGGATCCTTTTCTACGTCTGGACATGGAAAAAAGCCCGGGGGGCGTATGTATTTTTTTGGTACATCTTGGGTCAGACTCTTTATGTTTCCGGCAATATTCTTGAGATGGTCGCTGCAGGTCTCGAAAACAAATTGTTTTGGGAGAGTTTTCAATGGCTTGCGCTTTCCCTGCCATTGTTAACCCTGCCCGTATTTATTGTCATTTATACTGAGTTCAAGTTAAGAAATTACAAACGCCTGTTTGTGCTGTCCCTGATATTTCCAGGCGCCTTCTCGACACTGGTTCTGACGGAAGACTCGCACAACCTTATCTACCGTAATCCCACTGTTTTGGAAAACGGTTTGTTTTCATCGCTGGTATACGACTACTCCCCGATCGTCCTCACGTATACGTACTATGTCTTTTTCATCGCGTTAGTCTGTTGCGCCATATTGGTGCGCCAGATGATGCAGCCCCACAACCTGTACCGCGTTCAAATCGCATTCATTCTTGCCGGGGTTTTGATGCCAATTGCCGGCTGGGCGCTGTCGCTGTCGGGCATCTTTATTACCCCCCAGCGCGATGCCTCTCCGTTCACAACCGCCGTTGGGAACCTGTTGCTTGCCTGGGGGTTGTTCCGCTTCCGCATATTTGAAGTGACACCCATCGCGCGCGGAAAAGTGTTCGAAGCGCTGGTGGACCCCGTTGTCATTTTGAACATGAAGAACCGGGTCGTAGACATCAACACCGCCATGCTGGACCTGCTGGGGGCGAATGCAACGGATGTCATCGGGCAGCCTGCAAAACAGGTCTTTGCTAACTTTCCAATTCCCATCCGCATGTATACCGACGTATCGTACGCACGCACGGAAGCCATCTTCGAGATCAATAAAACCCAGATCCACTACGAGTTGACCATCTGGCCCCTTTACAACGAGCGCAAGGAAATGACGGGCAGGGCCTATATCTGTCACGACATCACAGCTCTAAAGCAACTCGAGAAGGAACTGCGCGTCTTGAACACCAACCTCGAAGACCGCGTACAGGGGCGCACGCTCGAACTGGCAGAGGCGTACGAGTCCATGCTCGAGGGGTTCGCCCGCGCGCTCGAATTGCGGGATAAGGAGACCGAGGGGCACTCCCGCCGGGTGACCGAACATGCCTTGAAGATTGCGCAAAATCTCGGTGTCACTTCGGATGCCATGGAGGATATCCGCAGCGGCTCGATCTTGCACGACATTGGCAAGATCAGCATCCCAGACGAGGTATTACACAAAAAAGGCAAACTCACCCCTGAGGAGCGCAGGATCATCGAAACCCACCCCGAAACCGCCTACAAGTTACTTTCGCCCATCCCATTCTTGAAAAAAGCGGTGGAAATTCCTTACAGTCACCACGAAAAATGGGATGGGACTGGCTATCCGCAAGGACTTAAAGGGGAGGAAATTCCGTTGTCTGCGCGCATCTTTGCCATTGCCGACGTTTGGGATGCGCTCAGCCATGACCGTCCCTACAACAAGGCATGGGAGCGTGAAAAGATCATCGAGTACTTCAAGGAACAGAGCGGGAAACACTTCGACCCGAAGATCGCCCGGGTATTCCTAGCCATGGTCGAAAAAGGCGAGATATAATCACCCCGAAACCTTCCGAAATCATTTGGAGAACATGAACGGATGCCAGATCAAATTTACGTTGTAGGACATATCAACCCCGATACTGACTCCGTTGCCTCGGCAATGGGTTACGCCTGGCTGCTGCGCGAACGCGATGGCGCCAATACAGTCGCGGCACGCGCCGGGGCGTTGAATCCGCAAACCTCATGGGTGCTGAAAACACTCGGGCTTGAACCTCCCCTGCTATTAACCGACGCTTCGCCGCGGTTTGAATCCGTCATGCACCGGCTCGATAGCATCAGCCCCGACGCCCAACTCGGCATGGCGTGGACGCTCGCCAGCCGCACAGGCGGTCTGGCACCCATCGTTAACGAGGACGGAACCCCCTACGGTATCATCAACGGTTTGAGCCTCTTCCAATACTTTACCGACATTCTCGGTCCACGCCCCGGCGACGCAACCGTGCGCGAAATGATGTCTGCCCCCTGCAAAGATGCAGCGAACACTTCCGTGCCCAAATTCCAGTCAAACGCCCACATCCGTGATTCGCTCAACCGCATTTTGCGCGCCGAGATCGACGACTATTGGGTGGTGGATGAAAACGGACTCTACCTCGGCGTTGCCCGCCAGCGACACATCCTCAACCCGCCGCGCCTCAAGATCATCCTCGTCGACCACAACGAACCGCGCCAATCCATCGCCGCGCTGGAAGAAGCCGAACTACTGGAGATTTTGGACCATCACCGCCTCGGCAACCCATATACCCATCAACCCATCCGCTTCACAGTGGATGTGGTCGGCTCGACCTCGACCCTCGTGGCGGAACAAGCCACCGAAGCGGGACTCTCCGCCCCGCCAGCCATTGCCGGCGCGCTTCTCTCTGGACTTTTATCGGATACGCTCATCCTGACCTCTCCCACCACGACAGCGCGTGACAAAGCCGCCGCTGAGCGCCTGGCACGTTGGGCATTTGTCGGCGGGAGCCCACTAAAAGGCGAGACCATCGAAAGCTTTGGCAAAGCCGTGCTCTCGGCAGGCGCAGGACTCTCCAACCGCAAGCCGGAAGAAGTGGTCAGCACCGACATCAAACCGTTCGAAGGTGGCGGATTCAAGTTTGCCGTAGCGCAAGCCGAAGTGACCGACATTATGCAGCTCGGCGAGCACCTCGACCCGCTGAAATACGCGCTCGACGACCTGCGCGACAAACGCGGGCTGGACTTTGTCATGCTGCTCATCACAGATGTAGTCCGCGGCTCAAGTCGTCTGATCATTTCGCAGCCTGCCCCACCCATCCTGAGTGACCTGCCCTATCCCCCCCTGCCCGATGGCACACGCGATGCCCCCGGCGTGGTTTCAAGAAAGAAACAATTGCTACCTGTCGTGCTGGGGCTGTTGGAAAGATAACCTCTTCAATGAAAACAATCTACCAAGCCCTTTCTGAACTCGAAAAGAACAACGGCTCCGCCGCGCTTTGCACAGTGGTCAAAAGCGAAGGTTCCACACCAAGGCACGTAGGCAGCAAAATGCTCGTCTACCCCGATGGCTCGTTCATCGGCACGGTCGGCGGCGGAGACCTTGAACACCGCGTGCTCGACGAAGCCTGGATGGCTCTTGGCGATGGCGAGACGCGTTTTTTGCATTACAACATGGCTGACCCCTCGCGCGGCGATCCTGGCGTGTGTGGAGGTCAGGTGGAGGTCTTTGTGGAACCCATCCTTCCTCCCCCAACCCTGGTCGTGATCGGCGCAGGGCATGTGGGCAAAGCGGTCGTTCATTTGGCAAAATGGCTGGGGTTCCGCGTTGCCGTCAGCGATGACCGCGCAGAATTCTGCACACCCGAATCCACGCCCGGCGCGGACGAGTATTATCCGGTGGAGATGGGCAAACTGGCGGAACAACTCAAAATCACGCGACGTACCTATCTGGTTGTGACCAGCCGCGGGTCCAGTGTGGATGCGCTCGGTCTGCCGAACCTGCTTCAATCGGATGCGGCTTATATTGGCGTCATCGGTTCGAAGCGCAGATGGGCAACCACGGTCAAGGCGCTGAAGGCGAACGGCGTGGATGAAGCACTGATCGAGAAGGTTCACTCCCCCATGGGATTGGAACTGCAAGCCGAAACACCCGAAGAGATCGCCGTGAGCATTATGGCGGAAGTTTTGATGATCCGGGATAAGGGGACGGGCAAGCCAATGACGAAATAACAGGCTGCGGGCCAGGGAGAGGCGGTTCGACGTTCAGCGTTTGGCAACGAAACGAATCTCTTCATTTCGCGTACATGTATAGGACAAACGGTTCTTGTCCCTGCCTGTCAGTTGGACTATAATCAAGCCGTTATTCACCGAAAAGGAGCAAACACATGGCTAGGATTTTTGATGTCATTGAATACCCCAATGAAATGACCGATGAGATCGTCCATCGCTTTCCCGAAGAGGGCATCGGCGATTTTCGCATCGGCTCGCAAGTGATCGTACGTGAAAGCCAGAGCGCGGTCTTCTTCCGCGACGGCAATGCGCTGGATGTTTTCAAGCCAGGTCGTCACACCATCGCAACTGCGAACATTCCATTGCTAATTGACTGGATCGGCAAAGCGTTCAATGACCGCACCCCCTTCCCTGCGGAGGTGTATTTCGTCTCTCGCAAGGAATTTGCCAACAAGAAATGGGGCACCCCGCAGCCGATCATTGTCCGCAACCCGGGCATGGGATTGGGTGTGGCATTGCTCCAGGGCTTTGGTACCTACTCCTTCCAGGTGAAGGATCCGCAGCAGTTCGTCACCCAGATCGTCGGTGTGCAGCATACCTATCGCACCAGCGATATCGAAGAGCGCCTGCGCACCATGCTTCTCTCCAAGCTGCAGGATGTGCTCGGCGAGACCGGCGCGAAGAATTCCGTGCCTGAAATGATCGGTCTGACCGAGGAGATCGGCGCAGCGGTTCGCGCGAAGTCGAAGGATGATTTCGAAGCCATCGGTCTGACACTCAAGACCTTCTATATCGGAAACCTCAAGCCGAGTGAAAAATCTGCCCAGGAATTGCGCGACATGGGCATGCTCGACATGGCAACCTACACCCAGCTGCAAGCTGCAGATGCGATGCGCGATGCTGCCAAGAACGAAGGCGGCGGCGCAGGTCTGACGGCTGGCATCGGCGCCGGTATGGGCATTGGCAACTTAATCCAGCAGGCAACCGCGGGTGGAATGCAGCAACAGTCCCAGCAGCAATCGAGCGGAGGCGGACAAGCCGCTTCTGGCGGCATGCCGGATGTGATGACTCCGTCCGAAGCGGCGGCGATCCTGCGGGTTTCTGAAGAGGATGTGAAAGCCGCCATCGAAGCCGGCGACTTGAAAGCCAAGAAACTCGGCAGCGCTTACCGCATTAGTAAAGCGGCATTGGAAGAGTTTTTGAAGGGCTAGTAGCATCGAATATGAAAGAGGCTTCCTGTATGGGAAGCCTCTTTTTTGTTTAACCCAGTTTATTCCAATTCTGCGAGCACCGCGGGGATCGCATTCAGCACATCACCCGCCAATACCGAAGCCGTCGTTCCAATCTCGTCCGCAGCAAGCAAGCCCGCCTGCGCATGGATGAACGCCCCCGCCACGGCGGCATCGAAAGCATCCAAACCTTGTGCGCGAAGACCAACGATTACCCCCGCCAACACATCCCCCGTTCCGGCGCGGGCAAGGGCGGGCGTGGCAACTGGGATGGTCGTTCTACGTCCATCTGGCGATGCGATCACGGTAAATGCGCCCTTCAACACAACGACATGCCCCCATTCTTTCGCGTATCGTTCAGCCACCTCTTCCCGCTTCGATTGAATTTCCTCGCGCGATAAACCCGTCAACACAGACATTTCACCCGGGTGCGGGGTCAACACGGTCCATGCGGGCAACTTCGTGTACCAGTCCGAAATCTGCGACACGTGACGCAATCCATCTGCATCGACCACCAATGGGATCTTGATGGAGGGTATTAAATTTTCAACGAACGCTCCCGTCACAGATCGACTCCCCAACCCAGAACCGATCAACATTGCCGTGGCGCGCCCGAAGTTTTCCAAGACTTTTGAAACTGCCTGCTCCGAGACGAATCCATTTTCGTGCGGAAGAAGAACCCATGTCGCTTCGGGGACGTGACCGGCAAGCGCGGCGTGCAGCGGCTCAGGCACAGCCATCGTCACCAACCCCGCACCGACGCGATACGCAGCCTTCCCAGCAAGCAAGGCTGCGCCAGTATAGGATGCGGACCCCGCTATTACGAAGGCAGTACCAAACGTCCCTTTGTGTGAAGCGGGCGACCGTTCCGGCAGCAAAGCCGAAACCATTTCCCAATCTGCCACTTCGGTTTTCACCGCAGACCAGGCACCCAGGTCTTCCGGCAAGCCAAGATCCACCACTTCCAGACTACCGACAAATTCGAACGCAGGCAATTTCAACAAACCCTGTTTGACCGCCGCCATCGTCACCGTCAGGTCAGCGGGGATGGCTTCATCTGCGGTTTCACCTGAGTCACAATCCACGCCAGAGGGACAATCCACCGCAACAACGAAAGGAGAGGCGTCCATTTCGGATAGGATGACTTGCGCGCCAGCAAGGACCAGCGCCGCTTCTTTCTTAAGCGGAAGATTGATCCCCGTACCAAGCAGCCCATCCACCAGGACGGTTGTTTCGCTCAGGGCTTCGCCCAGCGACTCAAGATTCGGGTCGCTGGAAAATTGAAAGACATCCCCGCCCGCGTCGAGATACCGCGAGATGAGCGGGTCGTCCATCTTGCGGTTGACCAGATAGGCATGTGTGCGCCAACCCGCCCCCGCCAGCCAGGTCAATGCGACCAGCGCATCGCCGCCGTTGTTGCCCGAACCGACCAGCCCTGTGACCGTATCCCAGCCGTTTTCCTGCCCAAGCACATGGATGATCTCAGCCAGCCCCTGCCCGGCATTTTCCATCATCTGAGCATAGGAAACACCTCTGGAGTCGGCTTCCTTTTCAATTTCACGCATTTGAGAGACAGTGACAAGTTTCATGGTTGGGTGGGGTTGAAAGTATAAGATTGAAGGTTATTTCTAAAGATATTCTAACCGATGCGGAAACAAGCCGGGGGTAAGGATAAAAAAATTCGAAGCATCAAAATCGCATGACAAACTTTAGAACCATTTCCACGATTATCGATCCCCAACTGGTTGTAGAAGGCGCGGGCGTTCTGTTGCGCCGCTCGTTCGGTCCGCACATCAGTAACAAATTTGACCCATTTCTTTTGTTCGATCACTTTGCCTTCAACAATCCCATCGAAGGACCCATCCGAGGGTTTCCCACCCACCCGCACCGTGGCATCGAAACCGTCACCTACATGCTCGAAGGCACCGTCCGTCATCGTGACAGCCTCGGCAACGCGGGAACCATTACCGAAGGCGACGTACAATGGATGACCAGCGGTCGCGGAATCCTGCACGAAGAAATGCCCCGCCGCAGCGAAAACGGAAATATTTATGGTTTCCAACTTTGGGTCAACCTGCCAGCCGCACAAAAAATGGGGCAGCCACGCTATCAGGAAGTTGCGACGAATACCATACCCGTCATTGAAAAGGACGGGGCAACGATTCGACTCGTGGCCGGAGAGATTGACGGTGTTCGCGGACCTGTGACCGAAATTGCCGCTGCGCCTCTTTACATGGATGTGAAACTGGCAGCGGGTACCCGGTTCAGTCACCCCATCCCACGCGGACATACCGCGCTCTTGTATGTTTTCGAAGGGGTTGGCGAATTCGCAGGAGAGGTCGTGGAATCCGTCAGCATGGTGGTGCTCAATGACGACGGCGAAAGTCTCGAGGTCAAGACCGAAGCGGGCGTGCGCTTCATGCTCATGGCTGGCGCTCCATTCAAGGAGCCAATTTTCCCATACGGTCCCTTTGTCATGAATACAAAAGAAGAGATCGAGGAGACCATTCGGGAATTGCGAAACGGGACGTTCATCAAGTAAACTCATGGGCGAGGCAACTCGCCCAATTTTTTTTGCATGGAGGCGTAAATGACACAGGTTGTGTATGGTCCGCGCTTGGGAAAGGAAGGACAACTTCGCGTTGGGTGCAGCGCGGTCATCTTCGACAAGACGCGCGAGAAGGTCTTGCTCACCCAACGAGCGGATAATGGTCACTGGTGCCTGCCGGGTGGTCACATGGAGTCGGGGGAAAGCGCTGCCGAGGCGTGCGAACGCGAGGTTTGGGAGGAAACGGGGCTAAAAGTCCGCGCGATGCGCCTGCTGGGAGTGTACAGCAACCCGGATCAGTTGGTCATTTACGAGGACGGGAACAAGGCATTCTTTGTGGTATTAAATTTCGAAGTGCAGGTATTGGAAGGCAAAGTGGGTCTAAGCGACGAAACCACTGATTTTGGCTGGTTCTCGCTTTCAGAAATGGCGTCCATGCGGATCCATGCCAACCACCAAATGCGAGTGGAGGATGCGCTCCGAGGCGGCGAGACGGTTATGAAGTGATGAGGTTTAAGATCTTCTGCCCCTACTTATATACCATCTACAAACACGCTACTAATTTTACATAGGCGTGTTTTTCATTTAAACTTTATACACGGAGAAATCATGTTACAGAATCTTTCACACAAATTTTATCAATGGGCAAAGGGCTGGCTGGTGCTCGTCCTGCTGGCGTTGGATATCTTCTTTGCAGGTTTCCTTATGCCGCTCGTCGGTGGGTTGATGCAAGGCGGACAGGGCGACATTCAACCGCTGGATCTGATGTTCTTTGCCACACCCGACCAGACCTTTGACATGATCGAGAAATATGGCGATGCGGGTCGTGCGTTCTACCGCAACGTGGAGCTGACCGTGGATATCGTCTACCCGATCGTTTACCTCTTCGCTTTTGGGTTGCTGATCTCGTGGCTCTTTAAACGCGGCTTTTCCCCCGATAGCAAGATGATGAAATTAAATGTCATGCCGCTCGGCGCCTGGTTCTTCGACCTGCTCGAAAACCTCAACATCGTTACCCTGCTCGCGATGCATCCTGCAAAACCCGCTTTCATGGCGTGGCTGCTGATGATCCTCACCACTGCTAAATGGCTGTTTGCCTTTGCGAGTATTGCCTTGATCCTGATCGGGCTGGCAATGGCGACCAGGAATGGATTTAGAAAGCAAATCTAGACCGTATACCGTTTGTTCCAACTTGCAGGAAAGGTCAAACCATTCCCGTACACAAAGCGGATCAACTGTCCATGATGCTGGGTTTCATGCTCAAGCAAGTCGAATGCGAGGCTAACTTGCGTGTCATTCAGGCTCATGAAATCCATCTGAGCCAGTCGCTCCTGGGTTTCTTTCAATGCTGCCAACGCTGCATGTTTGACACGCGGTGTTTGCAAACTACACGAAAAGCCCCGCCAACCACCCGTTTCGATGGCTTTGATGTAACTCTCACGTGCGCCGACAATACACCAAAGTTGACCCGAAATCCGGTTGGAAGGCAGGTTGGGCAAATCGGCACCAAGGGAAGCTTCATCGAGATGAGCGACCAGATCACACGTAAGTTGAAAGGCGCGGTCAAGATTCGATTTTAGTTGGTCAAGCATACATCATCTCCTGCTAGGTTTTGAGCCACCACACCCCCGTACATTCCGGCAGGATGACCCAATGCTTCTCCACCACTTTGTTCCCAAGTTCATCGCCAAAGAAAAAGCGGGAGAGTTCTTCGGCTTCCGCAAGTGACTTGAATTGATAGTCGGTGCGGATCCATTTGAATTGGAATCCTTTTTCGTCCAACCAGGGGTAGAAATCTTTGAGGTGATCTAACTTGATCGGCGCTTCATTGCCCGTGCCCAGCGACTCGAACAGGACGATGAAACTTCCCGGCTTGAGGACGCGCCGCATTTCATTCATCCAGTTTTCCAATTCCTCACGCCATGTATCCGGGTTCCACACGGCAAGATAACTGACGCTCCAGCCGGAAACTGCCAGGTCCGCAACAGCATCTGCGACGGGTAACTTGCGATGATCGGCGACATCTGCCTGCCAGTTAGTCTGTCCGGCAGCGGTGAACTTCGCGCGGCAAACCCGCAACATTTCATCCGAAATGTCGAAGGCGTGGACACGAGTCACATACGGAGCGAGCAAACAGGCTAATCGTCCGGTGCCCGCTCCAAGGTCCAGAACGATGCGTTTTTCCAACGGTGTGATCTCCCGCAGGGATTTGAGAATATTTCCCTGATGATCCTCTCGGGCGATCAGCGCTTCATACTTATCCCCTTCGGTTTTATAGATTTCTTCTTGTGTAGGCATTCTACAATTATACATAAAACAGCTCGTTGGCAGGGTTACCCTGCGCCGCGTTTATGCTATTCTGCCTGGAGCCAAAGGAGAGAGACCATGCAACCTGAACATCAATTTAATTTTTGGATCGGCGAATGGGATTGCACGTGGGCAGACGACGGTCGGGCTACCAATCATGTCCTGCGCATTCTGGGTGGTAATGTGATCCAGGAGAATTTTTCCGCGCAGGATCTAAAGGGCATGAGCGTTTCATGCTATGACGCGGAGCGGGGTCTATGGTGCCAGACCTGGGTGGACAACTCGGGCAGTTATCTGGATTTCACCGGGGGATTCGAGGGTGAAAAAATGATCCTCGCACGCGATGCCATCGTACAGGGTGAGGCATGCAAACAAAGGATGGTCTGGTACAACATCAAACCGGATCATTTCGATTGGAACTGGGAGCGTTCTGACGATGGCGGGCAAACCTGGCAGGTCAAGTGGCAGATCAAGTACACACGCAAAACTTAACCCGCTATAATTGGCGGATGCCAACCCTTTCCCCCTCTGCCCAGAAAATTCAAGACATTCTCAACACACTCGGGTACGACTACACCGTGGTCGAACACGCTGAATCCACGCGCACGGCGCAGGAAGCCGCCGACCGCGCAGGTTGTCAGATTGGGCAGATCGTCAAGTCGTTGATCTTTCGCGGCAAGGCAAGCGGCAAGCCGATCCTGATTCTAGCGTCGGGTCCGAATCGCGTGAACGAAAAACTCATCGGTGAGTATGCGGGTGAACCCATCGGCAAAGCGGATGCGGATTTTGTCCGCGCTGTGACCGGTTTTGTCATCGGCGGAGTGCCGCCCATCGGTCACGCTGAGAAAATGGAAACCTATCTAGACGAAGACTTTTTGCAGTATCCGACCATTTGGGCAGCCGCCGGTACGCCGAACGCCATCTTTGAATTGAAGACGGAAGACCTGCAAAAGATGACCGGGGGAAAGGTCGTTTCGATCAAGTAAGTTCCATCAATAATCATTGTCAAGGAGGCTGGCGTGGCTGATTTCTTTTCTGTGGATGTGACGGAAGTTCCCCTTCAATTATTTGGTCCCAAACATCTGGCTGTGATCGTCATTTTTATGTTGACATGGCTTTCTTTTTTCTACTTCCGAAACGTATGGAATGAAAAACAAAAGAATACGATCCGGATGACGTTGGCGATCCTGCTTGCCGTTTCAGAAATCAGCATTCATGTCTGGTGGGCGTACTGGGGAATTTGGAACATCCAAACCACCCTGCCATTGCATTTGTGCAGTGTGATGGTTTGGGTGACCGTGTATGCCGCCCTGACCAAAAATCGCAATACATATGAATTCGCTTATTTCCTCGGTATTGCAGGCGCTTTACAGGCATTTCTCACCCCGGCGGATGGAGCGATGTATGACATTCCTCATTTCCGAATCATGCAAACCCTGGTCGCCCACGGACTGTTGATCACCATCCCCATTTTCATGACTGTGGTGGAAGGGTTCCGTCCTACCTTGTCGTCGTTCAAACGCATCTTCATCTGGACGAACATTTACATGGTCGCCATCTTTTTTCTCAACCGTGCCATTGGCAGCAACTATCTTTTCATCGCGGAGAAACCACCTTCCCCAACCCTGATGGATGCACTCTCGCCGTGGCCCTGGTACATCCCACAATTGGAGATACTGGCGTTCATCATGTTGTTCATTCTTTATATTCCATTCCTGATCAAGGATAAATTTTTTACAGCAAAAGTCCAAACTACATAAAGCATCTACCCTGCCCGGTCAAAATACCGGGCAGTTTTTTGCCTGTATTTGGAACCTTCAACACAGTCCCAAATACAGATTTTTCGTTTGCAATCGGACATCCTTTGTCGTAAAATGCGGACATAGACCAACCAAAGGAGAGAAAATGGTAACAAAAGAAAAACCCGATTCCCGCCCCATGACCGAGGAAGCCGACTTCCTCCAGATCAAATCGTTCGACCACGTCCACTTTTATGTGGGCAACGCCAAACACGCCATGTACTATTGGTGGAAGGCATTTGGCTTCAAACCCGTTGCATATTCAGGGTTAGAGACCGGTAACCGCGACTTCGCCTCGTATGTACTCGAATCGGGGCAGGCGCGGTTTGTTGTTTCTGCGCCCTATTCCCCCTCCAGCCCGCTGGCATCGCATCACATGGTACACGGCGACGGCGTTAAGATCATTGCCCTTGAAGTGGACGATGTCGAAAAAGCCTGGCGCGAAACCACCGCCCGCGGAGGAAAATCTGCCTGGGCGCCGCGTGAAGAAAAAGATGACCACGGCATTTACCGCAGTTCTGCCATCTACACATACGGCGAAACCATCCACGCCTTTATCGACCGTGATGATTACAAAGGCACCTTCGCACCAACCTATCGCCCGCTCAAACACGAAACTGAATCCACCGGTCTTGCCGCCATCGATCACATCGTCGGCAACGTACAACTCGGTAAGATGAATCACTGGGTCAACTTCTATCATCAAGTGATGGGTTTCCGTCAACTCATGCACTTTGACGACAAAGATATCTCCACTGAATACTCCGCGCTGATGTCCAAGGTTATGCAAAATGGAAACGGACGCGTCAAATTCCCCATCAATGAACCGGCAGATGGCAAACGCAAAAGCCAGATCGAAGAGTATCTCGACTACTACATGTCGCCCGGCGCGCAGCATATCGCCATCATCACCGGTGACATCATTGATACCGTTGATAAACTTCGCAAGAACGGCGTCGAATTTTTGCGCGTGCCCGATACCTACTACGAAATGCTGCCCGACCGCGTCGGCAAGATCAAGGAAGATTTCAAGACCATCCACGAACTCGGCATCCTCGTAGACAAAGACGACGAAGGCTACCTGCTGCAAATCTTCACGCGCCCCATTCAAGACCGCCCCACCATGTTCATCGAGGTCATTCAACGCCACGGCGCGCAGGGATTCGGCAAAGGCAACTTCAAAGCCCTGTTCGAATCGCTTGAACTGGAGCAGGAACGACGTGGCAATTTATAGTCTCAGACGCACCGCCGCATCGACTCAACCCGACGCCTGACTCTGTTTGCCGGATCCGCTGCCCCGTTTGAAGCGAGCCGGTCCCTGTCAGCCAATATAGTATTTTTGGGTCAGATGACGAAATCCCGTTCCCGAATTACACTCAGATGCAGAGACGGTCAAAATCCAAATTGAAAATGGGAAGGGCAACATGAAACGAAACTCACTGACACTAATTCTGGCGGGGCTGACGATAATCGCGCTGGCATGCGGAGGGACGGTTCCCGCAACACAACCAGACCAAACCGAATTAGAAACCATGGTCGCGGCCACGCTACAAACCCATACACAAGAAGCTGCGAGCATCCCAACACCGCAGGTGCAGGAGGCTGAAGACACCGCCACGCAACCCAACGGCATTCCCATCGCCTTCCAAAACGTCAACTTCATCATTCCTGAAGGACTCGCCACTGGCGCGCAATCTGAGATCGTTCCGCGCAACGAATACGTGGAAGGTGATCCGTTCTGGTCCGTAGCGCCGGAATATACTCGATTTCTACTCACACAGACCGACTCATTCCCAAGCAACTTTGACTTCGAGATCAACATCATTCCCGCCGGAGAATACATGCAAATGAGCGAGGTCGCCGCCGAGCGGATTCCCCTGCTGCAACAAAAACTCGCGGACAATGACCTGACCAGGGTAACGGTACTACCACCCTTCAATGCAGGATTGGTCATCGATACGCAGAACGCCCGAGTCGATTTTCCGAACGGCAGCGGCATCCGTGCGGTTCAGCAATATCATCAGGCGCCGGTTCCCATCACCAACGACTTCCTGATCTATAGTTTTCAGGGTATCACCAGCGACGGCAAATACTACGTCTCAGTCATCGCACCGATCCGCGTACCGTTCCTAGTCGACATGTCATACAACCCCGATCCCAGTTCCACCACGCCAACGCCGGTTGTTCCCGAAGGCGGTTTAATCTTCCCCACCCTGACTGGGTTCAACGACCCGCAAGTCGCCCAGTATAACGAAGCGATCACCAATAAACTCAACCAGACTCCAGCCGACCAATTCAGTCCACCCATCTCCCTGCTGGATGCGCTCATCCAATCCATCCTTATTCAATAGGAGCCTCATGACCGACCAAGTCATCACCGTCCGCCCGCAAGGGACCCACCTGACCAAACAAGAACTCCCAAACTTTGAAGGCATCTCGGCGCGTACCGCCGGGTCGAAGCATCTCTGTATGCATTTGGTCATCATCCCGCCGGGCGGAAAAGCCGTCGCCCACTACCACGACGGCTACGAAACCGTCATCTACATCATCCAAGGCAAAGCCGAAACCCGCTATGGACACAACCTCGAACAGTCCAGCATCAATGAAGCGGGAGACTTTCTCTTCATCCCGCCCAACCTGCCGCACCAGCCCGTCAACTTGAGCGATACCGAGCAGGTCATCGCCGTCGTCGCCCGCAACGACCCAAACGAACAGGAAAGTGTCGTCATCTTTAATCCAAAAGAATAGGAGAATACGATGCCCTTTTATCATAAACTTGGCAGCATTCCCCACAAACGCCACACGCAGTTTAAAAAACCGAACGGAAAACTCTACCGCGAAGAAGTCATGGGGCTTGAAGGCTTCTCTTCGCTCCAATCCATCCTCTACCATCACTTCCTGCCGCCACGCATAAAGCAGATGGCAGACTGCGGACCCGCCAAACCCGAATATGTAGACTTCGGACCGATCCGCCACCGCGCCTTGAAAACGGATCACACCCCGCTCGGGGCTGATCCAGTTTCTGGAAGAATTCCCCTGCTCGGAAACAACGACGTCATCCTCGGCGTCTCGCGTGCCCCCAAAGGCAAAATGGATTACTTCTACCGTAACTCACAAGCCTACGAAACATGGTGGGTTCACGACGGCAGCGGCACACTCAAAAGCCAATTCGGCAACCTGACCTTCCGCAAAGGCGACTACATCGTCATCCCCTTCGGTACAACCTGGCAAATGGAACTCAACGAAGAGACAAAATTCTTCACCATCGAAAACCCCAGCCAGATCGAGCCGCCCAAACGCTACCGCAATCATTATGGTCAACTGCTCGAACATGCCCCCTACTGCGAGCGCGACATCCGCATCCCCACAGAGTTGGAAACGCACACAGAGCGCGGCGAGTTCGAGGTCCGCGTAAAGGTGCGAGACCGTATCTCACAACACATTTTGGACTATCATCCCCACGATGTCATCGGCTGGGACGGCTATCTCTATCCGTGGATATTCAACATCGAAGATTTTGAACCCATTACCGGTCGCATCCACCAGCCGCCGCCTGTTCACCAGACCTTCGAAGGCTGGAACTTTGTGGTCTGCTCCTTCGTCCCAAGATTGTTCGATTATCACCCCGATGGCATCCCCGCGCCATATAACCACTCGAACATCCAGTCAGACGAGGTCATTTACTACGCCGAGGGTAACTTCATGAGCCGCAAAGGCATCGACCGTTCAGATATCAGTCTGCATCCGTTTGGGTTGCCGCATGGTCCACAACCCGGCATGACCGAAGCCAGCATTGGTAAAACTGAAACACGGGAACTCGCTGTGATGGTGGATACCTTCCACCCGCTTCACTTAACAAAACAAGCCGTTGAAATGGAAAAACCCTATATGGAAACCTGGTTGGATGGTGATGGCGAGTAAAATATCCCCGGAAAAAAGATCATCGGTATTGGAGAAAACAATGAAGAGCATCGTCATTCTGTTACTCGTAATGGGCTTGACCCTTTCCGCTTGCAACTTGCCTGTCAACCCGGAGCAGACAGAACCGGATATCGCCACCGCCGCCGCGCTGACCGTTGAAGCTGCATTGAGCAACGCAACCCCGTTGGCAAGCCCCACTGCCGGGTCGTTATCATCTACACAACCCGCTGGCACCGCTGTTACCCTCACGCCGACGTTCTCACAGCCATCCGCCAGTTTTGAAGATGTGACAAATTGCCGCACCGGTCCTGGCACGACTTATGAGCGGGTGACACAGATTCTCCCCAATGTGTCGGTTGAGATCGTCGGATTTTTCCCGCCTAATTATTGGGTAGTGGAGACAGACAAAGGTCAGTGTTGGGTGGCGGGAGAATTCGTCACGCCGGCTGGAAGTTACACCACCGTGCCCACTGTCACCGCGCCACCCACTCCCATCGGCGGCGTGCCAGATGCCCCCACTTTCACGCAAAACGGCTGGAACTACTTCTGCCGCGGCGATGGTCAAACCGAAGTGACCCTAAATTGGAATGACCGCTCCGATACCGAATCCGGCTATCGTATCCTTCGCAACGGAGAAGAAATCGCCGACCTGCCTGCCAACTCCACCACCTACAGCGAGGTCATTTCGCTTTCATCCGGGCAGAGCGTCAGTTATCAAGTTCAGGCATTCAACTCAGCGGGCAAATCCACCAGCAATACCGCAAGCTTCACTTGCCCATAGCATTCAACAAAAAGCCTTACGAAATTCGTAAGGCTTTTTGTTTTCACTAGGCTTCGAACTGTTCTTTGACCTTTTTGGTCTGCTTGCCGCGCTCTTCCGTATCGAGAATGCGCTTGCGAATGCGGAAGTTCTCTGGCGTGATTTCGAGCAATTCATCATCAGCGAGGTATTCGATCGCTTCGTCAAGAGACATCTGTCGCGGCGGAGTGAGGCGGATTTCCATATCACCACGCGCCGCGCGCACATTGGTCAGGTGCTTTTTCTTGCACACGTTCACTGAAATATCCTGCCCGCGCGCGTTTTCGCCAACCACCATACCTTCATACACATCCACGCCGGGACCAATAAACAGAATACCGCGCTCCTCAGCAGACTTGAGCGCGTACGCCGTGGTCGTACCCGCTTCCCATGCCACCAGTGAACCGTTGTTGCGCGATGCGATTGGACCTGCCAATTCATCGTAGCCGTGGAAAATGGTATGCATGATACCCGCCCCGCGAGTGGATGTGAGGAACTGATACCGGAAACCGAGCAAGCCGCGCGTCGGCACAATGTAAACAATGCGCGTCATACCCTGACCCGAATCCTGCATGTCCATCATTTTTCCGCGCCGCGCCCCGAGCATCTCCACCACCGCACCGACAGTTTCATTGCTGGTTTCAATGTGAACTTCTTCAAAAGGTTCAAGCAACGCGCCGTCCTCGGCTTTATGATAGATGACCTCCGGGCGTGAGACCTGGAACTCATAGCCTTCGCGGCGCATGGTTTCAATCAGAATGCCGAGATGCAATTCGCCTCGACCTGAGACGAGGAAATTTTCCGCCGACTCGGTATCTTCCACACGGAGAGCGACGTTGGTGCGCAACTCATCATAAAGGCGTTCGCGCAGTTTGCGGGATGTGCTCCACTTGCCTTCGCGCCCTGTAAAAGGAGAGGTGTTCACCCCAAACGTCATACGAACGGTTGGCTCTTCCACTTTGATCGTCGGCAACGCCACAGGGTTGGCAGGGTCTGCCAGCGTCTCGCCGATGGAAATTTCTTCGAGCCCGGCAAGAGAAATTACATCGCCCGCCTCGATCTCACCTACCTCAACCTTGTTCAACCCCTTGAACGTGTAAAGATAGCGCGCGGTTTCGGGCAGGATCGTCCCATCCATTTTGATGCGGGCAAGTTTTTGCCCGGCTTTGATCTTGCCGGAGAACAGCCGACCAACGGCGGTCACACCGCGATAATCGTCATAGCCAAGAGTGGTAACCAGCATTTGCAAGGGCGCATTCGGGTCCACTTTTGGGGCGGGAATGTGCTTCAAGATGGCATCGAACAGGGGCTGAAGGTCAGGTCCTGGTTCGGGGGAAGTCCCCGCCCTGCCCGCCGTCGCCTGCGCATAAATGACGGGAAAATCCGCCTGATCTTCGCTCGCGCCAAGTTCGATGAACAGGTCGAACGTTTCGTTGAGCACGCGCGAAGGTTCGGCATCCTTGCGGTCTACTTTGTTGATGACCACAATGGCTTTGTGTCCCATTTCGAGCGCCTTTTTTAACACGAAGCGTGTTTGCGGCATGGGACCCTCCGCCGCATCAACGAGCAAGAGCACGCCATCCACCATGTTCATGACGCGTTCCACTTCACCGCCGAAATCGGCATGACCGGGTGTATCCACGATGTTGATCTTAACGGTCTGCTTCGAGACCGGGTCATCCAGCGTGATGGCAGTATTCTTGGCAAGGATGGTAATGCCACGTTCGCGTTCGAGGTCGTTCGAATCCATGACGCGTTCGGCAACTTGCTGGTTCTCGCGGAAGGTATGCGACTGGCGCAGCAGCCCATCCACAAGGGTGGTCTTGCCGTGGTCAACGTGAGCGATAATGGCGATATTACGGAGGTCTTTTCTTTCGATCATGAGTTCTCTTTTCAATTCAAATGACAGGCACATAAAAACCCTCGACAGGTCCGCCGAGGGTTTCTTTTTTCGTTCGGCTTGCGGGCGGTATTTTATCAGAGAGAGCCGGTTTGAGGAAGGGATTACAACCTAGCCAGCCTGCCCGCCTTTCGCAGGTCACGATAATTCCACAGCACCTGCCAGATACGGACGGCGGCTTCGATCTGGATCTTGAGCGACATCTTGGATTTTCCAAAGCGCCGGTCGGCAAAATAGATGGGTACTTCACCGATCTTGAATTCAAGGCAATGCGCCAGATAGATCATCTCCACGAGGAAAATATATCCGCTCGATTGGATGCGTTCGAACGGCATCTGCTTCAGCGCCTCAGTACGCCACATGCGGTATCCCGTGGTTACATCATGCAGGGGCAGCCCCAAAATGGAACGTGCATAGAAATTTCCAAACGCAGAGAGCCACTTTCGCCATATGGGCCATTTCTCGTCCACCGACCCGCCTTGGACGTAGCGAGACCCGAGCACGATATCAGATGACTCAAGCAGACGCGCCATCTCAACCAATTTGGCGGGGTCATGGGAAAAATCCGCATCCATCTGGACGATGGCTTGGGCATCCCCATCAAGAATCTTCTGAAACCCGTTCAGATACGCCGAACGCAAGCCCATTTTGCCGGGTCTGTGAAGCACATCCACCCTGCCAGGGTGGGTGCGAGCCAGCTCTTCTGCGATCCGTCCCGTCCCATCGGGACTGTTGTCGTCTACAACCAAAACCCGCAATTCGAGCGGAAGCGAAAATAAAGCGGAGACCAATTTGGGAAGGTTCTCCGCTTCGTTATATGTTGGAATAACGATCGTCGCGCGCAAATTTGTTACCTGTTCTTTGGGTTGAGCAATTCACCCTTGAATTGCTCAACATCCCCGGAAAAACCTTTGAGAGATGCAATTTCCACGATCTTGGAACCAAGTCGGTTGGGATGTTTCGTCATTTGCTCGCGGTCTTTGATGGGGTAGAAATATTCCACCGCCTGCTCAAGCCGTGACTTTAATTTGTCGCTCAAGGCTGCCAGGTTGGACGGCGGCACGACCAATATAAAATCGGTTCCGCTCAGGTGACCAAGGAAATCATCCGGCCGGCTGACCTCGCGCATGGTGTTCACGATCATCAAGCTCACCGCCCGCAGCACATCATCCGATGCAACGAACCCGTACATTTCACGAAATGTTTCCATATACTCAAGTGAGACATACAGCAAGGCAGACCCGTCTTTACCGAGCACTTCGGACAGCTTTTCATCCACCAGAGCGCCTTCCGGCAAACCGGTCACGGGGTTGGTCAACGATCCCTGACTGACTCGTTTCAGGGCATTTCGAACCCGAAGCCTCAGTTCCTGAATATCGAAAGGTTTGGTGATGTAATCATCGGCGCCGATCTCCAACCCCTGCAAACGGTCGGCACGGTCTCGTTTTTCGGTCAAGAAGATGATGGGGACATCCGCTGTGCGGCGGTCGGTGCGAAGGCGACGGGCTACTTCGTAACCGTCGATGTCGGGCAGGCGAATATCCAATATAACAAGGTCGGGGGTGGCTTGCTGGGCAGAACGGACGCCGTCCTCGCCCCAGTTTACCGTGGAAACATCGTATTCTTGTGAACGAAAATACGCTGTCAGCATTTCTGCCACATCGGGGTCATCTTCGACGATAAGGATTTTTGACTTTGTGACCGTCATGCTGGATCCTGTATCAGGAAATCGGTTCTTTCTGGATGATGAACTCGCAAACACTGTCGCCCATGGCAACACATTTGGACTCATTGACGCGGAATTCGTTTCCACCGGAGACCCACTTGAGGCTTTCCTGCAGCAAGCCTGCCGCAATGAAGCAGACGGGCTTGTCCACGCCGGAGCGTCCCCAACAGCAGGGGCATTTGTGGATTGTCCAAACCCACTCGGTATCTTTTTCCTCGACGGTGGTTTGCTGGTCGCTGAGTTGGGTGAAGATCTTGGCGAAGGCGGGCAAACCGATCCTCAGTTTGGATTGAAGCGGGAGGACGACGAATGCCAGGTCTGCGGCACCGGCTAAGGCGCCGAAATTCCTCAGGGCGTCGGCAAAGGTTGCGCGTCCGGCGCGAAGCGCGAGGCCACGACCGCCACGCGGACCGTACATTTCCTCCAAAGAAGAACCAATGGCGGAAAGTTCGGCAAAGTCAAATCCTTTATCCAAGTTATCAGGGGGGTAATTTTCAATGTAATGGCTTAAGCCGCCAAGGTTAAGGATGGCGTTCAAACCGTTCTTGCCCATCACTTCTTCGAGTGATTTGATGGTGATCAAGCCAAATTTATTGGGATAGTATAGTCCGGCTTTTTGAATGGGGCTCATAGGTACTCCACTAAATCAACTTTGCGAGATCTTCGGCAGCGCGGCGCATGTCGAGGAAGATCAGACCCAATTTGGCTTGTTCGCGAGCCAGGGCGGTCAGTACGGCTTCCTCACCCACCGACATCAGGACGACATATCCTTTTACGCCTTTGATATAGACCTGTTCGAGAGATCCACGCCCCAATTCTCCTGCAATGCGTTCGCCCAGGGAAAGCATTGCCGCTGACATGGCGGAGACACGGTCTTCTTCCACGCCTTGTGGAAGAGCAGATGCGATGCTCAAGCCATCTACACTGACTACTGCGGAAGCTTCAATATCCGGCGAGGATGCCTGTAGCTCGCGCAGGCGTTCCACCATCTGTTGCGTACGGTTCTTAGACAAGCAGCCCTCCTGGGGAATTATGAACGTCCCAATGAAGTTTTGCGGGACGCCACCTTCAAATTTGTGTGACAATTTTAGAACAGGGCTTTCATTGTGTCAAGTTAGATGGTTTGTAGTTTGCAAATTGGTAAACAACCTGCAAGGGGGAAATCGAAATCATAAAAGTCGATTTCGTTGTATTGACACGGATATACCATCATGGTAAACTATCGCCCGCTTAACCAATTGGTCCCGTGGTGTAGCGGCCTAACATGCGGCCCTGTCAAGGCCGAGATCGCGGGTTCGAATCCCGTCGGGACCGCTCTTACTGCAACCTTCAAAAAAGGTTGTAAAAAGAGGAAGAAACGCAAAAGTCGGTTGGATAGCCACTAGCGCGTTTTCTCGCACAAAGATTGCTTCGATCGCGAGTCGAAGCAATCTTTTTTGTTCGATTGTACTTAGTTTAGTCCAGTTGGCATATGCCTCTTGGACTTTCTTGCTTAATGTTAGTGTAGCAGTGAAATTATTTTCCTGCAAGGGATTGATGATATTTTCAACGCGTTCCTTCTCTCTTTCAAGAATTTCTTTCGTAATTTCACCGCGTATATAAAGTTCCTGTGCTCTTTGTAATTCATTCTGTGCATCATTTGCATGCTTGTTGATCACATCAGGCTTTGCAGATTTCTCCCAAGCCTTTGATGCTTGATACAGAAGCTTGACCACCTGCTTCTCCAACGGGATCGCTTTTATCACTTTCTGGTCACAATGTCCATTATCAAGCTCTATTCGACCGGAGTCCGCGTAAACAAATCCTTTCGCCCGCCATGTTGATCCGCGCATGGGCCAACCACAGCCTGCGCAAAATATTATTCCTGTCAGAGGGTAAAGTCTTTGCTTTGTATTTCTTTTCATGTGTGACACAGTCCCCATTGTTTTTCGTAGATCCATTAGTGCATTAAATGTCTCATCAGAAATCAAGGCAGGATGTTTTCCTGGATACAAGGATTCGATTTTTCGCTTTCTACCTCTGCCATAGTAGGCAATCTTTCCCGTATATAAAATCCTCGTCAGGACTCCCCGCACAAAGTCTTTTGTAAATACACCTGGACCTTTCCTTCCGTGAATCCCCTTTTGCCGATAATTTCGCACTGTACCATCCGGCAAAGTGAAGGTCATTTGGTTCATTTTCTCTGCAACGCCAATATCACTCTTTATCCCATTCAAATAAAAATCGAACATCATTCGAACACCATTCCCATCAATGGGATGTTCGATCATTGTTTTGCCATTCCCCTTATCCGGCATCCCAACATCCGGACAGTATCCCGGACCATTGGGGTCGGTACATCTTGAGCATAACCCACGGCAATATCCATAGGAAATATTGCCATTCCACAGCCCATCACGGGCACGTTGCATCTTCCCCTTTCGAGTTTCCTGACGCAAGTTGTCGATATAAATCTCCGCCAGCATCCCAAGCATGGTTAGAGTTAACTTACCCCAAGGAGTGGTGAAATCCAGGCGCTCTTGAACGGATATGAAGGTGACATTATGGCTGTTCAGTTGATCCAACGCATTGAGAAGACCGTTCAGGTGGCGATAGAAGCGATCAATCTTATCCACGATGATGACATCGAAATGTCCATCTTCCGCATCCTGCATCAACCTTGCTAATTCCGGACGCCGGCTGTCCTTCTTGGCGGAGATACCCGCATCTGTATATATCTTGATAAGGTCCCAACCTCGCTCAGCAGCAAGTTTTCGGATGTTGTTTTCCTGCGCATCCAGGCTAAAACCATCCACCTGTTCACGCATTGAGACCCTTCGATAGCCAACAGCTCGCATAGAAAAAGACGTCATACAATTTTTCTCCTCTCAGTGAAGATATATAATCACGTTCGTGCATTCTATCGCATCGAGGAGAATCCAATGGAAGAACCAATTGCAAAACGCCTAAGAAATGCCCGAAAAGGAGAGATCGATCTCACCCCATTGTCAAACAGAATTAGGGAATTACTCGAACAGAGAAATGAGTCTTTACGAGCTGCTGGATTGAAGGCAGGGCTGGATCATCAATTCGTTCGAAGGATCGTCAATGGGGAACGCCCTAACATGATTGCATGCATCATGCTGGCGGATTACTTTGGCATCAACCCAAATGAACTGCTTCAACTTGCCAAATGGCCTACGTTGAAGATCTTTGATATTGCTCACGGCAACAGCACCAAACAAATCTCTCCTGAAGCTGTGGATTTGGCTTTGGATCTCACAGAAATAAACAGTGCAGATTCACGCCGTAACCTAGTCAGCGCGTTCCGCACCATTATGAGTGAATTCAGAAAACGAAGCTGACTTTACTCTTCCAAGCCCAGCAATGTATCAAAGGGTGGATAGGCAAGGATTTTCCGTAATTTTCCCTGCGCATCAAAGTACAAACCCTTGAACATGATATTGAGAAGGATTCTTTTTTCGCCAGGCAACATTCGGGACCAGTTTCCAGGAAAATCTTCCAATAACGGCAATAATTCCTGAACGGCAGGATTGGCAGAAGGCTTTAATGACCGTAATCGTTGCAGGATGAAGTGGGCTTGTTCCTCATATTCCGCCTTGCTAATATCGCCCTGCTTATATAGATCCTGATATCGTTTCAGGGATTGACGCAAGTTGAAATTTTCTCTTTCAAACGCTGGAAGACCCTCATCCGAGACAAAGTAAGCCAGTATTTTTTCCTTGATTTCATCTGTCAATTTTATATTTGCCAATAGTCGATCCACCTCGGATTCCAATTGATCACCAGATAAATAACGGGTGGTATGCAGCTCCACAATAGCCTGGCTGATGGAATTGGAGCGGACCTTGATTTCACGAAAGGACTTGTTATCAATGACAAGATTCTGCCTACCCTTTTTCGTCACACACCGATCCTGTAACGCTGCACAACGATAGGTCCGTTTGTTGTTTCGCATGGTTCCGCCTCTGAGCGTGACAATGCTTCCATTCTGTTCAAAACATATCCAGCACCGGCTAACACCGGTCAATGGATAGATTTGTTTTGTATTGGAAATAGAAGTTGGTGTGCGTCCCTTCATTTTCCGCATGTGTTGAGACGCTTTCCATTCCTCCATACTGATCAATGCCTGATGTTTGCCCGGCTGCAATTCGATGATGCGCCGACTGTTAATCTGCTTCCCTTTCTTGATCTTCCTCTCCGGGTCCTCCGGGTCATCATCCATATCCAGTTCAGGACGTTCATAGCGCGCGACCAAGCCGGCAAAAAACGGATTCTCCACAATGGCGCGAATGCTATCTCTAGAAAATAATCCCAATGGATTGCTTAGGGTTTGTCCCTTTGTACGATACCGAATAGACTGTCCATTTGGCAATGTGAAGTCATGGGAATTTAGCCAGTCGGCGATCTCGCGGTAGCTGTACCCTTTCAGGAATAACTCGAATATCCACGGAATGGCAAAACGTGTCACTGGATGAGGGACAGCAATACGCCCCCGCTGGCTTTCCGCTCGATCCTCCATCCCCACCAAGGGGCAAATTCCTTTCCCGTGAGCATCATTACAAGTGGTGCAAAGACCATTACAGTATCCCAGTGGCAAATAGCCGTTTGGCAAGCCGCTTCTTGCGCGATGTGCCTTGGCTTCACGGGTGCGTTCGCTGGTCTGATGCACATAACTCTCTGCCATCATTCCCAGCAACGCCAGCATCTGAAGTCCCTGCCGGGTCTTGGTATCAATATTCTCGGTGACACTTATTAATCCAACTTTGTGTCGTTTCAAAAAACGGACAAAGCCCAAAATGGACTCAAGATTACGATACAGACGATCCAAACGGTGAACCACAACCACTTTGATGCGACCCGAGCGGACATCCCGAACCAGGCGTTGGAGTTCTTTTCGTCGGCTATTGCGACCAGTCTTGTTCGGATCACTATAGATCTCCACTTTTGTGGCGCCATGAGCTCGTGCATACTCTTCCGCCCGGTCCGGTTGGATCTCAAGGGAATACCCTTGAAACTTGGGGTCAACCCGTGACACTCTAGAGTAAATAGCCCAAGTCGAATTTCCCTTGATCTCATCCAGGTATTCATATTCCTGCTTGATATATTCATCCAGCTCCTCGAAGGTAACTGGGAAGTGTTGTCTATCTGCGGGTAGGCTTCTTTGCATTTCCGTTCTTTTCCTTTTTTTCTGTTTTTTTGCTTTCGACAAGCATCCGTCGTAGATAAGCTACAAAGGCTTTTGCAAACTCATCAATGCGTTCATCTGTTATGTAGGACAACTCTGGTATTTCTCCTGATTTGGTAAGGTTCTGTCTTGCTAATTTAGTTCGATTTTATTGTCCGCGTCCAGAAGGTGGTCAAATGCTGTCGCTAAGCGGAATTTATATGAATACATTTGCAGTATACAGAAGAGGGGAAAAACTGTAAAAGCACGTAGGCGGCAATACATTCGAGGGCAGATTGGGTGATAGAATTAAAAGGTACATGTACCTTTCATATATCAGGAGGAAATCATGTTAACTGTGACAGGAAAAAAAGCAGGAATTTGGACAGTCGTTCTTATTTATGTATTAACTTCAATAGGCATTGGTAACGCCAAAGCATTACCCCCTGCCCAGTATCTATCTCCAACCGTAATTAACCATGTAGAAAATAACTCAGCAAATATTCCACACATACTCCAAGTGTATCCAAAAGGCGGTTTTCTTTCAGATCGGTCGAGCAGCATCCAAGTGACGTTTAGCCAATCTATGGATCAGGAACAAACAGAGTCTGCGTTTTCCATTCAACCCGACCTGCCTCATGCATTTAAATGGTTAGATGCAATAACACTACAAATCGAGTTCACGGAATTATTCAAACCAGGCACTCAATACGCCCTGACTTTCTATGGTGAGAAAGCAATAGATATAAACGGACAAAACCTCAAAGAAGATTATCGATGGTACTACTGGCTTGACCCCTTTACCATTGATCTTGAAATCCCTGAACCAAATAAGATCAAACTAACATTCAGTCATTCAATAAATTGGAGCAAAAGCCATATCCCGTTTGAAATTCAACCACCCCTCGAGGGTCAATGGATATGGCAGAACACCAAAACCCTTGAATTCATCGGTTCAACGTCAATACCACCTGCCAAACACTACACCCTACAACTGAAGTCACCTTTATACGACAAATTCGGGGAAATTGTATTTGATGAACGCCCACTTTCCTTCAATGCTCCAGCTCCTGTCGAGTCGGTTCAACCCAAAGACGGAGAATATGTACACGAGGATTTTTCTGCAATCCAGATTATTTTCAATAAACCAGTGGAAAAGCTATCAGCACAAAATGCCTTTTCCATACGCCCAGCCATTAAGGGGAGATTTTCCTGGGACCGAAGCGAGGGAAGCTCTTTTGATAATATACTTATCTTTACGCCAACGGAACTTTTTCAAGGTGAGCAAGACTACACGGTCTCGATTTCACCTGCATTAAAGGATATTGCCAATCGTCCATTAATCCTGGAACCATTTCAGTGGAAATTTACTGTTCGGGATTACTATTCTTCATATCCAGCTATTGCATCGTTTGGCGGATATGGATCCAATGTTCAAGTTGTAGATGTCAATGGTCCACGTAGAGTTCAGTATTCCGGGACAGATCCGATTCAGTTTGAAGCATATCGTTATGACTTGAACGATTTCGTAAAATTGTATTCCGAGGATTTCGGTCGGGGGTATTCTCTACCAAGAATCACTCTCCCTGATCCATCAGAAAATCGCCTGGTGGCTTCCTGGAATTCAACAGACGATGAAATTGGAGGCATCAGGGAAACAATCATCCCCCCGCAAATAGCACCCGGGTTATATGTCTTGAACATGAAGCATGATGGGCGCAGTTATAGCCAGTTATTCCTTATTTTGTCACGAAATACAGTCATGGCAAAAATTTACGGGGATCAAATATTTGTCTGGGTTACAGATATCAATGGAGATGCCATATCCAACGCAGAAATTAGATTGTATTCGAGTCGTGGAGAAAAGATTCGAGAAGGCAGAACAGATGAACAAGGGCTTTACCAAGGTTTGGTACCAACCGGCTATCAGCCTATGCTCGTAACTGCAAGGGTAGGAGGCACAGGAGATGCTGATGTTGCGGTGACCGGCTTGAATGAAGGATGGGACAGTTATGATGGTTGGGTGCAATACAATAATGATCCAGCCAGATATCTCGTTTATACCTATACTGATCGACCAATATATAAACCAGGACAAACCATAAATTACAAAGCCATCATACGCCACGATTATGACGTGCGCTATTCCATCCCCGCCGAAGATGCCCCCATTACAATTCATATCCGTGACCCCAGGAACAATCTCATTCAGTCCACTCAGATGACTACGAACGAATTTGGTACAGTGAATGGTTCCTTTACGATATCCGAAGGCGCGCCATTAGGCTACTATGCAATCGAAATAGATATTGAAGGGGAAATCAGCCGCCAGATATTTCGAATTGAAGATTACAGAAAACCTGAATATCAGGTAACACTAGAACCATCCAACCCCCAAGCCGATAATCAACTAATTTCTGGAGAAACCCTTGATCTGGACGTTGATGTAAACTACTTCTTTGGGGAACCAGTGTCAAACGCAAAACTCACATATAGATATTACCGCCTCCATCCTTATTATGATTGGTGGAATTCCAATCCTGAGGAGGTGCAATACACCTGGTATGCAGTTTGGGAGGAAGAAGAAAATGTGTTAAGCACAAATGAAGACGGAAAGGCAAAACTCCAGCTCTGGACCGACCAGGGTGGCTATTTTGAATACGGGACATTTGGTGACTGGCGTTCAAGTCTTCGTACAAAGACTTTTGCAGTGGAAGTAACCGCCGATGATGGAAATAATCAGCCTGTTAGCGGGTATTATATTTACACAGTTGCAAACGCAGCAGAAAAGATAGGGTTGGATACTTCAGGTTATTTTAAAACTCCCAATACCCCATTTATTGTTCAGGCAAATGTGCAGGAACTCTCCGGTGCTCCTGTGCCACTCCGCGATTTATCGTTGGAAGTGAGTCGCTGGAATCGCGAAACATATAAGTACGCTACCACGCCGGAAACCTTTTCCATGACCACCGACATGAATGGTATATCTACCCTCAAATTACAACTTGATGCGGGTTACTATAAATTAACCCTGACCGGGTTGGACGCACTGGGTAACCGCATGACCTCGGAAAGCTGGTTGAGTATTTTTTCAAAAAATAGCAGATGGAATGAAGATACATATGAACCACTGGTGATCAGTGCAGAGAATAAATCCTATCAACCAAACGAAACAGCAAAATTCATGATCGAATCTAGTTTCGATGGTCCTGCCCTGTTGACTTTTGAACGCGGTAGTGTACTTCACGCCCAACAAGTCCTATTGACTGCGCCATTTACCTTGATTGAAACTGATATTCTGCCAGAATATGCCCCCAATGTTTATGTCACTGTTAATGCTTGGGAAGCAACCAACCGTGATGATCCAAAAATATATAAATATCATTACAGTAATGTTCCGGATAGTCAAATGCACATAGCCAGGACCGAGTTACAGGTGCCGGCCGAGTTAAAGGCACTGGATATCATATTGACGACAGACCAATCAGAATATGCGCCAGGTGATCCGATCACTGTGGATATTGAGGTGAGGGATGGAGATCAAAATCCGGTCCTAGCTGAAATTTCTCTAGCGCTCGTGGACGAAGCTATTTTCAGTCTTAGTAATGAACTTTCACCTGCGATTTTCAAAGCCTTTTATGGTGCCCGCCCACTTAGTGTGGATACCTATAATTCCATGAACCCGTATCGAGAAATAATCATTGGCGATCGAGGTGGCGGAAGTGATACACCATCCCTGGCTGGCGTGCGCACAGATTTCCCAGATACAGCTGCCTGGTATCCAGAATTGGTAACTGATTTAAATGGAAAGGTCTCCGTCACATTCACCTTGCCTGACAACATTACCAGTTGGCGTTTAAGTGCAAAGGCAATCACCCTAACCCATCAAGTTGGAGAAAAGCATATCAATATCGAAACCAAACAGGATCTGCTTTTACGTCCGATTCTGCCAAGGGTCTTGACCACCGGTGATCAAGCACACCTGACTGTCATGGTACATAATTACTCCGATGTAGATCGGACAATCAAGATATCACTTACTGGAAATGATATAGATATTCAGGACACCTCAACACAATCCCTTATCATTCCATCCAACGGTGTGGTAACAGCAGGATGGAGGGTGATTCCAACAGGTACAACTGAAACACAATTAACATTTACGGCAAGTGGCAATGATGGGTCCAGTGATGCGATTCAAATTCCGATCTCGATTCAACCCTTATCAACACGGGATATCCAATCAACTTCTGGTGAATTTACCGGGGATCTAACTTTGAATATTCCCATACCGCAAAATCTATTGGTGGATAACAGCCAGATCATTCTTCGAATTAGTAATTCACCCGCCTCCAGCCTCCTGGATGGGTTGGAATTTCTAACTGGGTACCCTTATGGCTGCGTGGAACAAACGATGAGTCGGGCTATGCCGAATGCAGTGCTTGGAAGGGCAGTCTCCCAGCTTGGTGTAGGTGGGGAGGAATTCAATGCACAATTAGATCCGCTGATAAATGCCAGCATTCAAAGGTTGTATGGTTTCCAACACTCAGACGGCGGTTGGGGGTGGTGGTTGGACGACAATAGTGATACCTATCAAAGCGCCTGGGTATTACACGGATTGGCGGTAATCCAGTCTGCAGGATATCCCATCGAACAAAAAGTTATAGAACGGGCAGCAGGGTATTTAATTCGCAACTTATATAAAATGGACACCCGCACCAAAGCATATGCCTTATTTAGTATGGCGTTGGCCGGACAGGGCAACCTTGCAGAAACCCAATCCCTAGCAGATGCATCCCTGCGTGAACTCGATCCGTTCAGTCAGGCAGCTTTGGCACTGGCTCTTCATCATTTAGGGGATAAAACCCGATCTGAGGCGATCGTAAATGTACTCGAATCATCTGCTGTATTAGAAAAGTCCTTTGCATTTTGGCCGCAAGATGCTACAGATGGTGAATATCACCGCAAGACAATGGCGTCAAGTTTACGCACAACAGCATTCGTATTATCTGCTATCCTGACTATCGATGGAAAAGACAATTTATATGTGGAACCTGCAGCGAATTATTTAATCAATAAACGCAATGGGTATGGTTGGGGAACTACGAACGAAACCTCTTTCACCATTCTGGCGCTCACAGATTATTTGGGCACTCAACAAAACACAAATGGTGTAAATGAATACAGAGTTCAACTGAATGGCACCCCATTAGCGGATGGCACATTGGAACGTGGGCACATTTCAACGAATATCGAGATTCCTCTTTCTTTATTAAAAAGCAGAACAAACCAGCTGGATTTGAATAGCTCAGGCACTACCCCATTACAATACGATCTCATCACTCGTTATACAATTTCAGAATCAGAGATTGAAGCTTCCGGAAATGTGGGTATCACCCGTCGTTATCTTGATCCAAAATCTGGCGATGTCCTAAAAACCCTTGTCCTTGGACAATTGGTTCGTGTGGAGTTGTCAGTTCACATGCCTCAACCAGGATCTTACATCCTTATCGAGGATCATCTCCCAGGAGGTTTGGAAGCACTTAACCAAGGTCTAAACACTACCGGGCATGCAACAGACTATTACAGCGAATACTACGACCCATTAAAGTATCTTTGGCAGGCATTTGGCTATAACTACAAGGAAATTCGCGGAGACCGGGTTAGCTTTTTTATAACCGACATGAAAAAGGGATTAACCCTCCTCACCTACTTAACGCGGGCAACCACTTCTGGAACATTCACCGCCCTGCCATCAGAGGTGAGTGCTATGTATGACTATCAACTATGGGGTCGATCTTCGGACAATGTCGTCATCGTTCACGACCAAAAGTAGCAGAAGTATTCCATGATCGAGGATTCTTAAGATAAACAGATCTATTTAAGAATAAAACATATAGATCAGCAAAGATGCGATGATAGCAAACAAACACATGACTGATACCTAGAACGAAAATAAGGAAATGTAAATGGCGATGATCTCAAGAAACCTAAACCTCTTAAAAGTATCGTTATTTATGATTATGATTGCCTTGGGCTTTTTCGGTCTGCTATCCTGTTCGCCAAAAAGCGCTGACATCACAGATCCTCAGAATCTTTACCAATTTAAACTAAAGAATGAATTCGGAAGTGGCATTGTGGAGGCGGCGGATTGGTCGCCGGACGGCAGCACCTTTGCTCTGGCCACCTCCCTAGGTGTGGATATTTATGATTCGCAGACACTTGAAATCATTGCAACACTGGAAACTGGTCAATGGAATCAAGAAATTGAATATAGTCCTGATGGTAAGTTTTTGGCGGTTGGGGGAGAAGAGAATATTATCCAACTTTGGGATCTTCAAACCAAAGAATTGCTTCACTCATTCGCTGCCACTGGTCCGGAACCATATTATGGTAATTACCTTTCCTTCTCTTTCAGTGAAGACGGTCGAAAATTAGTCTCTGCTCAATATCAAACGGTTTATCTTTGGGATGTCACCACCGGAGATTTGCTTGACTCGTTTCCAGGTCACCTTCAAGGAATTGGAAGTGTAGCACTCAGCCCAGACGATAAAACCATTGTGGCGGCCGGTACACGAGGTATTTTTGTGCGTGATGTCGCCAGCCGTGAACTGTTATATCCACCCATTGATGAATCGGCGGAACAAATTGTCTCGGTCTACTTTGCGCCAGGTGGTAAACAGTTCTTTACGATTCATAATAGTTGGGTATATGAAAGTAACATCTCAAGCTCAAGTTACCATGAAAGCAAAATCAGATATTGGGATTTGTCTAACGGGGAATTATTAAATGAAAATGTAATTGGTAACGACCAGATCAATGAGACAGATAATGATCCGGAACACCAAACCCTTATCTTGGGAGAGAGTAATGGATTCCGGGTTTGGAACCAATCTACTCGGAGAGAAATCTTGTTTATATCCGGTCAAACCGGACACCTGAACTCCATCTCATTAAGTCCCGACGGGAAAAAGCTGATTACAGTTGGAAATGACTTTGGAAATGGATTGACCCAGGTATGGGATTTGACCAACAAACAAGTGATTAAAACCTTCGACAAATACACTCTTCCACCTTTCGGTTTCGCTTTGAGCCCTGACGAAAAATTGGCTGCCATTATTTACAGAAATCAAACCAGAATCATGGATGCAACTTCCGGTCAAACACTTTATACCCTGAACGGTGGTAATCCAATCGCTTTTAGCCCGGACAGCCAAATAATTGCGTATACCGCGGGTTTTAATCAGCTTGTTTTTGCTGATGCGAGAAGCGGTGAGAATCTGCCAATTCCTGTGATTTCATGTCCGGAGATAAAAGCGATAGCCTTTAACCCAGATGGGAAGACCATAGCAATGGGAGGAGATTCGTGTGATCTTCAAATCCGTGACGTTCGCACAGGAACCTTAATCAAAAACCTCAGTCAGGTGCCAGGCAATGAATATTTATATTTGGACACTTTATCCTACACCCCGGATGGCCAGATGCTCATCCTCTCAGGTTATCGACTTAAATTTCTGGATGCTCAAACGGGAGGAATCATAAGCGAGGAAGATGCTGGATACAACGACCACCTGACTGCTCTTAGCCCCGATGGTAGATATCTAGCCATCAGTGGGTTTGGAGAATATTCGAAAAAAGATGTTGTTCAAATCAGGGATGTTGCGTCTGAACAAATAGTTTTAAACATTAGCACCTTGCAAGATGATATCAAGAATTTAACCTTTGGAGCCGATAAGCGCACCTTGATGATCGTTGGCGAAAACATAGAATTTTGGGACCTATGGGACAGGAAACCTTTAGCCAACGTAAAATTAACAGAGAATCCGCCAAGTGGTGTGGCATTACTGCAAAACGGAAAAGAGTTGCTGTTAATTAATGACAAAGGGGAACTTCAACATTGGTCATTCCAGCCTGATCCACAGTTGGCATTGGGTAATCAACCCACGCCAACCTATATTCCTACTCTTACAACCACTCCAGATATTCCGAAAATTGAATTGACTCAAATTGCAGAGGTTGGCAGGGGGTATGGGTCCCGTGTGGATTATTCCCCAGATGGGACAATTGCAGCTTTCGTAGAAAACAATACTTTGAGATGGTTTGATGCAAAGTCTCTTCAAGAGCTTGGATCGCTGGAAATTGGTGAAGTTCTTGGAGGCGTTCTAATCAGCCCCAACAATAAGATCGCAGTAGTTGACGATTATACTGGCGCACAGATCGTAGATCTCGAGACTCGACAGATAATCGGAAAAGCATATGGAGGAAACGGATCAGCCTTTGGATTTACATTCTCCAAGGACAGTCAGTATCTGGCTTACACAGTTGGTGACCGCACTACTGGCGGATCCTATCATTACATTAATCTTTGGAATGTTTCAATGGAAAGTGACGCCTTTGCTGAATGGGGTTTCTTCCCGACCCTTCTAGATGGTCGTTACCACACCATGAGCGCACCCGCCATCAGTCCGGATGCAAAACTTGTTGCAGCTGGGCACAGTGATAAACGCGTTTATGTCTGGGATCTGCACACAGGCGAAACCCGTTTCATATTGGAAGGTCATGGCGGGGAAGTCAACAGTGTGGATTTCAGTCCAAATGGCAAGTGGCTTGCCTCAGGTAGTGACGACGGAACAGTCCGTATCTGGGATCCTTCCAAAGGAAAGCTTATTCAAGTCATTACAGGGTTTAAGAACGATATATGGCGTATTCGCTTTATGTCCAATGGTCAGGAGTTGCGAGTCTATCTTGCTGAATGGGACGAATATCGGGTCAACTTATCAACCAATCGGATCACTCATCAACCGCAGGCTATAAGCACCCCAGACCCGCTTGAAATTCAACAATACCAACAAGGTTTCTCAACGGGAAACAGCAGCATTTTTAGCGAGGTGCTCTTCAGTCCAGATGGAAAAACACTTGCCACTGCAAGCCAGAATGTACTATTGTGGGACATTCCCACACAGGAATTATTGATGTTCCTGGACAATCCATCTAGTGGGCTCCTGCGCGGCATGGCCTTTAATACAGATGGTTCCCAACTCGCGGCTACAACTGCTGATGAACAAGTAATCATCTGGGATACGCGAAGCGGTGAGATCATTTTTTCACGAAAGAGTAATTTCTTAACTGGATCAAGTGTAATTTATGGCTATGGCGATTCAGAATGGGGGCCTGCACGCAGTGGCAGTCTAGTGGCTGAACAAGAACTGTCATTCTCACCGATTGAAAACCTGCTTGCATTCGGGAACGATAACACAATCGAAATATGGGATGTGACCAACAATATCCTAGTTGCTGAAATGGTAAATCCCAAGGGGTACTATGCAACTCAAGTATCGTTTTCCGCCGATGGTAGCCGTCTTTACGCGATCATCAACCGTAATCGCATTGCCCAAATCTGGGACATTCCTACGGAAAAACTGATCCGCCAGGTGGAACTGCCTGACGTGGATGCAAATGCCTTCAGTGCGATCGCACTACAAGGGTCGGTTTTTGCCAGGAATAACATTGATGGTCAAGGAAACGCAAAGATTGAAGTATGGGATTTGGAGAAGGATCTATCTGTTTCGATCCTGGCAGGTTCCTCATCGAACGAGCCCCTGGTCTTTAGCCCGAATGGAGATCTGTTGGTTACTTTTGGGAATGACGACAACTTATATATTTGGGATACCTCAACTGGCAGATTAGTGTACACAACGAAATTCGATTTCTACCCGGGCGGCGCATCCATCAGCCCGGATAACAAATACCTGGCAATCGGGCATTCCGGCAAAGCTTCCATATTCAACTTTGAGCCGCTTTTGCAACTTGCAAAACAACCAAATCTTCAAGTTGCCACTCCACAAGCTACACCAACCCCTTTCATCCTCGCCTGGCCGACAGCTACTCCCGCCCCAACGATGATCCCATCATCGGATTCAACAACAGATAACACCAAGAGCATTGAAATTGGCAATGCGTCCCAAGTTCAAGAGAAAACCAGATTCAGCAAAGGCACGATAGAGGAAGTAATTTGGTCGCTTGATGGCGCTTCCATACTGGTATCTGGTTCGATGGGTAATTCGGAATACACCATTAATACTTTAAATGGCAACTTCACAAATTCGTCTGATAACGAACATAACGGTTGGACATACCATTCAGTCTCATTACCTGATGGTCAAATCCTATCTACAGGTACCAATTTTGGCAGAGTATATGTATGGGATGATACTACTGGCAGGACATTGGTCGATCTCGAGGGAGGTGGTGAACCCGTTCTCAGCCCGGATGGGAATTTGTTGGTCTATCTAAACCCGGATGTTAAACTGGAAGTGTACGACATTGCCAATCAAGAATCTTTGACAATCCTTGAAAGCTATTCCAATTATTCACTACGCCCTATCTTCAGTCCCGATGGTCAGTATGTGGCTGCCGTTCAGTCTTTGGGCTGGCGGCTCAGGTATGAAGACTCGATCCGAATTTGGAATGCCCGAACTGGAGAGATTGTCAACGCCCTTTCTGGTCCCGACAATGACATCACCAATATGTCTTTCAGTGTAGATGGAAAATTTATGGTCGGTGCAGCGGGCGGCTCGGCATGGGTTTGGGATTTGCGCCCGGGAGCAATACCAGATGAAATGGGACTTTACCCCGTGGAATTAAAAGATAACCTGAACATATATCCCCGCAAAGTGACTGCTGCAACGCTCAGCCCGGACAACAAAATATTAGCTGTCGGCACAAGCGAACATACTCTTAAGTTATACGATCGTGGAACAAAGGAAGTAATTCGTGAACTGAATGGGCATTCAGCATCTATTCGCGCTCTAGTCTTTAGTCCCAATGGGCAGTATCTAGTCTCTGTCGATCAAGACGGAAACCTTATTCTTTGGGAGGTTGCTTCGGGAAAACGACTTGCGGACTTGCATGACCACAGTGGTCCAGTTGCCGGATTACTGTATCAACTGGATGGCGACCTTGTCGCATGGGGAGAGGGAACAACCTGGGAACTATCCCCCTCTGACGGTCAAATCCTTCACAAAACTCAAATCAAATCCAACGGCTCAATCCTAGCTGCAAGTCCCGCAGGCGATCTGCTAGCAGTGTATGAACCTTTCACCGTTTCTTTGCTCGATGCCCAAAGTGGAATAATTATCCAAGAACTTGAAGGGGAAGCAGAAGATCCCTGGGTTGAGTATCAGCAGGAAGGTTTGGTTTTTCGCCGCTTCTACGCGGCAAGCTTCAGTGCAGATGGCGATCGTCTGGCAACGGCAGGGACTGGAGGAGTTTGGTATTACGACACATCTAGCAATCGATTGTTACAACAATTCCCCGGAAATAATGCCCAAAAAATAGTACTTAGCCCAGATGGACAATGGATGTTGACGTCTTTGTATGAACAGTACAGTCCCATATCTGTGTATGATTTGCAAAGTGGAAATATTCTATTTTCTCTGGATGAGGCGTTTAGGGGCAGTGACATACCACAGGCTATTTTTAGCCCGGATGGACACTGGGTGGGAATGATTCAAATCACCTGGGATGGTCCATATAAACTAAACATCTATGACACAGTTACAAAGCAATTAACCATGAGCATACCTCTGGGCGAGGATATTCCATTGAGCAGTTTGGCATTCAATCCAACTGGGAGTTTAGTTGCTGTGGGGCGGGCTGACGGTGAAATTCTTTTGATTGACGTCAATCAGATGGATGTGGTTGTAACCCTTATTGGTCACCGAGGAGCAGTGGACCATCTGATTTTTTCTCCAGATGGTCGCTATTTGGTTTCCGGATCCAATGATGGAACTAATCGCACTTGGGGTTTACCATGATCAAATAACTGGAGGAAAGCTCGATATAATTGAGTTCGACATTGGAGGTTTAACAAACATGATCACCCTTACCTTTGCAGGCGACGAATCGGGAGATGTCAGTTTTAATTTTGGGAAGGGAGCATCCCGTTACTTTGTGATTGCCTTGATCGCAACCAAAAAGCCTCAGGAACTGCGCGAAATGCTGGATGAGATTCGAACTGAATTTCATCTACCCGCTGGATACGAATTCGGGTTTAACTCGATGGGATCTGCAGCGAAGTTGCGCCAAAAGGTGTTCAACCACCTTAGCAAAGCGGACTTCTCTGCCTGGGCGATCATTGTGGATAAAACCATGTTGCCCCAAATCTACGCGGACGTTCCACGCCTGAGTTTTTACCTATTCTTTGCTACGGAACTTTTACAGGTCATTCCCGAAGAAATGCGTGAAGGAGCAACGTTGATTCTGGATGAATTCAGTGGGGAGAAGGATCTGCCACTTGAATTGCGAAGATACATGAAAAAACGAAATATCCCGCGTCAATTTAACCGTGTGTTGACCAAGCGCTCGAAAAGTGAGCCATTAATCCAAATTGCGGACCTAGTTGCAGGCTCAGTCTTCCGCCGTGACGCACGTGGAGAATCAGATGCGTATGAAAAAATTCAGGGAAAGTTCGTGAAGTTGATCGACTATCAAGAAAGCAACCCGCCCCGCTAGCCGCACCGTCAGCACTTCCAGACGGGGGCGGTGCCGCCACAGTAGGCGACATTTCGCGGGGCAGGACAAGCCGCAGGGCTTTTACAATTGAATCTTACTGATTTTTGCCATTGAAGTCAACCTCGTTTTTCATTCTGCATTCATTTACTATGAAACTCTCCTCCACCCTCACTACCTCCACCACCCGTACCCTAGGCCCTGCTTGTCTCTTTGGCGCGATTGCAGGTGACATGATTGGCTCCCGTCACGAATGGAAAGCCTGTACTGATCCACAGTTTGTGCTGTTTTCAAAAAGTTCCAAATTCACAGACGACTCTGTTCTCACGATTGCAGTGGCAGATGCCATTATCAATAAACGCGGATATGGAGAATCCATCGTGGAATATGCAAGACGCTACCCGAAAGCAGGGTATGGGAGTTATTTCCGTCGCTGGTTGAAAGAAGATGGCATTGAACCCTACAACAGCTTTGGAAATGGGTCTGCCATGCGGGTTAGCCCAATCGGTTGGGCTTTCAATTCGGTGGGAGATGTTCTACTTGAAGCTGAACGGTCCGCTTCTGTAACGCATAATCACCCTGAAGGCATCAAAGGCGCGCAGTCTGTGGCGTTGGCAATCTATCTCGCGCGGACTGGGGTTGAGAAGGAAGAAATCCGTCAGGAAATAGAAACCCGCTTCGGCTATGACTTGAGGCGGTCTTTGGATGAGATCCGCCCAAACTATCAATGGGATTCGACCTGCCCTGGATCTGTTCCTGAATCGATCATCGCGTTTTTAGAGTCGACAGATTTCGAAAGTGCTGTTCGCAACGCGATCTTGTTGGGTGGAGATGCTGATACGATGGCAGCCATTTCAGGCTCGATCGCTGAAGCCTACTATGGGAGCATACCCCATGAGATTGAAGCTGAGGTCCGCAGTAGATTGGCACCTGAACTACTCAAAATAGTTGAGTTATTTGCCTCATCTCACTTGTAAAATCCCTCAAAATTTTTGTTACATAACTGCTCTTGTGCGACGGTATTAGACAATAAACTGTTTTATTTCGTATGATAATTGATTATTAGTATGACTAAAAGTTGTCGCACAAAATTACAATTGACAAATCCCATACCCTAGTCTATCATCTATAAATTATTGCCTCACAGAGAGGGTCGCTGCGCAAAATAGCGCAACGGATGGGGACGGCATGTGACAATCACCCACCGCCTGCGCAGGTCATTTTGCGCGGGCGGTCTTGTCTTATTCTGGCTGTAGCAAAGGACACTATTGTGACTACTAGCACTTTATCGTCTGGAATTCGTGACAACCACACACATGGCAGGGTGGGCGATTTTTTGCGCGACAAAATTGAATCTGGTTCAAAACTCTCCGTTGTTTCGGCATACTTTACCATTTATGCATATGAATCGCTAAAGAATGAACTCGATGGGATCAACAGTCTGTGGTTTCTTTTCGGTGAACCGCGTTTTGTGCAATCGCTAGACCCAGGCAAAGTGGACAAGAAGTCGTATAACATTGAAGATGACGGACTAAAGCTTGCAAACCGGCTTGAACAGCGCCGTGTGGCAAAGGAATGTGCGGAATGGATCCTGAACAAGGTGGAGATCAGGTCCATTAAGCAAGCAAATCTTCTGCATGGAAAAATGTATCATATTGCCAAGGACGGGCGCGAAGAAGCGATTTTGGGCAGTTCCAACTTCACGGTTAATGGACTGGGGCTTTCTGAAACAGGCAGTAACATTGAACTGAACCTGATCGTGGATAGCAATCGCGATCGTGCAGACTTGAAAAACTGGTTTGATACTCTTTGGAACAATGATGACCTGGTAAAGGATGTGAAAGCAGATGTACTTGCATACCTGGAGCAGCTTTATCAGGATAATGCGCCAGACTTCATCTACTTCAAGACGCTGTACGAAATCTTCAAGGAATACCTCAGCCAACAGGATCAAGGCGGATTGGCTGATATCCAGAAGCAGGTAGTCGATACGCAGATATGGCAAGCACTGTTCGAGTTTCAAAAAGATGGAGTAAAAGGCGCAATCAATAAGATACAAAACCACAACGGATGCATTCTTGCAGACAGTGTTGGTTTGGGTAAAACCTATGAAGCACTTGCGATCATCAAATATTTTGAACTGAAAAACCAGCGGGTGTTAGTCTTGTGCCCCAAAAAATTGCGTGAGAACTGGACAGTGTACCAGGCTCATAACGCCAGTGAACTCAATCCTTTTGTGAAAGACCGTTTTGCCTACACAGTTCTTTCACACACCGACCTCAGCCGCGAGGGAGGATACTCTGGTGACATTGACCTAGCCAACGTGAGCTGGGGAAACTTTGACCTAGTTGTGATCGACGAGAGTCATAATTTCCGCAACAATACTCTTGGGAAGAAAGACGAAGATGGAAATATTATCCGTCGCAGCCGTTATACGCGTTTGATGGAAGATATTATCCAAAAGGGTGTGAAAACCAAGGTGCTAATGCTCTCCGCCACACCGGTGAATAACAACCTGAAAGACTTGCGCAATCAGATCTATTTCATCACCGAAAATAAAGACGACGCCTTGCAGCCCTCACTGGGAATTGAAAGCGTGCAGGAAACTCTGCGCGTTGGTCAGTTGACCTTTAATGACTGGGCAAAAAAGAACACAGAGCGCAATACAGCAGAACTACTAGACAAACTGAGTTCTGCGTTCTTCAAGTTATTGGATGGATTAACGATTGCCCGCTCGCGCAAGCATGTGCAGAAGTATTACAAGGATACGGTTGCCCTGCTGGGTGGATTCCCCGAGCGTGCCAAACCGGTCTCGGTTCACCCCGAGATCGATACACGTGGTGAATTCATGCCGTATGACCAATTGAACGATGAGATCATGCGGTATCAGCTTGCTTTGTTCAAGCCATCCACATATCTGTATGATGAATACAAAGGGAATTATTCAGGCAGAGCAGCCGTGGCTGGATTTACTCAGGAGAACCGCGAAAAATTCCTGATCGGAATGATGAAGGTCAACTTCCTAAAACGGTTGGAAAGCTCGATCCATTCCTTTGAGCTGACACTCTCCCGAACCATCAACAAGATCGACCTGTTGATCGAGAAGATCGAGAAATTCAAGAAAGTACAAAAAGATAATCCCGAGATCGATTGGGATGATCTTCAGGTTTCCGATGCAGATGATGACGAATTGCAAGAAGCTCTTGATCTTCAAGAGTTCCAAGTGAGCAAGGCGGGAATCAAACTTGCGCATCTCAAAGTTGATGAGTGGCTTAAGTACCTTCGTGACGACAAGAAACAACTTGGCAAGTTGCATGACCAGGCAAAAGCGATCACTCGCGAACGGGACGCCAAGCTCGAAGAACTGAAAAAACTGATCGTGGAGAAAGTGACCCATCCCACCGAAACAAAGCGTGGAACACTCAACCGCAAGGTGTTGGTCTTTACTGCGTTTGCCGATACGGCTGCGTATCTCTATGATTCATTGGTGCAATGGGCACGGGATGACTTGAACATTCATGTGGCAATGGTTTCAGGTGGATCGAGCGAAAACAAGACCACATTCGGCAGGAATGAGTTCAACCAGATCCTGACCAACTTCTCGCCGTATTCGAAGAAGCGCGAGAAGATGCAGAATATGCCGCAGGAAGGCGAGATCGACCTGCTGATCGCCACGGACTGTATCTCGGAAGGGCAAAACTTGCAGGATTGCGACACACTGGTGAACTATGACATTCACTGGAACCCGGTGCGGGTAATTCAACGTTTTGGGCGCATTGACCGTATTGGCAGCGTCAACCATACGGTGCAGTTGATCAACTTTTGGCCCACACAAGACCTGGATAAATACATCGCGCTCAAGACCCGTGTTGAAGCACGTATGGCACTGGTGGATATTGCTGCGACTCAGGAAGATAACCTGCTCAATACAGAAGAACTTGAAGAACTGATCACGGATGAATTGAAATACCGTGACCGCCAGTTGAAACGATTAAAAGAAGAAGTGCTGGATCTGGAAGAGTTCAATGAATCCGCCACGTTGACAGATTTCACGCTGGACGATTTCAGGGCAGAGCTGCTGCGCTACATTGAGGCGAACCGTGAAAGGCTGGAAGAAGCGCCTGATGGATTGTATGCCGTCGTCCCAGCACAAACGGAGCGGAATGTGCGCACAGGTGTGGTCTACTGTCTGAGACAAAAGAGGAATGCAGCCAGTTCAGAGGTCAACCCGTTGCAGCCGTATTACCTGGTGTATATACAAAATGAAGGTGTGGTGCGCTTTGGTTTCACCCATCCCAAACAGATATTGACCATCTTTCGTGAATTGTGTTCAGGGAACTTTTCACCATTCGAGGACTTGTGCCGTGAGTTCGACCGCGAGACGCAGAACGGCAGGAATATGAAGACCTATAACGACCTGCTGGATAAGACCATCCGCTCGATCGAGAACTCATTTAAGAAGCGTGTGACCAGCAACCTGCAAAGTGGACGCAGTGCAGTCATCCCGCAGTTGGATGCGCAAGTGACCGACAAAACCGATTTCGAACTGGTGACCTGGTTGGTGATCAAGTAAGCATTAGAGGAATAAAACAATGCCAGACAACAAAGACCTTAAACAAGCCATTCAGAACGCACTCGGCGCTTTTGAAAACCAGCCGCTGGCAGATGCCACGCTGGGACTATTGAAGACACTGGGATACCACAGCGAGCGCCGGCTGGTGCTCAAGCCCAATAGCGCCGACCAGTTTCGGATGGAGTTCGATGCGGAGCGTCAACTTAATGAAGAAACGGCTTTGGTATCTGCATGGAAGTCAGTGGATGTCCTCTTCCAGATCACGGATTCGGAAGTGCAGCAGGCGTTGAAAAATACGCAAGACATGTTCGCCTCGAAAGAAGTGAACGGGGCAGACATCCGCTCGTATTTGTTCTTTGCGGTGGAGCTGAAAGGCGAGAAGTACACCCGTACCCAACTGGCGGGGATTACACGCGAGATCAACAAGCTCTTTCCTATGCCGGTGATGGTGATCTTCCGCTACAACCATGTGGTGAGTTTGGGCATTATCACGCGGCGCATCAACAAGCATGATGGCAACAAGGATGTGCTCGAGAAAGTAACGCTGATCAAGGACATCCGCTTTTCAGGCAATCGCGCCCAGATCGAAATCATGCATGACCTTGCCATTTCGCAGTTGGTGGAAAAACACGACCTTGCCAACTTTGTGGACTTGCAAAAGGCATGGGAAAAGACGCTCGATACCAACGAGCTGAACAAGAAGTTCTACAAGGAGATTGCCAACTGGTATTTCTGGGCGGTGAAGACGGTCAAGTTCCCGAAAGATGCGGAAAAGGACGAAGAGACCCGCAACGCTACCAGCGTCATCCGCCTGATCACGCGCCTGATCTTCGTGTGGTTCATCAAAGAAAAGGGATTGGTGCCCGAAGAACTATTCGACAAGCGTTGGCTGGATGCCGTGTTGAAATACGAAGACCCCAAGAAAAGCACCTACTACAAAGCCATTTTGCAAAACCTGTTCTTCGCCACGCTCAACACTGAGATGGGCGAAGGACGCATATTCCGGCGCAAGAACACTGGCGGACTCGACCCGGATTATTTGATGTCTAACTATTACCGCTACAAACAATATCTCAAAAACCCCGAGAAGGTTTTGGAATTGTTCGCGGGCATTCCATTCTTGAACGGTGGTTTGTTCGAGTGCCTGGATAAGGAAGTGGAAAAAGGGACGGTGATCCGCATAGACGGTTTTTCAGAACGCGAAGACAACCCGCTGAGCGTGCCCGATGATCTGTTCCTACTCGAAAAGGAAAAAGAACTCGACTTGAACGAGATCTACGGCACAAAAAACAAGAAATACAAGGTTCGCGGCATTCTGCACATTCTCAACAGCTACAAGTTCACCATTGAAGAGAACACGCCCATCGAAGAGGAAATTGCGCTTGACCCTGAATTGCTGGGCAAAGTCTTTGAGAACCTTCTGGCAGCCTACAACCCCGAAACCGGCACCACCGCCCGCAAGCAAACGGGTTCGTTCTATACCCCGCGCGAGATCGTCAACTACATGGTAGACGAGGCGTTGGTGGCGTATCTGAGTTCAGAACTCGGAAAGCAAAATGCAGAATTTGAAGACCGCCTGCGCGATCTGCTTTCCTACAATGAGGCGCCGCACGCATTTAGCGAAGACGAAACCACACTCCTGATCGCTGCTATAGATAAGGTTAAAGTGCTCGACCCCGCTGCGGGTTCAGGCGCTTTCCCTATGGGCGTGCTGCACAAACTGGTCTTTATGCTCAACAAGCTCGACCCCAAGAACGAACGCTGGAAGCAGAAGCAAATCGCCAAAGCGCTGGAAATGGATAGCTCGCAGTCGCGTGAGGCGTCGATTGCATCCATCGAACAGGTCTTTGCCGAAAACCATGATGACTACGGGCGAAAACTGTACCTGATCGAGAACTGCATTTACGGCGTGGATATTCAACCCATTGCGGTGCAGATCGCCAAACTGCGTTTCTTCATTTCACTGGTAGTCGACCAAAAGACCAACGCCAAACTGCCAAACCTTGGCATTTTGCCCCTGCCCAACCTTGAAACGAAGTTTGTTGCCGCCAACACCTTGATCGGGATTCAACGCCCCGATGCAAAGCCTGTGGATGAAGCCCCCGCTTCGCTCTCCCCCGAAGTGGAAGAGGCTTGTGACATGCTGGTGCGAAAGCTGGAGCAGTATCTCAAATCCCGCAACCCCGACCTACGCGCCAAATACACCGTGGAAGCCCAGGAATATGCCGACACGATCAATGCCAATATGGGCGCGGATTTTACACCCCTGAACACAAACTGGCTTTTCACCACCGCCACCGATACCAAAACCTTGAAAGCTCTCTTGCCCAAGAAGCCCGAAACCAAAGCCAGCGTATTGGTTCTGCGTAATCAGGAGATCGATCAAAAGGAGAAAGAACTGGAACGTGTGCGACGCGAACACTTCTCCGCCCGCACACCTACAACAAAACGCAAATACCGCGACCTAGATAAAAAGCTGCGAGCCGAGATATCAGAACTTCTCAAAAAAGACGGCTGGGGCAGCGAAAGCGCCCAACAACTGGCAAGCTGGGACCCCTACAACCAAAACGCCCATGCCGATTTCTTCGATCCAGAATGGATGTTTGGAATCGAAGGCGGCTTTGATGTGGTGATTGGGAATCCACCATATATCCAACTGCAAAAAGACGGTGGACATTATGGCAAGATATTTGACAAAGCAGGCTACAATACTTTTGAACTCACAGGCGATATTTACTCTTTGTTTTACGAACGTGGCTGGCAAATACTGAAACATAAAGGTGTATTATGTTTTATTACTTCCAATAAATGGATGCGAGCTGGTTATGGCGAAAGCACACGCAAGTTTTTTGCGGAAAACACCAATCCCATTTTATTAATTGACTTTGCAGGACAAAAAATATTTGAAGCTGCGACTGTTGACGTAAACATTTTGATGTTTAGCAAGGATAAAAACCAACAAAAAACTTTGGCTTGCACTATAAAAGAAAATGTGTTAAATAATTTGAGCGTTTTTGTTAAACAATCAGGAAATACATGCTCATTTACTAACACCAGTAGTTGGACAATTCTTTCAGATATTGAACAACGGATAAAAGAAAAAATTGAGCGAATTGGAACGCCATTAAAAGATTGGGATGTACAAATAAACTACGGCATTAAAACAGGCTTTAATGATGCTTTTATTATTGACGGCACAAAGCGAAAAGAACTGATTGCCCAAGACCCCAAAAGCGACGAAATAATACGACCTATTTTGCGTGGCAGAGACATAAAAAGATATGGTTATGACTTTGCCGACTTATGGCTTATAAACACTCATAATGGCATTAAAGAAAAAGGCATAAAACCTGTAAATATCACGGATTATCCTGCAATTAAAAAGCATTTGGATAAATTTTGGGACAAAATAGCACCAAGGGCTGATCAAGGTGATACGCCATACAATTTACGAAATTGTGCTTATACGGACGATTTTTCTAAACAGAAAAT
>ERZ761602.565-NODE-565-length-77876-cov-7.790532_pt1 | contig 77876 bp, 81 predicted proteins | sample MGYA00512165_ERZ761602 | MGnify/ENA primary metagenome ERZ761602 (study PRJEB28899, sample SAMN02445085) | bioreactor sludge metagenome | biome: EBPR sludge; isolation source: Thorneside wastewater treatment plant | place: Australia: Brisbane, Thorneside Wastewater...
GTGCTGCGTAAACAGATACTGGCTCTGCTGGACAGCCTGCAAAACCTGGAGGACATGGAACACGAGCCGGTGGGATCGATCTTCAAGGTCCGCATGATCAAAGAACCCGATGCCCGGGATGGTTATGAATACTTCGGCCAAACAACCGAAGGATGGACCTACTACATAAACGTCGTCCGACTACATGCGTTGAGCGACCCACCGACGATCGTGATCGCGCTCAGCAATGGCGTTGAGCCCTGGACCGATCAGAAACCTACCTACTGCACGTTGGATTTCGAGGAATTGGCCAAGGACATCGTGGCCTTGGGATATGAGCGTGCCGCAACGCGCTCCACCTTCGGCAACAAGCCCTCCTGGGGCTTCGGCAAGCGTGTGCCCACCCAGCGCACCGGATTCGGCGTAGGTGTCTACCTCTACTATCTGGACGAAGGCACGGAGTCAGAGCGGGCCTGCGCGAGCTGGTTCCGGATTTCCGGAGGCCCGCGCAATGACTGAGTTATCTCCACACTTGCAGCGCCTGACAGATGGACTCCCTGCCGACAAGCGTGCTGACATAGAAGAAGCCATCACCACATCGCCCTACCTGCAACAGTGGATGACCCAGGCCATCGAGACCGCACAGCTTGAGCACATCCGCCTCACCGCACCCGGCGCGAACGAGGGGGGACATTACGACAGCCGTGAAAAAGCCATCTACATCAGCGTGGATACTTTCACGAAACCCGGACTGGAAGAGCCCCGCGACCGCATCGATGTCATCACCAGCACATTGGGCCACGAAACTGGCCATGCCTTGAACGCTGCGGAATCCCGGAAGACCCTCTACTTCGTCACTGCCCAGGTCACCGAGGAAATGCGTACCGTCGGGCCCGGCGGCAGCGCCGACGTGACACCCTATTTCGCCCTGCACCAGCGCGCGGCCCGGCGCGATGAGGCCATCGCCGAGATCGAGGGCTGGAACGCACTGGCCAGCCGCATCCAACATACCAATGGGGGCGAAATCTCCCGCACGGAAATGCTGAGGCGGGCCATTCCTACAACCGAATGCGTCAAGCTTGATGACAAATATGTCCCCCAACTCGCCCCCGGCATTGTCCTCGACGAGAACATGCACATGTCCGACACCCGCCTGCCCAAGGCCGGGGCGATCAACGTGGAGCCGGTGGCCCAATGCCACTTCGACCAATCGCCCAGGAGCCTGGGTGCGCAGGGCAAGGCCGACTACAGGAACTACTACGGCGCCTACCTGATCGAGCAGATCGGCCAGGACACGGCCGCCTGGGTCAATCCGCCGCTCATCAAGCTAGACATGGCCAGGCTGGGGCTGGACCCGGCGCAACTGGAAAGTACCGGCCTGAACCTAGGCGGCAAGGACCTGGGCCTGGTCGATACCGGCCACGAGCACCAGCTCATCACCCTGCGGCACACTGAAGACGGCCGGAAACACACGCCGGACGACATCGTCCGGCAGCCACCGGAACACGACGCCGGCCCGTCATCGATGCCACGGCGCACGGACAATGAAAACGTCGGGCATGTCGTCACGCTTGCTCCGCAGAACGACCTTGGACACGCGGACCGCGAGCTTCGCGGAACAGGCGAACCGGGCCATCTCCCGGACAGAAACCCGGGCCTTCCGGCACCTGCGACCTTCAGCGATCCTGACCATCCGCAGCACGCGCTCTACCGCACGCTCAAGACGCATCTGCCCGACTACACCAGCGAAAACCGCCTTTCGCAGTTCACTGCCGAGTGCCATCTGGCCGGCATCACGGCGCGCTCGCTGGCGTCGATCCACGTCGAGGGAGAGCGGGCCACGTTCTCGACGCAGTGGGGCTGGCCGCGCGCGGACGTGGACATGGGCCGGGGATCGCCGCCCGCGCAGGAAAGCGTGCGTCGCGCCGAGGTCCACGACCAGAACATGCAGGAAGAAGCCCTGTTGATGCGGGCCGAACAGCCACAGCAGGCGCCCGCGATGGCCCCGTGACCGGACCGGAACGCTTCGAGATGGCATTTAGTAGGGTGCGCCACGGCCTCCCATCGCAACCCATCCATTCCCACGATGCCCGGCGGAGCCATTCCGCCATGCGCTTTGCATCCATGCGCACGGCAAGGGTGCGCCGGGGCGCACCCTACGCCGCGGCGCCGCCGCGTTCCTTGCAACCCCAGTTGAGGATGGGAGTGCCCGGGGGCAGCACGCGGCGGAACATCGCCACGCGGCCGGGCTTGGGATTGACCACCACCGGCGCGCGCGCGGCCTTGAGCAAGGGCAGGTCGGCGCTGCTGTCGGAATAAGCCGCGGCGATCTCGCCGTAGCCGCGCTCGCGCAGCATGCGCATCTTCTCTTCGTTGTGGCAGTGGCGCGTGGCGACGATGGCGCCGAAACGCGGCCCCACCGCCGTGCCGATCACCGGCACGTCCTCGTGCGCGGCGAAGGCGAGGATGGCGCGCGCCAGTTCCGGCGGCGCGCCGGTGGCCACGACCACGCAGTCGCCCTTGGCGCGGTGCTCGCGGAACACCTCCAGCGCCCGCGGCAGCAGCCGTTGCTGCACTTCCCCTCGGTGCGTGGCCACGTACCGGTCGATCAGCGCGTCGAAGCCGCGCCGCCCGTGCAGGCCCAGGGTGCCGATCCAGATGTAGCCGGAGATGCCGCGCCGCCGCGTGGGCAGGAACGCCACCATCGGCCCCAGCACCACCGAGGCGAGCAGTGCCGCCGCCGCGCGCAACGGATTGCGCCGAATCAGCCACATCACCAAGTGGCCGCCGGAGTCGCCGTCGTACAGCGTGTGGTCGAAGTCGAAGACCACCACCGGCGCTTCCGGCCGCGGAGTCGGGTAGCGGGCGTCCGTCATGCGGCGAAGAACAACTGCCGCAGCGCTTCGCCCGGCTCCTCGGCGCGCATGAAGGTCTCCCCGACCAGGAAGGCATTGACACCAGCGTTGCGCATCGTCGCCACGTCGTCCGGCGCCAGGATGCCACTCTCGGTGACCAGCAGGCGGTCCTTCGGCACCGCGTCCTTCATCGACAGCGTGGTGTCCAGCGACACCTCGAACGTGCGCAGGTTGCGGTTGTTGATGCCCACCAGCGGCACCGGCACCTGCAACGCGCGCTCCAGTTCGTCGATGTCGTGCACTTCCACCAGCACGTCCATGCCCAGTTGCATCGCCAGCCCGGACAGTTCCACCAGCCGCGCGTCGTCCAGCGCGGCCACGATCAGCAGGATGCAATCGGCGCCCAGCACGCGCGCCTCGTACACCTGGTACGGGTCCACGGTGAAGTCCTTGCGCAGCACCGGCAGCGTGCAGGCTTCGCGCGCCTGCCGCAGGTAATCGTCGGCGCCCTGGAAGAAATCCACGTCGGTCAGCACCGACAGGCAGGCCGCGCCGCCGAACTCGTAGCTCACCGCGATGTCGGCCGGATGGAAGTCCGGGCGGATCACGCCCTTGGACGGACTGGCCTTCTTGACCTCGGCGATCACCGCCGGTTCGCCATGGGCCACCGCGGCGTTCAGGGCATCGGCGAAGCCGCGCACCGGCGGCGCATCGGTGGCGCGCGCACGCAGGTCGGCCAGCGTCACGCGGGCGCTGCGTTCGGCGATCTCCTCGGCCTTGCGGGCGAGGATGGTGGTCAGGATGTCGCTCATCGAAGCCTTGTGGTCTGCCTGCCGGCGGTGCGTGGAGCCCGTATTGTCGCATCCGGGCAGTGGGATGTAGGAGGGGCTCGGCCCCGACCGGACTTTTTCAGGCCTGGGCAAGCTCCAGAATCCGGCTGTTCCTGCTACGGGCGCGCTGCGGTGCGTTCGTCGCCACGCGGGCGTCAAGGCTATCGCGGCGCGGGCTGAAGCCCCTCCTACAGAGAGCCGGTGCGGTCCCAACCGTAGGCACGTTCGACCTTGGCCACGCGGATCTCGAAATGGTCGTACCAGTCGCGGCGTCCCTGCTCGCGCGCAGCCGCGTGCTCGGCGTGCCGGCGCCAGGCAAGGATGGCCTCTTCGCTCTCCCAGTAGGCCGTGGTGATGCCGAAGCCGTCAGTGCCGCGCGCGGATTCCACGCCCAGGAAGCCTGGCTGCAGCGCCGCCAGCTCCACCATCCGCTGCGCGGTGGCGCCGTAGCCTTCCTCGTCGCGACCGTTGCGGCGCGAAGAGAAGATCACCACGTAGTAAGGCGGCTCGGGCAGGCGGGCGAATCCGTCGGCGGCCACGTCAGTGCGCTCCCGCCGACCGGCCCAGCGCCTGCGTGGCGGCAACGAACCCGTGCAGCCGCTCCAGCGCGCGGCCGCTGGTGATGGCCTCGCGCGCGCGCGCGATGCCGTCCTCGATGCTCTCCGCCACGCCGGCCACGTACAGCGCCGCGCCGGCGTTCAGCACCACGATCTCGCGCGCCGGGCCGGGCCTGTCGTCCAGCACGCCCAGCAGCATGGCTTTCGACTCGGCGGCATCGGCCACGCGCAGGTTGCGGCTGGCGGCCATGGCGATGCCGAAATCCTCCGGGTGCAGTTCGTATTCGCGCACCTGGCCGTCGCGCAGCTCGCCGACCAGCGTGCCGGCGCCCAGCGAGAGTTCGTCCATACCGTCGCGGCCCCACACCACCAGCGCGCGCTCGGCGCCCAGTTCCTGCAGCACGCGCGCCTGGATGCCGACCAGGTCGGGATGGAACACGCCCATCAATATGCTCGGCGCGCCGGCCGGGTTGGTCAGCGGTCCGAGGATGTTGAAGATGGTGCGCACGCCCATCTCGCGCCGCACCGGCGCCACCACCTTCATCGCCGGATGGTGCACCGGCGCGAACATGAAACCGATACCGGTCTCCTCGATGGAGCGCGCCACCTGCTCCGGCTGCAGTTCGATGTTCACGCCCAGCGCCTCCAGCACGTCGGCGCTGCCGGACTTGGACGACACGCTGCGGTTGCCGTGCTTGGCGATCTTGGCGCCCGCCGCGGTCGCGACGAACATCGAGCAGGTGGAGATGTTGAAGGTATGCGAACCGTCGCCGCCGGTGCCGACGATGTCGACCAGGCGGCTGCGGTCGGCCACGTCCACCATGCGCGAGAACTCGCGCATCACCGTGGCCGCGCCGGCGATCTCGCCGACGGTTTCCTTCTTCACCCGCAGGCCGGTCAGGATGGCCGCGGTCATCGTCGGCGACACGTCGCCGCGCATGATCTGCCGCATCAGCGCGACCATCTCGTCGTGGAAGATCTCGCGGTGCTCGATGGTGCGCTGGAGGGCTTCTTGGGGGGTGATGGGCATGGCGGCGGGATCGGAGGCGGAAGGCGGAAGGCGGGAACGGGGAACCGGGAATGCAGGATTGCGGGAACCGGGAAATTTTCCGTTCCAGGGGCGTTTCATTCCCCGTTCCCGGCTCGCCGCTCCCCGCCTCCCCTCATCTCTCCAGGAAATTCTTCAACAACGCATGCCCATGCTCGGTCAGGATCGACTCGGGATGGAACTGCACGCCCTCCACCGGATATTCGCGGTGGCGCAGGCCCATGATTTCCTCGAAGCTGCCGTCGTCGTTCTCGGTCCAGGCGGTGACGTCCAGCGCCTCCGGCAGGCTGCCGCGCTCGACCACCAGCGAGTGGTAGCGCGTGGCCTCGTAGCCGTCGGGCAGACCGGCGAACACGCCCCCGCCCTCGTGGCGGATGCGCGAGGTCTTGCCGTGCATGATCCGGCCGGCGCGGACGACCTTGCCACCATACGCCTGGCCGATGCTCTGGTGGCCCAGGCACACGCCTAGGATCGGCGTGCGCGGGCCGAGGCGCTCGATCACCTCCAGCGACACGCCCGCCTCGTTGGGCGTGCACGGCCCGGGGGAAATGACGATGCGCTGCGGCGCGAGCCGCTCGATCGCATCCACCGTCATCGCGTCGTTGCGCACCACCTTCACCTCGGCGCCCAGCGATTGCAGGTACTGCACGAGGTTGTAGGTGAAGCTGTCGTAGTTGTCGATCATCAACAGCATGGATGGATTCCTTACAGTCCCTTCGCCGCTTCGGCCACCGCGCGGAACAGCGCGCGCCCCTTGTTCATCGTCTCGTCCCACTCCTTCTCCGGGTCGGAGTCGTAGACAATGCCGGCGCCGGCCTGCACGTGCAGGCGGCCGTCCTTGATGACGGCGGTGCGGATGGCGATGGCGGTGTCGGCGTCGCCGTGCCAGCCGATGTAGCCGATGCTGCCGGCGTAGACGTTGCGTTCGATCGGTTCCAGTTCGCGGATCACTTCCAGCGCGCGGATCTTCGGCGCGCCGCTGACGGTGCCGGCCGGGAAGGTGGCGCGCAGCACGTCGGCGTAGCTCAGGCCGGGCAGCAGCCGGCCGGTGACCTCGCTGACGATGTGCATGACGTGGCTGTAGCGTTCGATCACGAAGCGCTCGCCCACCTGCACGGTGCCGGCCTCCGACACGCGGCCGGTGTCGTTGCGGCCCAGGTCGATCAGCATCAGGTGCTCGGCGCGCTCCTTGGGGTCGGCCAGCAGTTCGGCTTCCAGCGCCAGGTCCTCGTCGTGCGTCCTGCCGCGCGGGCGGGTACCGGCGATCGGGCGCACGGTGACTTCGCCGTCCTGCAGGCGCACCAGGATTTCCGGCGAGGAGCCGACCACCTGCACGTCGCCGACGTCGAGGAAGTACATGTACGGCGAGGGATTCAGCGCGCGCAGCGCGCGGTACACGTCCACCGGGCGCGCGTTGAACGGCACGCTCAGGCGCTGGCTCAGCACCACCTGGAAGATGTCGCCGGCGCGGATGTATTCCTTCGACTTCTCCACCGCGTCGATGAAGCCGTCGTGGGTGAAGCCGGAGACGAAGTGGCTCTCGTCCAGCACGTCGCGGGTGATCGGCGCGGGATAGGAGCCGGGCTGGCGCAGCTTGGCCGTCAGCGCGTCCAACCGCGCCTGCGCCTGCTCCCAGGCGCCGTCCTCGCGCGGGTTGGCGTGCACGATCAGGTACAGCCGGCCCTTGAGATTGTCGAAGACGGCGACCTCTTCGGACAGCATCAGCAGGATGTCCGGCGTACCCAGTTCGTCGGGCTTCTCGCCCCTCGCCAGCCGCGGCTCGATGTAGCCGATGCACTCGAAGCCGAACCAGCCCACCAGCCCGCCGGTGAAGCCCGGCAGGCCTTCCAGCCTGGGGACGGAATAGGCGGCGCGCAGCGCTTCGACCTCGGCGAAGGGATCGGCGACCTCGCGCGATTCGACCAGCGTGCCGTGCTCGCGGATCTCCAGCCGGTGGCCGTGGAAGGTGGCCACGCGGCGCACCGGCAGGCCGATGATGGAGTAGCGGCCGAAGCGTTCGCCGCCTTCCACCGACTCGAACAGATAGGTATGCGGCGCGTCGGCGAGCTTCAGGTAGACCGAGAGCGGCGTGTCCAGGTCGGACAGCACTTCGCGGACGACGGGGATGCGGTTGAAGCCTTCAGCAGCGTACTGCTGGAACTGGGCGTGCGGGATCAAGCGGGCTTTCCTTCCGGGACGCGGTAGCGGAGTGGACGACGGCAACGGGCCACCATCGCCAGCAACGGCGTGCGGAATGTTCGGAAAGCGGGATTGCGAGGTGGGACACGGGCCTACTCTACCCGAAGCGCGGGCGGATGGGCCAGCCTGGGCGCCGCTGGAGGGGCTTCAGCCCCGGTCGCGATGGCACGGTGGAAATACGACCGGAATCGGCCGGTGGCCAGAAGCGGAACGATCATGAAGCGCGCCGCCGTACGCGCCTTGGTGGAGCAGTCGGGACTTCTGGCTTGCTCTGTCGTCTGGCGGTATGGGGTCGGGGCTGAAGCCCCTGCTACAGCGGCGGGCTGCGCCGGGGGGCCGCGAGCAAGGGGCAATCCGCCGGCAGGTGCATGCGCAGGCGCGCCGGCACGCATTGCACGCGGAAGCGGGCCGCCTGCACGGGCTCGCCGTCCAGGTTCAGGGTCAGCGGCGCATCGGCCTCCAGTTCCACCCAGGGCAGCCGCGCGCGCACCGCCACCCGGTCCAGTGCGGCGTGCCGGCCGTCCTTCGCCAGGGTGAGGAGGGTGGCGGCCACGTCGCCGGACAGTTCCGGCACCACGGTCAGGTCGAGCAGGCCGTCGTCGATCAGGGCATCCGGGCACAGCGCCTGCCCGCCGCCGGCCTGGCGCCCGTTACCCAGGCCCAGCGCGATCAGGTCGCCCTCCCAGGCGAAGTCCGGCCCGCGCAGGCGGGCGCGCAGCGGTTCGATGCGGCCCAGCCTGGCGATGCCGGTGACCAGGTAGGCTAGGCCGCCGAGCATCTTCTTCAATCCTTCGTCCGTCTCCACGGTGACCTCGGTGCCGAAGCCGCCGCTGGCCAGGTTGGCGCACCAATGCATGCCGTCGCCGGCGTCGATGCGCAGCAGGTCGATGGGCATCGCTGCCGCGGCGCGCACCCGTTCCAGCGCGGGCAGGGGTTCCAGCGGAATGCCGGCAGCGCTGGCGAAGTCGTTGGCGGTGCCCAACGGCACCAGGCCCAGCGAGGGCAATGCGTCGGCGGGCTCGTCGCGGTGCGCCAGCACGGTGGCGACTTCGCTGAAGGTGCCGTCGCCGCCGCCGGCGACGATCACGTCCACGCCGTCGCGGATGGCTTCGTCCACATGTCGTTCGGCGTCGCCGCCCTCCCAGGTGACCCGTACCTCCAGCGCCACGCCGGCCTCGCGGATCGCACCCACCGCGGCGCGCAGGTCGTCGTCGCCCGCGGACTTGCCGTTGAGGATCAGGCGCCAGCGCGGTGCGGCCATGGGATGCTCCTGGATGAATCGCCGGAGCATAGCGGCTCGCTTGTAGGGGCGACGTGAGTCGGGATTGCGCGTTCGGGGATGCTGCGCGGTACAGCACGAAGGGATGCTGCATGCGCAGGGCGCTATGCTCGCAGGCGGTCCTGGGCTATGAAGGCGGGAAGATGCGGGTCGAGGCGGAGGGATGCGCGGCGTGGCCTTGTGTGTGGTCCACTTTGTTGGTGCGGGTCTGTGGCAATTCGTGGCTGAGGGCTAGTGGTGCGGCGGTGAGGTGGTGCTGGCGGGTAGTGGCTGGACGCCGGAGGTACGGTCGCGACTTACGTCGCTCCCACAGTGGCGGTGGTGGGAGAGAGCGTCATCGGGCTGTCATCTGTGCTGCTTAGAGTGGGAGGCCATAGCAGGGACGACGGACGGAGGCGGGATCAGCCTCCAATCTTCCGGGCGGTGGCGTGGGCCATCGCCCTTTTCATGCCCGGTTGCCGGGCGCGATGCGTTTGTCTTGCCGGCAACCTTGTTCCGCGCCGGCAATTCCGGATGCGCGGATTGAAAACACGGATTCAATGGGTACGTGCGTACTGCGTGCACGGCGGCGATGCGGTTTCACTCTGTACCGCGCAACCATGGGTCGTGCAGCAATGGGCGTCGTCCAACAGTCGAGTCACCACTCCTGCCGGATCGGCGGTTCCAGGATGAACCGGGCGGTCAGTGCATCGGCGCCGCCCGGAACGCACCCGTCATCCCAATCATTGCCAGCGAACGCGCAGAACGCGCAATCCGCCATCGAGCGCAGTCCGATCCGCAGGAAATCGAATCCCGGAAATCGAACCGCACGCCCAACCCACGGATCAGCCGCAGGCGTCGGCCACGGCCTGGCGCATGCGGGCGATGACCTCGGCGTAGGCCGCCTGGCTGGCGCCGGGGGCGTTGAAGATGGCCGATCCAGCCACGAACGCATCCGCGCCGGCCGCGGCGATGCGGCCGATGTTGTCCGCTTTCACGCCGCCGTCGATCTCCAGGCGGATGTCCTTGCCGGTGGCGTCGATCTTCTGCCGCACGGCGCGCAGCTTGTGCAGCGCGGAGGGGATGAAAGCCTGGCCGCCGAAGCCCGGGTTGACCGACATCAGCAGCACCAGGTCCAGTTCCTCCAGCACCCAGTCCAGCGCGTCCACCGGCGTGGCCGGGTTGAGCACCAGGCCGGCCTTGCAGCCGTGCGACTTGATCAACTGGATGGTGCGGTGGACGTGCTTCGAGGCTTCCGGGTGGAAGCTGATGATGCTGGCGCCGGCCTCGGCGAAGTCCGGGACGATGCGGTCCACCGGCTCCACCATCAGATGCACGTCGATCGGCGCGGTGACGCCGTGCTTGCGCAGCGCGGCGCAGACCATCGGGCCGATGGTCAGGTTGGGCACGTAGTGGTTGTCCATCACGTCGAAGTGCACCCAGTCGGCGCCGGCCGCCAGCACGTTGTCCACTTCCTCGCCCAGGCGGGCGAAGTCGGCGGAGAGGATGGACGGGGCGATGATGCAGTTCGACATGGCGGTTCCAGGGGTAGGAGAGACTTCAACCCCGACATGCTCTGCGGGAGTCGGGGCTGGCTTTCAACAGCCGAATGGCTGGTCAGCCCCTCCTGCAGAGCAAGCCGTGGGCTAGCGGCGCTTGCGCAGGGCCTTGATGCGGTCGTAGGCGGCGTTGATCTCGCGGGCCTTGGCGTCGGCCTGGCGGCGCAGGTCTTCCGCCGCGCCGGCCATCTTGTCGGGGTGGTACTGCGAGATCAGCCGGCGGTAGGCTTGGTCGATCTCGGCGTCGCTGGCGTCGCTGGTGAGGTCGAACACCCGGTAGGGATTGTCCCGGCTCAGCTTGAACCAGTCCTCGTCGAAGGCATGGCCGATGATCAGGCCGACCAGGCCGCCCAGGGGGTGGCGCATCAGCAGCCAACCGGCCACGAATCCCAGCAGTTTCCCGTACCAGCGCTTCATCCGGCCCGCCTTCTTCAGCAAGAGCGGCATTTTACGGCACATGCGGGCCCCAAGCGCCGTACACTACGCGGCCCGGTCCGGTACCCGGCCCCGCAGCCGCGGGTGGACGGCCGCCCCGGGGCACGGGCGCCCGGCCTGCCGCGCGTCCCCGCGACGCTGTACGCCTCGATGGTTTCCGGAACTCCCCAAGGAGTGTTTGTGCCCACGACGTTGCTGCAATCCGATCTGCCCGGCCTGACCCTGCGCCACCGCGGCAAGGTCCGCGACGTGTTCGACCTGCCCCGCGACCGCCTGCCCGCCGACGCGCCCACCGGCGACTGCCTGCTCATGGTCGCCACCGACCGCCTGAGCGCGTTCGACGTGGTGCTGCCCGACCCCATTCCCGGCAAGGGCGAGATGCTCTGCCAGATATCCAACTTCTGGTTCGCCAAGACCGCGCACCTGATGCCCAACCACCTGACCGGCATCGACGTGGCCCGGGTGCTGCCCGCCGGCATGGACGCCGCGCTGTACGCCAAACGCGCGGTGGTGACCAAGAAGCTCAAGCCGGTGCCGGTGGAAGCCATCGCCCGCGGGTACCTGATCGGCAGCGGCTGGAAGGACTACCAGCGCACCGGCAAGGTCAGCGGCATCGTCCTGCCCGACGGCCTGCGCCAGGCCGAGAAGCTGGCCGAGCCCATCTTCACTCCCTCGACCAAGGCCGCCGTCGGCGACCACGACGAGAACATCGACTTCGACGCCATGGTGAAGACTGTCGGCGCCGAGCTGGCCGAGCGCGTGCGCGACGCCACCCTGCGCATCTACCGCTTCGCCGCCGACTTCGCCGCCGAGCGCGGCATCCTGCTGGCCGACACCAAGTTCGAGTTCGGCACCGACGAGGACGGCCGGCTCTACATCATGGACGAGATGCTGACCCCGGACTCCTCGCGCTACTGGCCCGCCGACCAGTACGAGGTCGGCACCAGCCCGCCGAGCTACGACAAGCAGTTCGTGCGCGATTACCTGGAAACGCTGGACTGGAACAAGACCGCGCCCGGCCCGTCGCTGCCGGCCGAGGTCATCGAACGCACCCGCGCCAAGTACGCCGAAGCCCTGCAGAAACTCGCCGGCATCGTGGTGGATTGACGCCCTGCAGGAGGGGCTTCAGCCCCGACCGGGAAGCTTGAGAGCTTGAAGCCACGGATGACACGGATGAACACGGATAAAGCCAAAACGCTTTATCCGTGTTCATCCGCGTCGATCCGCGTTTCCCGCTTTTCGTTTTGGCCCTTCGGTCGGGGCTGAAGCCCCTCCTACAGGGATGCGCCGGCAGGGCCGGGCGGGCTGGGGTATGCTCCATACCCTGCCGCATTGCCCTTTCGGGAGGGATGAATGAACGCAACCGCGCCGCGTCCGGTCGACCGATGGTTCGCCAGCTATTCCGGCGACCACCGCAACGAGACCAACCAGCTCATCCACGTCTTCGCCGTGCCCACCATCCTGTGGACGGTGGTGGCGCTGCTGTGGTGCATCCCTGTGTTCGGCACCTGGATCCGGTCCGGCGCCTGGGCCGCGCTGGCGATGTTCGGGGCGTGGATGTACTACTACAAGCTGTCGCGCCCGCTGGGCTTCGGCATGCTCGCCATCTTCATCGCCATGGCCTGGCTGACCCGCTGGCTGGAAGCGCTGCTGGGCGTGCAGAACCTGTTCTGGCTGGCCGTGGCCGTGTTCGTGCTGGCGTGGATCGCGCAGTTCATCGGCCACAAGATCGAGGGCCGCAAGCCCAGCTTCCTGACCGACCTCACCTACCTGCTGATCGGCCCGGCCTGGGTGCTGGCGAAGTTCTACCGCCGGATGGGCTGGCGCTATTGAGCCTGCGGCGCGGCTCCACGCTCGTCCGGACGCGGCCTGCATAGCCCGTCCCCGGGCATGGCGCCCTCCGCGCAGGAAGCCATCGTGGGCGTAGCCGCCCGCCCCTACACGCCCAGCGCGCGCGCATCCGGCAGGAAGGCGCGCGGCGCATAGCCGAAATCGCGCGCCGCCGGCCCGGCATCGAACACCAGGTCCTCGCGCATCCGCGCCACCGCGGCATCGGTCAGTCCGCGCATCCGGCCCGCCAGCCGCGCCGCGCGCAACGCCGCGCCGAACAGCGGCGCCGGCACTTCCAGCAGGCGCGCCGGCGACCGCAGCGCGGCCAGGGTGCGCGCCACCATCTCGCGGTACGGCAGCGTCTCGCCGCCGGGCAGCGCGTATGCGCGCCCGTGCGTGGCCGGCGCGTCGAGCGCCGCCAGCACGGCCGCGGCGAGATCGTCCACGTGCACCGGCTGGCGCAGGCCGGTGGCCCCGCGCGGCAGCACGAAGAAGCCGCTGCGCCGCGCCATCGCCGCGATCCTCGCCAGGGTCTGGTCGCGGCCGGCGCCATACACCAGCGTCGGCCGCAGCAGCGTGGCCGCCGCGCCGCGCGCACCTGCGGTGTCGAACACGCCGCGCTCGCCCGCCTGCAACCGGGCCGCGAGATCGCGTTCGTAGGCATCGCCCGACGCCTGCTTGGTCTCCAGGCTGGTGGAGCCGAACGCCAGCACCCGCGGCGCGGCCACGTCGCCGCGTACGTACCACTGCGCGAAGCCGTCCAGCGGCCCGGCGCTGACGATGGCATCGACCTGCGCCGGCACGCCGGCGATGCCCTGGAAGTCGCCCACCCGCCACTGCACTTCATCCGTAGAGGGCCGCGGCGTGCGCGACACCGCGCAGACGCGCCAGCCGGCGGCCGGCAAGCGGGCCAGCAGGGCTTCGCCGATCTGGCCGCTGCCGCCGAACACCAGTGCCGTGCGCACGCCGCGGCTACTCGCGCGGGGCGCCGGCATCGGTCGCGCCGGGGTCGGCCTCGTCGCTGCCCGGCAGCGGCGGGCGCTCGGCCATCTTCAGCGACAGCGCCGCCTTCGCCATCAGGTGCGCGCTGACCGGCGCGGTGATGAACAGGAAGGCGGTGATCAGCAGTTCGCGCGGCTGCGGGTCCGAGCCGGTCAGCGCGTGGTAGCCCACCGACGCCAGCAGCACGCAGCCCACGCCCAGCGTGCTGGCCTTGGTCGGCGCGTGCAGGCGCTTGAAGAACTCCGACAGCTTCACCAGGCCGAACGAACCCACCAGGATGAAGAAGCTCCCGGCCGCCAGCAGCAGCACCAGCGCGATGGCGAAGGCCCAGCTCATTCGACGATGTCCCGGCGCAGCACGTACTTGCTCAGCACCACCGTGCCGACGAAGCCCAGCATGGCGATCACCAGCGCGGCCTCGAAGTAGACCGCGGTCCTCAGGTGCATGCCGAACAGCATGAGCTGGGCGATGGCGGCCACGAACAGCGTGTCCAGCGCCAGGATGCGGTCCGGCACGCTCGGCCCGCGCAGCAGGCGGTACAGTGCCAGCAGCATCGCTGCGCCGACCACGTGCATCGCGCCGACGATGGCGTAGGCGACCAGGGCCTGCGGGGTCACGGGAATATCTCCATCAGCGGCGCCTCGTAGCGGGTCTTGATGTGCCGGATCACCTCGTCCGCGTCCTCCAGGTGCAGCACGTGCACCAGCAGGTGGCGACGATCGTCGGACAGCGCCGACGACACCGTGCCCGGGGTCAGCGTGATGATGCTGGTGAGCGCGGCGATACCGTGGATGTTGCGGATGTCCAGCGGCATCCAGACGAAGCCCGGAGTGATCCGGCGCTCCGGCCCCAGCACCTGCAAGGCCACGGTGACGTTGGAGCGCACGATGTCCAGCGCCAGCACGCCGAGCATGCGCGGCACGCCGCGCAGGCGGCCGATGCGGGCGAATTCGCGGTCCAGCCGCGCCGCGAACGGCGGCACCGCCAGCGCCAGCAGCAGCGCCATCGCCACCTGCCCGGTACTGATCTCGTCGTTCATCAGCAGCCAGAAGCAGAACACCGCCACGCTCAGCGGCGGCGACGGCAACCAGCGCTTGCGCCAGCCCGCGGCCATGCTCACGGCTCCCTCTTCGACGGTGCGGCCGCGCGCACCTGCTGCACGTAGTCGCCCGGCGCCAGCAACTGCGCCGCGGTGGCGCGGGTGTAGTCCAGCAGCGGCGCCGCGGCCAGCACCATCGCCACGCCGTAGGCCAGCAGCAGCACCGTGGCGGCGGTTTCCAGCGGCCGCGACGGCGCCGCCGGCAATGCGGCGGCCGGCGTGTAGGCGGCCAGCTTCTCCGGCGACGCGTCCGGCCAGGGCTCCACCCGCCAGAACAGGCGCGTGCCCGCGCGCGCCAGTCCGACCAGCATCAGGAAGCTGCTGCCCAGCACCAGCAGCCAGATCCAGAACGTGGCCCCACCCGCCGGCACCGCCTGCAGCAGCACCAGCTTGCCGACGAAGCCCGACAGCGGCGGCAGGCCGGCCAGCGCCACCGCCGCCAGCAGGAACAGCAGCCCGGGCACGGTGCGGTCGGGCAGCGCCGCCACCAGGTCCTTGCGGTCGCCGGCGCGGCCGCGGCGGCGGCGGATCAGGTCGGCCAGCAGGAACAGCGCGGCGCCAGCGAAGGTGCTGTGCGCCAGGTAGTACAACCCCGCCCCGACCGTACCGGGGCGCGCCAGCGCGAACGCGACGAACAGCGTGGCCGCCGAGCCCAGCACCAGGTACGCCGCCAGCGCGCGCAGCCGCTGCGCCGCCAGCACGCCCAGCGAGGCCAGCACCAGTGTGGCCGCGCCCAGCGCCAGCAGCGCCGGCCAGGCGAATCCGTCCAGCGGCCCGACCGCGCCGAAGCTCAGCGTGCCCACGCGCAGCACGGCGTACAGGCCCACCTTGGTCATCACCGCGAACAACGCCGCCACCGCGGCCGGCGCGTGGGTATAGGTCTGCGGCAGCCACAGGTACATCGGCAGCAACGCCGCCTTGGCGCAGAACACCACCAGCAGCAGCCCCGCCGCCGCCCGCACCAGCGGCAGGTCCTGCACCGGCACCTGCGCCACCCGCACCGCCAGTTCGGCCATGTTCAACGACCCCAGCAGGCCGTACAGCAGGCCCAGCGCGATCAGGAACAGCGTGGAGGCGGCGATGTTGACGGTGACGTAGTGCAGCCCCGCGCGCATGCGCTCGCCGCGGCCGCCGCTGAGCAGCAGGCCGTAGGACGAGATCAGCAGCACTTCGAAGAAGACGAACAGGTTGAACACGTCGCCGGTGAGGAAGGCGCCGTTCAGGCCCATCAACTGGAACTGGAAGAAGGCATGGAAGTGCGGCGCACGACGGTCCCAACCGGCGCAGGCGTGCAGCAGGCAGGCCACCGCCAGCAACTGCCCGACCAGCAGCATCAGCCCCGACAGCCGGTCCGCCATCAGCACGATGCCCAACCGCGAAGGCCAGTCGCCCAGCAGATAGACCAGGACCTGGCCGTCGGCGGCGCGCGCCGCGAGCAGCCCGCTGGCCGCCAGCATGACGGCCAGCGACGCCCAGGCCACGATCCGCTGCGGCACCATGCCGAAGCGCCGGTGCTCGAAGAACAGCGCCAACGCCGCCGCGAACAGCGGCACCAGGATCGGCAGGAGCGGCAGGTGGCTCATGCTTCCCCGCCCTGGCCGTCGTCGTGGCGCGCCGCTTCGCGCGCTTCCTCGTGGCGGCGCCGTTCGCTGCGCTGGAACTCGCGCTCGGCGCGGCTGCCGTCGACGTGGTCGCTGTCGTTGTCGGCGCGGCTGCGGATCGCCAGCACGATGCTCACCGCCGTCATCGCGAAGGCGATCACGATGGCCGTCAGCACCAGCGCCTGCGGCAGCGGATCGGTGTGGTGGGCCAGGTCGGCCGGCACGCCCGCCCGCAGCACCGGCGGCTTGCCGGCCGTCAGCCCGCCGCCGGCGAAGATCAGCAGGTTGGTCGCATAGGACAGCAACGCCAGCCCCAGAATCACGTCGAAGCTGCGCGCGCGCAGCAGCAGGTACACGCCCGCCGCGGTGAGGATGCCGATCGCGCTCGCCATCGCCAGTTCCATCAGGACGCCTCCATCAGCCCATCTCCCCGGTGCGGGTGGAACGCGCGCCCGGTTCGATCACGCCCAGGTGCGCCACCCGCGTGCGCGAGGGCTTGATCGTGCCCAGCATCGACAGGATCAGCATGGCCCCGCCGAACACCACCAGGTAAACGCCGGTGTCGAAGCCCATCGCGCTGGCCAGTGGCACTTCGCCGATCAGCGGCAGGTGCAGGTCCAGGTGGCCGCTGGTCAGGAACGGTACGCCGAACAGCAGCGAAGCCGTGCCGCTCAACCCGGCCACGATCAGCCCGGCGCCGATGCACCTGATGTAGTCGAAGCCGAAGCGCGACTCCACCGAGGCCGCGCCCTGGATCACGTACTGGATCAGCAGCGGCACCGCCAGCACCAGTCCGGCGATGAAGCCGCCGCCGGGCGCGTTGTGGCCGCGCAGGAACAGGAATACGGAGACCGTCAGGGTCAGCGGGAACATGATCTGCGCCAGATCCGCCGGCACCGGCAGCTTCACCGGCGGCCCGGACATCACCTTCTCCGGCGCCAGCCGCGCGCGCCGCAGCAGCGCGTGCACGATCAGCGCGGCGATGCCGAACACGGTGATCTCGCCGAAGGTGTCGAAGCCGCGGAAATCCACCAAGATCACGTTGACCACGTTGCGGCCGTAGGCTTCCGGCAATGAGCGCGCCAGCATTTCGCTGCCGATGCTGTCGCCGCCGCGCGTCATCACCGCGTAGGCGAGCGCCGCCACGCCCAGCCCCGCCGCCAGCGCCACCACGATGTCGCGCAGGCGCCGCCGCGGCGCGCGCTCCGGCGGCGAGCGCGGCGGCAGGTAGTGCAGGCCCAGCAGCAGCAACGCCAGGCTGACCATCTCCACCATCAACTGGGTCAGCGCCAGGTCCGGCGCGGACAGGAACACGAACGCCAGGCTGACCATCAGCCCGATCCCGCCCATCACGATCAGCGCCAGCAGGCGTTGCCGGTACAGCCGGATCGTGTAGACCGTGCACGCCACCAGCACCAGCCACAGCATCCAGCCGAGCAACGGCATCGGCTGCGGCGCGCGCCATGGCAGCGCCTCCCCGCCGCCGAGAAACGGCGCCGCGCCCACGGCGAGCGCCGCCAGCACCAGCCACAACAGGCTGCGCTGCAGGCTACCGTTGGCCACGCCGTCGGTGAAGCGCCCGGCCAGCGCGTACAGCGCCTCCATGTTCCAGCGGAACACGCGCCGCCCCAGCGAGCGCCGCACGATGGCATGCAGGTCCAGCAGCCGGCGCAGGCCGAAGTACAGCGCGACACCGCCGGCGATGCCGGCCAGGCTCATCAGCAGCGGCTTGTTCACCCCGTGCCAGACCGCCAGGCTGTAGTCGGGCATCGACTCGCCCAGGATCGCCGCCGCGCCGGCGTGCAGCACCGGCGCGACCGTCCACGCCGGGAACACCCCCACCGCCACGCACAGCACCACCAGCACTTCCACCGGGATCTTCATCCAGCGCGGCGGCTCGTGCGGCTGGGTGTCGATGTCGCGCGGGCCCCGGCCGAAGAAGGTTTCCATCACGAAGCGCAGGCTGTAGGCCACGCCGAACACGCCGTAGAGCAGCGCCACGATGCTGATGGCGTGGCGCATGCCGCGATGGGCCTCGATGTCCAGCGCCTCGGCGAAGAACATCTCCTTGGACAGGAAGCCGTTGAGGAGCGGGATGCCCGCCATCGCCAGCGCGGCGGCGATCGCCAGCGCGCTGGTCCACGGCAGGCTGCGCCGCAGGTTGCCCAGCCGGCGCATGTCGCGCGTGCCGGTCTCGTGGTCGATGATGCCCGCCGCCATGAACAGCGACGCCTTGAAGGTGGCGTGGTTGAGGATGTGGAACACGCCCGCCACCACCGCCATCGGCGTGGACAGGCCGAACAGCAGCGTGATCAGCCCCAGGTGCGAGATGGTGGAATAGGCCAGCACGCCCTTCAGGTCGTGCTGGAAGATTGCGAACCACGCGCCCAGCAGCAGGGTGATCGCGCCGATGCCGCTGACCACGTAGAAGAACGATTCGGTGCCCGCAAGCACCGGGTACAGCCGCGCCAGCAGGAACACGCCGGCCTTCACCATCGTGGCCGAATGCAGGTAGGCCGAGACCGGCGTGGGCGCCGCCATCGCGTGCGGCAGCCAGAAGTGCAGCGGGAACTGCGCGCTCTTGGTGAACACGCCAGCCAGCACCAGCCCCAGCACCCACGGGTACAGCGCGCTGGCGCGGATCGCGTCGCCCGCGGCCAGCACCGCATCCAGTTCGTAGCTGCCCACGATGCGGCCGATCAGCAGCACCCCGCCAAGCAGCGCCAAGCCACCGGCGCCGGTGATCGCCAGCGCCATGCGCGCGCCTTCGCGCGCGTCCTGCCGGTGCGACCAGAAGCCGATCAACAGGAAGGAACTGATGCTGGTGAGCTCCCAGAACACCACCAACAGCAACAGGTTGCCGGCCAGCACAACGCCCAGCATGGCGCCCATGAACAGCAGCAGGTAGGCGTAGAAGCGCCGCACGCTGTCGCCGGGGCCGAGGTAGTAGTGCGCGTACAGCACCACCAGCGCACCAATCGCCAGCACCAGCCCGGCGAACATCCAGGCCAGCCCGTCCAGGCGCAGGCTGAAGTCCAGCCCGGCCTGCGGGATCCAGGCATGCTCGGCGCGGACGATCCAGCCCTGCAGCACGCTCGGCGTCATCCATGCCAGCAGCAGCAGGCCCAGCACGGGCGCCAGGGCCGCCAGCCAGGCGGTCGCGCCGCGCGGAAGCCCACGCGCCAGCGCCACCACCAGCGCCATCGCGAAGGGAAGCGCCAGCAGGATTTCGAGGAAGGGGACCATCAACCGCCTTGCGTTGCAGGGAATGCGCGATTCGCGAGCAAGGGGCCGAGTCTAGCAAACCCGCCCCGCCCCACCTGACCGGCGATTCAGGCCAGCAGCACGATCTCCAGCGCGGCCCAGCCGGCGAACGCCGCCAGCAGGATGCCGCCCTCGCCGCGGCTGATGCGCAGGTCGCCGCGCAGCATCGGGTACAGCACCAGCACGAAGGCGATGGCCGCCGGCAGTTCCAGCCGGACGAAGGATTCGGGCAGCGGCAAGGGCCGGATCGCCGCCATGCCACCCACCACGACCAGCAGGTTGAACAGGCTGGAGCCGATGACGTGGCCGGCCACCATGTCGCCCTGCCCGCGCCGCGCCGCCATCACCGCCGCCGCGACCTCCGGCAGCGCGGTGCCGATGGCCACCGGCAACAGGCCGGTCAGCAGCGGCGACAGCCCCCACTGCGCGCCGATCATCGGCGCGCCCTGCACCACGAAGCGCGCCCCGTAGTGGAGCAGCGCCACCGCGATGGCGAAGCGCAGCAGGTTCAGCCACAGCACCGTGCGGGTGCCGGCATAGGCCACCACGTCCGCGCGCACCGCCTCGCCTTCGCGCCGCCCGCGCGCCAGCACGAAGCCCAGCATCGCCACGAAGCCCAGCAACAGCGCCATGCCCTCGACCCGGGTCACCACACCGTCCAGCCCGAACACGATCAGCGCCAGCGACGCCAGCGCCAGCAGCACCAGCAGCGGCGACAGCAGCCGCATGCGGATCCACAGCGGCGCCACCAGCGCCGCCACGCCCAGCGTCAGCCCCAGGTTGACGATGTTGCTGCCCACCGCGTTGCCCAGCGCCAGGTCCTGCGCGCCCACCACCAGCGCGCGCGCGTTGACCGCCAGCTCGGGCAGCGACGTGCCGAAGGCGATCAGCAGCAGGCCGGCCACGAACGGCGAGGCGCCCAGCCGCTGCGCCAGGCCCGACGCGCCCTTGACGATGGAATCGCCGCCCAGCGCCAGCAGCACCAGGCCCAGCACGAACATTCCCCAGGCTTCCGTCATTGCCGCCCCTCCCTCGGTTGGCTCCGATTCTATGCCCGTCTAGCTGCATCCCTCCACGTATTCCACCTGCGGCGCCAGCCCCACCCGCCACGCGGTGACCTTGCCGGCGGCATCGGCCTCGAACACCAGCCGGGTCGGCGCCACGTCGCCGGCGGCGATGGACAGGTATTGCCCGCCCTGCACGTACTTGTGCGGCGCGGAGACCAGGCCGCTGCCGTAGAGCCTGCGCAGTTCGTCCACGCTCATGCCGACCTTGCCGCCGCCGGGCGCGGTCTCCTTGTCGGTGCCCACGTCGTAGCGGACGAAGCGGCCGTCCTCCATCATGAAGGCGAAGTCCGCCGGGCGCGTGATCCACTTCGGCCACAGGTAATGGCAGGTGCTGTCCGCCGCCGGCGCGCCGTTCAATTCACCGCCCCAGGCCGCGCGCGCTTCCTCCACGGTGCTGCCCAGCTTCATGTCGCCGTAGCCGAGGAAGCTCGCCTGGCTCACCGGGCCGGCCGGTGCAGTAGTGTCGTCCACCGCCGGCGCCGGCTGCGCCGCTTCGGCCACCGGCGTGCTGGCCGCCGTGCTCAGCGGCGCGTCCTGCGCGGGCGCCGGTTCGCGCTGGCATGCGGGCAGCAGGGCGACCGCCATCAGGATCGGCAGCATCGGCTTCATCGGCTTCCTCCATTGCTTGGCCCCACAGCGTAGCCGGCGCACGTTAATCCGCCGCGAACATCCGGCGTCGCATGCGCGCCCTGCCGCATGTATCTGGTCCGGGCGCTTGCGCGATTCCGGAGGCGCTCATTCGAGAACGCTACCGTTCGCCAAGGATCGGATGCCCGCCCCGGGTGTCTGCGCGCGGGCCTGCCGATGCCGTGTGGAAGCGACCATCGCGCACACGCACAAAGATCATCGGCAAGCCGCCCGCTGGAGCATGAGCATGATGCGTACGGCACTGCGCCAGGCGCGTACCTGCGCGACGGCGATATCCGCTACAGCCACGACGCACTGATGTTCGGTGCGCTGGAAGCGGAAGGACCGGAAACCAAGCATCCTGCACGCCAGCACCAGCACGCACGCCTACGCCAAGGACATGCCTTTCCGGCGTCCGCCGCCACGCCGCGCTCAGTTCCGCGGCGCAGCGAAGTGCTTCTGCAACCCCGCCCAGCAGGCCTGGTAGTCGCGCTGCCGGTGCGGCGCTTCCACCGCCTGCCGCGTCGGCCGGATCACCGCGCGCGTCTCGAACATGAAGGCCATGGTGTCGGCGATGACGTCCGGCCTGGACAGGTCGGCATGCGACGCCTTCTCGAACGTCGCCGCATCCGGCCCGTGTCCGGTCATGCAGTTGTGCAGCGATGCCCCGCCCGGCGCGAAGCCCTCTGCCTTGGCGTCGTACACGCCATGGACCAGGCCCATGAACTCGCTGGCGATGTTGCGGTGGAACCACGGCGGCCGGAACGTGTCCTGCGCCACCAGCCAGCGCGGCGGGAAGATCACGAAGTCCATGTTGCCCACGCCCGGCGTGTCGCTGGGCGAGGTCAGCACCAGGAAGATCGACGGGTCCGGATGGTCGTAGCTGATTGAGCCGATGGTGTTGAAGCAGCGCAGGTCGTAGCGGTACGGCGCGTAGTTGCCGTGCCAGCCCACCACGTCCAGCGGCGAATGGCCGATGCCGGCGCGCCACAGATGGCCCTGGAACTTGGCGATCAGTTCGAACTCGCCCTCCACGTCCTCGTAGGCCGCCACCGGCGCCTCGAAATCGCGCGGATTGGCCAGTCCGTTGGAACCGATCGGCCCCAGGTCGGGCAGGCGCAGGTACGCGCCGAAGTTCTCGCACACGTAGCCGCGCGCCTGGCCGTCCGGCAGTTCCACCGCGAAGCGCACGCCGCGCGGGATCACCGCGATCTGCTGCGGCTCCACCTCAACCACGCCGAACTCGGTGGCGATGCGCAGGCGCCCGAGCTGCGGCACGATCAACAACTCGCCGTCGGCATCGTAGAAATAGCGGCCCTGCATCGACCGGTTGGCTGCATACAGATGGATGCCGACGCCGTGCTGCGCTTCCGGCGATCCGTTGCCGGCCATCGTGTACAGGCCATCGACGAAATCCGTCGGCGTCTCCGGCAACGGCAGCGGCGACCAGCGCATCTGGTCCGGCGACACAGGCCCCGCGCTGAAATCGCTGTGCAGGTGGTGCTGCGCATACGGCGCGAACGGCCCGTGCATCGCCGCCGGGCGGATGCGGTACAACCAACTGCGCCGGTTCTCCGCGCGCGGCGCGGTGAACGCGGTGCCGCTGAGCTGCTCGGCATACAGCCCGTGCGCCACCCGCTGCGGCGAGTTGCGGCCTTCCGGCAGCGTGCCGGACACGGCCTCGGTGGCGAAGTGGTTGCCGAAGCCGGTCATGTATCCGTGGTCCGTCTGACTCATAGCTCGTCTCGCTGCTTAAAGCCCCTCTCCCGCCGGGAGAGGGGTTGGGGAGAGGGCAGGCCGGGGGAGGAAATTCCAGATCGCCTCGACCACCGCGTCCGTGTTGCTCAGCACATCGTTGTCCCAGAACCGGACAATCCGCCAGCCTTGGGATTCCAAATAGCGGCTCCTGGCCGCATCAGCCGCTTCGGTATGCTGCGATCCATCCAATTCGATCGCCAGCCTGGCTTCCACACAGCAGAAGTCGATTACATAGGGTGGAACCGGATGCTGTCGCCGGAACTTGTGCCCCTCCAGCCGTCCGCCACGCAGGTACTGCCACAACCTGCGCTCCGCATCCGTCATCTCCTTGCGCAACCGCCTGGCATTGTCCCGTGTCCATGTCGGAAGGGGTGGGTTCACCATCTCGGACCTCCTGTCCGCATCTGTTCCGGCTCCAGCCATGTCAAGCATAGTGGCTCCGCCCTGCCCTCACCCCAACTCCTCTCCCGAAGGGAGAGGGACTCAAAGAGGCTTAAAGCACCCCGCGCCGCATCTGGTCGCGCTCTATGCTCTCGAACAGCGCCTGGAAATTCCCTTCGCCGAAGCCCTCGTTGCCCTTGCGCTGGATGATCTCGAAGAAGATCGGGCCCAGCGCGTTCTGGGTGAAGATCTGCAGCAGCTTGCGCTGCTTGGTCTCCGGGTCGGCGTCGATCAGGATCTTGTTGCGCGCCAGCCGCGCGACGTCCTCGCCGTGGTCGGGGATACGCTGGTCGATCACTTCGAAATAGGTGTCCGGCGTATCCAGGAACTCCACGCCCGCCGCGCGCATCCTCTCCACCGTGTCGTAGATGTCGTCGGTGAAGCAGGCGATGTGCTGGATGCCCTCGCCCTTGTACTGGTCCAGGTACTCGTTGATCTGGCTCTTCGGATCGCTGGATTCGTTGAGCGGGATGCGCACCATGCCGTCCGGCGCGGTCATCGCCTTGGACAGCAGGCCGGTCTTGGCGCCCTTGATGTCGAAGTAGCGGATCTCGCGGAAGTTGAACAGCCGTTCGTAGTAGTCCGCCCACTTGGCCATGTTGCCGTGGTACAGGTTGTGCGTCAGGTGGTCGATGAAGGTCAGGCCGAAGCCCTTCGGCATCAGCTCCACGCCGGGCAGGTATTCGTAGTCCGGGTCGTGGATGGTGCCCTGGTCGTCGTAGCGGTCGACGATGTACAGCATGCAGTCGCCGATGCCCTTGATCACGGGCGCGGCCACCGCCTTGCTCAGCTCGTCGGCGGCGTCGAAGGACTCGGCACCGTTCTTCAGCGCCTGCATGCGCGCCCACTCGGCCAGCTTGTTGACGCGGATGGCGAAACCGCAGGCCGAGGGACCGTGCTGCGCGGCGAAGCGCGCGGCGAAGGAATCCGGGTCCTCGTTGATCAGGAAGGTGCAGTCGCCCTGGCGATAGGTGCTGATGGGCCGCGTCCGGTGCCGGGCCACCTGCACGAACCCCATCTTTCGGAAATAATCATGCAGGTGCCGGGCCTGGCCCTGGGGGGCGGCGAACTCGACGAACTCGAAGCCGTCGATGCCCATCGGGTTGTCGAAGGTGGCCGGGCGCATGCCGGGGTCGGGTTGTGCGTTCATGGGACACCTCGCTAGGCTTGCAGGAATCTGCGGTATTTATAGTTTCAATTGAAACCAACAACAAGTAGCAGCGCAGCATGAGCCAGCCAGCCAACCCCGCAGATGCCTCCGGGCACGCCGATTTCGACCTCGACCGCCTGTTCTCCTACCGGCTCAGCGTGCTGTCCAACCGCATCAGCGGGGCGATTTCGCGCGAATACCACCGCCGCTTCGGCCTGGCGATCACCGAATGGCGGGTCATGGCGGTGCTGGGGCGCTTCCCCGGCCTGTCCGCCGGCGAAGTGGCCGCGCGGACCGCGATGGACAAGGTGGCGGTCAGCCGCGCGGTGGCGCGCCTGCTGGAGCGCGCCCTGATCCAGCGCGAGATCCACGGCGACGACCGCCGCCGCTCGGTGCTGGCCCTGACCGACGAAGGCTTCCGTGTCTACGACGAGGTCGCCCCGCTGGTGATGGACTACCACACCCGCCTGCTGGAATCCTTCAGCGAAGAGGAACGCGCCCTGCTGGACCGCCTGATCGACCGCCTGGCCGACGAAGGCGTGAAGCGCATCGAAGGCTGAGCCAAGCGCCGAAGCCCGCTCTCGCGGGCGTAAGGCTTTCAGCGCGCGCTTCGGTGCAAAGGATGCTGTTGCCACAGCACGCGCGTCACCACGCCTTCACCGCGGCCTCTTGTAGGAGGGGCTTCAGCCCCGACGCCCTCCGACCCGACACCGCGATCCCCAAAAACGAACGGCGGCCCAAGGCCGCCGTTCGCATCCGGAACAAAGATCACGACACGAGCCACAACCACGGCGCGGGATGGCTCCCATGCCGCGGTCGGAACTGTCCCCCATAGCGCTGGGATGACGACCGTTCCCGCAAAACCACTGGATCCCCGCCTTCGCCGGGATGACGCATCGACAAGCGTGTGCCCACATCGTGGGCGCACGCCAATGCGTTACTTCACGCCATGCATCAGCTTCTGGATCAGCGGCGCGATCAGGAACAGGAACGCGCCCGGGATCACCAGCGCCCAGAAGCCGAATGTGTAGCCACTCAACGCCGACTGCACGTTCATGCCACCCTCGCCGCTGACGTGGCTGGCGAAAATACCCGACAGGTTGTTGCCGATAGCCGTGGATAGGAACCAGCCACCCATGCCGAAGCCGACCAGCCGCACCGGCGCCAGCTTGGTCACCATCGACAGGCCGATGGGCGACAGGCAGAGCTCGCCGACCGACTGGATGACATAGACCATGAACAGCGTCCAGAACGGGATCTTCAGTGTCTGCGGATCCACGAGGCTGGACAGCGCGAACATCAGCAGCAGGAAGGCCAGGCCGTTGAAGATCAGGCCCAGGCCGAACTTGCGCGGGATCGACGGGTTCTTGCTGCCCATCTTCACCCACAGCCACGCCAGCACCGGCGCCAGCGTGATGATCGCCAGCGAGTTGACCGACTGAAACCAACCCACTGGGAAGATCCAGCCACCGAAGTCGCGATCGACGATGTTCTGCGCCAGGAAGTTGAACGAACTACCTGCCTGCTCGAAGAAGCACCAGAACAGCACGTTGAAGACAAAGATGATCAGCATGGCGATGGCCATGTCGCGCCGAATCGCACCGTCCTTGAAGCCTTCCTTGAGGATCAGCGCGCACAACCCGACGAACAGCACCGTCAGGATCCACTGCAGCGCGCCGGCGCCGATCGACAGCAAGAAGTAGATCACCGGAATGGCGGCGATGGCGCAGACCGCCGTCACCAGCACACGGCCGGTGCCCTCTGCGCCTTCCAGCGGCCGGCCGATGCCCTGCAACTGGCGGCGGCCGAACCAGAACCACACCAGGCTGATCAGCATGCCGATGCCGGAGACCAGGAACACCACCTTGTAGGCCGGCATCTGCGGCGTACCGCCCATCACGCGCTCAGCGAGGATGCCGGTCAGCCACGGCGCGATCATCGCGCCGAGGTTGATGCCCATGTAGAAGAGGGTGAAGCCAGAATCGCGGCGCCCATCGCTGGTGGCGTACAGCTTGCCTACCATCGTCGAGATGTTCGGCTTGAACAGGCCGTTGCCGGCGATCACCGTCGCTAGGCCTAGCCGGAACAGATGCTCGTTCGGCAGCATGATCAGGAACAGTCCCACGGCCATGATCACCGCGCCGAGCAGGATCGAACGCTGGTAACCGATCACCCGGTCGGCCACATAGCCGCCGAACAGCGCCGCCGCATACACCAGCGCCAGGTAGGCGCCGTACAGCCGGCTGGCCGGCGCCTCGCCGGCACTGTCGCCGCCGTAGAACTGGGCGACGATGTACAGGGCCAGCGCCCAGCGCATGCCGTAGAACGCGAAGCGCTCCCAGAACTCGGTCATGAACAGCATCCACAGGGGACGCGGATGTCCCAGTATCTGCTTGAATTCCGGTATCCGTTCCGGCGTTGGCGTATCGACGGCTCCGCTCATGCGGGCTCCCCCTAGAAAGTGGTTCAGGAATTCGGTTTCCCGCGCAACCAGCGCGGAACGCGCGAGGATTACCGACCCGGCCGGCGCGCGTCAAATCCCGGCGACGGACGCACGGGGCGGCTGGCCTGCCGTATTCAGCAAGGCAAGATGCTGATTTCCCAAAGATTCCCGGCCTACGAGGACCGGTTTCCGGCCGACCAGCGGGACCGCCTCAGTGCGGCCGCAGGTAGCGCGTGTCGTCGAACGTGCTGCACCACTGCGGCCGGTAGACCACCACCAGCGCCATCGCGCCGCCGGACATGAACGCCTCGCCGAACATCATCAGCGGCGTGGCCAGCAGGTAGAACGGCGCGCCCGCCAGCCCCAGCCAGGCCGCGCCCGCGTACTTCAGCAGGTTGCACGCGGCGATCGCCAGCGCGCCGCCCACGAAGCCCTGCGCCAGCACGTACACGAACAGGTTGGGCGGCAGCCGCCGTTCGCAGAACCGCGACCAGGCCCAGCCCGCCGCCACCGGCAGGGCCCCGGTAGCGAGGAAGTCCGGCCCCGGCCCCAGCCAGGCGTAGCCGAATGGCCAGGCCACCAGCGACACCACCGCCAGCGCGCACAGGGCGAACGCCGGGCCGAACATCAGCGTGGCGACCATCGCGCCGACGAAGTTCAGTTGCACCCCGGCCAGCCCGTGGGTGTTGAACACCCGCAGCAGCACCAGCGCCATGGTCGCCATGCCCAGCACCCGCTGCGCCTCGGCATCGCCCTGCACCTTGTGCCATGGCAGGCGCCGCGCCGCGATGGCCAGCAACGCCAGCGCCGCCGCGGACGCACTCCACTGCACGGCGGCCGTGGCGTCCACGCCGGCTCAGCGCCCCGGACCGATCGAGGTCCGCACGTCGAACAGCTCCGGGAAGAAGGTCAACTCCAGCGCCTGCCTCAGAAAGCCCACGCCGCTGGAGCCGCCGGTGCCGCGTTTGAAGCCGATGATGCGCATGACCGTGCGCATGTGGCGGAAGCGCCACAACTGGAACTGCGTCTCCAGGTCCACCAGGTCCTCGCACAGCGAGTATTCCCGCCAGTAGCGGTCGGTGTCCTCGTAGACGGCCTCGAACACCGGCAGCAGCGCCGCGTCGGCCGCATGCGCCTGCCGCCAGTCGCGCCGCAGGTGCTCGGCCGGCACCGCATGGCCCCAGCGCGCCAAGTACATCAGGAACTCGTCGTACAGGCTGGCTGCCTCCAGCACCGCCTCCAAGCCGGCGTGCGCCTCGGCGTCGTGGGCGAACACCTTGAGCATGGCCGCGTTCTTGTTGCCCAGCATGAACTCGATGGTGCGGTACTGCAGCGACTGGAAGCCGGAGGACGGCCCCAGCAGGTCGCGGAAACCCATGTACTCCGACGGCGTCAGCGTCTCCAGCACCGACCATTGCTCGGTCAACTGGCGCAGCACCTGCTTGGCCCGCGCCAGTACCTTGCGGCACTGCCAGACCTGGTCGCGCTGGAGGAAGCCGATGGCCGCGCGCAGCTCGTGGATCATCAGCTTCAGCCACAGCTCGGACACCTGGTGCTGGACGATGAACAGCATCTCGTCGTGGTGCGGCGGGTCCGACACCGGGTGCTGCGCCGACAACAACTGTTCCAGGTGCAGGTAGCCACCGTAGCTCATGCGGCCGGTCAGGTCGGTGTGGATGCCCGCCTCCAGCGGGCGCTCGTTCTTCTCTACGGACATCCGTCTTCAACGCGCGGCGCTGCCGGGGCAGCCAGGCCCATCAGGGTACCCGATGCGCCATGCGGCCCTGCCGGCAACCGCCGGTCCGCGCGCGCTGGCCGAACTTCCGCGCCGGCATGCGGTCGAGGAAAGCGGCCCATGCACGCCTGCAATGCGCGCCGGGCCGCATACTGTCCGCGCAGCCAGCGGTGCCCCGCGCATCGTCCGCCCACGCGGCGATGCCCGCGTGACACCGCACGCCACTCCGGCAAGCGTCTGTTCCGGCAGCGTTTTCCGGCATCGCGGCGCGTTCTTCCGCCGTCGTGTTGCTGCATTGCACGACGGCAGTGGTGCCCGCACTGCCTATGATTGCATCTGAAACCAATTCAGCGGATACGAGCGAAACGTCCCGATGACCATCGCCGCAAGCTTCGAGATCGAATACCTGCAATACCTCGGCCCGGACGGCATGCTGGTGCGCGACGACCTGCCCGAGCCCGGGCGCGACGTGCCGCGCCTGCGCGAACTGTTCCGGCAGATGCTGTTCGTGCGCACCTTCGACGCCAAGGCCATCGCCCTGCAGCGCACCGGCAAGCTGGGCACCTATGCCAGTTGCTTGGGCCACGAGGCCACCCACGTCGGCATCGGCGCCTCCATGCGGGCCGGCGACGTGTACGCGCCCAGCTACCGCGAATACGGCACCATGTTCATGCGCGGCGTGCGCCCGCGCGACGTGCTGTTGTACTGGGGCGGCGACGAGCGCGGCAGCGACTACGACCGCGGCAGCGACGCCCGCAACGATTTCCCCTTCTGCGTGCCCATCTCCACCCAGTGCCTGCACGCCGCCGGCGCCGCGCTGTCGTTCAAGCTGCGCAGGCAGCCGCACATCGCCGTCAGCACCTGCGGCGACGGCGGTTCGTCGAAGACCGATTTCTACGCCGCGCTCAATTCCGCCGGCGCCTACGAACTGCCGCTGGTGCTGGGCGTGATCAACAACGGCTGGGCCATCTCGGTGCCGCGCAGCGCGCAGACCGGCGCGCAGACGCTGGCGCAGAAGGGTCTGGCCGGCGGCCTGCACTGCCTGCAGGTGGACGGCAACGACCTGATCGCCGTGCTGGAAGGCATGCGCCGCGCCGCCGAACGCGCGCGCAAGGGCCAGGGCGGCACCGTGATCGAATTCGTCACCTACCGCCTGTCCGACCACACCACCGCCGACGACGCCCGCCGCTACCGCGACGACGCCGAGGTCAAGGCCGGCTGGGAACGCGAGCCGCTGACCCGCCTGCGCACCTGGCTGACCGCGCAGGGCGCCTGGAGCGAGGCCGAGGAAGCCGCGTGGAAGGAGGAATGCGGCGCGCGCGTGGACGAGGAGGTCAACGTCTACCTCAACACCCCGGTGCAGCCGGTCGAGGCGATGTTCGATTACCTGTATGCCGATCCGCCGCCGGACCTGCTGGCCCAGCGCGCCGCCGCCCTCGCCGCGGAGGGCCGTCCATGAGCACCGTGATGAAACCGGAAAACAAGACCGTGGGAGCGACGTCAGTCGCGAAACCCGAAGCCGCGGCAACACCCACCGCCATCACCCTGATCGAAGCCATCACCCAGGCGCTGGCCTGGGAGATCGCGCACGACGAATCGGTCATCGTGCTGGGTGAGGACGTGGGCGTGAACGGCGGCGTGTTCCGCGCCACCGCCGGCCTGCAGCAGAAGTTCGGCCCCGAGCGCGTGCTGGACACGCCGCTGGACGAGACCACCATCGCCGGCCTGACCGTCGGCCTGGCCGCGCAGGGCATGAAGCCGGTGGCCGAGGCGCAGTTCGACGGCTTCGTCTACCCCATGATGGACCACATCGTCTGCCACGCCGCGCGCCTGCGCAACCGCACGCGCGGCCGCCTGCATTGCCCGATGGTGCTGCGCGTGCCGTGGGGCGGCGGCATCCGCGCGCCGGAACACCACAGCGAGGCCAACGAGGCCATCTTCACCAACGTGCCCGGCCTGCGCGTGGTCATGCCGTCCAGCCCGCAGCGTGCCTACGGCCTGTTGCTGGCGGCGATCCGCGACCCGGACCCGGTCATCTACATGGAGCCCAAGCGCATCTACCGCCAGTACAAGGAAGTGGTCGCCGACGACGGCGACGCGCTGCCGCTGGACGTGTGCTTCGTACTGCGCGACGGCACCGACGTGACCCTTGTGAGTTGGGGCGCGCAGGTGAAGGAAGCGCTGGAAGCGGCCGACAGGCTGGCCGGCGAAGGCATCAGCGCCGAGGTCATCGACGTGGCCACGCTCAAGCCGCTGGACTTCGACACCATCGCCGAATCCGTCGCCAGGACCGGCCGCTGCGTGATCGTGCACGAAGCGCCGCGCACCGCGGGCTTCGGCGCCGAGATCGCCGCGCGCCTGGCCGAGCAGTCCATGTACGACCTGCGGGCGCCGGTCGAGCGCGTCACCGGCTACGACACCCACATCCCGCTGTTCCGCCTGGAAATGAAGTACCTGCCCAGCGTCGACAAGATCGTCGCCGCAGCCAAGCGGGCGATGGCGAACGGCTAGGACGGCCGCCGTGCCGCCGGACAGGACCCCGCGCGCCTGCGTGCGGGGCGCACAAGCAACGAGGTAGCCGTGTCGAAGAAGCATGCCCGCGCGACGCCGCCGCATTCCGCACGCCCCGGCGCTATCCGCCGCGGCGCCGGCAGGCCGTGATGCTGCGCGCACGCGTCGCCGCCGCGCATCGTGCGCCGGAGCGGCCGGCCATCCGGGTGACGATTGGCGACCGCGTGACCCTGGGCGAGCGCGATACCGACTGGCCGCAGTTCGTCTGGGCCATGCTGGCCAGCGGGCTGGGCGGCTGGATCCCGGCGGCGATGTTCGACGCCGAGCGCGGCCCGGCCCGGGCGCTGGACGACTACGACACGCGCGAACTGGATGCCGGGGAGGGCGAACTCCTCGTCCTCCACCACGAGACCGCATCCTGGTGGTGGGCGCAGGACGCACGGGGCCGCACCGGCTGGATTCCCGCGCGCAACATCGAGATCATCGACGGGCGCTGATTCCACCCATGACGCCTGGCCGCACCGGACACTTCCTCCGGGCCGGCCCGGCCCACGAAAACGCAACGAACGGATACAGAGCAGGAACCGAGCATGAGCGAGAGCAAGACCTTCCACCTTCCCGACCTGGGCGAAGGCCTCCCGGATGCCACCATCGTCGAGTGGTTCGTCAAGGAAGGCGACGTGGTCCGCCTGGACGAGCCGCTGGTATCGATGGAGACGGCCAAGGCCGTGGTCGAAGTGCCCTCGCCGGTCTCCGGCAAGGTACTCAAGCTGGCCGGCGGCGCCGGCGACGTGGTGGTCACCGGCAGCATGCTGGCCGTGTTCGAACCCGACCCCACCCTGCCGCAGCGCGCCGAAGGCCAGGACACCGGCCACCACCACGGCCCGGCGAAAGAACAGGCGGGCGCGGGGGAAGCGGCCCGCAGAGCGGATGAAGGCAAGCCCACCGAACCCGAGGCAGCGGCCCTCGCGACCGACGCCGCTCCCGCCGACGCCGGCACCGTCGTCGGCGCCATGCAGACCTCCAACGCCATCCACGCCGAACAGGCCGTCGCCATGGGTGGCGTCAAGGCCATGCCCGCCGTGCGCGCGATGGCGAAGAAGCTCGGCGTGGACCTGACCCGCGTGCGCGCCACCGGCGCCGACGGCGCCGTGACGATGCAGGACGTGAAGCAGGCGGCCGCCAGCGGCACTGCTCCTGTAGGAGGGGCTTCAGCCCCGACCGCGGCACCACGGCAAAGCATCGGGGCTGAAGCCCCTCCTACAGTGGCATCTACACCGCAGCGCACCACACTGTCCGCCTCCGGCAAGCCCATGCGCACGCAGCCGCCGGGCGTTTCCGTCAGCGGTCAGCCGGAACAGCTCAAGGGCGTGCGCCGCAACATGGCGCGGGTGATGGCCGACGCGCACGCCAGAGTCGTGCCCACCACGCTCAGCGACGACGCCGACCTGCACGCCTGGCATCCCTGCAACGACGTCACCGTGCGGCTGGTGCGCGCCATCGTGTGCGCCTGCAAGGCGGTGCCGGCGATGAACGCCTGGTTCGACGGCGACAAGCTCACCCGCACCCTGCACCCGCAGGTGGACATCGGCATCGCCGTGGACACCGACGACGGCCTGTTCGTGCCCGCGCTGCGCAACGCCGACATCCTCGACGCCGGCGGCGTGCGCGAAGGCATCAATCGCCTGCGCGCGCAGGTCGAGGACCGCAGCATCCCGGCCTCGGAACTGACCGGCTACACCATCTCGCTGAGCAACTTCGGCATGTTCGCCGGCCGCTACGCCACCCCGGTGGTGGTGCCGCCGTGCGTGGCCATCGTCGCCGCCGGCCGCGCCCGCCACCAGGTCACGCCGGTGATGGGCGGCTTCGAATCGCACAAGGTCGTCCCGCTGTCGGTGACCTTCGACCACCGCGCCTGCACCGGTGGCGAGGCCGCGCGCTTCCTCAAGGCGATGATCGACGACCTGGCCCTGCCGGCATGAGCCTGCGCCGGCTGACGCCGATGCTGCGCACGCCGGACCTGCCCGGTACGCTCGCGTTCTACCGCGACGTGCTGGGCTTCGGCGTGGCCTCGGGGTCGCTGGAACAGGGCTGGTTCGCGCTGCGGCGGGACGGCGCGGAACTGATGCTGTCGGGCCTCAACGGCCACGAGGGCGACCAGGCACCGGCCTTCACCGGCTCGCTCTATTTCGAAGTCGCCGACGTGGACGCACAGTGGGACGCCGTGCGCGACCGCGCCCGCATCTGCTACACGCCGGAGGATTTCGCCTACGGCATGCGCGAGTTCGGCGTGTACGACAACAACGGCTACCTGCTGCAATTCGGCGCGCCCATCGCGGACGCGCCCTGACCGCGACCTGCGGCAGGATGCCGGCACTCGTCCTTCCCCCGGAGCCCCTATGACGCACCGCAGCCGCCTCGCCGGATTCATCATCGACAGCCAGGTCGACGACCTGCCCGCCGCCTCGGCGTTCTGGAGCGCCGCACTCGGGCTGGAGGTCACCCATCCCGACGATGGCGGCCTGGGGATCTACGACAAGTTCGAGCCCGGCCCGGGCGGCCTGCACATCGAAGTGCAGAAGGTGGAACACCCCTCGCACGTGCACCTGGACATCGAGACCGACGACATCGAGGCCGAAGTCGCGCGCCTGGAAGCGCTGGGCGCCAAGCGCATCCAGCACGTGCGCAACCGCTGGTGGGTGATGGAAGCCCCCACCGGCCACCGCTTCTGCGTGGTGCCGATGGACGAGCACAGCCCGCGCGGCGAACCGAACGCATGGCCATGACCATGCCCCCTGCCTGTAGGAGCGACGTCAGTCGCGACCGGAAATCCTGAAAAACAGGAGACACGGATCAAAGCGGATAAACACTGATAAGGCTCTCTGCTTTATCCGTGGTTATTCGCTTTGATCCGCGTTCAATGATGTTGTGTTGTCGCGGTCGCGACTGACGTCGCTCCTACGGGGATTGCGCCGGCTACTCACGCGCAGGCGCGCTGCGCTCGCGCACGGCCTTGAACTCGGAACCATCCAGCCAGTGGGGCCATTCGCCGCTGTCGGCGATGCGCCGGCCCAGGTCATACAGCAGCGTCGTGTCCTGCGCCTGTCCGCTGGCGTCCCACGCGGGCGTCCATGCATCGCAGGGCTGGTGGTAGCAACGGGCGAAATAGGCTTCGCGCAGCGCCTTGCCGCTTTCCACGCCGCCCTGCACGCAGTCCAGCCCCGCGCCCGCGGTGATGGCCGGCACGCCCATGCGCGCGAACGCGAAATGGTCGGCGCGGTAGAAGAAGCCCGCTTCCAGGTTGGGATCGGGCGAATAGCGCCGTCCCCGGGCCTCGGCCGCACGTTCGAGATCGGCTTCCAGCGACACGCGGCCGTTGCCCCACGAAGCGATGTCGCTGGCCGGGCCGTCCGGGCTGAGCATCTCGATGTTGAGCACGGCGGCGGTCTTCTCCAGCGGCGCCAGCGGATGCGCGGCGTAGTAGCCGGCGCCCAGCAGGCCCTTCTCCTCCGCGGTCAGCGCCATGAACAGCAGGCTGCGCTGCGGGCGCGGCCCAGCGGCGAACACGCGCGCCAGTTCCAGCACCGCCGCCACGCCGGTGGCGTTGTCCACCGCACCGTGGCGGATGCGGTCGCCGTCCTGGTCCACCTCGCCGATGCCGAAGGCGTCCCAGTGCGCCGAATAGATGACGGTCTCGTCCGACCGCTGCGCGCCTTCCAGCCGGCCGATCACGTTGTGGGTCGTCACCTGGTCGCGCTCCATCGCGAAATCCGCCGACAAGGTGGCGTCGCCCAGCGGCACCGGGCGGAACTGCGGCGTCTGCGCCTTCCTCTTCTCGGCCTCGAAATCCAGCCCGGCGCGGCGGAACAGCGACACCGCCAGCTCGCGCTGCATCCAGCCACGCAGCAGGGTGTGGTAGCGCGCAGCGTCGGCGCGCGGGATGTCGAACACCGGCGAAAGCCCGGACGCGCGCACCGTGGCCCAGCCGTAGGCGGCCGGCGCGGTCTCGTGCACGATCAGCACGCCGGCCGCGCCCTGCCGCGCCAGCTCCTCGTACTTGTAGGTCCAGCGGCCGTAGTAGGTCACCGCGCGGCCGTCGAAGGCGCCGGGTTGCGCGGCCTCGAAATCCGGATCGTTGATCAGCACCACCGCGACCTTGCCGGCCAGGTCCGCGCCCTTGTAGTCGTCCCAGCCGCGCTCGGGCGCGCTCACGCCGTAGCCGACGAACACCAGCGGCGCCTCGTGCAACGACACCCGTTCGACCGGGCTCAGGCTCTGCAGCACCACGTCCTCGCCGTTGGCCAGCGCCTGCGCCTGCCCACCCATGCGCAGCGTCGCCGCCACCGGTCCCTGCACCTGCACGCGCACCAGCGGCACCGCCTGGGTCCAGCCACCGTCCTCGCCGCCGGGCTGCACGCCGGCCTGCTTGAACGCATCGATCAGGTAGGCCAGCGTCTTCTCTTCGCCCGGCGTCGCCGGCGCGCGCCCCTCGAATGCGTCCGAAGCCAGGATGCGCACATGGCGCGAAAGATTCTCCGCACTGATCCCGCCGCCCGGCACTTCCGCCGCCGATGCGGACACCGCCCACAGGCAAAGCAACCCCCACGGCACCGAACGCTTCATCGCTCCACTTCCCACGCACCAGGACGCCACGAGTCTACGCCATCCCCGCAGACTCCCTCTCTGTAGGAGCGACGTAAGTCGCGACCGCACGACCGGAAGAAGCCTTCAAGCCACGGATCGATGCGGATGACGCGGATAAAGCAATTGGGCCTTGGTCCGCCTTATCCGCGTCATCCGCATCGATCCATGGCCTCTGCTTTCTTCGCGCGAAATCACGGACGGCCGCGGTCCAGCCAGACGCCCAAACCCTGGGCGTTCAGTTCGATGTCCATGGCCAGCAGGCGCTGTACTTCTTCGTCGGACAGCGGGACATCCAGCGCATGTGCGCGCTCCAGGTACAGCGCGGTCAATCCGGCGACCAGGCAGCGGTGGCGGTCTGCGCGGCCGTCGCAGGAGACCGCGACGGCGACCATGGCATCGATCTGTTCGTACAGCGCCCGGGCCTGCCGCGCCACGTCGCCGATGCGGCCGTAGTGGGTCAGGTACATCGCCTCCGGCTCATACGACAGCATCCGCGCGATGCTCGCCTTCAGCGCCTCCGGCTCGAACTGCACCGGCGTGGTGGTCGGCAGCACATAGGGGCCGTGCGGGCCGTCCATCTCGCGGTACGACAAGCCGAAAGTGTCGCCGGTGAACCAACTGCGGCTGCGCGCGTCCCAGATGCAGTGGTGGTGGCGCGCATGCCCGGGCGTGTCGATGAATTCCAGCACGCGCCCGGCCAGCGAAACCGTTTCGCCGTCCTGCACCACCCGCACGCGCGATTCGGCGACCGGGACGATCCGGCCGTAGCTGCGCTGCATCTCCTCCTCGCCGTACACCGCGGTGGCGCCGGCGATCAGCTTGGAAGGATCGATCAGGTGCGGCGCGGCGCGCGGATGCGCCACCAGCATGGCACCGGGCAGGTGCTGCATCAACAGGCCGGCGCCGCCGGCATGGTCCAGGTGCACATGGGTGACGATCAGCCAGTCCACCGCATCCGGCGCCAGCCCGGCACCATGCAGCGCCTCCAGCAGCCGCGGCACGGAATGGTTGGTGCCGCAATCGACGAAGGCGGCGCGTCCCTCTTCGATAACCAGGTAGGCCGCATCAAAATGCGCGCGCTGGAAGGCGGTATCGACGGTATGGATGCCGTGCGGATTCATCCGGTGGCCCCGAAGCTGGCGGATGCCCCGATTCTAGACATCTCCATCTCCGCGCACGACCCGCCTTTGGTCGTGCCCGCCCTGGAAAACCCGACTCTGCAGGAGCGACGCAAGTCGCGACCGCCCCCCATGGCCGCTGGCCCTGATGACGAACGCGCTGTCGCTTGCCCACATGGGCAAACGATTCACCACAAAGAATGCAGAGGCCACGGATCGACGCGGATGACACGGATAAAGCAGATCAAGGCCAAAAAGCTTCATCCGCGTCGATCCGCGGCTTGAAGGCTTTCAGTACATGCGGTCGCGGCTGACGCCGCTCCCACAGGGGAGGCGTCAGCGCGCCAGCCACCAGGCGCGCAGGGGGACGGCGACGGTCAGGACGAAGAGGAAGGCGCCGTAGGCCACCAGCGTGGCCAGCACCTGCTTCCAGATGGCCCCGGTGCCCACGTCCGCCGCGCCCAGCGCATAGCCCCACCGCATGCCCGCGATGCTCAGCACGAAGGCGGCCGCCAGCACCGTCAGGTCGAACGCCTTGCGGCGGGCATGGCGCGGCTGGCGCGGGAGCAGCCAGAACAGCGAGCCCAGCAGCAGGAACCACGGCAGGAACAGGATCACGGCCAGGTACGGCACGGACTCAGGCCTCCGCCGCGCGCAGCGCGGCCAGCGCGGCCAGCACCTGCTCGGCCGGCACCTGCAGCACGATCTCCGGGGTCTCCATCGCATCCGCCTGTTCGGCCTGCTTCAGCACGGCGATCAGGCGGCCGGCGTCCTTGGGCGAGTCGAAGCCGTTGCTCTGCACCAGCACGTCGCCGTCGGCGTCCACCAGCTTGAAGTAGAAGCGGCTGTCGGTGTCGCGGTACTGCTTGAACGCCGGCAGTGCCGCCTTCGGCGCCGCGGCCTTCGTTTCCGCCGCCGTCTGCTGCGACAGGTCGCGCAGGCCGATCGCATGGCGCAGTTCGGCCAGCAGCGGCGCCGCATAGCGCTCGCGCAGGCGGCGGGCGCCGTCGCGCAGGATGGCCTCGATGTCGGCGGGACGGGCCATCAGCGCTTCGTACTTCTCGCGCAGCGGCGCCACCTCGGCGTCGATGCGCTCGAACAGCGCCTGCTTGGCGTCGCCCCAGCCGATGCCGTCGGCGAACGCCCGGGCGAAGCCGCGGGTCTCCTCGGCGCTGGCGAACGCCTGGTAGAGCTGGAACAGCGCCGAGCCCTCGGTCTGCTTCGGTTCGCCCGGCCCGCGCGAATCGGTGAGGATGGAGAACACCAGCTTCTTCAGCTCTTCGCGCGGCGCGAACAGCGGAATGGTGTTGTGGTAGCTCTTGCTCATCTTGCGCCCGTCCAGGCCGGGCAGCGTGGCCACGTTGTCGTCGACCAGCGCCTCGGGCAGGACGAAATAGTCCTTGCCGTACACGTGGTTGAAGCGCTGGCCGAAATCGCGCGCCATCTCGATGTGCTGGATCTGGTCGCGGCCCACCGGCACCTGGTGCGCGTTGAAGATCAGGATGTCCGCCGCCATCAGCACCGGGTACATGAACAACCCCGCGGTTACGCCGGCGTCGTCGTCCTCGCCGTCGGCGCGGTTCTTGTCCACCGCCGCCTTGTAGGCGTGCGCGCGGTTGAGGATGCCCTTGCCGGCCACGCAGGTGAGGAACCAGGTCAGCTCGGTGATCTCGGGGATGTCGCTCTGCCGGTAGAACCACACCTTGTCCGGGTCCAGCCCGCAGGCCAGCCACGTGGCCGCGATCTCCAGCGTGGAGCGCTGCGTGCGCGCCGGGTCCTGCGCCTTGATCAGGCTGTGCAGGTCGGCCAGGAAATAGAAGCTCTCCACGCCGTCGGCGCGGCTGGCGGCCACGGCCGGGCGCACCGCGCCGACGTAGTTGCCGAGGTGGGGCGTGCCCGAAGTGGTGATGCCGGTGAGGACGCGGGTGGTCATGCCTGGTACGGATGCGGGGGTGGGGAAGCGCCAGTTTACCGGCTGGCGCGCTGGCCTGCCGCCGGCTGAACCGCGTACGCGCGCCGGACCCGCTTCGACCCCACTACGCGCAGCGCGGCGTTTACGCCAGCGTCCCCATCAGGAGCACGCCCATGTCCACGCCCCGCTTCGCCGCTCTCGCCCTGCTGGCCCTGCTTGCAGGCCACGTGTCTCCTGTCGTCGCCGCCCCGCTGGTGGAACTGGGCGTGGTCGACCGCGACACCGGCCAATGGCTGCCGCAGCATCCGCACCGCGGCGATGCCTGGGTGGCGGGCGCGCCCGGCCATCGCTACGGCGTGCGCCTGACCAACACAACCGGCGAACGCGTGCTGGTGGTGCTGTCGGTGGACGGCGTGAATGCCGTCACCGGGCAGACCGCGCATCCCTCGCAGGCCGGCTACGTGCTGGAACCCTGGCAGACCACGGAAATCGCCGGCTGGCGCAAGTCGATGGACGACGTGGCGCAATTCGTGTTCACCGATCTCGGCGACAGCTACGCCGCGCGCACCGGCCGGCCGCAGAACGTCGGCGTGATCGGCGTGGCGGTGTTCCGCGAAGCACGCGCCTACGCGCCCCTGCCGATCGTCCGGCCGTATCCGGAACAGCGGCGCGAAGCCGCGGCGGCGCCCGCCAGCGAAGCCAACGCGGACCGCGCGGCGATGCCGCAAGGCATCGGCACCGGCCACGGACAGCGCGAGTGGGCGCCCACTTCGCGCACCGGCTTCGTCCGGGCCACGCACCAGCCGGAGCAGGTCAGCGAAGTGCGCTACGACGAACGCCGCCGCCTGCTGGCGCGCGGCATCCTGCCGCGGCCGCAACCGCCGCACCGCGACGATGCGCCGCGCGCCTTCCCCGGCAGCTTCGTCGCCGATCCGCCGCCGCGCTGGCGCTAGGAACGCAAAAAAGACGGGCCGCGTGAGCGGCCCGTCCTGTGCAGAGTGCCATGCCGCGGCGGCATGGCCGCCCGCATCGGCTCGGCTATGCGCCGGCAACCTTACCGTCAGTGCTCGCGCAGGCTGCGGCGGAAATCCTCCACCTCGGCGTTCGCACGGTCGCGGTCCCAGCCGTAGCGCTCCTGCAGCCTGCCGGCCAGATATTCGGTATTGCCTTCGGCCACCTTGAAATCGTCGTCCGTCAGGTCGCCCCACTTGGCCTGGATCTTGCCTTTGAGCTGCTTCCAGTTACCGGCGATGATGTCCTTGTTCATGGGATGTTCTCTTCTCGATGCGCGGCAGGGGTTACCGCGCCGCCAGCATGGCCGCAGGCGTGTTGCCGCCCCATCAATCCCGCGTCAATGCGGGCTTAGCAATCACCCGCCGTTCACCTGCGCGAACGCGCATCCGCATGCCTGCAAGGCCGCGTCGGACTCCCGAAAAGAAACGGGCCGCACAGGCGGCCCGTTCATCCGTGCGCTCCGGCGCGCCGATCACTTGCCGGACGCATCCTCGACTTTCTCACCGACCTTCTGCACGTCCTTGCCGAACCCCTTGACGGTGTTGCAGCCGGACAGGACGGCAATGGAGAACGAGGCCAACAGCATCATCGCGACGAAACGTTTCATGGGACGGCTCCAGAATGGCGGATTGCTAGGGGCGGGGGCGCGGCGCGCGGGCCACCGGTGCTTTCCCGGCCGGTCCGCGGCATCCCCGACGCCGCCAGTCTGATTCAACCATACTGGCTGCCGGCTGACCAAACCAGCGCATATACGCGAAAGGGCCGGTCGCCCGGCCCTTCCACCGGCCCGGAACCTGCGGTCCCGGGCCTCATCCGCCATGCGGCAGCGGCATCAGCACTTGCCGTCCTTGCAATCCTGGGCCTTGTCTTCGACCTTTTCGCCGACCTTCTGCACGTCCTTGCCCGCGCCGGCGATGGTGTTGCAACCGCTCAGCACGGCCGTCGAGAACATCGCCATCAGCAACAGGGCCATTGCACGCTTCATGTGTCGTCTCCTCGTCTGGTGGGTGCCGCCGCGCGCCTTGTCCGTGTGCGTCCGACGTGCCGGCGGCGGGTGCGGCCACCTTCCGTGCCGCGGCGTATAGGCCACGTGAAGCCGCGGCGCGGACGTTCAGTCCCGCATCAGCGTGGACTTGCCGAACAGGCTTTCCACCAGGTCCACCGTCAGCCGGGCCGTGCGGTTGCGCCGGTCCAGCACCGGGTTGAGCTCGACGATGTCCAGCGAGCCCATCAGCCGCGTGTCGGCGATCATCTCCATCACCAGTTGCGCCTCGCGGTAGTTGGGGCCGCCGGGCACGGTGGTGCCCACGCCCGGCGCGATGCTGGGGTCGAGGAAATCCACGTCGAAGCTAACGTGCAGGTGGGTGTCCGCGTCCACGCCTTCCAACGCCGCCTCCATGGTGCGCTTCATGCCCACCTCGTCGATGTAGCGCATGTCGTATACGTCGACCTTGTGGTCCTTGATCAGCTTCTTCTCTTCCGGATCGACCGAGCGGATGCCGATCTGCCGCATCATCGCCGGCGTGATCGCGGGCGATTCGCCGCCCAGCCGGGTCAGAGCCTCCGGGCCGATGCCGCACAGGCAGGCCACCGGCATGCCGTGGATGTTGCCCGAGGGAGTGACTTCGCTGGTGTTGAAGTCCGAATGCGCGTCCAACCACAGCACGCGCAGCTTCCTGCCGTTGCGGCGGCAGTGGCGCGCGACCGCGGTGATGGAGCCCATCGCCAGGCAATGGTCGCCGCCCATCATGATCGGCAGGCGGCCCTTGCGCAGTTCGGCCTCGGTGGCCTCCATCACCGCGCGGTTCCAGGCCACCACTTCGTCGAGATGGCGGTAGCCCTGCACGGGCCCGGTCCACGGATTCGGCGGCCCCTGCACATTGCCCGCGTCCACCACGTCCACGCCGCGCGCGGCCAGCGCCTCGCCCAACCCGGCGATGCGCAGAGCATCCGGCCCCATGCGGGCGCCGCGATGGCCGGCGCCGACGTCGGTGGGCGCTCCGATCAGGGAGACGGGAGGAAACGCACGGCTCATGGAATGTTCCTGTGGAAAACCAGGCCGCAGTCTAGTCGCTGCGCGATGACGACCCTGTGGCAGCGCAACAGCGCGGCACCGCGGACGGGAGGGAAAGGCCGGGAACCGGCGGCGCGGGAATGGTGCCGCTTATCCGAATCGAACGGATGACCTACCGCTTACAAGGCGGTTGCTCTACCTGCTGAGCTAAAGCGGCACGGGAGCGGCATTCTAGCGCAAGGCGGCGCATTCCAGCGGTACCGGCGCCCCGGCCGACGCCGCGCGCGCAAGGGCCTCCGCGTCCGCGCCTGCGGCGACGCCGGCGTCCAGCCACCATTGCGAAGGGGCGCTGCGGCCGACCGGCTGCATGCGCGCGGCGAAACCCGCCGCCTGCATCTGCGCCAGCCGGCGCTCGGCCGCTTCGCGGGTGCGGTAGCGTCCCAGCGCGATGCCGTTGACCAGTTCGCCCTGGGAGATCACCAGGAAATCGTCGAACCCGGCCGCGCCGATCCGCGCGGCCAGCGCCTGCGCGTCCTCGCGCGTGGGCGCGGGCGGCATCACCACCTGGTAGCCGCCGCTGGAAGCCCCGGGGATTTCGCGCGCCTGCATGCGCAGCGCCTTGCCGGCGAGCGCGGCCTGCGCCTGCTTCAGTGCCGATTCGCTGGCGAACGGCCCGAGGCTGAAGCAAGCCGCCGGTTCCGCCACGGCCACCGCAACAGCGACGGGCGCCTCCGGCGCAACCGCGGCCTCGGGCGCGTCCACCAGTTGCAAGCGGGGAATGCCCGCCGGCAACTCGGGAAGCGGCGGCGGTGGCGGCGCGGGCCGCGCGAACCACCAGGCGGCGACGCCGAGGTTGAGGACAACCAGCAGGACGATCAGGGCGCGGATCAGCATGGGGCGATTCTAGCCAGCGCGCTTCAGTCGCGGATACCGGCGCGCATCCAGCACGCCAGGCCTTCCAGCACCAGCGAGGGCGCCACCGCCGCGGCGGGCGGCAGCCACGGCCGCAATGCCTCCGCGCCGCCGCCGTGCAGCAGCAGCGCCGGCGCGGCGCCGAGCCGAGCGCCGGCTTCATGCAGGCTGCGTTCGATCAGGCCCAACGCGGCGCCTTCGCATCCCGAGGCCAGCGCGTCATCGGTCCGTGCGGCGAATTCCACGTACGCGCCGCCGGCATCCGGCAATTGCACGGCCGCGCGATGCAGCGCTTCGCGCATCAGCCGCGGCGAAGGCGCGATCCGCCCACCATGGTGCAGGCCGTCGGCGTCCAGCAGGTCCACGGTCAGCGCCGTGCCCACGCCCACGACCAGCCACGCGCGCGGCGCGCGCGCACGCGCCGCCAGCAGCACGAGGAAGCGGTCCACGCCCAGCTTCACCGGCTCGGCATAGGCGATGCGCACGCCCGCCAGCGCCGGCACGGTCCGCGCGATGGAGATGCAGGCGAACCGCGTGGTCAGCCAGTCCAGCAATGCCGCGGTCAACGCGGGCGAAGCCACGCTGGCCAGGCCGGCCGACACCCGGCCCAGCGCTTCGCGGCGCGGCACCCGCGCGTCCAGCGCGGCGAAGAAGCCGGCATCGCCATGCTCCAGCGCGATCACTTCGCCCAGCGTGCCGTCCGCGTGCAGGCATGCGCATTTCAGGCGCGTATTGCCCAGGTCGAACACCCATTGCGTCATGCCGCGCTCCTCACGCTGACTTCGCCCGCATGCACCTGGCCGACGCCATCGTCGAAGCGTACGCGCAGGGCACCGTCCTCGCCGATGCCTTCGGCGATGCCGCGCCGGTCGCCGTCGTGCGCATGCACGACGACCTCGCGACCGGCCAAGGCATCGAGGGCGGCATAGCGCGGCAGGAAGGGCGGCAATCCTTCACGGTCGAACAGGTCCAGCGCCGGCAGCAGCGCCGACAGCACGGCGGCGGCCACTGCGTTGCGCGACGCTGCGGCATCGCCGAGCGAGGCCAGGTCGGTCCAGGGCTGGTCGATGGCGCCGGCGGCCGCGGCCGGCATGCGCAGATTCACGCCCACGCCGACCACAGCGCGCACCGGCCCGCCATGTTCGCCGCCCCCCTCCACCAGTACGCCACCCAGCTTGTGGCCACCGGCCAGCAGGTCGTTGGGCCACTTCAGCCCCACCTGCGGATGGCCCAGCCCGCGCAGGGCCTCGGCCACGGCCACGCCGGCCACCAGGCTCAGGCCGCCCAGCCGCGCCAGTCCGCCGCCGAACTGGCGGGACAGCGAGCAATACAGGTTGGCCGCGATCGGCGATGCCCATGCGCGCCCGCGGCGTCCGCGGCCGCCGGTCTGGTGTTCCGCCAGCAGCACGTCGGTGCCCTGCACCGAGGCGGGACGGCGCAGCAGTTCGCTGTTGGTCGAATCCAGCGACCACGCCACGTCCAGTGCCCCGAGCAACGGCCGGGCCCGCGCGTCGAGTGCGGCGCGGATGCCGTCCGCTTCCAGCAGTTCCATCGGCGCCGCCAGTGCATAGCCACGACCGGGCCGCGCCTGCACCGGCACGCCGCCTTCGCGCAGCGCTTCGATGCGCTTCCACACCGCCGCGCGGGTCAGGCCGGCATCGCGCGCCAGCGCATCGCCGGACACTGGGCCTGCGATCAATCGCCGCAGCAGATCGCGTTCGCCGCTCATGCGGGGTGCCGCCGGGGTTGCGAGGGTGCGGAGTACGGCTTCGTATCTGCCTGCGTGCCTGGCTTGCGACCGTGGTCGCAGTTCCGGACAAGCGAGGTTCTGGTGGCGGCGTCGGATGGTGTACGGATGCCCACGCTGCGCAGCGGACCCGGCACGAAGCTACGGAAAGACGTTCCCGGCAGAGGGGCTATCGGCAGCAGGCGGGAAGACATCGGCATGGCGCCATTATGGGCCATGCGGCGACTGGCACTGTCCGTGCCCCGCCCATGATCGGAGCCCTGGTCGCGGGCATGGATTGGGGTGCATGTGGACGGCCTGCGGGTCGCATCTCGTTGATGCAGGCGCGCTCATCGCGTGCGCTCCGATGAGCGCGCCGACTTCCACGATGCGGTTCTCGCCATCGCCTGGCGTCCGTTCCGCATTGCATTCGGCAACACCACCGGCATGTCGTGCATGAGCGATACCCGTTCCATAGCGCCGAGGCTATCCGCCACTTTCCCAAGGCCGGGGGGCGCGAAACAGCAACACCTACACCTTGCAGTTCCGAACCACGCGGACACTGGTCCGGGGGCCAGCGCCCCCCTTCTGCCCGCCCACTGCTGCGGCGCAGCACCCGGTGTCGCCCATCCCGCGTTTCATCGCGCTCCGGCCGGGTTTCGTCGCATCGGCCGGCGCCGTTCAGCGCGAACGTCACACTTTCACGCTATATTTCGCCGATCATCTGGCCGCCGTACCCGAACGACAGGAGTCCCCGATGCTTCGCGCCAGCCTCGCCCTGCTCCTCCTCGGTGCGTCCGCGGCCGCGCTCGCCCAGAACGGGCGCTCGGCCACGGTCGACACGGTCGCCACCTGCCAGGACATCGCCGAGCGCTCGCTGGGCGAACGCCCCGCGGAAACCGCGTCGCCGGTCGCGCCGGACAACCGCCGCCAGCGCGCCGCCGCCGTGCGCAACAAGTACGCCACGCCCGCCGCCGCAGCCGGGTTGCCCGCGGGCGCGTCCCGCGGCGGTGGCGACGACGACGACACCCCCCTGCCGCGCAGCCGGAGCTCGAAGTGGCACAGCTTCCTGCCCGGCATGTTCCGTTGACCGGCGCGGCCGGTGATAGGACTGCTGAGGCGCTTCCGCCGCCCCGCCCCCCTGCTTGAAGACGACCTCTGGCGCACCGTGCGCGACGGCACGCCGTGGATCGCCGCCCTAGCCCCGGCCCGCGCCGATGCGCTGCGCGCCCTCGCCGCCCGCTTCCTCCAGCAGAAGACCATCACCCCGGTGGCCGGGCTGACGCTGGACGATGCCCAGCGCGCGCAACTGGCGGCCCTGTGCTGCCTGCCGTTGCTGGAATTCGGCCAGGGCGGACTGCGCGGCTGGTCGCAACTGATCGTCTATCCCGACGCCTTCCGCGTGCAGCGCTCGCACACCGACGCAGCCGGCGTGCTGCACGAATGGGAAGACGAACTGGCCGGCGAATCCTGGGGCGCGGGCCCGCTGATCCTGTCGTGGGCCGACGTGCAGGCGGACATCGACGAACCGGATGCCGGCTTCTGCGTGGCCGTGCACGAAATGGCGCACAAGCTGGATGTGCTGGACGGCGAGCTCGACGGCACGCCGCCGCTGCCGAGCGAGTGGCACGGGCAATGGGCACGCGACTTCCAGCGCGCCTACGACGATTTCTGCATGCAGGTGGACCTGGGCCGCAAGACCGCGATCGATCCGTACGCGGCCGAGGCGCCGGAGGAATTCTTCGCCGTCGCCAGCGAATACCACTTCTCCGCGCCCGACCTGCTGGCCGAGGCGATGCCGGCAGTGGCGGGTCACCTGGAGCGCTTCTACGGCCCATCGCCGTTCGCGCGGCCGTGATTGGGGGCCATGGATGAACGCGGATCGGCGTGGATTGGGCGTGGCATTTCCGACGCGGATCGCAGCGAAAAAAGCACGGATCAAGGCAAAAAGGCTTTTTACGTATTGATCGGCGTTGATCCGCATTCACTCCCGCGATCCACAAGCTCCCTACTGTAGGAGCGACCGCGACCCCTGAAGAGCCCTCGAGCCACGGATGGACACGGATCAATGCGGATAAAGCATTGCTGCCTCGGCAGTTGCTCCATGCGCAAGAATGGTCATGCCTGACGGAAGGAATGCGGCTTACCTCGTCGCGACTGACGTCGCTCCCACAGACGCGAGGGAAAGGACACGCGCGAGCCGACGGTGGAAGCCATTGATTGGCCATCCAGCCATTGAAAACCGGCCGTAGCCGCAGAATCAAAGGAACGCGACTGCGGTTCTGCGCGGATCAACACGAGTAAGAGCTTCTTGCCTTGATCCGTGCTTTTCCGCTGCGATCCGTGTCGAAAATATCCTGTCTTATTCGCGCCCATCCGTGGCTCAAGGCTCTTCAGGGGGCACGGTCGCGACTGACGTCGCTCCTACAGGGATTACAGGCCCGGGGGGAGTTTGACTTCGAAGCGGGCGCCGCCCAGTTCCTGCGAGCGCAGCACCTGCAGTTCGCCGCGATAGTCGCGGATCAGATCCTGCACGATGGACAGGCCGATGCCGTGGCCCTGCACGCGCTCGTCGCCGCGCACGCCGCGCTGCAATACCTTGGCCACGTCGTCCTCGGCGATGCCCGGTCCGTCGTCGTCCACCGCGAGGAACAGGCCCGGCCGGCGCTGCGGCGCGACCGCGCCGACCTGCACCGTCAACAGCACGCGCGAACGCGCCCACTTGAAGGCGTTCTCCAGCAGGTTGCCCATCAGTTCCTGCAGGTCGCCCGGCTCACCGTGGAAGCGCGCCTTCGGGTCGATCTCGAACTCGCAGATCACGCCCTTCGCCGCGTACACCTTCTCCAGCCCGCGCACGATCTCCTCGGCATGCGGCTCGATCGGGATGGGCGCGGCGAACAGCTTGTGGCCGCCGGCGGCGGCGCGCGCGAGCTGGTAGGAAACCAGGTTGTTCATGCGCTTGAGCTGCACGTCCAGCTCTTCGCGCAGGGCCTGCGTATCGCTGCCGCTGTCCAGTTGCGTGCGCAGCACGGCCAGCGGCGTCTTCAGGCTGTGCGCCAGGTCGGCCAGGGTGTTGCGCTGGCGCGCCAGGTTCTCGCGCTCGCTCTCGATGAAGGCGTTGATGCTGTCGGTCAGCGGTTCCAGTTCGCGCGGATGGCGTTCGGTCATGCCCGCCAGTTCGCCGCGCTGCACCCGCGCCAGTTCGAAGATCACCCGGCGCAGCGGGCGCAGGCTCCATCGCAGCACCAGCATCTGCACCAGCAGCAGGATCAGGCCGGCGCCGCCCAGGTAGACCCACAGCGAGCCGCGGAACACGCGGATCTGCGCGCTGAGCGCCTGCGCGTCCTCCAGGATGTAGATGCTGTAGGGCAGTTCGGAATGCTGGCGCGTGCCCGGCCAGACGTAGCCCACGCCGTAGCGGTACGCCTGCGCCTCGGTGCCGTCGGCGCGGCGGATCGGCAGCGGCCCTTCGAAGGATTCGGCCAGCGCGCCCAGCATGGCCGGATCGGGCAGGTCGGGGCCGAGCGTGGAATTGGAACCCCACGGCGCCGCGCCCGGCAGCACCACCTGCGCGTACAGCCCGCTGTCGGGCATGTCGAAGCGCGGGTCGGGCGTGGTGTAGGGCGGAATGAAGGTGCCGCTGCGGCCGAACTCCACCTTCTCGGTGTAGTACAGCGCATAGCTCTTCAGGCGCTGCCGCAGGTTGTCCTCGGCGGTGTCGACGAAGGCGCGGTCCAGCGCATAGCCGGCCAAGGCCAGGAACGCGAGCAGCGCCAGGCTGGCGGCCAGCAACTGGCGCGCGCGCAGCGAGCGCGGGCGCCAGCCTTCGAAGCGGGGTTGGCCGGCCGGGTGGGGCGGCGCGGCGCCGGCACCCGGCGCGGGCATCAATCGACCGTCGGGCGAGCGCGGCGCATCAGCCTTCGCCGCTGCGCGGGATGGCGAAGCGGTAGCCGCGGCCGCGGACGGTCTCGATCGGCTTCAATTCACCGTCCGGGTCGAGCTTCTTGCGCAGGCGGCCGATGAAGACCTCCAGCACGTTGGAATCGCGGTCGAAGTCCTGCTGGTAGATGTGCTCGGTCAGGTCGGCCTTCGAGACCAGTTCGCCGGCGTGCATCATCAGGTATTCCAGCACCTTGTACTCGTAGCTGGTCAGGTCCACGTTGCCGCCGTTGACGCTGACGGTCTGCGCCGCCAGGTCCAGCGCGACCGGGCCGCATTCCAGGGTGGGCTTGCTCCAGCCGGCGGCGCGGCGCAGCAGCGCGTTGACGCGCGCCAGCAGCTCTTCGACGTGGAACGGCTTGACCAGGTAGTCGTCGGCGCCCTGCTTCAGGCCCTCGACCTTGTCCTGCCAGCTCGAGCGCGCGGTCAGGATGAGGATGGGGAATTTCTTGCCCTCGTCGCGCAGCGCCTTGATCAGCTCCATGCCCGACATCTTGGGCAGGCCCAGGTCGATGATGCCCACGTCGAACGGCACCTCGCGGCCCATGTACAGGCCTTCCTCGCCGTCCTGGGCGGCGTCGACGGCGAAGCCTTCGCGCTTCAGGCGCGCGGCCAAGGTCTCACGCAGGGGGGCTTCGTCTTCGACCAGCAGGATACGCATGGACTCTCCTTGGTAATGCGGCGTGGGCGGCCACGCGGTGGGCTCTATGTGAGCCAGGGAATTCTACGCAAGACTACGGGCGCGGGGGGTTATCGCCGCGTGGAGGCTGCGGCGGCGCCATCTCGCCGCGCGGGCGCACGGGGGCGTCGGCGTCGCGGCGCTGCGGGCCCATGTCGCGCGTGCGCACGCGGCCGCGATCGTCGATGTACTTGACCCGGGTGACGTCGCGACCGTCGTACTGCATGCGCTCCACGCTCAGCACCTGGCCGCCGGTCTCATTGCGCACGCGGCGGACCGAGTCGGACATGGAGTTGCGGTGGCCGCGGTCCTCGCCGCGCGGGGGCGACTCGGGCCTGGGCGCGTCGCGCCCATCCTGGGCATGCGCCGGCATCGACCCGCACACGGCGGCGCCGAGGGCCAGCAGGACAGCGACGGAAAGTGACGGACGCAACGGCATAACGGAATCGTAACGGATACGGGGCCGCGAAACTGAACGGAACCCGAAACCGCCTCGGTGGAAGGGAACCGCAGTGTTGGTTCGGGGCAGTGAATCCGATCTGAACTTATCCACAGCCCGAAGGCACGGATTCAGCATGCTGAATCCTCAGAAAATCTCGGCTACACAACACCTTAGCGAACCGCCGCCTGCTTCGATGGCCTCCAGCGGCACGTCACGGACCGTGAACCCTGCGCCCGCCTGCAACGCCTCCAGATGGGCCGGCGCCAATGCCTGGCGGGCGCGCCGGCTCATCCAGACCGTATCCCGGCCCAGCGCGATCGCATTGCCGGCGAACGCCGCCTGTTCGGCGGTCGACAGCCGCACCACATGTGGCCCGTAGAGCGCCTCCAGCGCCGCGTCCACCGCGTTGCCGGCGATCCCCGCCGGGCATACCAGCGCGGCGCGTCCCGCCAGCACCGCGAGCACCACGTTGGTGTGGTACTCGCCCGGCGCGAGGTCGAACATCAGCGTCGCCCGCAGACCCAATGCATCGTGCATCAGCCGCGCGCCGTGCTCGTCGCAGCGCTCGGACAGGCCGCAGAAGCCCAGGCCGCGGGCGTGGTCGATCGCCAGCGCGCCGGTCAGTTCGCAGGGATGCGGCTGCGTGGAGAGATCCACTTCCACATATCCCGCCACCGTGGCGAAGAAACCGCGGATGTCCGGGCGCGCCGATTCGCGCTGGCGCACCGGGTGGCGCATGCGCCCGACGATCAATCGCCCAGGAGCGGTGGCGAACACGTTGTTCGGGAACACCGCGTCGGGCATGTCCTCCCGTCCCGGGAAGCAGACCACCGGCAGGATGTCCGACAGCGCGCGGTGCAGGGCATGGTGCTCGCGCAGCGCGGCATCGGCGTCGAACGCCGCCGCGCCCGCCATGTAGCGGTTGTCCTGCGCGGACTCTTCCGCGCGCATGAAGCCGTCCGGCGTCACCAGGAACGCCGCCCGCGCGGTGGCCGGCCCGAAATCCGGCGCCAGCGTCTTCGCCGTGGCGATGAAGGCGGCGGCGTCGCGCGTGATCATGATCAGGCCGCCGGGCGCAGTTCGCGCGTGGTGGCCGCCAGCGCGCGCTCTACCAGCGACCAGTCGGCGCCGGGCTTGTGCGCGCCCTCGCTGAGGATCTGGCGGAAGGCGCGGCCGCCGGGCTGCGCATGGAACAGGCCCAGCACGTGGCGCGTCATGTGCTTGAGCGCCACGCCCTGCGCCAGCCGCAACTCCACGTAGGGCCGCCACGCGCGCAGTAGCTCGGTACGCATGCGCACTTCCCCGCCGAACAGCGCGGCCTGCATTTCGTGCAGCACGTAGGGTTCGTGGTAGGCGGCGCGGCCGATCATCACGCCGTCGGCATGGCGCAGGTGTTCGAGCGCCTGCACGACCGTGGCGATGCCGCCGTTGAGCGCGACGGTCAGCCCGGGCCGCTCGCGCTTGAGCCGGTAGGCCCAGTCGTAGCGCAGCGGCGGGATCTCGCGGTTCTCTTTCGGCGACAGCCCGTTCAACCACGCCTTGCGCGCATGCACGAAGAACACGCGGCAGCCCGCGGCAGCCACCGTGTCGACGAAGGCGCGGAACAGGTCGTAGTCCTCCTGCTCGTCCACCCCCAGCCGGCACTTCACCGTGACCGGGACCGGCGTGCCGGAAGCGGCCACGGCGGCGATCATCGCCGCCACGCAGTCGGCCACCAGCGCCGGTTCCTGCATCAGGCAGGCGCCGAAGCGCCCGGCCTGCACTCGGTCGGACGGGCAGCCGACGTTGAGGTTCACTTCGTCGTAGCCCCAGTCCCGCGCGATGCACGCGGCCTGCGCCAGATGCGCCGGCTCGCTGCCGCCGAGCTGCACCGCCACCGGATGCTCGATCGGATCGAAACCCAGCAAGCGGTCGCGGTCGCCGTGGATCACCGCCTGCGCGTGCACCATCTCGGTATACAGCCGCGCATCCGGCGCCAGCAGGCGATGGAACACGCGGCAGTGCGTGTCCGTCCAGTCCATCATCGGGGCGACGGACAGGCGCAGGGACGCCTCGTAGCGCGATTTTTCGCGCAAATCCAAGGACTTGCCCGTGTTTTCGTGATCCTCAGTTGCGCTCATGTTCGGCTAATTTCGTGAGTTTTTGGGGCGAAGGTGTAACACGTAGTGCAACATTCGGCCCGTTGTTACACTCCGGGCATGGGCTCAATCCTCACCCGCCGCCGGAAGAATGGATCAATAGGTTACACGGCCATCATTCGCGTCAAGCGCGATGGCAAGACCGTCGTTTCAGAGTCCGCCACCTTCGACCGACGCCAGCTGGCCAACGAATGGATGCGCCGGCGTGAAGCCGAACTGGACCAGCAGCGCGCCCGCGGCGAACCCCTCGGCAAAGGCTCGACGCTGGCCGAACTGCTGGAGTGGTATGGCAAGGACATCAAGGAGCTGACGCCCTGGGGCCGGACCAAGGAAGCGGACCTCAAGCGGCTGGCCAGCTACGACATCGCCAAGAAGAACGTCCTTCGCCTGACAACTGCCGACTACATCGGCCATGTGGAGGCGCGTCGGCGCGAGGGTGCAGGCCCCGCCACCGCCAACAACGACCTGATCTGGCTTCGCCAGGTGCTGCGGTCCGCACGCGCATCGCTATCAGTGCCCATCGATCTGCAGCTACTGGAAGACGCCTCGCACGAGCTCCGGCAACGTCGGGTGACAGGCAAGCCCAAGGAGCGCCAGCGGCGGGTCCTTGCCTCCGAGGAGAGGACCCTGCTGGATCACTTCGCGATCCGTGACGTGCGCGCCGAGATTCCGATGGCCGACATCATCCACTTCGCCCTGCTCACCGCCCGTCGCCAAGAAGAGATCACTCGCCTGAAATGGGCCGACCTCGATCGCGAGAAGAGCATTGCCTGGCTGGACGACGTGAAGCACCCACGCAAGAAGATCGGGAACCGCCGGGCTTTCCGCCTGCTATCCGAGGCCTGGGACATCATCGACCGGCAGCCCAGGGTCATGGTGGAAGGTCCAGACGGGAAGCAGATGCCGGACCCGCGCGTCTTCCCCTACAACTCCAAGTCGATCGGCGCCAATTTCACCCGCGCCTGCCGGCTCCGGGGCCTGAAAGACCTGCACTTCCATGACCTGCGCCACGAGGCCACGTCCCGCCTGTTCGAGCGCGGCTACGACATCCCGGAAGTCGCCCAGTTCACCCTGCACGAGTCTTGGACAACCCTGAAACGATACACCCACCTCCGACCGGAACAGGTCGAAGAGCGCCCCGCAAAGGCCGCTCCCTGACTCACTTGCTATTTATATCAATACGGATATAGTGATGCCCACCAAGCCAATCGAGTTCCTGGGTGACTCCCTGCGCAGCTTGCGGGAGTTCCCGGATGACGCGAAGCGGGATGCCGGATACCAGTTGGACCGCGTGCAGCACGGACTGCAGCCGGACGACTTCAAACCCATGCCGACGATCGGCAAGGGCGTCGAAGAGATCCGGGTACGCGACGACACCGGCGCCTACCGCGTCATCTACACGGCTCGATTGGCCGATGCGATCTACGTACTCCACGCCTTCCAGAAGAAGACGCAGGCCACATCGAAACGCGACATCGACCTGGCGAAGCAACGCTTCGCCCTGCTGAGCAGGAAGTGACCATGAGCAAGACCAAGACCGAACGATTCGCCAGCGTCTGGGATGCGCTTGCCGACACGGCCGAGGAAGCCGCCAATCTCAAGGTGCGCGCCGAGCTGATGCGGAAGATCGCTTCGTTGATCCAGGAGAGCGGCTGGACGCAGGCGGCGGCGGCAGAGCGCTGCGGCATCACCCAGCCACGCATGAACGATCTGCTTCGGGGACGTATCTCGCGCTTCTCGCTCGATGCACTGGTCAACGTGGCATCCGCGCTTGGCCAGCAGGTACACGTCGAATTGAAGGCCGCATAGAGGCATTCCCTGCGACCGGAGCCAGACATGTCCGACTACAGCTTCCATATCGATCCGATCAGGGCACAAAGCGCCCTCGATCCAGATTTTGCCGTCATGCTTGAAGGCGCACCAGGCTGGTCCGAAGACGATCGGAAGGACGTGCCTCCGCCCATCATCGGATGGCGCCTCATGCTGATGCACTGCGGGCACGCCGCCGAGCACCAGGACTTCGCAGGCGGGGACGATGGTTTCCGTGACGCACAGGCCGCAGGAAAGGCGTGGCTGGCCAACCATGGCGTAGACGGCATCTCGCAGTGGCTGGCGGGTTCATCCGAGGTCATGCGGCGTATGAACTCGGATTCGGACTTCCGCCATCAGATCAGCAAGCGCGGCTTCTGATATGGCCGAGCGCCCGTTCCGGCTGGGACCAGACCCCAATCGCCCCTATCTGGAGCGATGGAACACCATGCATCCGGACCGATACGGTCGGCCGGGCGCAACAAAAAACGAAAGCACGAGCGACTCTCGTCGGTTCGAAAGCGAAGACCCCAACTACTACGGCCCAGGACTGGTTCGATCACCGGGCAACGAGCTACTGGATGCGGCAACGGGCCTGATCGTCCTTGCCTTGGCAGCAGTACTTGGCTTTGTCATCACCGTCACAGCCTATCAACTGACACATCCAGAGAACCTGACCGCTGCGTGGTTGCTCGGCTATGTCGTTACCTTCGCGGCATCCACCTTCGTAAGCGCCGGCGTGCTGTACGCAGCGCGGCGCATCATATGGGCACTGATCTTGACGGCCATTGCATTCGGTATCGGATACGCCGTCTGGCATCTATGGCTCGCCTGAGAAATCGCTGATCCATGTCGCTCCGCGACTGGCGTGCCGTCCTGGCACTCGGCCGCCGTCCAGGCGGCCACTCGCCGCGTCCTGCGGCTCGCCGGATTCTTGCGAATCCGGTTCCGTCAGCGTGAGCAAAATTCGTTGGCGAACATTCCCACTATCGAGACGGGATTGTTAACAAGACCGCCGATAGGTTCATCGAACAATCGACTATCCCCGGCGAGTGCCATACGTCGCTAGCTGGAGACGTTCGGCAACGACTGCAAAGTCGACATTCTCGAATTCGACCCGTGCACGTTTGGCTGCCGACTGCTCGACTCGCAACGATGCTTCTCTCAGTCTCTTGATCTCAGCGAGGTTGGCATCGATGGTTCTTGTAGAACGCCGAAGCTCTACCAACGTGCGCCTGAACTTGTAGTTCCTGCGGGCATAGACAACCGCCACCAAGACCGCGGAGACAGCCCGCAGGGTCCAGATTGTGGCCTTGATCCGATTCATCGCATCCGAACTCCTGCCCGAGCGAACTTGTCATCTATCTCTTCTTGCCACCTTTCTTCGGCACTGGCTTGAAGAACATGTCCCATGGACTCTGATGCCATCCCCGACCGTCCCCGCCCAGTACAGGGTATCCCCTACTCTCGGAGCACCTTTCCTCGTCGGAGGCGGATGGGTTTGCACCGGTCAGCCGGCCCAGATGTTGCGGACGATCCCTTTCCCGATTGCTCCAGAGTTCCAACGCCTCTGCGTACTCCTTGCTGCTTGCCAGACGATACGCCGTGTCGACCATAGGTCCTCCGGTGTATCTCGCTAACTCCCTGGCGCGGGTACCGGCCTCTAGCCTTGCCACGTCGTCGTCCATATCAATGCCGGACTCTTGGTAAAGATCCGCCAGAAGCTTCAATGACTGCTTGAAGTACAGCCGTCCCCAATAATCGTCCACCTGGGTCCGCTCAGGGAATGTCACGGCATTCGGCGGCGCAATGTGACCATTGGCCGTGTCCGTAATTCCGGTCATCAACCAGAACGCGTACTCGGGATGCTTCGCCGTCAGGATCTCCAGCATCTCAAGGGTGGCCTTCTGACGACGCGCCAGCACGCTCCGCCATCGCTGCGCTGCGATTCCCGTACTCGCACCGAAGCGCTCCCAGAAGCTCCGACCAGCTTGCCCCGGGACGTCCCCCAGGCTGCACAGGTGAGCAAGAAGCAGCATGGCGCGATCGTTGATCGTGCTTGACACTCGCGCAAACTCCATCTATATACGAATCATTCCATCTAATTTAGATGGAAATTGTTTGTTTGGGATGAGATTAGCTGAATCTCGCACATTTTTGCTCAGCCAGCGCGCCATGACCCTAATGTCTCCTACCGAAGCTCACATCACCAACCAGTACGGCGCCCCGTTGATATCCCTTGAAGCAGTTGCGGAAATCTTGGGTCGCAAGCCGAACTCCCTTCGCATCCTGATTAATCAAGGCCGAGGCGACGAGTTGCTCGCCAGCAAGCTACGGGCTTGTCGCGCTCAGCTCGGGCGCCGGGTGATGTTCCGCGTCACCGACATTGCCCGTCTGATTGACGAGGCCTGAAAGTCGTGAGCATCCGCCTCATGACCCTTGCTTGGGAGTTGAAGATCCCGGCTACGCCGAAGATCGTGCTTCTGGCGCTGTGCGATTGGGCGAACGATGAAGGTATCTGCTTTCCGAGCGTCGCTCGCGTCGCCTCTCGAGCATCATTGTCTCCGCGCCAATGCAAACGCGTGCTGCATCAACTAGCAGATGATCGGTGGATGGAGGTAATCGGAAACCTGACCGGCGGCGCTTCCTCCAGGCGATACCAGATCAATGTCGAAGCCCTACGAACCGGTGACACCAGCGTCACCCGTGTCAAAACGTCACCGGTGGCAAAGGCGTCACCCCAGGGGATGACATCTGCGCCCACAACCGGTGACGCTGATGTCACCCGAACCACCAGAGAACCATCACTTGAACCACCACTACCACCCACCCCGACTGACCAAGCCCTCGTAGTTCCCCAACAACTCTCGGAACGCGAGCGGGTAGTGGTTGTGGATCTGCTCGATGGGTTGGACGTCAAAATCTGTCAATCACTGCTCGACGAGCTGGCAGGCCAGGTTGCCGCGGACAAGATCAGAACCACCCCCTCCAACTTCATGCGGGTCCTGGTCGAACGCGCACGCGCCGGACGATTCACCCCTGCCTACGGACCAGCCATCGCCGCACGCCGAGATCGTGAAGAGGCAGAGCGCCAAGCCAGGATCAAGGAGCGCCAAGCCAGGCCAGCCCCACCAGCCCCTGAACTCGTGCAAGCCAGGCTGAGCGAGATCACGGCACTGCTCAGCAGGCAGGGGGATACGCCATGCTAGTCGTTCTCATCACAGCCGGAGTCCAGCATGCTGGACTTTTCAAGCCATGTTTGTGGGGAGTGCTGGACTTTTCAAGCCATGTTTGTGGGGAGTGCAGGATAGCCTTGGCGGTGCCAAGGCCCGGGATTTCTCCCGGATGCCCCACTCCCCACACGTCCAGCACCTGCACGGAGGCATGCCATGCCGCGTGTAGAGGCCAGCCTGGACCGCGCCACCAAGGACGCGTTCCATAATCTGGCGAGGCAGTCGGGCACGACCGAGGCGGCCCTCCTCCGGCGGGTTATCGCTGCCGTCGTGAAATCGAACCCGGTCACGCGCTACGGCCAGGATGTGGATGCCGACCGCTCGATGCGGCTCACGGTGCGGGTTACACCGGACATCTTCGAAGCAGTCACCAGGACGGCACACGATGCGGGAATGAGCCGACCAGGCGTCGTCCTCGGCACACTGCGGGCACGATTCCTCCAGGCACCAACGCTGCTCCCAGTGGAGGCAGAGGCCGTCGGACGCGCGGCCTACCAGCTCTCCATGGTCGGCACGAATCTCAACCAGCTCACCCGACTCGTCCACCAAGGAAGACTGGGAGCGCTAGCCGAGCGTGACCAGGTGCTCGCATCGGCCATATCGGCGATCATCGCCCTGCGCGAAAGCATCCATGCGCTGATGGAAACGGCTACCACCCGCTGGGTCCCCGGGGAGAGTGGGAAGTGAACCAGTCAATCGAAGTCCTAGACCGCCTCCTCCGCGGCCCCGTCCGGTGGCGGAAGGCACCTTCCGATCAGGGCACCAAACGGCGACGCCCTTCACTAGCCGAAGATCTACAAACCGTCGCCCGCGTGACCGCAAAGACGCCGGAGGTAATGGTGCGGATATCAGGCAAGGCCAAGGGCGCGAAGCACGTCGAAGAACACCTGCGCTACATCACCCGTGACGGTGAGCTGTCCGCCGAGGACGAAAGCGGCCGACTTGTTACCGGCCGGCGGATGGTGAAGGAAACCGCAGCTGCCTGGATGGAAGGCAGCACACTCAACCGGCGCAACAACAGCCGGGACACGGTCAACGTCATCCTGTCGATGCCGCCCGGCACGGACAGGGAGAAGCTCCTGGCCGCCGCGCGCCAGTTCGGCAGGGAGACATTCGGTTCCGACCACTCTTATCTGCTCGTCCGCCACGACGACACCGACCATCCGCATTGCCACCTGTCCGTACGCTCCCTCGCCTTCTCGGGCCGTCGCCTGAATCCAAAGCGCGATGACCTGCAGGCATGGCGCGTCGCCTTCGCGGCGGCCTGCCGCACCCACGGCATTGCCGCCGAGGCCACGCCCAGACGCGCTCGGGGTGCAGTGCGTAAAAGCAAGAGGCAGGCCGTGTTCCACGCCGACAACGCGAAGCGATCGACGGTGCAGAAGGCGAAGGTGCAGGAAGCTCTGATGGCCGTCATGCGCCCATCGGCTGCGCCGCTCGAACCAGACAGGGCGGCGCTGGAGCAGAACGCGCTCGTGCGAGCCGACTGGAAACAGCTTGCCGAAGAACTTTCTCGAGCATCCGCTGGCAAAGGCCAGGCACTTGCACACCAGATCCGCCAGTTCCTCGCCGAAATGCCTGCGGCGGAGACCGAACGAATGCAGCTACAGAAGCAGTTGCGTCGCCATCTCCAACAACAGAAGGAGCAAGAAGATGCGAAACCCGAAAGGACGCTTTGAAGACTTGGCCAGTCTCCAGACCGACGAATCCGGCCGTGCAATGCGGATGTTCCTGATGGCCTACGAGTACGGGAGCACTACCGTCCCCCTAACCCGATGTGCCGAACTATTCGGCTACTCGCCTGATGAGGCAGCCAAGCGCGCCGCCCGTGCAGCATTGCCCGTACCTGCGTTCCGATGCGGTAGCCAGAAATCCCCATGGCTGGTCAACGTGGAAGACCTCGCCGACTACATAGAGAGCCAGCGACGCCAGGCACTCCAGGAGTGGCAGAAGGTCAACGGCATCACGCATCGCCTGTCCTAAAATCGCACCAAGGGCGAAGGGTCACGCCCGGCGATTAAGCCGAAGCTCGAGGCATCTCTCCATTGCGATCCGGCCGCATCCAGCCGGCAATTCACCGCACTAGGAGCAGACCAATGTCCACGGACAAGAACAAGGCGCCAGTCGTCATCACGATCTCGCCTACCCGCATCGCTACTACATCGATCGAGCCGAACGGCTCCGACACGTGGCACAGCCGCTTCGTACGCCCCATCGTCTCCGCTACAGTCATGGCGGGCATCACCTGGGTAGCCAGCAGCACTGCTTCACTTGTCGACACGTCAGCCAGCTTCTGGATTGGCATCGCCGGCATGCTCGCCACCGGCATGATTCTGTACCGACAGTTGCTTCGATCCGGTCTCGTTCCCAACCGTATCGTTGGCGGTGCCCTCGTACTCGTCACGACCCCGCTCCCGGTCGCTTTCTCGATCGCCCCGTTTCTTCAAGTCAGCCCAACGCTTCTTGCTGCGATCAGCGCCGGCATGGCGGTCGGATGGCTAGGGCATGCGCTTGGCCTGCTCAAGAAGGGAGACGTGCCGTGCACGACCGCCGCCTGATCCTTCTGATCCTGACAATGGCCTGCGTTGGCGGCTGCTCGATGCAAGACAGCCCAACCGCACGAGTCGAGAGCGAACCGATTGCCGACTGCCTGACGTTGACCGCACCTCAGAACCGCGAGTACCGGATCGCAGCAAAGCGGGAGTGCCTCGCACAGCCCTCACTTTATGCCCGTATGAAATCCAAGGGCTGCCTAGTGATCCAGGAGGTAGGCCGCTGCCTCGCGACGAAAGAGGCCCAAGCCAATGGATACGACTCCGCCCAAGTGAATGCCGAAGCAGCCGAAGCGCGTCGGCGCTGAAAGGAGACAGACCATGGAACCCGATGACCTTCAAATCGCAGGATTCTTGTTCGAGAACGTACAACCCGCCTTCCAGGCCTTCGTCACTGACGGAAGCACGACCATCATAGGTATCATCGCCACGCCCGCCGTGGTGCTGCTCACGATCTACGTGCTGTTCTGGGGAGTCTCGATGGCTTCGGGCCAAATCTCGGAACCGTTTACCGACGGCATGAAGCGCATCGTCCGCATGTGCATCATCGTTGGTTTCGCCCTGACTGCCGGCATCTACCAAGGCACCGTCGTCGACTTCTTCATGCAGGCGCCGATGGAGATTGCAGGCCAGGTCGCCATCCCCGGAAGCAATCCGATCGGGGACGACATCAACTCGATGTCGACCATGCTCGATCAGGCTGCGGCCAGCGGCTTCGATGTGGCCGCAAAGCCATGGCAGGAAGGTATCGTCATGCACTCGGCAGCCCTCACTGGCGTCAGTGGGGAAGGCCTACTGTTCCAAGGCGTTGCGATTCTCCTCTGCACAATCGTCGTGCTTACAGTCGCGATCGCCGCTTGCCTGATCCTGGTCGCCTACTCAGCGCTGACGATACTCTTGGCTATCGGCCCGCTCTTTGTCTTGTTTGCGTTGCTGCCAGGAACCATGCGCTGGTTCGAATCGTGGCTCGGGCAAGTCGTGAACTATGCGATCGGCGTGCTGTTGATCGTGCTGGCCGCTTCGCTGATGTTCAAGGTACTCGACACGTTCTTTCAGCACATGGCCACGATGGGCACGGCCGAGATCCTGATGGCCTCGCTGAAGGCAATCGGCATGGCAGCCTTCGTCCTGGGCGTGATGTTCTCGATGCCTTCGATTGCCGCCGCGCTCGGCGGTGGCGCAGCGGCTTCTGCCAGTGGATTTGGCGGCCGTCTTGCCTCCCTCGGTTCGGGCGCCGGCAGGATGCTGGCCACTGGCCATTCCAAGCGAGCGATCACTTTCGGGAACAGCGCCATCGGCAAAGCCATCGGGTCTACCGCCGCTGGCACTGCCAGAGCAGCCAACCATGTGGTGAAGAAGGGATTCGAGATGGCCAGGAAGAAGTCCCTGTCATCCAACACCATCAGGGCAGGCTGAGCCAAGCCCGAGGGATGTAGCGTGTTGTATGTTGTATTGCGCTACAACATACAACACGGCTACGGAGACCAGCCCTGCTTCTATGCGACCCTCCAATACCGTCAGCGCCGGTTGAGCAGACCCGAGGAATGCAGCGCAGTTCCCGGGGCCGCGGCTAGTTCCGTACGTGACGGGTCGCAGACTGTGCGCCACCCCTCCTCCAGCCTTGACGTTCCGCACGCCACTGGCTATGCGCAGCAAAGTGATGTAAAGTGATGCAACTAATTGCGGAGGCGGTTCCATGCCCGCGAAACGAGGACGGAAGCCGACCGGGAAGCCGCGTGCAATGCGTGTGACGGCAAGCCTTCCCCCAGAGATTTGCGAAACCCTACAGGGCATCGCCAAGCAAAAGAAAGTGTCCGTCGCATGGGTCATCCGCGACGCGGCCGAGAAGTACGTCGCAGACCAATGGCCGCTGCTCGATAGGAAGCAACCATGAACTTTATTGAGAACGAATCGGCGCAGAAGCTACGCGGTGGTTATTACACACCGGATGACCTCGCTACCTTCCTGTGCGAATGGGTGCTTGAAATCGACCCAAAGCGCGTCTTGGAGCCGAGCTGCGGCGATGGCGTTTTCCTGGGAGCGCTCCGTCATGCAGGTGCGCCGGCCGAGTTGGCGGTTACCGCTCTTGAGCTGGATGAGGTCGAGGCCGCCAAGGCGAAAAAGCGAGCCAAGGAAGCCGGGCTTCAATCGAGCAAGGTTCACGTAGGAGACTTCCTTTCGTGGGCGCTGGAAATGTACGGCAAGGAAGAAGCAACCTTCGATGCAGTGGTGGGCAATCCGCCGTTCGTGCGCTATCAGTATTTGCCTGCGCCGTTCCAAACGAAGGCTGAGCAGGTGTTCCGTGAGTTGGAGCTTCCGTTCACGAAGCACACGAACGCTTGGGTACCTTTCATCTTGGCCAGCTTGCGAATGCTTCGTCCCGGCGGTCGTTTGGCAATGGTCGTGCCAGCGGAAATCATTCACGTGATGCACGCCCAGTCTTTGCGCTCCTATCTAGGCAAGGAGTGTCGCCGTCTGGTCATAGTTGACCCTGAAGAGCTTTGGTTCGCCGGCACGCTGCAAGGTGCCGTCCTGCTTCTAGCAGAGAAGCGGAAGGATGAAGCTGACAAGGCCGAAGGCCTTGGCATATACGAAGTCAGGAACCGCGAGTTCTTGCGGTTGAACCCAGCGAAGGTTTTTGCTGCTCCACAGTCGATCAATGGCAAGACCGTGGCCGGCAAGTGGACTCGCGCTCTACTGGATAAGGAAACTCGCGATCTATTCGATGAACTTGCTGACCACAAGGAAGTTCACCGTTTCAACGACGTGGCCGATGTAGATGTAGGCATTGTCACAGGCGCGAACAAGTTCTTTCTGGTGCCCGACGAGGTTGTTGCTAAGCATGGCTTGGAGCGTTGGGCACATCCAATGTTCGGCCGGAGCGAGCATTGCCCGGGCATCATCTACGACGCAAGACAACACACTGCAAACGCCAAGGCCGGAAATCCGACTAATTTCCTGTGGTTCCCCGACAAAGAGCCGCTTCGATACAAAAAGGCGAAAGCCTATATCGAGGCTGGAGAAGCGGATTCGCTGCACACCCGCTACAAGTGTCGTATCCGATCGCCGTGGTTCTCGGTTCCTTCGGTTTATTCCACCGAAATTGGGATGCTAAAGCGTTCCCATGACCTGCCGCGTCTCATTCTGAACAAGATCGGTGCGTACACAACCGATACGGCTTATCGTATTCGTGTTCTCAATGGCACTTCGGCGGAGAAGCTTGTGGCTTGCTTCGTCAATGGATTGACCGCATTGAGTGCGGAGCTTGAGGGCCGCCATTACGGCGGCGGCGTTCTGGAACTCGTGCCATCCGAAATCGAGAAGCTGCTTCTTCCGCTGCCCCGAAAGGCGGAGGTCAGCTTGAAAGACTTGGACAAGAAGATCCGAATGGAATCAGCAAAGGGTGCTCTCGAATCAAATTCGCGCGTCGTGCTGGGTGGTTTAGGCCTTTCGCGTGCCAAACAGGATCGCGTGCTGGATGGCTGGAAAAGGCTGCGGAATCGCCGGCATCGCACGTCGAGTGAAGATACAACCGAAGCCAGCGAACCCGTTTAATCGATCTCCAAAACAAATCTTTTCGGGTCGGCCTGGTCTCGGTATAACGAGAGCGTCCGGCCGATGAGGTCGGGCCTGGCCACATAGTCGCGTACCGGTCCCCAGCTAAGGCGCGTCATCGCATTTCGTTGAGCATACGTGGCGCTTTGTGTGTTGGTGCTGTGGCCAATGCGCAGATCGAACTCGCCATAGCTGATGCCCTTCACGACAAGCTGGAATTTCGCGAAGGTTTCTTCCACGTTCGCATTCTTGCCTGGACTCCAACTCAGCGCGTCGAACACCTCATCCCGGAAGTAGTGGCGATGATCGACTTCCTCAGGTAGTCGTCCCTTGTCGAGGTTGATGGAACCTGTCCGATGTGTGGTTTCGCCGTCAGGAACGTCCAAGTCGCGCCGTGTTAGCTCTTTGCTTTCCCACACCAGCTCGTACTGCACTCCGGTTGCCGATGGCGGCGCAGCCACTGCAGGCGTTGTAGCGGGCGCTGCAACCGCTACAGGCGTGGCGGGCTGGGTGGGTGCAGCCGGGGCAGCGGGCAGCCCTGTGGCCGCTGTAACGGGCACATTAGGCGGCAGTGCTACTGCGGCGGCTTTTGCTGCACTTGCCGCAGCGGCCTTCTTTGCCGCCAGCAACGCGCTGTATATCGGAACGACTTTCAGCTTGATCTTGGGAACAGGGTCATCCGCTGTTGAAGACGCGGTGCTGGCCGGACGGGGTGGAGACGTAGCCAGTTCATCTATCAATCGCCCGCTTGCGTGCAACTCATCCAGTTCCGCCGCAGAAGTAATCCTTACGACGTTCTCAGGGTGTTCGGCTGGCTGTTCATCGAGGCTCCGTTCGATGCTCTCGATTAGCAGCCGGTCAGCCTCATCCTGCATGTCACATTCGACGACGATGCCCGCTTCGATATTGTTGTTCAGCCCACCCGGCGTGAGATTTGCACTGCCGATGATGAGCTTCGCCTGGTTAGCGCCACGGACGAGATAGAGCTTCGGGTGATAGATGACTCGCCTAGAGCCCGTATCCACGACGTAGAGGGTCACACCTTGATCTAGCAGGTGTTTGGCTCCTTGCTGGGAGGTTATGTCATTGCGGATGCCAATGAACGCTGTGGTCTTCGCGCTGTGCGCCTTTAGCTGCGCTTCGAGCTGCTCTACGCCGCCAAGGTTCACGAACGCCACGCTAACAATAATCCTTTCGATGTCTTCCACATCGAAGAGGCTGATGATCGCGTCTTTGTGGGTTTTGGGCGTGAAGCCCTGAAGGATGAAGTTCTTCTTTGCCATAGCTAGATCAGCCCCCGAAACTCGCGTTTCCCACTGCCTGCATGCAACCGACCGCGGCACGAGCAATGCACCGCAAGGCGCTTACGTTTTCAGATGCTAACGACACGGATCGCGCCGTTGGCCCCCTGAAGACCGATTCTAGGCGCTGGCACGAAATGCGGCGATACCGAAAGCAGCACAAGTGCAACACATGACCGGGAAATGACAGTAACCAACTGATTTTTCTACCTTACAGGGAAGCCTCGGTCCAATCCATCATCGGGGCAACCGATAGCCTATTACTCTCAGAATAGTCCGCTTTTGTGGGCTTGTACGCTGATTCTATGGGCGTTTTTGGCTTCATGGTAGCCGGATTCTGCAAGGTTTCTGTCCGTTCCTACGCCTCCGGTGGTACACCGGGTGTCACACAAGGCTTCATATGGCACCGATGGGAACGATCACCGCACGCCACCGAAAGGATGGCTCTACAGGATACACCGCACGAATCCAGCTCAAGAGCGACGACAAGGTAATCCATAGCAAGGCCGGGCAGGACTTTATCGCCTCGCCGCAAACGCACCATCACGAAGCCGAAGCGCCGCGACCTCCGAATCATCGCCAAGGAGGAGAAGCAGGTCCTCACCCACTTCGCCCTGTGCAACATCCACGCCGAGATCCCAATGCTCACCCTGGTCCGCTTCGCCCTGCTCACTGCACGCCGGCAAGAGGAGATCACTCGCCTCAAGTGGGTGACCTCAACAAGGCGAAGGGAACCGCGCTGCTGCGCGACCCACGCGCAAGGCCGGCAACGACCGCACGCTCCGTCTGCTCGCGGACGCATGGACGATCATCGGGGCGCAGCCGCGGCCGAGTTTGGCCGACGGCATATGCTCAAGCCACGCGTCTTCTCTCACGAGCCGAAGTCGGTCAGCGCGTGTTCGCCCGAGCGATGCGGCTCCTCGGGATCGAGGATCCCCATTTTCATGATTTGCGCCACGAAGCTACGGCGAGGCTGTTCGAAAATGGCTACTGCATTCATGAGGTTGCGCACTTCACGCTGCACGAATCATGGACGACACTCAAGCAGCACACCCAACTCAAGCCCGAGGACGTGCCAGAGCGGCGGGCATTGGATGCCGACACTGTGTCTATAATCGAGCCGCGACGAGTGGCAACGGAAGGATTGACACTGCGCTCTATTTTCGCCAACCAAAAGGAGGCGCGATATTTTCATGGAGCATATTGACGAAACCGCGGCATACTGGATGCCGTACCCACATGACGATCTCGCTCTGCGAGTCGCGGTCTTGCACGCTCAGCGCCGTCAGCAGCAGGCCGATCAGAACGAGGCAGAAATTCACGTGGCACGACGAGCGTTTGCTGCAGCCTTTGTGCGCGGCAGCGGCATCGAAGTTGGCGCCGGCTCCCGCCCCTTCCCGATTCCCGCCGGCGTTCAATGCTACTACGGCGACGTGCGCGATGCCGGGCAGCTGACCGAGTACTTCGGAACAGACAGGGTCACGGTCTCAGGCGAGATCGACGCACAGACCATGGCGAACGTTCCGCTCGCATCGCAAGACTTCATTATCTCGGCGCACGTGATCGAACACCTATGGAATCCAATTGGGGCAATCGAGGCGGCCGTCTCGCGACTCAAGCCGGGCGGGCACTTCCTCCTCGTGGTGCCGGAACTCACCGCCACATGGGATCGGATGCGCCCGTCAACCACACTTGAGCACATGCTTGCAGACTGGAAGGACGGAGGCGAGGGTACGCGACTGCAAGCCTACATTGAACACACCCGGTACGTGCATCCGCTTCTGACCGGGGAGACAATCCCCGAGCACCAAATAGAAACTACGGCGCGTGCGGTAATGGACGCCGGCATGGATTTGCACGTCCACGCCTGGCAAACCCGGGGCTTTCGCGAACTCCTCGACCACCTGGCGCCGCGGCTCGGCTTCGAGGTTGTCGCAGAACTGACCAATGTAAGCGAGAACCTGTTCGTTCTGCACCGCAGAATGCAGTTCTGGCGCCAGCTCCTACGACCTAGATATGCACCCAACTAAAGAAGAGAGGCTGTAGTAGATAAGAGCTGGGCTTATGCTCTTGACATGACTCTAAGTCGTTGCAAATTAAGCAAAAAAGTGCAGTCCCGACTGGCCCAATTCTTCGTTCTGGAAGTGACAGCTCGCTCCGCCGCTGACGTGCTGTGCATCCAGCCCAACACGGCTGCTCTGTTCTATCGCAAACTGCGAAAGCACATCACCGAACAACTGGCGTTGGTCGAGCACGAAGTTTTCGATGGCGCAGTCGAACTGGACGAGAGCTACTTCGGTGGGGTTCGCAAGGGCAAGCGTAGTCGTGGGGCTGCCGGCAAGGTCATCGTATCCGGTCTACTCAAGCGTGGCGAGAAGGTCTACACCAAGGTCGTGGACAATGCCAAGGCGACCACGTTGATGCCTGTAATTCAGCGGAAAATCGCGCCGGATAGCTGGGTCTATACCGACAGCTTCGGGAGCTACGAGGCGTTGGACGTGAGCCAGTTCCGGCATGTACGCATCAACCACTCCGTGGAGTTCGCGCGAGGCCGAAACCACATCAACGGTATCGAGAACTTCTGGAATCAAGCCAAACGCGTGCTGCGCAAATACAATGGGATTCCGAGGGGGAGCTTCCCGCTGTTCCTCAAAGAATGCGAGTTCCGTTTCAACTACGGAACACACAAACAACAACTCAAGACGCTGAAGGAGTGGGCTGGAATCTAGCCTTATCTACGACAGCCCCTAATCTTATTAGCCTCGGTGACGAAGGCACCCAGCAGGTAGATACCGTATTTTCAACATTGTCGATGATGTTGTATGCGGCTTGAATCTAAAGCCCGTCATCCACGACAACACCGTGGCCGGAGTTGGGATCACTGGTGACGTTCGGCACGAGGAAACCGTTCGTGATCCGCAATCCTTTGCATCGGCGCGACGGACAGGCGCAGGGCTTCGTGCGGGATCGGTGGCGACGGCATGCCGTCATTGTAGCCTGCGGGGTTTCGCCGGCCGGCCACGCCGCAGGTAGCAGGGAATGCCGGCGCCTGCGGCTCAGCCCGAGGCGCGGGTCTTGTGGGTGCCGCGGCCGAGCACGTGCTCGGCATCCTGGTCGAAGGTGGGCGCGGCGAAAGGGGCGGGGCCGGGAGTGCGGCCGAAGGCGATCGGCCGGGTCACGCCGCGGTAGCTGCCGATCACCGGGTGGGCGATCTCGGCCACCATGTCCTCTGCCAGTACCTGCGGGTGCTCGAACATGTCTTCCACGCGCCGCGCCGCGGCGCAGGGGACTTCTTCGCCGAAGTGCGTTTCCCATTCCAGCGCGGTGCGCGCCTGCAATGCTTGGTGCAGCCGTGGCACGATCTCGGCGGCGTGCCGGGCGCGCTTGCGCACGCTGTCGTAGCGCGGGTCGTCGGCCAGTGCGTCCAGCCCGGTCAGGCGGCACAGCGCCTTCCAGAAGCGCGGCGTGTTGGCCGACAGGTACAGGTAGCCCTCGCGCGCGGGATGGATGCCGGTGACGCCGCCGGAGCGCATGTCGCGGCCGATGTCCAGCGATTCGCCCTTGGCCCAGACCATGCGCGCGGACTGCATGGTCAGTGCGCTGCGCAGCAGCGAGACGCCGACGAACTGGCCCAGGCCGCTGCGTTCGCGCTCGTACAGCGCGGAGGACACGCCGGCGGCCAGCAGCGCGGCCGCGTAGTAGTCCACCACCGAGCCGTAGATGATCTCCGGCGCGCCGCCGCGCTTGCCCTGCAGGGTGCACATGCCGGTCATGGTCTGCAGCACCTGGTCGTAGCCGGCCTTGTCCTTCATCGGGCCGGTCTCGCCGTAGCCGGTGACGGCGCAGTAGATCAGGCGCGGGTTGATCGTCGACAGGCGTTCGAAGTCGATGCCCAGCCGCCTGGGCACGCTGGGGCGGAAGTTGTGCACCAGCACGTCGGCCTCGCGCACCAGCCGCAGCAGCGCGGCCAGGTCGGCCGGCTGCTTGAGGTCCAGTGCGATGCCCTGCTTGCTGCGGTTGACGCCGAGGAAGGCGCGGCTCTCCTGCTCCAGCGTGGACGGGTACTGCCGCAGGTTGTCGCCGTCCGGCGGTTCCACTTTGACCACGTCCGCGCCCTGGTCGGCCAGCAGCGTGCAGCCGTAGGGGCCGGCGATGTAGGCGCTCAGGTCCAGCACCTTCACGCCGCTCAGCGGCCCGGCGGGACCGCGGCGGCGCGCCGGTCGGAAGGGGGAAGCGTTGTCCATGGGGGAAGACTCCTTCATGCGGCGCCGGGGCTGCGGGGTCCAGTCTGTTGCAGGCGGGCGGCCGGATACAGCCGCCCGCCGTAGCTTCTGCGTCCACAAATTCTTGCGTGCTGGGCGCCGTCGTTCATGCGGGCGGCAGCGACAGCCAGGTCAGGCGCCAGGCGCCGTCCTCGCGGCCGCCGGCACGGTAGTAGGGCCAGAACAGCAGCGGCGGGCGGTGCTCCAGGTACATGGCGATGCCCGCGCCCTCCTCGCCCTCGGCGATGGGCAGCACCTGCAGCCAGTCGTCCTGCGGGCGCGTCGGCAGGCGGATGGTCTCCTCGGTCTTGAAGCCGTCGATCAGGCCAGTGGCGTAGACCAGCGGGCCGCGGGTCAGCCCGACATAGCGCAGGTCCAGCACCTGCTGATGCACCTCGGCGCCGTCCGGCGCGCGCGATTCCTGCACGTTGCGCAGTGCCTGGTGGTGCAGCACCGGGCGCAGTGGGAAGGTCAGATACACCTGGTCGCCCTTGCACCAGTGCCGCGTGAGGCTGGCGTAACTGCCCGGACGCACCTCGGCCTCGACGGTCTCGCCGTTGACGGTGATCTCCGCGCCCTCGGCCCACGAAGGGATGCGCAGGCGCAGTTCGAAGGCCACCTCGCGGGCCGGCGCGAACATCAGCGCGACGCGGCCCTCGAAGGGGTAACCGGTGGCCTGCCGCAGGTACAGTTCGCCGGCCGACGGATGCGTCAGCGTGGTTTCGCCCGGACCGTACAGGTTGACGCTGACCGTTTCGCCGTCCAGCCCGTAGGCGAGCGCGGGCAGTTCCTCCAGCGCCATCGCGCCGCTGGACTTGCAGCAGCGCCAGTAGGTGGTGTGCACGCGGCGGCCGTTGGGGAAGGAGTAGTAGCACCAGTCCTCGCCGTCGGGCGCCTGTGCGCCGAGCAGGTCGTTGTAGGCGGTGCGCTCGATCTCTTCCGCGTAGCGCGCCTGCCCGGTGGTGCGCAGCAGTTCGCGGTTGAACTGGATCCACGCCAGCAGCGAGCAGGTCTCCACGTAGGCGTGCGGGCTGAAGCTGCCGCGCGCGTTGAACACTTCGCGCGAGCGGTGCGCCACCCCGCCCCAGGGACCGCCGCCGAGGGTCAGGTGGTGTTCGCGGACGTTGCTCCACAGCCGTTCCAGCGCCGCCAGCAGCGGCGCGTCGGCGGTGGCGCGTTGCAGCTTCGCCAGTCCCACCAGGTTCCAGAGCAACTGGTAGGCCTTGCCGGTGGCGATCTCCGACGCGTCGGCGCCCTGCTCCAGCCGCGCCAGCAGTTGCAGGGCCGGATGCGCGTCGGCCTGCGCCAGCACCTGCTGCGCCAGCGCCAGGAAGCGCGGTTCGCCGGTCTCGGCATGCAGTTCCATGGCCGCGTCCAGCAGCACGGTCGCCGACATGCCGTGGTGGTTGCCGAGGTCGGTGATGTCGATGCCCGACTGCAGCGCATCGGCGCACAGGTCGGCGATGCGGCCGGCGGCGTCGGAATAGCGGGGATCGCCCAGCGCGCGCCCGGCTTCGACCAGGCCCAGGATCAGGTAGGCGTGGACCCAGATGTCCCAGGTGCGCAGCGCGGGCGCGCCGTCCCAGGTCGCCGGCTTGGGCGGCTGCGGCCGGGTGAAGCGGCGCTCCGGCGCGTAGGTGCCCAGGTAGCCGTCCGCTTCCTGCACGGACAGCAGGTAGTCGGCGACTTCGCACAGGCGTTCGCGCAGGGTCTCGTCGCCGCTGCGGGCCAGCGCGCGCGCGGCGGCGTACAGCCACTTGCCGGCGTGTTCGCCGTACCAGTCGCCCTCCTGGTTGTCCGCCCGGTGCGCGGGCGAGAACAGGGCGATGGCGGGGCTGTCGGGGCCGGTAACGAAGTGCGACAACCGGCCGTGCAGGTTGGCCGCCAGCGCTTCGCCCAATACGCCCTGCAGGCGGGTCCTGGTCTTGCTCATTGCTTCACGTACCTTGCGAGTTCTTCGATCTGCGCCACGCTCAGGCCCTGCGCATGGGGACGCATCACGCCGGTGGTCAGTGCCGCCACGATACGCCCGTGCGGATGCCCGGCGATCACCGCGCGCGGCGGAATGTTGCCCTGCGGATGGTCATGGCACATTGCGCAGCGCTGGGCGTACAGGGCGGCGGCGTCCAGCCCTTCGGCGGAAGGTGCGGTCGGCGTCGTGGCCGGCGCCTGCTCCGCGACCGGCGCCGCGCGGTCCGCCAGCCGGCGGCCGCCGGGGCCGAACGCCTGCACGCGGTCGCTGCCGACGAAGACCAGCCCGCCGCCGAACGCCGGCTCGTTGTACTTGCCGCTGGTGAACAGTTCGCCCGGCGCGCTGCGCCACAGCACGTCCAGGGTGTCGGCGTCGAGCGCGTACAGCACCGGGCGCGGCGCGTCGGCGCCGCTCAGCAGCGCGGAGCGCGGCGCGTTCTCGTCCAGCACCCAGACGATGGCGTCGCGTGCGCCGTTGCTGGTCACCACCGGCGAACCCGGGTTGCCCAGCACCAGCGACGTATTCGCCTTGTCCACGCGCAGGTACGGCGCCGCGCCCGCCGGCCTGACCACGCGCAGGCGCACGATGGAAGGCGGCACGCTGACCGGCGAACCCGGCCCGCGCTTGCTGTTGCCGGTGACGTAGACATAGTCGGCGCCGTCCGCGCCGCGGCGGAACGCGGGCACCGAGCGCGCGCGGGCCAGGTCCAGCGCCGCGTCGTCCTCGGAATACGGCCCGAACACGTTGAGCGGCCCGCGCTGGCCGAACTGCGGCTGCGGTTGCGGCGCCAGCAGCGAGCCGTCGCGGGACGGATCCGTGCCGCAGGACTGGCGCTTGTCCAGCGCGCCGGGCAGACGGTCGCGATCCAGCAGGTACACGTTGCCCTGCTTGCCGCCGACGGCGAGCAGGCGCGGCGCAGCGCCACCGGCGGCCGGCAACAGCGCCGCGCCGCCCGAGCCCAGGTCGATGTCCTTCTCGGCGGTGGTGCAGTAGTTGAACGGCGTGTAGGTGCCGCGCAGCGCGAAGCCGCCCGGGCCGGGCGGCGCCAGCTTCAGCACGGACTGCGCCCAGTCGCCCGGCGAATCCTGGTAGCCACCGAAGCCGCTGCCGGTGACCACGTAGACATGGCCGTCCTCGTCCACCGCCGGGCCGCCCGCGCCCCAGATGCCGCCGCTGCCGCGGTGCGGCATCGCCACCGCCGCGAACGCGCTGCTCACCCGCGCGCGCGCGGTGTCCACGGCCGCGATCCAGCCGGTCTCCGATTCGCCGAACACCACGTACAACTGCGCACCGTCCGGGCTCAGGTTGAGCGCGCCGCGCTGCACGCGGAAATCGAAGCGCCGTTTCGGCGGCACGCGCTGCGGCCCCGGGTTGGCGTTGAGGTCGTTGAAGGTGCCTTCGTCCAGGCGCACCGGCCAGCCTTCGACCGGTTCGCCGCTGCCGATGTCCAGCGCATGCGCCTGCCAGCGGTGCCCGGGGTCGCAATGGGTCACGTAGAGGCGCCGGCGCGGCACGTCCACCACTGGCGTGCCGAGGATGCCGGTGGGCACGCCGTCCAGCGGTGCCGGCTGCAGCCGGCAGGGTTCGCCCAGCCGCGTCTTCCACAGGATGCGGCCGGGCGCGACGTCGCCGTTGCGCGCGGCGTTGACGGCGTAGACCACGCCGTTGTTGCTGGCCGCGAAGACCACGTCGAAGCGCTCGCCCGCGTGCTGCCCGGCGGTGATGTCCACCTTGTCCACGTACAGCGGCGTCGCGTACAGGCGCGCCGGCTGTCCTTCGTGAGCGTCCAGCGGCGGCGACTCCCACAGCAGGCCGAACCTGTCCTCGCCCAGCGCGTCCGGCGCCAGCACCGTCTCGTCGGCGCGCCAGCCGCTGCGCGCGGCGTCCACGTGGAAGGTGGCGCGGGTCACCGTGCCGTTCGCTCCCTGCGCGCGCGGCTCCGGCGGCGGCGCGGCGGGTTCGTCGACCAAGGGCGTGGCGGGCACGTCCAGCCCCGCCGTCCACAGCACCGCGTTGAGCAACAGCCTGCGCACCTCGGGCTGGTCGAAGGTGCGGGTGTAGTGCGCGCCGGTGAACGTCACGCTGCGCCCACCACCGGCGCGCTCGTAGGCCCAGGCCACGTCCACGCGCTCGGGCAGGTCCTCGACCACGGCCTGGCCGTCGCGGAACTGCGGATGCAGCACGGCACCGAGGATGGTCGTCCGCGTGCCGCCGGCTTGCGCGGGCCGGAACGTCGGGTAGAACTCGTCGCGATAGGCGAACGCGCGCAGGCCGCGCGCGACCGGATGCGCGGACGGCACCAGTTCGGCATGCTCGGTGGTGCGGTCGAACATGCCCGCGCGCACCGCGCCCAGCCACGGCGGCAGGCCCAGGTCGTCGTCCGGCGGCACCGTGGACGCCTGGTGCAGGACCACCAGCCCGGCACCGCGCCGCATCGCCGCCTCGAACGCCGCGCGCCGCGCCGGATCGCGCAGCGGATGGCGGTCCATGCCGTCGAAGTACCAGACCAGGGTGTCGGCCGCCTCGATCTGGCGGGCGTCGGCCGGCCAACCGTCCGGAAACGCCACCACGCGCAGTGCGCGGCGGCTTTCCGGCGCCTGCCTCAACAGCGTTTCCAGCGCGCGCACGCCGGCGGGATAGTCGTGCCGGCCCGGCCCTTCGCTGGCGGCGCCGCCGATCAGCACCACCGTGCGCGGCGGCGCGCCGCCGCATGCGGCGAGCAGCCACGCCAGCAGCGCCATGGCGAGCAGGCGCGCCGCATGCCGTGCGTGCGCCGCCGCCGCGATGCGCTTCACGCCGCGTCCACCACGCAGCGGAAGCCGATGCGCGCCGAACGATCCTTGCCCGGCGCCATCAGCAGCAGCTTGCCGTGCTGATCCAGCCGCCGCGCCTGCGGGAAATACCAGTGCGAGGTGCGCGGCTCGTAGTCGCTGCCACCGCGCAGGATCGCCGCGCGGGTGTGTTCGTCGAGGAACTCGTCCGTCCACTGCCAGACATGGCCCACCAGGTCCATCACCCCGAACGGGCTGGCCCCCGCCGGGCAACGGCCCACCTCGGCCGGTGGCGGCAGGCGGCGGCCGCGGTACACGGGCGGCGCGGCATCGTCGCGCCATGCGTCGCCCCAGGGATAGAGGCGTCCGTCGCTGCCCTGCGCGGCGTACTGCCATTCCCAGGTGTGCGGCAGGCGCTTGCCGGCCCACGCGGCGTAGGCGCGCGCGTCCTCCAGCGACACCCAGGTGACCGGGCGCTGTTCCCAGCCGGGCTGCGGCGCGCCGTCGCGCCAGTCGCGCAGGAAGTTGTGCGCATCGCGCGGCGCGTAGCCGGTCGCGTCGACGAACGCCTTGTACTGCGCGTTGGTGACCAGGTGGCGGTCGATGTGGAACGCCGCCATCGGCATGCGCCGGCGGTGGTGGCGGCGCGCCGTGCTCTCCCACGGGAACTGCACGTCCACGCCTTCCCAGGTCTGGCCTTCGATCTCGATGCCCTGCGCCACGAACAGGAACTCGCCGGCCGGCACGGTCACCATGCCTTCCGGCGCCCGTGCCTGCGGCGCGGTGGGTTCGATCGGCCGCAGCGCCTGCGGCAGCGCCTTCCACTGCGCCGACAGCGAGGCCAGAGGCGTGGCCGCCCGCTCCGCCATCTGCGCGAGGAAGCCGTCCAGTCCGTCCTCGGTCGCGCCCGCGCGCAGCGCCAGCACCGCGCCGAAGCCCTTGCCTTCCAGCGCCAGCTCGATCACGGCCTGGCCGTCGATGAGGCGCGGTTGCAGCGGCGTGCCGTTCCACAGGTCGTAGTAGCGGGTGCCCTCGGCGTGCGCGACGGCGAGTTGCTCGCCCTCGATCCCGTATTCATGGCGGTTGACCAGCGTCCACAGCACGCGGTCCTCGCCCGGGAAGCGGCTGGCGAACACGCCGGCCTGCAGGGTCCGCTCGTAGGGCCGCCAGTCCAGACTGACCAGCAGCGGCGCAAAACGGCGGTAGATCGCGGCGATGCGGCGCAGCGATTCGGCGTCGCGCGGGGTCAACTGGTTCCACAGGCCCCACACGTTCTCCCAGGCGTTGTAGCCCACGCCGTTGAAGAAGATGTATTGCAGATCGTGGTTGCGGTCGCGGCCCCAGCGGTTCTCGTAGTTGATCATGTGGCGCGGTTCCAGCCACTTGAACTTGGCCACCGGCGGCACGGTTTCGTTGGGCGCCTTCTTGCCCCAGCTCTGCACGTTCCAGATCAACTGCTCCTCGGCGCTGATGGTGGACTCGGGCTGCACCACCACCGGGTGGCCCAACTCGTCGCAAGCGTCGAAGAACGCGCGCGGCACGCCGTTGTAGGTGTCGCCGTTGATGCCGTCGGCGCCGACCGCCTTGACGATCCCGGCGATGGCCCGCCAGTCCGGCTCGCCCTCGTCGCGGGTGCCGTTGTCCCAGGGCATGGTGGTCAGGAACACGCGCACGCCGCGGCGGTGGAAGTCGTCGACGGCGCCGCGCAGCCCGTCCAGGCCGCCCGGCAGGTCGCGCGCCAGGTCGAACTGGTTGCGGTCGTCCACGCCGATGTTCGGGTACACGCACCACAGCAGCACGCTGTCCAGGCCGCCGTAGCGCGCCTCCAGGTCGTCCAGGTAGCGGTCCACCGTGTAGCGGCCCTCGACGGGGTCGTACAGGTAGCGGTCCTCGACCATCACCTGCGCGTGGACGAAGTTGCGCTGCGCCCATTGCAGTTCGGGACGGCGGTAGTTGGCGTCGTCGTAGCCGATGCGGGTGAGGTGCTCGCGGCGCCAATCCTGCAATTCGCTGATCCAGTCGTCGGCGCTGGCGTTGGCGTCGATCTTCCAGTGGCCGATCTCGGCGAACGGCCAGCCCGGCGCCTTGCCCGGCGTGGGCAGGTAACGGCCGGTGGTGACGTGGGAGAACTTGTATTCGGTCGCGACCGCACGCGGCGCGTCGTCGGCCGTGGCGGAAGGATCGTGGGGGGCGGGGGTCTTCATGCGATGGGTCGGAACTCAGGAACGGGGAAGGCCGCAGTACGCCGCCAGTGTGGCGCGGGCGGCATCGTCGTCGGCATGCGCGGACAGCCAGGCGTCCACCTCGGCGCGCGCCGGCACGCTGGCCTGCGCACCCAGGCGGGTGCAGGCCAGGGCGGAGGCCGCGCTGGCGAAGCGTAGCGCGTCGGCCAGCGCCGCACCGGCGGCCAGCCGCGCGGCCAGCGCGCCGCAGAAGGTGTCACCGGCGGCGGTGGTGTCGACGGCATCGACGCGGAAGGCCGGTTGCAGGTGGATACCCTCGCCCGTGCGCGCCAGGCAACCGCGCGCGCCGAGGGTGACGACCACGCAGGGCACAGGCAGGCGGGCCGCCCGCGCGGCGACCGTGCCCTCGCCGGCCAGCGCCGCCAGTTCGCCCTCGTTGACCACCAGCAGGTCGATGTTTTCCAGCAACCCTGCCGGCAGCGCCGCCGCGGGCGCGGCGTTGAGCATCACCTTGACGCCTGCGGCGCGCGCGGCCTGCGCATAGGCCGCCACCGTGTCCAGCGGCGTTTCCAGTTGCAGCAGCAGATGGCCCACGCCGTGCAGCGGCGGCAGGTGCTGCGGCCGTAGCTGCGCGTTGGCGCCCGGCGCCACGGTGATGGCGTTCTCGGCGTCGTCGGAGAGGCAGATGAAGGCGGTGCCGCTGGCCACGCCGGGCGCGCGCACGACCAGCGCCTCGACGCCGGCCTCGGCCAGCGCGCTTTCCAGCACTGCGCCGTAAGGGTCTTCGCCCAGCGCCAGCAGCATGCGCGTGGGCACGCCGCCCGCGCGCGCGCAGGCCACCGCCTGGTTGGCACCCTTGCCGCCAGGGAAGGTGGCGAAATCGCGGCCCAGCACGGTTTCGCCGGGCGCCGGCACGTGCGGCGCGCGCACGACGAAATCCAGGTTGGCCGAGCCGGCGACGAGGACACGCGGGGAGGACGTCACGGCGCGACCACCTCCTGCACGTGGTTGTAGAACGCCTTGGCCACGCGCGGCAGTTCGCCGGGGTGGTCGCCGGGCAGGTGTTGCAGCATCAGCACGCCGACGGTGTCCGTCGCCGGATCGATCACGAAGGCGGTCGATGCCGCGCCCGTCCAGCCGACCTGCCCGACCGCGCCCTTGCGGTCCTGCGCGGCCGGATCGAGCAGCACCGACAGTCCCAGGCCGAAGCCGCGCCCCGGCGTTTCGTCGATGTAGGGGCGCTCCAGCCCCATTGGTTCCAGTTGGTCGCGGAACATCTCGTCCACCAGGGCCGCCGGCACGATCTGGCGATCCCCGGCGCGGCCGTGCGCCAGCAGCATGCGGGCGAAGGCCAGATAGTCCGGAGTGGTCGAATACAGGCCGCCGGCCGCGCTGAAATAGGGCCGCGGCCGGGTGCCGGGATAGCGGGCGGTCGGTTCGTCGGACAGCACCAGCCGTCCCTCGCCGTCGATGCGGCTCAGCTCGACGATGCGCTCGCGCTGGTCGACCGGCACTTCGAACCCGGTATCGACCATGCCGAGCGGCACGAAGAACGCGGCATGCAGGTACTCGGGCAGCGACTGTCCGCTCCAGACCTCGACCAGCCGCCCGAGCACTTCGGTGTCGACGCTGTCGTAGGAAAAGCGTGTGCCGGGCTCGCGCGCCAGCGGCACCTTGCCCAGGCGCTCGACGTAGGCGGCCAGGCTGAGGCTGTATTCCAGCCGGGCCTCGCTGCGGCGGCGCCCGGCCTTGCCCTCGCCGACCGGGAATCCAGCGGTATGGGTCAGCAGGTGGCGGATCGTGGGTGCGCGCGCCGGCGTGCGGCCGATGCCGCTGACGCCCATCACCTTCAGCCCCGCCAGTTCCGGCAGGTGCTTGCCGATCGGATCGTCCAGCGCGCCGTGGCCCTCGCCGATCAACCGCAGCACCGCGGCCGACACCACCGGCTTGGTCATCGAATAGATGCGGTAGATCGCGTCCTCCCGCAAGGGACGGGTGCGCGCGACGTCGGCGAACCCGAGCGTCTCGTCGCGCACCACCGTGCCCTCGTGCAACACGACCATCCGCGCGCCGGGATAGCCGGCGGCCACGACGTCCTGCTGCAGCCATGCACGTGTATCGGGTTGCGAAGGCCCCGTGGCCGCCGCGAGCGCGGGGACCAATGCGGCGCACAGGACCAGCAACGCCCGCAGGCGCGCACCGTGGTGCCGGTTCATGCATTTCCTCCAGGGCCTGCGGCTGGGCAGGCCGTTGCGGGACGGCGCTGCCGGACCATCATGCGATGACCCGGCAACGGATCGCCGCAGGGTGCGCGTCCCCGCGACCGGCGTGGATGCCGCGTCCGCCGTCGATCAGAACGTGCGCTCGTAGGTGAAAGAATACATCCGCCCGCGGCCGGCCCAGTAGTTGCGGAACCCCGGCACCTGCGACCAGGTCAGGATGTACTGCTTGT
>ERZ761602.566-NODE-566-length-77845-cov-6.238848_pt1 | contig 77845 bp, 68 predicted proteins | sample MGYA00512165_ERZ761602 | MGnify/ENA primary metagenome ERZ761602 (study PRJEB28899, sample SAMN02445085) | bioreactor sludge metagenome | biome: EBPR sludge; isolation source: Thorneside wastewater treatment plant | place: Australia: Brisbane, Thorneside Wastewater...
CCCAGCCACTTCGAAGTGGCGCTACCCGCCGCCGCCGAGGCGATCAGTGCGCCGACCACGATTACCGAGGAGATCGCGTTGGTCACCGCCATCAGCGGCGTATGCAGCGCCGGGGTGACCGACCAGACCACGTAATAGCCCACGAAACAGGCCAGCACGAAGATCGACAGGATCGAGATGAAGTCCATTCAGCGCCGCTCCGCAGTCCAGGGAAGGACGAAGCTGCGCCCTTCGGCCCAAGTTTGTCCGACCATGCGCCCGTCAACCAGACAGGCCGATGTGTGATAGAGACCCTGACCGTCGGTGGTCCGGAACGCGATGCAGGTCCGGCCCTGCGCGCGTCCGGCCTTGCCGGCCAGAATCTCGCTTTGATAGAAGCTGCCGGTGACGGTGCCATCGTCGGCAATCGTCAGGTCCATCGGCTGGGTATAGGCCGGATCGGTCAGGCTGACGCGCAGGTCGACTGTCCAGCCGCCATTGATGTCCGCGAACTTTGCCGATGCGGCTGGCGGGGGCGAAGTTGGGGCGGCGGCCACAGGCACATCAGCCAGCAGCAGCAGCGCGGCGGCCAGCAGGCTCAACCCAGCAGCCTTTCGTTCACCACCTTGCCGCCTTGCGTCAGGCGGATGGCATTGCCGATTTCCTCGTCCAGCACCGGTTTTCCCTGCTCCTTGTCCCAGAAGGCTGACAGGAAGTTGTAGAGGTTGCGGGCAAACAGCGCCGATGCGTCAGCCGCGAGGTGCGCCGGGGTGTTGGCCCAGCCGATGATCTTGACGCCGTGCCTGACCACGACCTCGTCCGGCTTGCTGCCTTCGACGTTGCCGCCCTGAGCGACGGCGAGATCGAAGATCACGCTGCCGGGCTTCATCGTCGCGATCTGCGCGTCGGAAATCAGACGCGGCGCGGCCCGGCCCGGGATCAGCGCAGTGGTAATGACGATGTCCTGCTTGGCGATGTGGCTGGAAACCAGCTCGGCCTGGGCCTTCTGGTATTCTTCGGACATTTCCGTGGCATAGCCGCCCGCGCCCTCACCCTCGATCCCCGCCACGCTTTCGACGAAGATCGGCTTGGCACCCAGCGACTGAATCTGTTCCTTGGTGGCGGAGCGCACATCGGTGGCCGAAACCTGCGCGCCGAGCCGCCGCGCCGTGGCGATCGCCTGAAGGCCGGCGACACCCACGCCCATGACGAAGCACTTGGCGGCGCTGACCGTGCCGGCCGCGGTCATCATCATCGGGAACGCGCGGCCATAGGCATTGGCCGCCTCGATCACCGCCTTGTACCCGGCCAGGTTCGACTGGCTGGAAAGGATGTCCATGCTCTGCGCACGAGTGATCCGCGGCATGAACTCCATCGCCAGGGCTTCAAACCCGGCCTTGGCATAGTCATCCACCCGGGCCCGCTGGCCGAACGGGTCCAGCCCGGCGACGATCCACGCGCCGGGGTTGGCGCCCTTCAGCGCTTTGGGATCGGGGCCCTGCACGCCGAGCACGATGTCGGCGCCCTTGGCCGCGTCCTTCGTCACTTTGGCCCCGGCAGCGGCGAATTCGGCATCGCTGACCGATGCCCCTTCGCCCGCTCCGGCCTGCACCGCCACGCTTGCGCCCAGCGCGATGAATTTCTTCACCGTTTCAGGGCTGGCCGCAACACGGGATTCCCCGTTCGCGGTTTCCTTCAGGACCGCGATCCGCACCGGAACCGCAGCTCTTACTTGGTGATCATGTAGAGGACGAAGGCGGTGACCAGGATGGTCGCGATGGTCCCCCACTTCACCAGGCTGGTGAAGCCGGAGTAGGTCGATTCATGTGCCTTCATGTCGTTGCCGCTGGCCATTTGTGTACCCTTGGTGTGCAGGTTGAGTGTGTGTTTGGCCGACCTCTATCGGGCATTCGGATGATGCTCAAGGCCCAAGCCCGCCCAATTGCCGCCAATTCGCAGCCTTAATCGGAACTTTACCCAAATTGCCTATGCGGGGCCTTCACGAGTTGGGGGCAATTGGCAGGAACCATGGCGGAAATCGAGCAGCGCCTCTTGATGCTGATCGACGATGAGCCGGCGCAGAGCCGGCTGATCACCGCGCTTGCCGCGCGCGAGGGCTGGCGCACGCTGGTCGTCAAGGACAGCGAAACCGCCATCGCCACGCTCGGCACCCGGCAGGGCATGCAGCTCAATGCAATCGTGCTGGATCAATGGGTTCCGGGCGATGAAGCCTGCAGCCTGATCGCTGAACTGCGCAGCCGCCGCCCGGCCCTGCCGATCCTGATGCTGACCACCAGCGCCTCGCCGCTCCTCGCCGTAGAGGCTATGCGCGCCGGGGCGACCGACTACCTCGTCAAGCCGGTTGCGCCTGACCGGCTGATGCAGGCGCTGCGCATGGCAACCACCCGCGAAGCCCCGCGTGACGAGCTTCAGCCGCTCACTGAAAAGATGCCGACCACGCCCGATTTCGATGCGATGATCGGCGCCGCTCCAGCCTTTCGGACAGCGCTTGCCGTAGCGGCAAAGGCCGCGCGGGGGCATGGCCCGGTGCTGATCGAGGGGGAAAGCGGGACCGGCAAGGAAATGGTGATCCGGGCAATGCAGGCTGCGAGTCCGCGGGCCAAGTTGCCGTTCCGGTTGATCAATGTCGGCGCGATTCCGGCGAATTCGGTCGAATCCGCGCTGTTCGGGCATGAGAAAGGGGCCTTTCCAGGGGCATTCGACCGGCACATCGGGGCCCTTCAACATGCAGACGGCGGCACTCTGGCGATAGACGAGATCGACCGCCTGCCACTCAGCGTACAGGAACGACTGCTCGATTCGATCCGGCGCGGCGATGTCCGGCCGATCGGCGCGCGCCACTCGTTCCGGATCGACGTCCGCTTGATTGCCGCCAGCAACCTGCCGCTGAAGGACCTGGCCGAGGCCGGACACTTCCTGCGCGAGCTTCATGCCGCGATTGCCCCGGTTACGGTGCATCTGCCGCCCCTGCGCGAGCGGGCCGGGGATATTGCCGCGCTCGCCCGCCATTTCCTCGCCCGCATCGGAGAGCAACCCGGGCTGCGACCGCTGGGGATTACCGATGGCGCGCTGGCGTTGCTGGCCGCCTATGACTGGCCCGGCAATGTCCGCCAGCTTCAGGCCGTGCTGTTCCGGGCCGCGGTGTTCTGCGACGGCGATGCGCTGACCGCCGAGGATTTCCCGCAATTGTCCGACCTGCTGGGCAGCGAGAGCGCCCATCAGGCGCCGGTCCAGGAAGGGGTCGGCGTCATGCTCTACACCCCGGATGGCAACCTGCGCCCGCTGGAAGAAATCGAGGCCGACGTGATCCGCCTGGCCATCGGACACTATCGCGGACGCATGACCGAAGTTGCCCGCCGGCTCGGCATTGGCCGCTCCACGCTCTACCGCAAGCTGGGCGAGCTGGGGATTGGCGACGCGGCCTGATCGCGCTATTCTGTCTCCCGCAACCGGCAGGAGTTCCTCAATTGGTCCAGTGACACCGCCCCGGCGGATGAAACCCTAACCGGCGGCCAGCCACGCCGCCAGCCGACCAATTGCATCCACACCATTTGCTTCCACAAGGAACTGCCATGCCCCGTCTTTCCGGGAAAATCTGCGTCGTCACCGGCGCCGCGCGCGGGATCGGCCGCGCAATCTGTGAAGCCTTCCAGCGCGAAGGCGCAACTGTCATCCTGACCGATATCGATGAGCCACTGGGCACCGCCGCCGCGGCGGACATCGGCTGCCGCTTCCTGCCGCTCGATGTGCGCATCGAGGCCGATTGGGCCGCCCTTGCCGCGCAGGTCCCCAGCGTCGACGTGGTGGTCAACAACGCCGGGATCACCGGCTTCGAGGACAGGGCCGGCCCGCACGACCCCGAACATGCCAGCCTGTCGGACTGGCGCGCGGTTCATGCCACCAACCTTGACGGCACATTCCTCGGCTGCCGCTATGCGATCGGGGCGATGAAGGCCAAGGGCGCGGGATCGATCATCAACATCTCGTCCCGGTCCGGTCTGGTCGGTATTCCGGGTGCGGCAGCCTATGCCAGTTCCAAGGCGGCGATCCGCAACCACACCAAGTCGGTCGCGCTCTATTGCGCGCAGCAGGGCTGGGCGATCCGCTGCAATTCGATCCACCCCGCTGCCGTCCTGACCGAGATGTGGGAACCCATGCTGGGCGACGGGCCGGACCGGGCCGAGCGGATGGCGGCGCTGGTTGCGGATACGCCGCTCAGGCGGTTTGGCCGGCCCGAGGAAGTCGCCGCGCTGGCCGTGCTGCTGGCCTCGGATGAAGCCGGCTATGTCACCGGCAGCGAACTGTCGATCGATGGCGGACTGCTGGCCGGATCAGCCGCTTCCCCCGGTTAAATTGGCCCAAGCGCTTCCCTTGGCGGCAATTTCTGCCAGACTTGCCCTGAGGATTGAGGAGGACTGGGGCCATGATCCTGTGGGCGACAGTGGCAGGGGCGCTGATCGGCTGGCTGACGGCCGACTGGCCCGAAGCGGGGGTGATCGTGGGCGCGCTGCTCGGCGCAATGATGGGCGGCTGGCTGCGCGGGCTGTTCCGCGCCGCCGTGGCGAAGGAAGTGCGGCTCCATCTTGCCGGGCTGAACTTTGCCGCGCCGCAGCCAGCCCAGCCGGTCGAGCAAGAACCCGCAGCAGCGCCGCCGGTTACCGCGCCGCCGCCCCCTGCTCCAGCCGCTCAGCCAATCACACCCGCTGAGCCGGCCGTGGCCCAGGCCTGGACCGATCAACCACCGGTCTGGCAGGAGATCACCCCTGTTCCCGCAGAACCGGCCGAGCCGGGCCTCGCCGACAGGGCCGTGCAGGCAGTCGTCGCCTGGTTTACCGGCGGCAACACCATTGTCCGCGCGGGCCTGGTCGTGCTGTTTGTCGGCCTCGTTTTTCTCGCCCGGCTGGCGGCTTCCGCCGGGCTTTATCCGCTAGAGGCGCGCCTCGCCACGGTCGGCCTGATCGGCGCGGCGCTGCTCGCGGTCGGCTTTCTGAAGCGCCACGCCCGCCCGGACTTCGCCCTGCACCTGCAAGGCGGCGGGGTGGCAGTGATGTATCTCACCGTCTTTGCTTCCGCGCGGATTTACGAGGTGATGCCGCCACTGGCCGCTTTCGCTTTCATGCTGCTGTTCGCCGCCTTGGGCGCGGCGCTGGCAGTGATGCAGGATTCGCGAGTCATGGCGCTCGCCTCGTTCCTCGGCGGCTATGCCGTGCCCGTTTTGCTGGGCGGAGAGGCGGAAACCCCGCTGGCCCTGTTCAGCTATATCACCATCCTCAACCTCGCGGTGATGGGCATCGCCTGGAAAAAGAGCTGGCGGCTGCTCAACCTGCTGGGCTTTTTCGCCACTTTCGCGATTGCCGGGCTGTGGGGCGCGGGCTCGTACGAGGACCGCCATTTCCTGATCTGTCAGGTGTTTCTGGCGATCACCGTGGCGATCTTCCTCGCCACCGCCCTTCTCTATGCCCACAACACGCCCGGAAAGCTGGGCAACGCGGCGGATTCCACCCTGCTGTTCGGCACGGCCTTGGCCGGGTTCGGGCTGCAGGCCGGTCTGGTTCACGATCAGCCCTATGCCGCAGCGTGGTCTGCCCTTGCCTTCGGCGCGGTCTATCTGGCGGTAGCCGCCTGGGCGCTGAAGCGGCGCAAGGAAGGGATGAGCCTGCTGTCCGAATGCGTGCTGGCAATCGGGGTTGGCTTCTTCACGCTGGCCATTCCCTTGGCGCTGGACGTCCAGTGGACCGGCGCGGCCTGGGCGCTGGAAGGGGCCGGTGCATTCTGGGTCGGCACGCGGCAGGCGCGGTGGATGCCGCGCGCCTTCGGCCTGCTGCTGCAAGTGCTGGGCGCCGCGCTGGCATGGACCAATCTGGCCCCCAGCGTTTCGGCCATCCCCCTGGCCAACAACGGCTTTGTCGGCCCGCTGCTGATCGCCATTCCGGCGCTGCTCACCGCATGGTGGCTGCGCCAAGCCGCGCCGCACAGTGGATCGCGCTGGGCGCGGCAGTGGGAGCCGATCGAGCGGGCTGCGGCCAAGCCGTGGTTCCTGGGCGGCTTCGTCTTTGCCGCGATTGCCGTGGTGCAGGAAGTCAGCCGCGCCCTGCCCCCTGCGACCAGCGAGGACTGGGCCGAACCGGTCCTGCAAAACCATCAGCAGGTCCAGGCCGGCCTCCTCGCTCTGCTCGGTCTGATTGCGCTGGCGCACTGGTTCGGGCGGACCCGGCAATGGCCAGTCACGACCTGGCCGGCCCGGATTGCCTTGCCGCTGATCGTGCTGGCCTATCCGGTCACCCTGGTGATGGGCCGCAGCGTGACCGACCTGCCCGATCTGCTCGGCTGGATCGCCGCACTGGGGATCCATGCCCGGCTGCTGCAACTGGACGACCGGCGCGGCGATGCCCTGCCCAGCCGCTGGAACGCCGCCATGCACACGCTGGGGGCCTTGTTGCTGACCGGCATGCTGGCCGACGCACTGTTCCGCCTGATCGATACCGCAAGCCTGTGGAACACCTCTTGGGCCGGGGTGATCCTGCTGACCAGCGCCACCGCCATGCTGTTTGCCCTGACTCGCTGGGCCGGACGCGCGGGCGTATCGGGAACCGTAGGCTTCGGCTGGCCGCTCGATCCCCATGCCCGGGCCTATTGGTGGCGTGCGGCATCGGTACTCGCCGTGCTGACATACTGCGGAGCGCTGGCGGCAGGCTGGTTCGCACAAGGGGATGCCCGCCCCCTGCCCTATGTTCCGCTGCTCAACCCGATCGACCTGGCCGTTGGCCTCGCCATCGCCGCCCTGGCCTATCGACGGCAACTGCTCCAGCGGGTCCAGCCGCAGCCGCGCCTGGCCGCCTGGATCGCTGGCAATGGCGGATTGGGCGCACTGGCGGCACTGGGCTTTGTTGCGGTCAACGGCATCTGGGTGCGCACCGCGCATCACTTCATGGGCGTGCCGTGGGATTACGCCACCCTGTCCAGCCCGACCGTGCTGACCGGCTTTTCGATCCTGTGGACCCTGATCGCGATGGGGCTGATGCTTTGGGCCAAGCGCAGCGGGCAGCGCCTGCCGTGGCTCAGTGGTGCGGTCCTGCTTGGCGTAGTGGTGGCCAAGCTGCTGTTCGTCGATATGTCACAGGCCGAAGGCATCGCCCGTATCGTCGCGTTCATCGCAGTGGGTGTATTGATGCTGCTGATCGGCTATTTCGTACCCCTTCCCCCGCGCAAGGGGACCGAGGAGAACACCTGATGCTTGCCCGCCGCCTGGTCCTGATCGCCAGCCTTGGCCTTGCCGCAGCCCTGTCCGGCTGCACCGAAGAACAGCGCCCCGAACCGACCAAGCCCGACCAGTTCGAAGTGGCGCTGGCCGTGGCCCCACAGGCCGAAGGCAAGCTTGGCCGCGTCGTCCTGCCTGCCGCCGCAGTGGCCGAGATCAAGCGCCCGGACCTGGGCGATGTGCGGATCCTCGATGCCAAGGGCCGGACCCTGTCGCTTGCGCTGGGCTATGATCGTTCGGGCGAATCGAGCGTGCTCAAGACCTCCGATCTTGCCGCCATTCCGATCGCCGCCGGCAGTGCGACCACGGCCGTGCCGGTTTCGGTCGAGGTCAAGGCGGGAGACACCGCAGTCGAAGTGACCGCCACCGATGCCGCCATTGCCGTGGATGAGCGGGTGGCCGTGCTGATCGACACCCGCACCCTTGCGCTTCCGGTGGTAGGCATCGAGATCAAGGCCGACCTGCCCCGACGGGTGCCGGTGACGTTCACTCTGGAAGCGGGCGAAGACCTCAAGACCTGGGAGCCGCTTGCCGAGAAGGTCCTGCTGCGGACCGGCAATGATCCCGAAGTGCTGGGCCAGCCGCGCATCGCGCTGCCTTCGGTGCGCCTCAAGGACCGCTACCTGCGGATCAGCTGGGAGGCGGTGCCAGACGTCAAGGTAACCGGCGTGCGTGTGTTTGAAGCGGTTGAGCGGCCCGAGCCGCGCGTCGACCTCGAAACCAGTGGCGCCAAGCTGACCAGCGCGCACGAAATCGGCTTTGCCCCGCAGATCGCCGTGCCGATTGCCGCGATCAAGCTGGAAATGACCGGACAGGACGGAATGGTCCCGGTGCAATTGCTGGGCCGCAATGACCGCTCGGAACCCTGGGGGCTGCTCGCCAGTGGCACGCTCAAGCAGGGTGAAGGGGCGCTGGCGCTCGAACTGTCGGGCGCAACGCTGAAGGAATACAAGCTGCTGGCCGACAAGCGCAGCGCGGGCTTTTCCAAGGTGCCGAAGGTATCGCTCAGCGTCGAGCCGATCACGCTCTATGCCGCCTTCAACAACGAAGGCCCGTTCAACCTCGTCACCGGCCACCCCGATGCCAAGCCGGCCTGGTTCGATCCGGCCGACCTTGGCAAGCCCAGCGAACTGCTGCGCGCCTGGAAGCGGCCGGCTGAGGTCGCCAGCGCGGGTGACGCGCCGGTAATCTTGCTGGCACCGGCAGCGCCCGAGACGCCGTTCGATCCGCGCACGCTGGGCCTGTGGGCGGCGCTGCTGGTGGGCGCGGGCGTGCTGGGCTTTGCCGCCTGGCGGATCATGAAGGCGGGCCGCAAGGTGGCGGCCGACCCGCAGCAGGCAGGAGGGGGAAATGCGGACTAGCTTGACAGTATTGGCTGCCGGTCTGGCGCTGGCCGCCGGATCGGCTTTAGCGCAGAACAAGCCGGCACCCGCCGCCCAGACCATCGCCGTGGGGCAAGAGCTGCAAGATACCTTGGGCAAGACCGTCAATGGCTGGACCCACAACATTGGCTCCATGTTCATGCGTTATGAAACGCGCGACGGCGTCACCACCGGAACGCTCGATTGCTGCGTCGCCGTGTTCAACCGCGGCAATAGCTATATCGTGGCCCGGACTCAGCCGCTTGCGCGTACGCCGAACGGCGGGGTGATCCGGGAACGGGTGATCGCGGTTAAGCGCATCGAGCTGCGGCCGGGCGAGATCGAGACCCTGTGCGATCTGTTCAACCTCGACCTCGCGTTATCGGTGCGCAATCCAAAGACCAACTGGGTCCGCTCGGTCGTGATCAGCCATGGGGAGATCCAGATGCTCGAATGGCGCGATACCAGCGGCCGCTGCGGCGAGGAGTTCTAGGCCAGCTGGCTGAAATCGGTCAGCGCGGCATCGCGCAGGCCGCGCCAGACATCGCGGGCCTGGACCGTTTCAGGCACGTCATGAACCCGCAGCAGCTGAACGCCGGCTTCCATGCCTTTCATCGCCAGGGCGACCGAGCCGCCAAGCCGCTGGTGCGCGGGGGCCTCGTTGCTCAAAGCTCCGATCATGCGTTTGCGGCTGACCCCCAGCAGGATCGGCTGCCCCAGCGCATGGAACAACGGCAGGGCGTTGATCAACGCCAGGTTGTCTCCCACCGACTTGCCAAAGCCGATGCCGGGATCGAGCACGATCCGCTCACGCGCAATGCCCGCTGCCAGCGCCGCATCGCGCCGCGCGGCCAGCCAGTCGAACACGTCCAGCACCACATCGGTATAGTTGCCGTCGGCGTGCAAGTCCTCGCCTTCCCCAGGCGCGTGCATCAGCACCACCGGCACCCCGGCGCGGGCAGCAAATTCCAGGCTGCGCGGATCGTGGCGCAGGGCGGAAACGTCGTTGATGATATGCGCGCCCGCAGCCAGCGCGGCTTCCATCACCGCCGGGCGGCGGGTGTCGGTGCTGATTGCTGCGCCCATTGCCGCCAGCCGTTCGATCGCCGGGATGACGCGCTTGAGCTCATCGCCTTCCCACACAGCGGCTGCGCCGGGGCGGGTGCTTTCCCCGCCAACATCGATGATTGCGGCCCCGGCCTCGACCATCGCCGCGGCATGGGCATGGGCAATCGCCGGATCGTCCATGAACTGTCCGCCGTCGGAAAAGCTGTCCGGCGTGACGTTGAGAATGCCCATCACCTGCGGCTGATCGAGCCGCACGGTGCGCGCGCCGCATTGCAACGGGGCATGGGCGCGCTGGAGGTTATCCCACTGTTCCCGCACGGCATCGGGCAGATCGGGCAGCGCCGCGCGCAGTTCCGGCACCGAATAGCGCGCCCGCGCGGTCACCTTTCCGGCGATGCGCTCGATCACCGCAAAGCGGCTGACATAGACCAGCCCGCCAGCCAGCCGGACGGCCTCGCCCTCCTCGCTCTGCGGCGAGTCCGTCAGCGCGATCGGGCGGAGGTAGTGAGTGGTCGTCAATCTTCCGTCGCCAGCAGATAGAGCTGCCGGATCGCGTCGAGCGGCTTCAGCTCACCCTCGTGCTCGATGTGCCAGAAGGTCCAGCCGTTGCAGCTCGGCGCGCCTTGCAGCTTGGCGCCAAGGCCATGGATCGAGCCGCTCTCGCTGCCCGAGACAAGCGAGCCATCGGCCCGGACGGTTGCCTGCATCCGGCGCTTCTTGTCGGTGATGACTGTACCGGCGGCGATCCAGCCGGTTTCGATCAGAGTGCCGAAAGCCACCTTCGGGGCAGCCTTGGGGCTTTGCATGGTGGTCAGCGCGCTTTCATCAAGCGGCAGGGCCAGCTCAATCCGCTCCAGCGCGGCTTCGCGGTACAGGCTTTCCCGCTCGCAGCCGATCCACTCGCGGCCGAGGCGCTTGGCCACCGCGCCGGTGGTGCCGGTGCCGAAGAACGGATCGAGCACCACGTCGCCCTTGTTGGTGGTCGCCAGCATCACCCGGTAAAGCAGCGCCTCGGGCTTCTGCGTCGGGTGGACCTTGGTTCCGCCCTTCTTCAGCCGTTCCTGGCCCGAGCAGATCGGCAGGACCCAGTCCGAGCGCATCTGCAGCTCGTCGTTCAGGGTCTTCATCGCGCGGTAGTTGAATGTGTACTTCGCCTTCTCCCCCATCGAGCACCAGATCAGCGTTTCGTGCGCATTGGTGAAGCGGGTGCCCTTGAAGTTGGGCATGGGGTTGGCTTTCCGCCAGACGATGTCGTTGAGGATCCAGAACCCCATGTCCTGCATCATCGCGCCGAGGCGGAAGATGTTGTGATAGCTGCCGATCACCCAGATCGAGCCGTTCGGCTTCAGCACCCGGCGCGCCTCGGTCAGCCATTCGCGGCTGAACTTGTCATAGGCGGCAAAGCTGTCGAACTTGTCCCAGTGATCGGTCACCGCATCGACATGGCTGCCGTCGGGGCGCGAGAGGTCCCCGCCCAGCTGCAGGTTGTAGGGCGGATCGGCAAAGATCATGTCGACGCTGTCCGTCGGCAGAGAACGCATGGCTTCGATGCAGTCGCCATCCAGGATCTGCCCCAGCGGCAAATCGGGCCGCGCGACCTCCTTGACGGCGCGCAGCCGCGCCTTCTCGCCAACCAGCAACTGCCCCATGATCGCCTTCCAAATGTGCAAAAGTTATCCACAGGGTGAGTCATTTGGACTCCCGCGTCAAGTCGCGACTCCGCAGGAATCCTAGAGATTCGAAGCACTAAAGGGGTCACGGAAAGCGGAACAGAACGAGTCCCGCACAGCATATGGAGTCTCGCCTGTCCCGCAGGACTCAACATCTAGGGGGTGTGTCCCGGCGGACTCAAAGCGAAAAAATGTGCATCAAAGGCCGCCTGCGCAGCTGTCAGAGCAACACCAGCTGCGCCACGGGGGCGAAGCTCTTGCGGTGGATCGGGCTCGGCCCGTGCTCCCGAAGCGCCTCCAGATGCTCGGCGGTGCCATAGCCCATGTTGCGCTCCCAACCGTAGTGCGGATGGACCTCGGCATGGGCGCGCATGACCCGGTCGCGGTGCTCCTTGGCAAGGATCGAGGCGGCGGAAATGCAGGGTTCCAGCGCGTCGCCGCCCACGATCGGGCGAGCGGGCCAGCGCCATTCCGGCACGCGTCCGACCGGGGTCTTGTTGCCGTCGATCAGGACCATGTCCGGCTCCTGCCCCAGCTCGGCCACCAGCGCGCCGACCGCGCGGGTCATCGCCAGCATGGTCGCGGCGAAGATGTTGATCCGGTCGATCTCGTCCGCTTCCACCACCGCGACCGCCCAGCGGCAGCCCGCCTTGATCTGTGGCTCCAGCGCGGCGCGGCGTTTGGCCGAGAGCTTCTTGGAATCGTCCAGCCCCGCCGGGGCATCCGGGCCGAGCAGGCAGGCGGCAGCCACCACCGGCCCGGCCAGCGGCCCGCGCCCGGCCTCGTCCACGCCGATGATCACCTGACCATCGGGGCACTTGGCAAACAGCCTGCTTTCGCCAATATTGCGAACCATGCGCAACAAACTCCTGATCGCCTTTTCGCCCCTCGTCCTGATTGCCGCAAGCTGTGGCGGCGCCGCATCGGGGGATAGCCCGCCGAAGATCCAGAAAGTCGAGGGCCAGTTCGCCACCGAAGAACTCGCCACCTTCGAGGAACCCTGGGCCATGGCCGTGCTGCCCGATGGCGGCGTGCTGGTGACCGAGAAGGCCGGCAAGCTGAAGCTGCGCAAGGCCGACAAGTCGATCATCGACATCGCCCTGCCCTTTACGGTCGCCTATGGCGGCCAGGGCGGTCTGGGCGATGTGATCGCCGCGCCGGACTTTGCCAAGACCGGCCGGATTTACCTCAGCTGGGCCGAAACGGGTGACGGCGATACCCGCGGTGCCGCTGTCGGCACCGGCCTGCTCAAGATCGAGGGCAACAGCGCCCGCCTAGAAGGCTTCGCGGTGCTCTGGCGGCAGAACCCGAAAGTGACCGGCCGCGGCCACTATTCGCACCGGCTCGCCGTCAGCCCGGATCGCAAGTGGCTCTACATCGCGTCGGGCGACCGGCAGAAAATGCAACCGGCGCAGGACCCGGCCAGCGATCTGGGCAAGATCATCCGGCTGCCGCTGGTCGCCTCGGGCGGACCTGGCGGGGCGCCGCAGCAGTTCAGCCTGGGCCACCGCAACATCCTGGGCATGCAGTTCGCGCCGGATGGGCGGCTGTGGGAGATCGAGCACGGACCGGCTGGCGGCGACGAGCTCAACCTGGTCAAGCAGGGTGCCAACTATGGCTGGCCGGTCGTGTCCGAAGGGCGGCACTATGGCGGGGAATTCATTCCTCACCATGACACCCGGCCCGACATGGCCGCCCCGGCGCTCTACTGGAACCCGGTGATCGCTCCGGGCGGAATGATCTTCTATTCGGGCAAGCTGTGGCCGGAATGGAAGGGCCAGTTGCTGATCGCCGCGATGAACCCGGCTGGCGTGGTCCGCGTGAAGATCGACGGAGACAAGGCCAGCGAGGAAGCCCGTTACCCCATGGGCAAGCGGATTCGCGCCATTGCCGAGGCGGGCGATGGCTCGCTACTGGTGCTGGAAGACAAGGCCGGCGGCCGTCTGCTGCGGTTGACCAGGAAGTAGGCCTGACCGGATTCGATTGGACAAGGCGGTGCGCGCGCCCTATCGGCGCGCGCCATGTCCGATGCTGCCACCCTGATCCCGCTCGACAACGTCGATCCCGCGCTGGTCGAGGCCTTGCTCGATCGCGCGTTCGAGCCTGAGCGGCACAAGCGAACCGCCTACAAGGTCCGCGAAGGGACCGACTGGCTGCCCGGCCTGTCCTTTGCCGCGATCGATGGCGAAGAGCATCTGGTAGGGACGATCCAGTGCTGGCCGGTGGCGCTGACCGACCCGCAGGGCCGCGCCCATCCGATGATCATGGTCGGTCCGGTTGCCGTCCTGCCGGAGCATCAGGGCCAGGGCTATGGCAAGGCGTTGATGACCGCCAGCCTCGCCGCGCTGAGCCCGCAGGCCCCCTTGCCCCAGGTGATGATCGGCGATCCGGAATATTATGGCCGGTTCTGGGGTTTCACCAACGAATACACCGCCGGGTGGGACCTGCCGGGCCCGTTCGAACAGCGCCGCCTGCTGGTGCGGTGCGCCAATCCGGCGGTCCTGCCCAAGGAAGGCATGCTGGGGCCCTGGAACGGCTGACCGATGCCTGTCCCAAAGTCCGGGTGCGAACCGTATTGTTCCTGCCCCGGCTATCTGGCATCGCGAATGCAATGCCCTATGTCCCTCCGCCCGATCTTGCCACGCTGAGCCTTGCCGAAATCGCGGAGCTGACCGCCGCGCGCAAGCTGCCGCCGGTCGACCAGTGGCAGCCCGCCGCCAGCAGCGACAGCCGGATGGTGATCAAGGCCGACGGGCGATGGTTCCACGATGGCGGGGAAATCCGCCGCCCCGCCATGGTCCGCGCCTTTGCCGGCCTGCTGCGGCGCGAGGCGGACGGCCAGCACTGGCTGGTCACCCCGTTCGAGAAGCAATCGATAGAGGTGGAGGACGCCGCCTTCATCGCCACCGATGTGGTCCGCACCGGGGATGCCCTGGCCTTCCGGCTCAACACCGACGAGGTGGTGGTGGCCGGGCCGGACCACCCACTGATCGCGCGCGGCGATGCAGAATTGCCCGCGCTGTACCTAGCGGTTCGGCATGGCTGCGAGGCGCGGATCAATCGCAGCACCTGGCTGCAACTGGTAGACCTGGCGGACGACGATCTGACCGTGACCAGCCAGGGCTCGCGCTTTTCGCTGGTGCCGGCATGAGCCTGGTGGAGCGAATGCGCCGGCTCCACGCCGAGGGCCACGCGCGAGAGATCGAGCACCGCGACGAGACCGGCTTTGCCGGAACCGAGCTGCGCTCTGCCGCGGTTCTTGCCGCTGTGACCGAACGAGAACGGCCCGGCTTCCTGTTGATCCATCGCCCTTCCAACATGCGATCCCACCCCGGGCAGGTGGCCTTCCCCGGCGGCAAGATCGATCCCGGCGAGGATGCCGTCGAAGCCGCCTTGCGCGAAGCGTGGGAGGAACTGGGCATCCGCGAGCGGGACGTCACCGTGATCGGCACCAGCGACATCTATTGCACCGGCTCGGGCTATGCGATCACCCCGGTCCTCGCCGTGGTTCCACCCGATATCGAGATCAACCCCAGCCCGACCGAGGTTGCCCGCTGGTTCGAGGCCCCGGTCGATTTCGTGTTCGATAATGCCAACCACACGGTCCATTCAGCGTTTTGGCAGGGCCAGGAAAGGCGCTACATCGAAATCCTATGGCAGGAACACCGGATCTGGGGCGTGACGGCGGGGATCATCGCCAACCTGGCGAAGCGGATCGCGTGGTGACCACCCTGCCCGCCGCGGACTGGCTGACGCGCCCGGACCTGGCCGTGCTGGTCAAGGCCATCGGCGCGAAGAACGCCCGCTATGTCGGCGGAGCGGTCCGCGATACGCTGCTGGGCATTGCGGTAAAGGATGTGGACATTGCCACGCCGCTGGAACCGCAGGAAGTCATGCGGCGACTGAAGGCTCATTCCATCACTGTCATCCCGACCGGCATCGAACACGGCACGGTGACCGCGGTGCTGAAGGGCGGTCCGGTCGAGATTACCACCCTGCGCCATGACGTCTCCACCGATGGCCGCCGCGCCACCGTGGCCTTCGCCAGCGATTGGCAGGACGATGCCGCCCGCCGCGACTTCACCATCAACGCGCTCTATGCCGATCCCGAAACGCTGGAAGTGTTCGACTGGTTCGGCGGATTGGAAGACCTCGCTGCACCGCGCCTGCGCTTTATCGGCGATGCCCGCCAGCGGATCCGCGAAGACCACTTGCGGATCCTGCGCTATTTCCGGTTCCAAGCGAGGTTTGGCAGCCAACCGGCTGATGAAGAAGCGGAAAGCGCCGTTGCGGAACTGGCCGCGACGCTCAAGGGCCTGTCGCGCGAGCGGGTCGGCATGGAGATGATGAATCTCCTCGGCCTGCCCGATCCCGCGCCGACCGTGGCCCGGATGGCCGAGCTGGGTGTGTTGGCCGTGGTGCTGCCCGAAGCCGATGTCGCGGCCCTCGTCGCCCTGGTTGCGCAGGAGCAGGCGCAGGACGTTGCCCCGGATGCGCTGCGCCGCCTGGCCGCCCTGCTTCCCGCCGATGTTCCGCTTGCTGAAAGCGTCGCCAGCCGGTTTCGCCTCTCAGGAGCGCAGAAGAAGCGGCTGGCCCTCGCGGCGGGGCGCGATGGCGGGGAGTGCGAAGCCCGGGCGCTGGCCTACCGCCTGGGCGTGGAGGCTGCGCTCGACCGGCTGCTGCTGACCGGTCAGCCGATTTCCGCCTTGCGGGACTGGGACGTACCGGTCTTTCCGCTCAAGGGCGGTGACATCGTGGCGCGCGGGGTCAAGGCCGGACCGGAAGTGGCCCGCGTGCTGCGCGCGGTCGAGGCCCGGTGGATCGCCGCCGGCTTTGCCGATGCCGATGTGCCGGCCCTGCTCGACGCCGAACTGGCGGGAGGCGCGGCATGACCGGGATCGGCGAACTGGCGATCGCGCAGCCGCTGCTGATGCTGGCAATTGTGGCAGTCCTTGCCGCGGCAGCGGGGTGGATGATCGAGCATGACCGCCCCGCGCTGGGCCGCGCGCTGCGCAGCACCGGCTATCTGGGCATGCTGGCGGCTGGGCTGCTGCTGGTCGGCCAGACCGCCCATCAGGCCTCCCGCTCCGATGCCAAGCTGCTCCTCGGATCCCGGCCCAGCCTGACCATCGCCGGATCCAGCACGGTCATCCCGTTATCAAGCGATGGGCATTTCTGGATCAGGGCGCTGGTCAACGGGCGTGAGGTCGATTTTCTCGTCGATACCGGGGCCACCTATACCAGCCTGTCCGAAGGCGCGGCCGATCTGGCCCGGCTGGAGCCGGACAACAGCAAGGCCCCCGCCACGCTCAACACCGCCAACGGGGTGATCGAGGCCCGGTTCGGGCGGATCGAGGAACTGCGCTTTGGCACCATCACCGCGCGACAGCTCGACGCGATCATCCTGCCGGGGTCGAGCGGGAGTACCAATGTTATCGGCATGAACCTGCTCAGCCAGCTGGGCAGCTGGCGGGTCGAGAACGATCAACTGATCCTGGAGCCGAAGGGCTAGAACCTGTTGTCCCGCGGGAAGCCGGTCGGCGGCATCCGGCCGGCCGCGCCGCGCGCCACCTTCCACAGCCGCATGTCGCTTTCGGTGCGGGTACGCCCGGTATCACCGCCCATCTTCCAGCTGAGGCCTTCATCCAGCTTGAGCGTGGTCGCATCGGCCAGCCCGCCGTCGCGATAGCGCTGCAGGGTTACCCCCTGCCCCTTGGCCAGGACCGGCAGCTCTTCCAGACTGAATATCACCAGCTTGCGGTTGTCGCCCACCACGGCCACGTGATCGTGCTCGGGCGGAATTTCGCGCACCACCGCCAGCTTCACGCCCGGCTTGGTGGTCATCACCCCCCGCCCCTTGCGGGTTTCGGCCAGCAGTTCATCGGCCTCGGCAGCAAAGCCGCGCCCGGCACTGCTGGCCAGCAGCAGCTGCGCTTTGGGGCGATAGACCAGCAGTGCGACGATTTCCGCCCCGGCATCGATGTCGACCATGGTCCGAATCGGCTCGCCGAACCCGCGCGCGCTGGGCAGCTTGTCGCAACCCAGCGTGTAGAACCTGCCGTTGTCGCAAGCGACCAGCAGCTTGTCGGTGGTCTGGGCATGGAGCGCAAAGGCCGGCCCGTCGCCTTCCTTGAACTTGAATTCCTTGTCGAGCGCCTCGTGCCCGCTCGCGCCGCGGATCCAGCCCTTGGCCGACAGGATCACCGTGACCGGCGCCTTCTCGATCATCGCGTCCATGCTGAACTCGACCGTCGGCGCGGCCTCCGCAATCGTCGTGCGGCGGCGGCCCAGTACGGTGTCCTCACCGTAATCCTTGCGCAGATTGCCCAGATCGCGCTTGAGCCGGGTGCGCTGGCGGGCCGGACTGTCGAGCAGCTTCTGCAGTTCCTCCTGTTCGGCCAGCAGATCGTCCCGCTCGCGCCGCAGTTCCATTTCCTCCAGCTTGCGCAAGGAACGCAGCCGCATGTTGAGGATCGCCTCGGCCTGCCGGTCGGTCAGGCCAAACTCGGCCATCATCACCGGCTTGGGCTCATCCTCGGTGCGGATGATCTCGATGATCCGGTCCAGGTTGAGGTAGGCGATGATATAGCCATCCAGCAGTTCCAGCCGGCTGGCGATTTTCTCCAGCCGGTGGTTGGTCCGGCGCAGCAGGATGTCGATCTGGGCGATGACCCATTCCTGCAGCAGCAGCTTGATCCCCATCACCCCCGGCGTGCGCTTGGCATCAAGCACGTTGAGGTTGAGGTTGAAGCGGCTTTCCAGGTCGGTCAGCTTGAACAGCGATTCCTTCAGCAGTTCCGGATCGACGTTGCGGCTTTTCGGCACGAAGACGATGCGGATCTGCTCGTCGCTTTCATCGCGCACGTCTTCCAGGATCGGCAGCTTCTTGTCAGCAATCAGTTGGGCGACCTGTTCGATCAGTTTGCCCTTGGGCAGCTGATAGGGGATCTCGCTGATCACCAGCTGCCACTGCCCGCCGCCCAGCTTTTCGATGCCGGTCGGCTCCCAGCTGCCATCGGCCTCGCGCCCGGTGGAGAAGCGCCCGCGCACCCGCATCGCGCCGCGCCCGGTTTCGTAAGCGGCGGAAATCACCGCTTCGCTTTCCACCACCACGCCGCCGGTGGGGAAATCCGGCCCCTTGAACACCTGCATCAGCTCGGCATGTTCGATCGTCGGGTTGTCGATCAGCAGCAGGGTGGCATCGATGATTTCGGCCACGTTGTGGCTGGGGATGTTGGTGGCCATCCCCACCGCGATCCCGCTGGCACCATTGGCCAGCAGATTGGGGAACAGGCCGGGGAAAATCTCCGGCTCTTCCTCTTCCCCGTTATAGGTCGGGACGAAATCAACCGTGCCTTCGTCCAGCCCGGCCATCAGCTGGATTGCGGTCTTGGTCAGGCGGGCTTCGGTGTAGCGGTAGGCGGCGGCGTTATCGCCATCGATATTGCCGAAATTGCCCTGCCCTTCCACCAGCGGATAGCGCAGGCTGAAATCCTGGGCGAGGCGGACCATCGCGTCATAGACCGAGGCATCGCCGTGCGGGTGATACTTGCCGATCACGTCACCCACCACGCGGGCCGACTTCTTGTAGGCGCTGGCCGGATCAAGCTTCAGCTGCCGCATGGACCAGAGCAGGCGGCGGTGGACCGGCTTCAGCCCGTCGCGCAGATCGGGCAGCGAGCGCGCGGTGATCGTCGACAGGGCATAGACCAGATAACGTTCCGACAGCGCGGAATCGAACGGCGCATCGACGATGGCGTCAAAGGGATCGGGTTCAGTCGTATCGGTGGTCATTGCCGTGCGGCCCTAGCAGGGCCGGAATCCTGTCGCCAAGGGTCAGCGCCGCTGCATATCGTGGCTTTCCCCCGGAATCAGCACTTCCAGTCCGTCGAGTTCGGCTGTCAGTTCGATCTGGCAAGCCAGGCGGCTGGTGCGGCGCACCCCGGCGGCAAGGTCGAGCATGTCCTCCTCGTCTTCGCTGGCGCGGGGCAGGCGGTCAAACCAGTCCTTCGCAACGATGACGTGGCAGGTGGAACAGGCCATCTGGCCTTCGCAGGTCCCTTCCAGCGGCATCCCGGCGGCCTGAGCCACTTCAAGCAGGCGCAGACCCGCCTCGCCCTCGGCCTCGACCCGCTCGCCCTGGGCAGTGGTGAAATTAACCTTGACCATCAGATTCCCTGTGCCTGCGCCGCCGCATCAATTGCGCGGCAAGCGGTTTCGACCTCTTCATGCGTGGTATAGCGCCCGAAGCCAAGCCGGATCGAGTTGCGCGCCTCTTTCGGGTCCAGCCCGATCGCAGTCAGCACCCGGCTGGGCGCGCCGGTGCCGCTGCCGCAAGCCGATCCGGCGGAAAAGGCGATCGTCCGGCAATCGCTGAGCAGACGCGGGAAGTTTAGGCCCTCGAGCCGCAGGTTGAGATTGCCCGGCCAGCGCGCGGTCTCGCTGCCGTTGACGGTCCAGCGCGAAAGGATCGAACGGGCCAGCGCGGCCAGTCCCGACAGGTGCTGGAAATCGGCTTCCATCCGCTCTTTCGCCAAGGCCGCCGCCGCGCCGAAACCGGCACAGAGCGCCGGGCTGAGCGTGCCGGAGCGCAGGCCGCCTTCCTGTCCGCCGCCGTGAATCAGCGGGCCGATCTTCACCCCGTCGCGCACCCACAGCGCGCCGATGCCCTTGGGGCCGTAGAGCTTGTGCGCGGTAATCGCGATCAGGTCCGCTCCCTCTGGCGGGGCCAGCTTGCCCGCACCCTGCACAGCATCGCAGAGGAACAGCGCGCCGATCTCGTGCGCGCGCTCGGCCAGGCGCTCGACCGGCTGGATCGTGCCGATCTCGTTGTTGACCTGCATCACCGCGAGAAGACCGGTTCCCTCGGCCAGCTCCACTTCGGGATCGACCAGACCGGCGGGACCGACCGGCAGCTCCTGCAAGTCGGCGCCGGTCGCCACGGCAGCGTTGACCAGCGCGGAATGCTCGATTGCGGAATAGGCAATCTTGCCGCCCGGGACCGATCGGACCGCCTGGTTCAGCGCTTCGGTCGCGCCGCTGGTGAAGATCACCCGCCCGCCCTTGGGCAGCAACGCCGCGACCTGTTCGCGCGCCACTTCCACCGCAGCAGCCGCAGCGCGCCCCGGACGATGCATCGAGTGCGGATTGGCAAAGCCCATGCTTTCCGGACCCGACAGCCACGGCTCCATCGCGGCACGCGCCTCAGGGGCCAGCGGGGTGGTTGCCTGGTGATCAAGATAGATGAATTGAGGCGACATGTTCGCAATCGTTGCTTTTCGGACCTTCACTTCTATATAGCGCCTGCTTCCCTATCCTAGCCCCCAGCGGCCCGGCCTTGGCGAAATTCCCGCCATGCCGCGCGAGGGGCGCATAAGCCAGGTACCGCGTTATGCCCGCAGTGATCTTTCCCGGACCCGAAGGCCGCCTTGAAGGGCGGTTCCAGCCCGCCACCCGCAGCCGTGCTCCGGTGGCGATGATCCTTCACCCCCATCCCCAGGCCGGCGGAACGATGAACGAGCGCGTCACCATGGCGCTCTACAAGACCTTTTCGGCGCGCGGGTTTGCCACGCTGCGGTTCAATTTCCGCGGGGTCGGCCGCAGCCAGGGCAGCTTTGACAATGGTATTGGCGAATTGTCCGATGCCGCGGCGGCGCTCGATTGGGTTCAGTCGATCCACCCCGAAGCCAGCAGCACCTGGATCGCGGGCAGCAGCTTTGGCGCGCTGATCGGCATGCAACTGCTGATGCGCCGCCCGGAAATCCGGGGCTTCATCTCGATCGCGCCGCCGGCCAACATGTATGATTTCAGCTTCCTGGCCCCCTGCCCGTCTTCCGGCATCATCATCCAGGGCGCGGCCGATACGGTGGTGACGCCCAATTCCGTGCAGAAGCTGGTCGACAAGCTGCGCACGCAAAAGCACATCACGATCCATCACGAGGAAATCCCCCGGGCCAACCATTTCTTCGAGAACGAGATGGACGACCTGATGCGCTCGGTCGACAACTACCTCGACATGCGGCTCTCGCCGGATTGCCCGATCCGCTGATTCAGCGCGCTTCGAGCTGATCGACCGGGGCCAGCCCGGTCGCATCCGGCACGATCCAGATTGCAATGTTGGCGGCGGCGACTGCCGCCAGCAGAAGCATCAGCCATACCTGTTTCTTCCGCCCGCCGCGCCGCCACAGGGCGATCGCGCCGATCACCAGGCCGACCACGGCCAGGGCAAGGATCGAAAGGATGGTGTCGATGGTCATCGGTCAGTCCGCGGCAAAAGGATCCGACACCTGTTAGCGGCGGTTGCGGACAAGGTCACCGGGGCAAATTGACTTGGCCGCGCCGTGGCCGCAGTTTTGCCGCATGGACCAGACCGTTTTCTCCCGCCGCCAGACACTTGCCCTGCTGGGCGCGTCTTCTGCCGCCCTTGCCCTGCCCGGTTGCCAGAAGGCGATCGGCAGCGCCGCGCCGGCCGATGCGACCGCCTGGCTCGACAGCCTGGCCTGGCAATTGCTGGAGCTCGGGCCGGAGGGGGCCACCTCGCTCGGGATCGACAAGGGTGACCGGGCCGGACTGCGCAGCCGCCTGGGCGATCGGTCCGCCGCCGGCCAGGCCAGGGTCGCGGCCGTGCTGCGCAGTGCGCTGAAGCAGGCCGAGCGGTTTGAGAGCCCCGCGCTAGACCAGACCACCCGCACCAGCCTGGCCGTGGTGAAAAGTGCCTTTTCGGTCGGACTGGACGGCCTTGCCCTGCCCTATGGCGATGTCGCGGTGGGGGGCTGGCGCAACACGCCCTATGTGGTGATCCAGAACGTCGGGGCCTATCTCGACGTGCCGCGCTTTCTCGATAGCGAGCACCCGGTCAGGGACGCGGCCGATGCCGAGGCTTACCTCGCGCGGCTGGAACAGTTCCCGGCCGTGCTGGATGGTGAGCTGGAACGGCTTGCCGCCGCCGGACGGATCGGGGCAATCGCGCCATCCTTCCTGCTCGACAAGGCGATCCGGCAGATGGAAATGACCCTGGCCGATGCCAGGGCCGGTGGCGGACTGGTCGAATCGCTGGTCCGCCGGACGCGGGATATTCCCGGTACCTGGCAAGCCCGCGCCCGCACCATCACCACCGGGCCGGTCGTCGCCGCGCTGGAGCGGCAGTTGGCCGAACTCAAGGCCCAGCGCGGCAAGGCGAGCGACCATGCCGGGCTCTGGGCACGTCCGAAGGGAGATGAATGGTACGCCTGGGGTCTGCGCGCCAGCACCACCACCAGCCATAGCCCGGAAGAAGTCCACCAGTACGGGCTTGAGGCCCTGAAAGAGTTGAACGCCCGGATGGATCCGATCCTGCGTTCGCTTGGCTATACCAAGGGAACGGTCGGCGCCCGGATGGCGGCGCTGGGCGAGGACCCGCGCTTCCAGTTTCCCAACAACGACGAAGGTCGGGCCGAAGTGATCGCCACGATGCAGGCCAAGATCGACTTCATCCGCACCAAGCTGCCGCTGGCGTTTCGCACGCTGGTCAAGGGCAACCTCGAGATCCGCCGCTTGCCGCTGGCGGAAGAAGCTGGCGCACCGGGGGCCTATGGCGGAGCCGGATCGATCGACGGGACCGTGCCGGGCAAGATCTGGTTGAACCTTGGCGACGTCAGCCGCCACACCCGCTATTCGGTGGCGACACTTGGCTTCCATGAGGGGATTCCCGGCCACGTCTGGCAGGGTGAATATGCCAATCGCCTGCCATTGATCCGCACCTTGCTGGCGTTCAACGCCTACTCCGAAGGCTGGGCGCTCTATGCCGAAACGCTTGGCGACGAGCTGGGCGCCTATGAAGGCGATCCGGTCGGTCAGCTGGGCTATCTGCAGTCGATCGCCTTCCGGGCATGCCGGCTGGTGGTCGATACCGGCCTCCATGCCAAGCGCTGGACCCGCGAGCAGGCGGTACAGTGGTTTGCCGAAACCAACGGCTCGGGCCTGGCCGAAGTCGCACCGGAAGTGGACCGCTATTGCTCCTGGCCGGGGCAGGCCTGCGGCTACAAGATGGGCCACACCGAGATCCTGTCGCTCCGTGACAAGGCAAGGCGCGAACTGGGCGACAAATACGATCTGCGCGATTTCAACGATGCGGTGGTGACCGGCGGCAACGTACCGCTGGATGTGCTGGGCCAGAACGTCGATCGCTATATTGCCGCAGCGAAAGGCTGACGTTGCACAAAGGGCCTCGCACCGCCAGGTGCGAAGCCCTTTGCCGGTGCTGAAGCCGGGTTACTTCTTTCCGAACAGGCTGGAAGCCATGCCCGCAATATCGTCCAGCGGATTGCCGTCGCCATCGCGATCCAGCATGTTGAGGATCGATGCGGCCTGCGGGTTGTCGTTCAGCAGGCCGGAGAGCTTTTCGAGCGCGCCGGCGCCGCCAAGCTGCTCTGCAATCTGGCCGATCTGGCCGATATCAAGGCCGGTCTTGGCCGCCGCGCCTTCCAGCGTATCGCCGGGTTCGGCATGGCTTTGCCCCAGCGCTGCAACGGCCTTTTCAGCCATGGCCGGGTCGATCCCGACTTGCTGCGCGATTGCCCTGATATCGACCTGGCCGCCCAGCTGGCCCAGAATTCCGTCAAGCATTCCCATAGTTTGCGACTCCTGTAAGGGGAGCCGCAACCATGGACGAGGCCCGCATCGGGGCCAAGTGCTTTGCGATGGACGGATCAGGCCGCCTTGGGAGCGGCTTCGATCACGCCCTGATCGACATAGTCGACGAACTGGGCGAAGTTCTGCACGAACTTGTTCACCAGCTCGCGCGCGGTCTCGTCATAGGCGGCCGGATCGGCCCAGGCGCCGCGCGGATCCAGCAGCTTGCTGTCCACGCCCGGCACCGCCACCGGCACTTCGAAGCCGAAGTTGGGATCGCGCACGAATTCGGCGTTGTTGAGGCTGCCGTCGAGCGCTGCGTTGAGCAGCGCGCGGGTGGCCTTGATCGGCATCCGCTTGATGCCCGGATCGGTGGCTTTGCCGCCGCTCCAGCCGGTGTTGACCAGCCAGCACTGCGCCCCGCCCTTGGCAATCCGCTCTTTCAGCAGGTTGCCATAGACGCTGGGGTGGCGCGGCATGAAGGCGGCGCCGAAGCAGGTGCTGAAGGTCGCTTCGGGATGAGTCACGCCGATTTCCGTACCGGCGACCTTGGCGGTATAGCCCGACAGGAAGTGGTACATCGCCTGTTCCGGCGTCAGACGGGCGATCGGCGGGAGAACGCCAAAGGCATCGGCGGTCAGGAAGATGATGTTCGACGGCGGCGGGCCGAGGTTCTTCTCGCTGGTATTGGGAATGAACTCGATCGGATAAGCGCCGCGGGTGTTCTCGGTCTTGCTGGCATCGGTGAAGTCGAGCTCGCGGGTCTCTTCGTCCATCGCCACGTTTTCAAGGATCGTGCCGAACATCTTGGTCGTGGCGTAGATCTCCGGCTCACCTTCGGCCGAGAGGTTGATCATCTTGGCGTAGCAGCCGCCTTCGAAGTTGAACACGGCCTGATCCGACCAGCCATGCTCGTCATCGCCGATCAGCGTGCGGCTGGCATCGGCCGACAGGGTGGTCTTGCCGGTGCCCGACAGGCCGAAGAAGATCGCGCTGGTGCCATCGGGGCCGATATTGGCCGAGCAGTGCATCGGCATCACGCCCTGCGCCGGAAGCAGGAAGTTCAGCAGGCCGAACACGCCCTTCTTCATCTCGCCCGAATATTCGGTGTTGCCGATCAGGATCAGCTTTTCGGTGAAGTTGACCGCGATCACCGTATCGCTGCGGCAACCGTGGCGTTCCGGATCGGCCTTGAAGCTGGGCAGGTTGATGATGGTATATTCCGGCACGAAGGCGGCCAGTTCATCGGAGGTCGGCCGGACCAGCAGCGTGCGGACGAACAGGCTGTGCCAGGCCATCTGGGTGATCACGCGCACGTTGACGCGGTATTCCGGCTGGCTGCCGCCGAACAGGTCGGCGACGAACAGTTCCTTCTGGTCCTTCACCGCCGCAAGGAAATCGGCCTTCAGTTTGTTCCAGTGCTCCTGCGCCATCGGCTGGTTGATCGCGCCCCAGTTGATCTGGTTCTCGGTGATCGCATCGCGCACCACGAACTTGTCCTTGACGCTGCGGCCGGTGAAACGGCCGGTATCGACCAGCAGCGCGCCATCCTTGGTCAGTCGCCCCTCACCCCGGTTGAGGGCCTGTTCGACCAACGGCGCCGTGCCGAGATTCGCATAAATGGTAGCGCTGGTGGCGATGCCCTGCTGGTCAAGCGGGAAGGAAAGCGAAGCGGTCAAGGCTGTCTCCATCTGGAACTGCGGCAACCGCGGCACGCCGGGTTTCCGCATACGAATGCGGGGATTCGAGAGGGCGCATAGTCGAGCAGCGTGATTCCGTCAAACAGCACAGTGGAGTGGCGCAAAAGGGTTTGTTTGCCGGTATAGAGCCGTTCTTGGCAGGCCGATTGTTTCAATGGCCCGAACGGTATAATCCGCAAGGTCCCAGCATCTGATGCCGAAAGCGATTCCAGCCGGACCATGGCCGATCCCGCCGCTCCCGTCCCTGCCCCTGACTTAGCAGCGGCCAATGCCCAGGGCGCTGCGCAGAAGGTGATCGCGCTGGTCGATGACGATCGCAACATCCTGACCACGGTGTCGATCGGACTGCAGGCCGAAGGCTTCGCCACCCGGCTTTACACCGATGGCGAGACCGCACTAAAGGCGCTGCTCGACAATCCGCCCGACCTGGCCGTTTGCGACATCAAGATGCCGCGGATGGACGGGCTGGAACTGCTGCAGCAACTGCGCGCAAAGAGCGCCCTGCCGGTCATTCTGCTGACCAGCAAGGACGAGGAAACCGACGAAGCCCTTGGGCTGGCGCTGGGGGCGGACGATTACATCGCCAAGCCGTTCAGCCAGCGTCTGCTGGTCGCCCGGATCCGCGCGATCCTGCGCCGGGCCGACCTGGTCAGGTCGGAACCGGAAACCAGCGCCGATCAGGCCCCCGCCGCCGAAATCATCCGGCGTGGGCGACTGGAAATGGACCCGAGCCGCCACCGCGTGACCTGGGGCGGAGAACCGGTCTCGCTGACGGTTACCGAATTCCTGATCCTTGAGGCGCTGGCCTTGCGCCCCGGCGTGATCAAGAACCGCAACCAGTTGATGGACGCGGCCTATTCCGACGACGTGTTTGTCGATGATCGGACCATCGACAGCCACATCAAGCGCCTGCGCCGCAAGTTCCGCGCGGTCGATCCGCAATTCGCGGGAATCGAGACGCTTTATGGCGCAGGCTATTCCTTTGCCGATGGCTGAGCCGCGCGCCCGGGGGAGCTGGAAGCGCCGCACCAGTCTGACCGTGCGGATCCTGGCGGTGAATATCATCGCTTTGGGGTTGATGGCAGGCAGCCTGTTCTATCTCGATTCCTATCGCAAGCAGCTGTTCGAGGAACGCTTCAAGCTGGCCCGGGCCGAGGCCGAAGTGGCCGCCGCCGGCCTTGCCGAAGCGGGTCCGGAGCAGCGCGCCATGGTGCTGCGCCACGTTGGTTCGGGCCAGCAGCTGCGCCTGCGCCTTTACGATGCTTCCGGCGCCTTGGTATTGGACAGCTTTGCCCTTGCCGCACCCAGTTTCTCCCTGGTCGATCCGGCCAGCGAAAGCTGGTGGGAACAGGCCGGGCGGACAATCGACCGGGGCATGAACTTCATCCTCGGCACGCCGCCGACCCCGGCCTATGCCGATCCGGAACGCGATACTGCCGCGGCCTGGCCTGAGCTGGGCGAGGCCCTTGCTGCCGGGCGCGCCGTCACCCGGGTCCGCGCGGCCGAAGATGAAACCCCGATGATCAATGCCGCCGTCCCGGTCGGCGGACGCGGCGAACTGCTGCTGACAACCCGCAATGCCCGCGACATTACCCAGTCGGTCCGCGATGCCCGCGGGACGCTGGCCATCGTGCTCACGGTGACGCTGCTGATCTCGATCCAGCTTTCGCTGTTCCTGGCGCGCACGATCGTCCAGCCGCTCCGGGCGCTGGTCCGCGCCGCCGTGCGGGTCCGCCTTGGCCGTGACCGCGCGGTGGAAGTGCCGCGCCTGCCCGATCGCGGTGACGAGATCGGCCTGCTGGCCCGCGCACTTTCAGACATGAGCCGGGCGCTGCGCCAGCGGATCGACGCGGTGGAAAGTTTTGCCGCCGATGTCGCGCACGAAATCAAGAACCCGCTCGCCAGCCTGAGGAGCGCGCTCGAATCCCTCGACAAGGTTCAGGACGCCGAGCTTCGCGGCAAGCTGACCGCGATTGCCACCCATGACGTCCAGCGGATCGACCGGCTGGTGACAGAGATTGCCGAGGCCAGCCGGATCGATGCGGAACTGAGTCGCACCCAGTTCGAGCCGGTCAATCTCCTCGCCCTCGCCCGGAATCTGGTGCGCGCCCGCGACGAGCGCGGCGAGAACGATCCGGCCCGGGTCCGGGTTGTCACCAGCGGCCATGGCCCGTGGGACGTGCCGGGAGACGAAGCGCGGCTGGTCCGGGTCATCGAAAACCTGCTCGACAACGCCGTCTCGTTCTCCCCCTCCGGCGGCAAGGTCATGGTCAGCCTGACGCGCGACGAGGACCGGCTGACCATGGCCGTGCTCGATCGCGGCCCTGGAATCCCGCCTGAAGCGCGCGAAAAGGTGTTCGACCGGTTCCACTCGCTGCGTCCGGCGGAGGAGGATTTCGGCACGCACTCGGGCCTGGGCCTGGCCATCGCCCGGACCATCGCCGAAGCCCACGAAGGCACACTGGAGGCGATCGACCGGCCCGACGGGAAGGCTGGCGCCTGCCTGGTTCTGAGCCTGCCTGCCGTGGTTGAGGACGAAGAGGAATGAGCCTGATCCACCAGGCCGGCTGCGTTGCGATTGCCGGTCGGGCCATATTGATCGAAGGCGCACCGGGCAGCGGCAAGTCGACGCTCGCCCTCGCCCTGATCGATCGCGGCGCAGTGCTGATCGGCGACGATGGTGTGACACTGGACCGGCAAGAAGGACGCCTGATCGCCAGCCCGCCACCCAACATTGCGGGGCTGCTGGAAGTCCGTAACCTGGGCTTGCTCACGTTTCCGACGACCAGCGCGGTGCCGGTCGCACTGGTGCTGCGGCTCGATCCGCAAGCGCCGCGGTTCATCGACTGCGCGGAGCTTGCCGAGATTGGCGGCACGAAACTGCCGCTGATCCGCCTCTGGCCGGGCGGCGAAGTGCTTGCGCTGAAAGCGGAACTGGCACTCGATCGCTATGGCCTGGGGCTTGGCGCCAAAGGCGAAGGCTAGGCCGGGCGGCCTATCCCCTTCACAATCTGTCACGCGAGCGCCATCTAGGTGCAAGCAATGCCCGATTCCCTCGCCTCGCGCCAACGCCTCCTGCTGGTCACCGGATTGCTCGGCGCGGGCAAGACGACCGCGCTCAAGGTGCTGGAAGACCTTGGCTGGGAAACGATCGACAATTTCCCGGTGCGCCTGCTGGGCCGCCTGATCGACAGCGATGCCGGGCCGGCCGGCGGCGGCGAACTGCGCGCGCCGCTGGCGATCGGGTTCGATTCCCGTACCCGCGGCTTCGATCCGGCCAAGACGATCGAGCGGGTCAAGAAGCTGGCCGCGCGCGAGGACCTTGAGCTCACCACGCTGTTTCTCGATTGTTCGGGCCAGGAACTGGAACGCCGCTACAACGAGACCCGTCGCCGCCATCCCCTTGCCCAGGATCTGCCGGCCGCCAGCGGCATCGCCGCCGAGCGCGAGTTGATGGAGCCGCTGCGGCGCTGGGCCGACATGGTGATTTCCACCACCAACTTCACCAGCAACGATCTGCAGCAGGCAATCCGCCAGCGCTTTTCCGAGGAAGCCGCAGCCGGGCTGACGGTCACCCTGACCAGCTTCGGCTTCGCCCGAGGCACACCGCCGCTGGCAGACCTTGTCTTCGACATGCGGTTCCTCGACAATCCGCACTGGGACAAGGTGCTGCGGCCGATGACCGGCCAGGATACCCCGGTGGCCGACCATATCCGCCAGGACCCGGCCTGGGACGAGGCCTTCACGCGGATCCGCGACCTCATCCTGCTGCTGCTGCCGCGCTATCAGGCCCAGGGCAAGCCCTACGTCAACATCGCCTTCGGCTGCACCGGAGGGCGGCACCGCTCGGTCTTCACCGCCGAAGAGATGGCCCGGGCGCTCAGTGCGGCTGGCTATTCTCCGGCGCTGGTGCACCGTAACCTCGCGGCTCGGGCGGCCGACGGAGTGGAAGGAAAGCATTGACCATGCAGGACCTTCACGCCATGCCGACCGGCCAATCCCCGGCACGATTCGCCGGCGCACGGTACCGGAGCGCAGGTTTCGCATGATCGGCATCATCCTCGTCACACACGGCCGGCTGGCCGAGGAATTCGTTGCGGCGATGCAGCACGTTGTCGGCCGCCAGGACGCGGTGCGCACGGTCTGCATCGGCCCCAATGACGATATGGAAGCCCGCCGGGCCGAGATTTCCGATGCCATTGCCGAGGTCGACAGTGGCAGCGGCGCGATCATCCTGACTGACCTGTTCGGGGGCACGCCTTCAAATCTGGCGATTTCGCTGATGGACAAGGGGCGGGTGGAAGTCATCGCCGGGATTAATCTGCCGATGCTGATCCGGCTGGCCAAGGCGCGTGGCTGCATGACGCTGGACAAGGCGGTCGCCGCCGCGCGTGATGCCGGTCGCAATTACATCACCGTCGCATCGGAGTTCCTGGGGCAGGACGCTTGAGCGAAGGTCTGGGGGGAAGCATGAGCGAGGTTCGCGAGAGCGTCGAAATCGTCAATAACCGTGGCCTCCACGCCCGGGCGAGCGCAAAGTTCGTCAATGCCGTGACCAAGCTGGGCGAGGGCGTGCAGGTGCGGGTCGAGAAGGACGGCAACCACGCTGCCGGGGCATCGATCCTGGGACTGATGATGCTGGGTGCGGCCAAGGGCGATTCGGTGGAGATCGTGGTGTCCGGCGATGGCGCCGATGCGGCGCTGACCAAGCTGGTGGGGCTGGTCAAGGACGGCTTCGGCGAGGATTGAGGCCTTGGCCCAGCGCCGCCAGATCACCGGATTTTCCAATCCCACGGTCAAGTTCCTGCGCAGCCTGCGGGACAAGAAGCACCGCAAGGCGGCCGGACAGTTTCTGGCCGAGGGTCTGCGCCTGCTGACCGATGCGCGCGAATGCGGCCATTTGCCCCGGATTCTGGCCATGGCTACCGGGCGCGATCCGCATCCGCTGCTTGATGCGCTGGAAGCCGATGTGCTGGCCGCGGGCGGCGAAGTGCTGGAAATGGCACCCGACCTGCTCAGCAAGATCACCGGCAAGGATAACCCCCAGGCGGTCTGCGGGGTGTTTGACGAGTTCGATACCAGCCTTGCCGGGATCGACCGTTCGGCCGCGAAGATCTGGCTGGTGGCCCAGGCACTGCGCGATCCCGGAAACCTGGGCACCATGCTGCGCACCGGCGATGCGGTGGGCGCCGGCGGATTGATCCTGATCGACGACTGCGCCGATCCGTTCAGCGCCGAGGCGGTGCGGGCCAGCATGGGCGCCGTGTTTACCCAGAAGGTCGTGCAGGCCCGGTGGGAGGAATTCCTGCCCTGGCTGCGCTCCGGTCCCGGCCAACTGGTCGCCGCCTCACTGCGCGACGCGGTTGACTATCGCGGCGCACCCTATGCCGCGCCGTGCTTTCTGATGGTCGGCAACGAAAGCCGCGGTCTGCCCGAAGTTTACGAAGCGGCCTGCGACCTCAGGGTGACCATGCCTATGAAGGGCCGGGCCGACAGTCTCAATGCGGCGGTGGCCGGGGCGGTGCTGGCCTATGAGGCGCTGGCGCATCTCGACCGCTGAAATTTGATCTGTTCGGTTGCGGGCAAGGTTGGCGCAGCTAGATTCGCGTCATGATGAAACGAATCGCCCTGTTCGCCCTGCCGCTGCTTGCGGCCTGCGCCACCCCCGGTCAGGCGGAACCAGTGCTGATCGGGACGAAGTGGACCTTTGTCTCGATCGACGGCAAGGCCCCGGTTTCCGACCGCACAAGCCTGACGATCGAGGACGGTCGGATCGGTGCCAATGTCGGCTGCAACGGCATGGGCTCGGACCTCAAGATCGAGGGCGGTCGGCTGATGACCAACGGGATCACCTCCACCAAGATGTTCTGCAGCGAAATAGCCGGGCAGGAAATGGCCGTCGGCGCGCTGCTCGGTGCCTCGCCCAGCTATACCGTCGATGGAGACCGGATGGTCCTGACCAGCCCCGGCCACCGGGTGGAGCTGAAACGGGCGAACTAGCCGGGCTTACCCGGCCGTTTCGTCCAGCGTCCCGCCCACGCCGCCCAGCAGCAGCGGATCGTCTGCCGTCTGGCCATGGCGCGGGGCCGTCTCGATCAGGGGGACGTCCTCGATCTCGCGCTTGCCAATCTCGATGCCCTTGTCGCGCAGGCGGCGGCCGGAACTGAGCACGTTGCGCTCAAAGCTGCCGACGAAATCGTTGTATTTGCGCACGGCCCGGTCAAGCCCCGCGCCCATCCCCTTGAGGTGGTCGGCAGCGACCGCCAGCCGGTCATAAAGCTCAGCCCCTGACCGGCCAATCTCGACCGCTTCGCGCGCCAGCTGATCCTGCTTCCAGACCATCGCCACGGTCCGGGCAATCGCCACCAGATTGGTAGGAGTGGCCAGCAGCACCTTGTTGTGGAAGGCAAAGTCCCACAGTTCCGGATCATGCTCCAGCGCCGCTGCCACGAAATGTTCGCCCGGCACAAACATCACGACGTAGTCCGGCGCCTCTTCGAACTGGCTTTGATAGGCCTTGGCCCCCAGCGTCTGGATATGGCCGCGCATCGAGCGGGCGTGGAGATCGAGATTGCGCTTGCGGGTCTCGTCATCATTCGCCTCGAACGCCGCCTGATAGGCGTTGAGCGAGACCTTGGCGTCGATCACCAGCTTCTTCTGGCCCGGAACATGAACAATCGCGTCGGGCCGCAGGCGGCCGTCGTCGGTATCCATGGAATGCTCAAGATCGAAGTCGGTGTGTTCCGACAGGCCGCACTGCTCCAGCACGTTCTGCAGGGCGCGTTCGCCCCAGCGACCGCGGGCCTTGGGAGCATTGGTCAGCGAATTGCCCAGCCGGGCAGCCTCCGCCTTGACCGCTTCCTGCCCGTCGCGGACCGACTGGATCAGACCGGCCAGTTGCCCGAAAGCATCGACCCGGTTTTTCTCAAGAATCTGAACCTGTTCCTCATAACTCTTGAGCCGCTGATTGACCGGGGCGAGCAGCGCGTTGAGGCGTTCGGCGCTTTTTTCCTCGCTTTGGGAAAAACGCTCCTGCGCGCGGTTGAGGAACACTTCCTGGGCCTGGGCGAGGACCTTGGCACCGGCGGCTTCGAATTCCTTTTTCAGGTTTTCCTGCGCGGTCAGCAGCGCGGCCTTCTGTTCCTCGAAATGGGCGGCATTGGCCTTGAGCGTGGCAAGCTCGGCCGCCTGACTTTCTGCCCGATGGCGCAATTCCGCCATCTCCGTGGCCAGAGCGTCGGCCCGTTCGGCCCGTTCGCTGGCGGCGGCAAGGTCGCGGATCGCGGCCTTGAAGCGCTCGTCGAGCGCCTTGCCTTCCTCTTCCGCCGCAGCGAGCCGGGTGCGCAGATCCGCCGCCGGGCGCGATCCGGCCAGCCAGCCGAGCGCGCCGCCGATCACCAGCGCAAGCAGAATCAGGACAAGACCAAGCGGTTCCATGCATGCCTTTCAATGAGAACGAAGCGCGAACCTACCGCCCCGCCCCCAAGGGTGCAAGACCTGTCCGCAGATATCACCAAACAGACACTTGAATGGCACACCGATGCCGCCAAAAGGGCACACGATGCATACCGATATCGAGATCGCCCGCGCCGCGCGGCTGGAGCCCATCGCCACCATCGCCGCCAGGGCCGGAATCCCGGACGAGGCGCTGGTGCCCTATGGCCGCAGCAAGGCCAAGATCGACGTGACGGCCCTTCCCGCCGCCACCCGGCAGGGCAAGCTGATCCTGGTCACCGCGATCAACCCGACGCCGGCCGGCGAAGGCAAGACCACCACTTCGGTCGGCCTGGCCGATGCGCTCAACCGGATCGGCAAGCAGACCATGCTGTGCCTGCGCGAGCCGAGCCTGGGGCCGTGCTTCGGCGTGAAGGGCGGCGCGGCCGGGGGCGGCAAGGCGCAGGTCGTGCCGATGGAAGACATCAACCTGCACTTCACCGGCGATTTCCACGCGATCACCACCGCGCACAACCTGCTTTCCGCGATGATCGACAACCACATCCACTGGGGCAACGCGCTGGAGATCGACCTGCGCCGGATCACCTGGCGGCGGGTGGTTGACCTCAACGACCGGGCGCTGCGCCAGATTGTCGGCCCGCTCGGCGGGGTGGCCAACGGCTTCCCGCGCGAGACCGGTTTCGACATCACCGTCGCCTCGGAAATCATGGCGATCCTGTGCCTGGCCGATGACCTTGCCGACCTGGAACGGCGGCTGGGCGAGATCATCGTCGGCTACCGGCGCGATCGCTCGCCGGTATACTGCCGCGACCTGAAGGCCGACCGGGCGATGACCGTGCTGCTGAAGGATGCGGTCCTGCCCAACCTGGTCCAGACGCTGGAGAACAACCCGGCGATCCTCCACGGCGGCCCCTTTGCCAACATTGCGCACGGCTGCAATTCGGTGATTGCCACCCGCACGGGCCTGGCGCTGGCCAACTATGTGGTGACCGAGGCCGGGTTCGGCGCGGACCTGGGCGCGGAAAAGTTCATGGACGTGAAGTGCCGGATCGCCGGGCTAAAACCCGATGCGGTGGTGCTGGTCGCCACGGTCCGCGCGCTGAAAATGAACGGCGGCGTGGCCAAGGCCGATCTGGGCCAGCCCGATGCGGCGGCGGTACGCGCCGGCAGCGTCAACATGGCCCGGCATATCGAGAACCTGCGCAAGTTCGGCCTCGATCCGGTGGTGGCGATCAACCACTTCTACCTCGACACCGACGAGGAGCTGGCGGTGATTGCCGAAGTTGCCAAGGCCAGCGGGGCCGAAGCGGTGATCTGCAAGCACTGGGCCGAAGGCGGCGCGGGCGCGGAGGACCTGGCCCGGATCGTCGCGGCCAAGGCTGATGCCGGCGCGCCGGACTACCGCCCGCTCTACGGCGACGACCTGCCGCTGGCCGACAAGATCGAGACTGTGGCACGCGAAATCTACCGCGCGGGCGAAGTGCACCTGTCACCCGCCGTGCGCAAGCAGCTGAAGACCTGGGAGGACATGGGCTATGGCAAGCTGCCGGTCTGCATGGCCAAGACGCAGGTGTCCTTCTCCACCGACCCCGCCCTGCTCGGCGCGCCCGAGGGCCATGAAGTGGAAGTGCGCGAGGTGCGGCTGTCGGCCGGGGCCGGGTTCGTCGTTGCGATCTGCGGCGATATCATGACCATGCCCGGCCTGCCGCGCGTTCCGGCGGCCGAAGGGATTTACCTCGACGAGAACGGGCAGATCGAGGGGCTGTTCTAGCCCCCGGATCACATCACGCCGCCTTGCGCAGCTTTTCCAGCTTCTTCAGCGCCATGTTGCGCTTCAGGCGGCTCAGGTGGTCGATGAACAGGATCCCTTCGAGGTGGTCCATCTCGTGCTGCAGGCAGGTCGCCATCAGCCCGTCCATTTCCTCTTCGTGAGTATTCCCGTCGAGGTCCTGCCAGCGCGCCCGGATCCGGGCCGGGCGTTCGACCTCGGCATAGATTTCCGGCACCGACAGGCAGCCTTCCTGATAGACCGAATGCTCGTCCGACGGATCGAGGATCTCCGGGTTGATGAACACCCGGGGTTCCTTCTTGGTCGGCTGGTGGTGATGGTGGTGGCCATCATGGTTGCAGGGCTCCGGCTCTGCATCCGGGTCTTCCGGTTGCAGATCGATCACCAGCACGCGCAGCGGCACGCCGACCTGGATCGCGGCAAGGCCGATGCCGGGGGCATCGTACATCGTCTCGAACATGTCCTCGACCAGGGTCTTCAGTTCATCGTCGAACCTGGTGACGGGTTCGGACACCACCTTCAGGCGGGGATCGGGTGCTTCAAGGATTTCGCGGATAGCCATAGACCGGTCACATAGTGCGGGGGCGGGCCGGGTTCAACCGTTGCGATTTGCCGGCAGGCACAAGGCGCCATGCAGCCGCCGCCACCGGCGTTCCTGTGGCAATCGCCTGACCGAAGGCCCGGACCCTAGCCCTGAAACCGGATCAACCGGCTGTCAGCCACGGCGGCCGTGCGGTGCGGCAGGGCATCGCGGACATATTCCTCGTTCTTGACCATGCCCATGAACACCCCGGCGTTGGGATAACCCATGACGAAGGCCTTGTCCCATTCGCCCGCCGGGCCGGTGACGGTGCATTCCAGCGGCGCTTCCCAGACCATCGCCGCGCCGTCGTCCGCAACCAGTTCCTGGAACCGCTTTTCATAGATCGCATAGGCCTCTGCCCCGGTCAGGCCCTTGCCGTGAAGCTCGTGCCCTTCGGGGTATTCGGCCAGATCGCGCAGCTTGATCAGGTTGAGCATGTGGATCGGCCGGTCGCGCGGGAGCGACTTGAAGACGGCCCAGTTTTCGCGATCGGGATCGATATAGGCGGTCATAAAACTCCCTCGTCATTGGCAATCCAGCGCGGTCCAGGCACGCCCTGGATTGCGTCGCTTCGCTCGCAATGACGAACGAAGCAATCGGGCGTCACGCGTCCGCCAGCTTGTAGTCGCGGAACTGCTCGCGCAGGTCCTTCTTGCTGATCTTGCCGGTGGCACCGTGCGGGATGCCGTCAACGAATTCGATCGCGTCGGGCAGCCACCACTTGGCGACATGCTGGGCCAGGTGGGCCTTGATCTCCTCGGCGGTCACTGTCGCGCCGGGCTTTTTCACCACCACCAGGATCGGGCGCTCGTCCCACTTGGGGTGATGGATCCCGATCGCGGCCGCTTCGGCCACGCCATCCACGCCGACGGCGGCGTTTTCCAGCTCGACCGAGCTGATCCATTCCCCGCCGGACTTGATCACGTCCTTGGTCCGGTCAGTCAGCTGCAACGTGCCATCGGGATGCAGGATGCCGACATCGCCGGTGTCGAACCACTGGCCGTCCACCGTCGCGTCCTGCTCGGCCTTGAAATAGCGCTTGATGATCCACGGCCCGCGCACTTGCAGCGCGCCGCTGGTCTTGCCATCGCGCGGCAGTTCCCTGGTCGGGTCGCCCAGATCGACCGTGCGCAGTTCCACGCCGAAGGGAACCCGGCCCTGCATCTGCTTGATGTCGATCTTTTCTTCAAAGCTCTTGTCGGCCCAGTCCCAGGTCATCGCCCCGGTGGTGCCGATCGGGCTGGTTTCCGTCATACCCCAGGCGTGCGCAACGTTGACCCCGGCCTTCATCAGCCGCTCGATCATGAAGCGCGGCGCGGCCGAACCGCCGATGATCGCCTGACGCAGGGTCGGCAAAGTGGTGCCGGTGGCATCCATGTGCTGGAACGTGGCAAGCCAGACGGTCGGCACCCCGGCGGAATGGGTCACGCCTTCGCGGTTCATCAGTTCGCACAGTACGGCTGCATCGTTGACGGCGCTGAACACGAACTTGATCCCCGCCGCCGCCCCGGCCCAGGGCAGGCCCCAGCTGGCGGCGTGGAACATCGGCACCACCGGCAGCATGACCGAGCGGGTATCAAAGTCGAAGATCGAGGGCTGCAGGCCGGTGATGGCGTGGAGCATCGTGGAGCGGTGCTCGTACAGCACGCCCTTGGGGTTGCCGGTGGTGCCGCTGGTGTAACACAGCATGCAGGGGTCGCGTTCGTCGCCGGTGGCCCAGGTGGTGTTGCCGTCCTCGGCCCCGATCCAGGCCTCGAACTCGCCGTTATCGAAGCAGATGTAGTGCCGGATTGTGGTCCACTTGGGCTTCATCCGCTCGATGATCGGGGTAAAGGCCGCATCGTAGAGCAGCACCACGTCTTCGGCGTGGTTGGCGATATACTCCAGCTGGTCGTCGAACAAGCGCGGGTTGATCGTGTGTAGCACCCCGCCCACGCCGACCGCGCCGTACCAGGAAACCAGGTGGCGGCTGTGGTTCATCGCCAGCGTGGCCACCCGGTCGCCCTGCTGCACGCCCAGCTTGCGCAAGGCCTGGGTCATCTTCAGGGCATCGCGGCGGATCCCGGCCCAGGTGGTGCGGGTTTCATCGCCATTGGCCCAGTGGGTCACGATTTCGCGGTTGCCATGCTCGCGCGCGGCGTGATCGATCAGGTGGGTGACGCGAAGGTCCCAGTCCTGCATTGCTCCCAGCATTTGCCTCTCCTGATGTTCTATATGCGTGTTTTATCTGATTTATGCGACCAGCCGCAGGCGGGTGGTCCCGCGGCGGGCGCTTAGCGCTACATTGGCAATACCTTCCATGCTTGCCAAGCGTTCTGCAAGTTCCCCATCGACCATGAAGTCGCGCCCCAGCCGCACCACCGGTTCCTCGCCCCGCCCGGTCCGCAGCCGCACGATCACTTCGCCCCGCCCCGGCGCTCCCGGCACCAGCATCATGGCCAGGTCGGCGAAGACTTCCGGGCTGAGCACGTCGAAGCGCAGTTCCATCGATCCGGCCGTGGTCACTTCCGCCAGGGGCCGCGCCCCGCGCACGGTGACGCGCGGCGGCTCGTCCGCGCTGGGTGCGTCGAGTTCCACAGTCAGCAGCAGGCAGGTGCCGTCCCTGGCCCATTGCAGCATCGGCTCGACCAGCGCCTCTTCAAAGCAGGCGGCGGAAAACTGGCCGGAACTGTCGGAAAAGTCAGCCCGGACAAAGTCCGCCCCGCGCCGGGTCTTGCCGCGGCTGACGCCCTCGACCATCGCCGCCAGCACGGCCTGCGCCCGGCCGCCGCCGGGAACGCCGCTTTCCATCACGCTGGCATAGGACCGCGCCCCGTTGGCACTGGCTACCGCGCGCCATTGCTCGACCGGATGGGCGGCAAAGTAGAACCCGAAGTTCTCCCGCTCCCTGGCCATCTGCTCGGCCTTGGTCCACGGCTCGACATCGGCCAGCCGCAGCGCGGGGGCGGCGTGATCGTCGCCGCCGAACAGCCCGCCCTGCCCGCTCGACCGGCTGCGCGCGGCCTCGTCCGCCACGGCCAGCAGCATGTCGGCATTCCCCAGCACCATCGCCCGGTTCGGCTCTAGCGAATCAAACGCCCCGGCCCCGGCCAGCCCTTCCAGCTGGCGGCGGTTCATCGTGCCCTGCGGCACGCGGCGGAACAGGTCTTCCAGGCTTGCGAAGCGGCCGTTGGCCTCGCGCTCGGCGACGATCGCTTCCATCGCCTTTTCGCCGACGTTGCGGATCCCGGCCAGGGCATAGCGCACGGCATAGCCCTCCTCGGTCGGCTCGACCATGAACTCGGCCTCGCTGCGGTTGATGTCCGGCCCTTCCAGCGCGACGCCGCTGCGGCGCATGTCGTCGACGAACACCGCCAGCTTTTCCGACTGGTGCATGTCGAAGCACATCGAGGCGGCGAAGAATTCGTGCGGGTAGTGCGTCTTAAGCCAGGCGGTCTGATAGGCCAGCAAGGCATAAGCGGCAGCGTGCGACTTGTTGAAGCCGTACCCGGCGAACTTGTCGATCAAGTCGAACAGCTCGTTGGCCTTGGCCGTATCGATCCCGGATACCTTGGCACAGCCTTCGACAAAGCGTTCGCGCTGGGCGTCCATTTCGGCCTGGACCTTCTTGCCCATGGCGCGGCGCAGCAGGTCGGCATCGCCCAGCGAATAGCCGGCCAGGATCTGCGCGGCCTGCATGACCTGCTCCTGATAGACGAAGATCCCGTAAGTCTCCGAAAGGATCCCCTCCAGCCGGGGGTGCGGATACTCGATGCTTTCGCTGCCGTTCTTGCGCCGGCCGAACAGCGGGATGTTGTCCATCGGGCCCGGCCGGTAAAGCGAGACGAGCGCGATGATGTCGCCGAAGTTGGTCGGCTTCACCGCTGCCAGGGTGCGGCGCATCCCTTCGGATTCCAGCTGGAACACGCCGACCGTATCGCCGCGCTGCAGCAGTTCATAGACCTGGGCATCGTCCCACGGCAGGACCGACAGGTCGATCTCGATATCGCGCCGCTTCAGCAGTTCGACCGCCTTCTTGAGCACCGACAGCGTCTTGAGACCGAGGAAGTCGAATTTGATCAGGCCGGTATCCTCGACATATTTCATGTCGAACTGGGTCACCGGCATATCCGAACGCGGATCACGGTACAGCGGCACCAGCTGCGCCAGCGGCCGGTCACCGATCACCACGCCGGCGGCGTGGGTGGAGCTGTTGCGGTTGAGTCCTTCCAGCTGGACCGCCAGATCGACCAGCCGCTTCACTTCGTCGTCGGTATCGTATTCGCGCTTGAACTCGGCCGCGCCGTTCAGCGCGCGCGGCAAGGTCCAGGGATCGGTCGGGTGGTTGGGTACCATCTTGCAGAGCCGGTCGACCTGGCCGTAGCTCATTTGCAGAATGCGGCCCGTATCGCGCAGCACGGCGCGCGCCTTCAGTTTGCCGAACGTGATGATCTGGGCAACGTGATCATGGCCATATTTGGCCTGGACATAGCGGATCACTTCGCCGCGCCGGGTTTCGCAGAAATCGATGTCGAAGTCCGGCATCGAGACGCGTTCGGGATTGAGGAAGCGTTCGAACAGCAGGCCCAGCCGGATCGGATCGAGATCGGTGATGGTCAGCGCCCAGGCCACGACCGAACCCGCACCCGAACCGCGCCCGGGACCTACCGGAATGTCGTTGTCCTTGGCCCACTTGATGAAATCGGCCACGATCAGGAAGTAGCCGGCAAAGCCCATCTTGTTGATCACGCCGGTTTCGAAATCGAGCCGGTCGAAATAGGCCTGCCGTTCCTCCTGCGGCATTTCCCCATAAGGCTCCAGCCGCTTTTCAAGGCCCGCGCGGGCATCGTCGATCAGCATCTGCGCTTCGCCCGCGGCATCGCCGGCCAGGCTGGGCAGCAACGGCTTGCGCTTGGGTGGGGCAGCGGCGCAGCGCTGGGCGACAACCAGCGTATTGGCGGTCGCCTCCGGCAGATCCTCGAACAGTTCCCGCATCATCGGCCAGGATTTCACCCACCACTGCGGGTTGGAGCGCGGCCGCTCGGCCGCATCGACGTGGGTCGAATTGGCGATGCACAGCATGGCATCGTGGGCCGCGTAGAACTGTGGATCGCCATAGGCGGCGGGATTGGTCGCCACCAGCGGCAGATCGCGATCGTAAGCCAGCTGGATCAGCGCGTCTTCGGCGGCTTCCTCGGCCGGGTCATTGCGCCGGGCGATCTCGATGTAGAGCCGGTTCGGGAACAGGGCCTCCAATCGCTCGCAATAGGCCGTGGCGGCATCGCCCCGCCCTTCCGCCAGCAATCGCACCAAAGCGCCCTCGCCCGCCGCAGTCAGGCAGATCAGCCCGTCCGACCGGCCGGCCAGGTCTTCCAGCGTGACATGCGGATCCAGTTCCAGCGGCCGGTCAAGGTGCGCGCGGCTGACCAGGTGGCACAGGTTGTTCCAGCCGTCCTCGTTCTGGGCATAAAGCGCCAGCCAGTCGATCGGTCCGGAACTGTCCCTCCGCACCCCCAGCAGAGTGCCGATGATCGGCTGGATCCCCGCATCGCGGCAGGCCCCGGCAAACGACATCGCCGCGTAAAGTCCGTTGCGATCGGCAATGGCGATGGCCGGAAAACCGCGTTCTACCGCCAGCTTGGCAATCGCCTTCGGATCGATCGCCCCTTCCAGCATCGAATAGCTGGACAGCACACGCAGCGGGACAAAAGGTTCGAAAGCCATGGGCCAACCCTAGGGGGGCGCAGAAGGATTCGCAAAGGGGGCACCGCGATCCCCGGCAGGCTTTTCACAACTTGTCGGATTTCACCTAGTCAGCCCCGCCCCTGTGTGGTTCCATGCGTTTCATTCCGGACTTGGAAGGGGAACGGACATGAACGATTGGCAATCGCAGGGCCTGGTCGAACGGGCCAAGGCCATCACGCTGAAACCAGATGAAACCTGGCCGCAGATCGCGGCGGAACAGACCACACCTGGCGACGTCATCACCCGCTATGCCATGCCGCTTCTGGCCATCGGCCCGGTGGCCAGCTTCATCGGTGGGCAGCTGTTCGGCATCTCGGTGCTGGTGGCTACCTTGAAGCCCAGCCTGATGTCGGGCCTGGGCATGGCGCTGACCAGCTTCGTGATGAGCCTGATCTCGCTGGTGGTGATAGCCCTGGTGACCGATTTCCTCGCCCCGAAGTTCAATGGCGAGGCCAATCGCACCCAGGCATTCAAGCTGGTGGCCTATGCCATGACACCCGGCTGGGTGGCCGGCGCGCTGGGAATCTTCCCCGCCCTGAGCATCCTGATCCTGCTGGCCACGCTTTACGGGCTCTACCTGTTCTTCAAGGGCGCGACCCCGGTGATGAAAGTCCCGGCGGAAAAGGCCGGCGGCTTTACCGTGGTCACCGTGGTGGTGGCGATCGTGGTCAACCTGGTCGCCGCTGCCTTGCTCACCACCGTCACCGGGATGTTCGGCCTGGGTGCGGCTGCGCTCGGGTCGATGGACGGATCGGGCGACACGGTGGAAGTCAACGTCCCCGGTGTCGGCACGATCGACACCGGCAAGATGGAGGATGCCGCCAAGCAGCTGGAAGGCATGGCCAATGGCGAGGCGCCCAAGCCGGTCGACATGGCCGCGCTGCAGGCGCTGCTTCCGGCCTCGATCGGCGCCTACCAGCGCACTTCGATTGAATCCGCCGGGGTCGGCGGCGTCGGCTCCAAGGCCGAGGCCGTCTACCAGAATGGCGACAAGCAGATCCGGCTGGAGATCGTCGACATTGCGGGCCTTGGCGCCGTGGCCGGGATTGCCGGGGCCATGGGTGTCGAGCAAAGCCGCGAGGACGCCAATGGCTATGAACGCACCCGCACGGTGGACGGCGCGATCCAGACCGAAAAGTGGAACAAGACCAACCAGAGCGGCAGCTTCGGCACCCAGGTCGCCGGCCGCTTCATGGTCCAGGCCGAAGGCGAAGCCGGATCGATCGACGAGCTGAAAGCCGCCGTTGCCGGCATCGATCGCGGCAAGCTGGAAAGCCTGGCAAAATAACACCGGGGCGCCCCTTCCTCTGCGGAGGAAGGGGGTGCCCGATCACAGCAGCTTTTCGATATCCTTGGCGATGCTTTCGGGCTTGTCGGTCGGGGCATAGCGCCGCACCACTTTGCCCTGGCGGTCGATCAGGAACTTGGTGAAGTTCCACTTGATCGACTTGGACCCCATCAGGCCCGGCGCTTCCTTCTTCAGCCAGTCATACAGCGGCGGCGCGCCCGGGCCGTTGACCTCGACCTTGGCCATCAAGGGGAAGCTGAGCCCGAAATTGACCTTGCAGAACTGGTCGATTTCTTCCGCGCTACCCGGTTCCTGCCCGCCGAACTGGTTGCAGGGAAAGGCCAGCACTTCAAAGCCTTGCGCACCATACTGCTGATGCAGCGCTTCCAGCCCGTCATATTGCGGGGTGAAGCCGCACTTGCTGGCGGTGTTGACCACCAGCAGGACCTTTCCCAGCTTGTCGGCCAGGTTGACCTGCTTGCCGCCGGGCAGGTCGGCGGTGAAATCGGCGATGGTCGGCATGGTGAAACTCCCCTGTGTTGTGCGCCGTAACCTAGGCGAGACGGCCCACAGGTCAATCGGCCCTGCCCTTCAGGGCATCAGGCGAGCACCCCGTCGTGCAGGCGAACCACCCGGTCCATCCGTGCGGCCAGCCGCTCGTTGTGGGTCGCGATCAGCGCCGCGCTGCCGGTGCCGCGAACCAGGCTCAAGAACTGGTCGAGCACCTTGTCGGCAGTGCGCTCGTCGAGGTTGCCGGTCGGCTCGTCGGCCAGCACCAGCGCCGGGCGGTTGGCCAGCGCGCGGGCCACGGCCACACGCTGCTGCTCCCCTCCGGACAGCTGGCTGGGGCGATGGCTCAGCCGCTCGGCCAGGCCCAGCGCGCCAAGCAATTCCTCGGCCCGGGCAGCGGCATCGGCGCGCGAAGCGCCGGCCACCAGTTGCGGCAGGATCACGTTTTCCAGCGCGGTAAAATCGGGCAGCAGGTGATGGAACTGATAGACAAACCCGATCCGGTCGCGCCGCAGCACGGTTCGGGCATCGGCATCGAGGCTTGACGCATCGGTGCCGCCGATCGCGATAGTCCCGCCGAACCCGCCTTCCAGCAGGCCGACCGCCTGGAGCATGGTGCTCTTGCCCGACCCCGACGGGCCAAGCAGCGCGACCACTTCGCCCGGCATGATGGCCAGATCGACTCCGCGCAGCACATCGATGCGTTCCCCGCCCTGTTCGAAGCTGCGGGTCACGGCGGAAAGGCGGACGACCGGATCACTCATAACGCAGCACCTCGATCGGATCGGTGCTGGCCGCGCGCCAGGCCGGGTAAAGCGTGGCGAGGAAACTGAAGCCCAGCGCCATCACGCAGATCGCGATCACTTCGCCCGGATCGGTCCGGCTGGGCAGCTCGGTCAGGAAGCGGATCTGCGGATCCCACAGGTTCTGCCCGGTCACGATCTCGATCCCGCGCACGATCGACTGGCGGAAGAACAGCACCACGAACCCCAGCGCCAGTCCGCCGAAGGTGCCGATCAGCCCGATCACCGTGCCGGTCGCGACGAAGATCTTGAGGATCGAGCGGCGGCTGGCCCCCATGGTCCGCAGGATCGCGATGTCGCGGGTCTTGGAACGGACCAGCATGATCAGGCTGGACAGGATGTTGAACGCGGCCACCAGCACAATAATGCCCAGCGCGAAGAACATCGCCACCCGCTCTACCTGCAGCGCCTCGAACAGCGAGGCGTTGATCGATTTCCAGTCGGATATCGCAACCTGCCCGGCATATTTCTGCTGAACCGGCTCGACGATCTGGGCAGCGCGGTCCGGATCGGTCACCTGCACCTCGATCATCCCCACGGTATCGCCGCTGAGCAGAAGGGTCTGCGCATCGGTCAGCGGCATGACCACGAAGCGTTCGTCGAAATCGTAGATCCCGATCTGGAAAATCGTCGCCACTTCATAGGAAATCTGGCGCGGCACGGTGCCGAAGGGCGTTGCCTGGCCCTGCGGGTTGATCACTGTCATCTGGTCGCCCACCCGGATCCCCAGGTTGGCGGCGAGCTGCGCGCCGATCGCCACCCGGCCGCTTTCGGGCTGAACCGCGCCAAGATTGCCGGCAACCACCTTGTCCTTAAGCCGGCCGATGTCTTCCATCGTGTTGCCACGGGCGAAAATCGCCTCCACCCGGCCGTTGAAGCTGGCCAGCAGCGGCTGTTCGATCAGCGGCGAGGCGCGCACCACATCAGGCGTGGCCCGCACGTCCTTCAGCACCGCGCGCCAATCGTCCATCCGCCCGCCATAGGCCTGGACGATGGCATGGCCGTTGAGGCCGACGATCTTGTCGAACAGTTCGGCGCGAAAGCCGTTCATCACGCTCATCACGATTACCAGCATAGCGACCGAGAGCATGACCACGCCCACCCCGATCCCGGCGACCACGGCAATCACCGCCTCGCCGCGCCCGGGCAGCATGTAGCGCTTGGCAATGGTCCATTCGAAGGGAGAGAGGATCAAGCGGAGCGCCCTGGCTGATGGTCTGCGACAAGCGTCGACTTAGGGCCTGCCCGCCCGTGGGGCAAGGCATGGTGTGCGCAAACCTTTGGCAAAGTGGCTCAGGTTTGCGGACAGTGGGCCCAGTCCCCCTTGCCTTTCGGCGCGCCAGGGGCCAAAGGCCGCGCAACACCAAGGCGGCTCCTCGGGCGAAGCGGAAATCGCAATGAACCTTACCCACCCCTTCCTTGACGCAGACGGCGACAAGCTGCGCGAGGAATGCGGCATCTTCGGCGTGATCGGCGCCCGCGATGCCGCGGCCATGACGGCACTGGGCCTCCACGCATTGCAACACCGCGGGCAGGAAGCGGTCGGCATCGTCAGCTATGACGGGCAGGATTTCTTCGCTCGCCGGGGCCTCGGCCATGTCGCGCAGGTCTTTTCCGATGCGGCTGCCCTGGCCGAACTGCCGGGCGAAATGGCATCGGGCCACGTGCGCTATTCCACCACCGGCGGCCAGGGCCTGCGCAATGTCCAGCCGCTCCATGCGGACCTGGCGCGCGGGGCCTTTTCGGTCGCCCACAACGGCAACATTTCCAACGCGATGAGCCTGAAGCGCGAGCTGGTCCAGCGCGGCTCGATCTTCCAGTCCACTTCCGACACCGAAGTGATCATCCACCTGATCGCGACCAGCCGCTATCACAAGCTGCTGGACCGCTTTGTCGATGCGCTGCGGATGATCGAGGGGGCCTATTCGCTGATCTGCATGACCCCCAAGCGGATGATCGCCTGCCGCGATCCGCTGGGGATCCGGCCGCTGGTGATGGGCCGGATCGGCGATGCCACGGTCTTTGCCAGCGAAAGCGTTGCGCTCGACGTGGTCGGCGCGGAATTCCTGCGCGAGGTCGAGCCGGGCGAGATCGTCGAAGTCCGCCAAGACGGCCGCATCACCAGCCACCGCCCGTTCGGCGATGTCGGGGCGCGGCCCTGCATTTTCGAGCATGTCTATTTCAGCCGCCCGGATTCGGTCATGGGCGGCCAGTCGGTCTATGAAGTGCGCAAGCGCATCGGCATGGAACTGGCCAAGGAATCCCCGGCCGAAGCCGATCTGGTGATCCCGGTGCCGGACAGCGGCGTGCCCGCGGCGATCGGCTATGCCCAGGAAAGCGGCATTCCGTTCGAACTGGGCATCATCCGTTCCCACTATGTCGGGCGGACCTTCATCCAGCCGTCGGACGGCGCACGCCACGCCGACGTCAAGCGCAAGCACAATGCCAACCGCGCGCTGGTGGAAGGCAAGCGGATCGTGCTGATCGACGATTCGATCGTGCGCGGCACCACCAGCCTCAAGATCGTGCAGATGATGCGCGATGCCGGGGCCAAGGAAGTGCACATGCGCATTGCCAGCCCGCCGACCAGCCACAGCTGCTTCTATGGCGTCGACACGCCCGAGCGCAGCAAGCTGCTGGCTGCGCAGATGGACGTGGCGGCCATGGCCGAATACATCCACGCCGACAGCCTGGCCTTCGTCAGCATCGACGGGCTGTACCGCGCGGTGGGCGAAAAGGCCCGCAATGCCGCCTGCCCGCAGCACTGCGATGCCTGCTTCACCGGCGAATACCCCACCCCGCTGACCGACATGCTGGAACGCGATGCCGATACCAGCCAGCTGGTCCTGCCGGTCGGCAACGTGGCTTGAGGACAAAGGCATGACGGACCTTACCGGACAGGTCGCGCTCGTCACCGGGGCGAGTCGCGGGATCGGCGCCGCGATTGCCGAGGCGCTGGCCGCCGCCGGGGCCCACGTGGTCATCACCGGGCGCGACACCCGGGCGCTGGAAGCGGTCGAGGAACGGATCTACGCCGCCGGTGGTGCAGCGACGATCGCGCCGGTCGATCTGGCCGATGCCGACGGGATTGCCCGGCTGGCGCTGGCGATCGGCGAACGCTGGAAGGCGCTGGACGTGCTGGTCCATTGCGCCGCCGTCCTTCCGGAACTGATGGCGGTGAAGGACATCGACCAGGTCCAGCTCTCGAAAGCGCTGACCACCAATGTGCTCGCCACCCAGGCCCTGCTCGCCCGGTTCGATCCGCTGCTGAAGGCCAGTGTCGATCCCCGGCTGGTTTACCTTACCACCAGTGTCGCCACCGCGCCGCGCGCCTATTGGGGGGGCTATGCCGCCAGCAAGGCCGCGGCCGAGGTGCTGATCGATTGTTACGCGCAGGAATGCCGTAATATCAGCAAGTTGCGGGTTGCGATCGTCGATCCTGGCGCCACCCGCACGGCGATGCGGGCCAAGGCCTATCCGGGGGAGGATCCGGCCTCGGTCAAGACCCCGGACGTGGTCGCCAGCCGCGTGGTTGCCTTGCTTGGTGAACAATTCGCCAGTCCGCACCGCGAGCGGGTTAACCAGTCCTCGTAAACCCACGGCAACCGCGCCGGTCCATTGTTTGTGAGCCTTGCCGGGAAAGCTCCTGGCAAGCCTGTCACAAAAGGGCGCATGTCATGGGTGAGAACCTGCTGATCCATCAAAGGGATTCCTATTTCACCGCCGCGCAGGAAGATCGTTCCGCGCCGCGCGTGCGGATTTCGATTCCGGCGACGTTGCGGATGTCGGGCGGGCGCGGTTTCCAGACCGTGGTCCACGACCTTTCGCTGAGCGGTTTCTGCGCCGCCGCGGTCAACCGGGTGCACCCCGGTTCGGTCTGCTGGCTGACCCTGCCGGGAATGGAATCGCTGCAGGGCGAAGTGATCTGGTGGGATAACAGCCTGACCGGCTGCGCGTTCGACAAGCTGCTCTCGCCGATCGTCTACGACAACATCCTGACCCGCTGGCGCGCCGACTCCCCGTACCGGTCCCTGTCCTGAGGATCGGCCGCCGCTTGCCTGTCCGGGCCGGGCCTGCCGGTCCCGTGTCTTATACCCCCCGATGCCGACACTTGCGCAGTGTCCGGTCCGGGCAGGCCTTTTCGGTTGTCTGAAAGATCAGCGCCGGCTGACCAGCGCTTCCAGAATAACCGGATTGAGCGGGCGGGCGAATTCGCACCCGAATTCGAACTCGGTGACCCAGGCCACCTTGGCCTCGATCGATTCCATGCCCGGGAAGCGGATGAAGAAGCGGTCGCCTTCATGAACCAGGAACACACCCTTGATCCGCGCACCCAGCGGCGAGATGTCGCGCAGCCGGACATTGGCGCGCTTGGTGCCGGAACGGAATTGCACTTCCGCATCCCAGGCCCACCGTTCGGTACGCCGTCCAGCAATATCACGCGGGGCCTTGTCAGGGATCATTTACCGATCACTTGCCGAATTTCTACCTGCCGTAACTTTCGCAAATCGGAGTAAAATCGGGGTTAACGAAGTTTTTTCCTTTATTTCAGTGTGATGAATGAAAAAGGGGCGCCGCGGCTTGTGCCGGGCGCCCCTTTTACTTGCCGATTGCGGCCTACGGTCAGAAGCGGACTTCCGCCGAGACCACGAACGACCGGCCGCGCGGATCGGCCACGCGCGGTTCCCAGCTGCTGCCGGCACCGGTGTTGCCATCATAGGTGATCGCGAACGGCGGATCGGTATCGAACAGGTTCTTCACCCCGAAGGTCAGGCGATAGTTCTCGCCCAGCCCGGTGTAAGTCGCCGTCAGGTTGTAGATGTGATACGGCTTGACCTTGGGGTTGTAGTCCGGACGGGTCACCGTGCCGGCGGCGATGCCAGGCAGGGCCTGGTTGTTGTAACCGGCCCGGAAGATCTGGGTGAAGGTGATCGCCCAGTCCTCGTTGGTGTAGCTGACCCAGGCATTGTGCTTCCAGCGCAGGCCAAGGTCACCGGCAAAGGTGAACACGCCGATCAAGCTGGGGCCATAGGCCGCAGTCGGAGTCAGCTTCTCCCGCTTCTTGAGCGCGAGCGAGCCGTCCATGCCGATGCTGACGCGAGCCGCGCCGGGCAGGTCGAACCCGCCGCGCAGGGCGAATTCCACGCCCTGGGTGCGGCGCGCACCGGCGTTGATCCAGCGCTGGTCGATCGCGGTGATGACACCGCCCGCATCGCGGATGAACCGGTCCGGGAACAGGCTGGCATTGTCGATCAGCTGGCGCAGGGTGAGCAGCTGGATGGTGTCATCGACGTTGATCATCCACCAGTCAGCCGACAGGCTCCAGCCCGGCTTGGGCCGGAACACCACGCCGACGCTGGCCATCTTGGCCTTTTCCGGGCCGAGGACCAGGTTGCCGCCGGTGATGATGTCCGGACGGATCTGGGCGCAGGGCAGGCCGGAACCGAAGGCGCTGGTCGGCACGCCTCCGGGGCAGGCCACCGGATCGGCCAGGTCGCTGCCCGAATAGGGGCTGACCGTGTTGCCGTTGAAGATCTGGTTGAAGCTGGGCACGCGAAAGCCCGTGGAATAGGACCCGCGGAACATCAGCCAGTCCAGCGGCTGGAACTTCACCGAAACCTTGGGGTTGGTGGTGGTGCCGAAGCCGCTGTAATCGTCGATCCGGACAGCGCCGGTGATGTTCAGGATGTCGAGCAGCGGAATGTCGATTTCGACATAGCCGGCCTTCACCGTCCGCTCCTTCGGGGTCAGCGCGTTGACGTTGTCGAACGCTGCCAGGAAGATCACCGGCTGGCTTGCCAGCGCCGCGTCCGATCCGTTGAAGCTGTAGGTTTCCTTGCGCCAGTCAACCCCGAGCGCCATCTGCACCGGGCCGCCCGGCAGATCGAACAGCGGGCCGGAAATCGACGCATCGACTTCCTTGACCGTGTAGCGGCCGCCGTAGAGCGTGGTGCCGAAGGCCGAGATCGCATCCAGCCCGGCCATGGCCGCGTCGGTCTGGGTCAGGCTGAACGGGTTCAGGATACCCGAATTGATCAGGCCAACCAGGCCCGGGGTGGTCGCGCCCGGAGCGATCGGGGCGAGCGGATCGGGTGCGCCGTTGTTCAGCGTGCCGCGATAGTAGTAACCGCTGCCGAGGATCGACTTGGTCTCGCTTTCGGCATGGCTGGCGGCAACCTTGTAATCCCAGCCCTCGAACGGCAGCGGGCCTTCCAGGCTGAGCATGGCGCGCAGGGTGCGGGAATTGGTCTTGTACTCGCGCGGGCCGCAGGCGATGCAGCGCCACCGGCCCGAAAGCGGCCGGCCATACCGCGCATTCAGCGTCGCCGCGCTGCCCGGGAAAGTCGCGAGCAGCGAATTGAAGATCGCGTTATAGGTCGGCGCGGTCAGCGCGTTGAGCGGATAGGCCCACGGCAGGTTGGTGGTGTTGGCCGAAAGCTGGGCGTGGCTGAAGCTCTTGGCCGAATCCGCATCCGATCCGGTCAGTTCGCCAACCAGCCGGTGATCGCCGCCCAGGTTGACGGTCGCCTTGGTGTAATAGGTGAAGGTTTCGATCGGCTGCTGGATCACTGCCGCGCGGCCCGTATCCCAGGCGCAGGCGTAGAAGTTGTTGGGCGAGTTCCACAGTTCCCAGTCATAGGCCATGCCGCCGTCCATGCTGTCGCATCCGGCGCCGCCCGGCAGGTCAAGGAAGTTGATCCCGCCCGAAGCCGCGTTGCCGCCGTTGGGGGCGGTCAGGGTCAGGCCGGCCAGCAGCGAACCGGTGGGGTTCTGGAAGGTGTTGGCGCCAATGTTGAACAGGGTGGCGATCGGCGTGCCGCGGGTATCGACCGACAGGCCGCGCAGCGGCTGGTTGCCGTTGACGAAATCGCGCTGCGAACCGCGCAGCATCTTGTTCCAGCTGTAGGAAACGGCGGCCATCACGTTGATGCCGTCGTCATTGAGATCGCCGAAGCCGACCACGCCCGACAGGCGGTAGATGTTGCCGCCGCCCTGCTCGGTCATGTCGGCCGAACCGCTGATCGACACGCCGTTGAAGTTCGACTTGGTGATGTAGTTCACCACCCCGCCGATCGCGTCGGTGCCGTAGATGGCCGAAGCGCCGTCCTTCAGGATTTCGACCCGCTCGATCGCGGCGAAGGGAATCTGGTTGACGTCGACCGCACCGCCCGACAGGCCGTGCGCGGCCACGCGGCGGCCGTTGAGCAGGACCAGGGTGGCGGCGCTGCCCTGCCCGCGCAGGTTGGCGGCCGACAGGCCGTTGGTGCCGCGCTGGGCGCCAGTGGTGACGTCGGCGTTCGATGCCAGGTTATCCGCGCCCGAACCGTTCGCGGTCAGGAACATGTTCAGCGCTTCGGGGTTGGCGATGCCGTTACGCTCGATATCGACGTTGGTGATGATTTCCAGCGGCAGGGCGCTGTTCGCGGGATCGCGCTTGATGCGCGAACCGGTGACGATGATCGCCTTGCCTTCGTCAGATTCGGCCGCGTTGGGCGAAGTGATGTCGGTTGCGGTCTGGGCCATGGCCGGGACGGCGAAGGCACCCAGCGAAACACCACAGACCAGAGCGGCGCGCACGAAGCTGCGAGTATTCATGAAACCCCCTATCGAACCAGAATTTAGGTTGGCGGCAGACTAGCAAAGCGCCGATGCACCGCCAGCCCCGATTGCAGCGATCAGTCCCGTTTCAGGATGGATTGCCGGGGATTTGCGTAATTGTGTTGCAGTGCCGCAACAAGACTATGTCCGAATTGTTCAATTCGCCATGGCGATCCGCACCAGCACCGCTTCCATCAGCCACAGGACCGACGTGCCATTGGGTACATCGTTGGCCAGAAAGGCAAAGGTGAAGCGCCTGCCGCTGCGGGTGGTGAACGTGCCGGACAGGGTGTTGGTGGCATTGAGCGTGCCGGTCTTGGCGAACAGCTTTCCTTCCAGCGGAGTGCCGATGAACCGGCGGCGCAGCGTGCCGTCCTTCCCGGCCACCGGCAGCGAGGCATACCAGGCCGCTCCCCAAGGCTGGCCATCGATCCAGCGCAGCAGCAGCACCGCCGCGCGCGGGCTGATCCGGTTATAGGTCGACATGCCCGAACCATCGGAAAAGTCATAGCCGGAACGGGGAATTCCGGCCTTCTCGAACAGACCGTTCAGCGCCTGCGCGGCCCATTCTTCCGAACCGCTGCCTTCGATGTCGCCCAGCCGCCGGAACAGGACCTGAGCGTGGACGTTCTGGCTGTCCTTGTTGATCCGCACCACATCTTCGGCCAGCGGCGGCGGGGTCAGGCTCATGATAACCCCTTCCCGGTCATCTGCCGCCCTGGCCAGAGCCATATCGGGCACAGCACGGTCCAGCTCATCCGGCGCGCGGTGGACCACCCGCACCTTCCCCGTCACTTTCACCCCGCGTGCGATCAGCATCTTGCGGAACACCCAGGCGGTATAATGGGCCGGATCGTCGATCCCGATCCGGTCGCTCCAGCCCTTGGAATCGGCAGCGATCGAGCCATAGACCCGCAGCCGGTTGCCATTGACGGGACGTTCCACGAACAGCGCGGTCTTGCTGCCCGCCGGGGCAGTGACCGCCTCGTTCACGACCTCGAAGTAATCGCCGATTTCAAGGAACGGCGGCTTGCCTTCAGCTGTCGGCGTGACCCGGATCAGCAATTCGTTGTCGTCAAGGTTGAGCGCGGATACCGCCGTGCCGCTATCGGTGCCGATGTTGTTCCAGCTCATGCCCGGAACCCAGCGCTGGTCGGGCCAGTGGCTGTCATCCCCGACGACATCGTGGACCCGATCAGTCTTCGCCGCGACCGCATCGGCGAGCTGGGCCAGGCAGTTGACCTCGCAATCGGGCGCGCTTGACATCCGGGCATCGCCGCGCCCGATCAGCACCGCGTCCGGTCCCTGCCGCCCCTTGCCCTGCACCAGTGCCACCTGGGTACCGGCCATCACGTCCGGCTTGTCCATGTTCCACAGCAGCGCATAGGCCGCCGCCGTGGTGAACATCTTGGTGTTGGACGCCGGGATGAAGCGCTGATCGGCATTGACCGAAACCACCACCCGGCCCTGTTCGTCCACCACCAGCAGGCCGAAACGGGTGCCCTGCGGTGCGCCGGCCAGCAGGGCTTCCACTTCCTGCTGGAGCGTCTGCGGCCGCGGCGCAGGCATTCCCACCGAAGTCTGCCCGACCGCGGGCCGGACGACCGGAGCATCGGCCAGCGCCGAAGCAGGGAGGATGAGGAGTGCGAGCGGGATCAGGAACTTGCGCATGACCGCAGACTGCCCTGCCGCTCAGGTCAAGTCCACCACTTCGACCGCTGGCAGGGCATCGCCGCCCGGTTGCTCGGCCCAGTGGCGGGCATTGAGCACATTGCCGTCCGCGCGCAGATCGGCGACCCGGGCCAGGTCGATTTCGGCAAAGACCCACTGCGCGGCGTCCATTTCGCCGATCGCCACCACGCCATCGGCGGGTATTCCCCGATCGGGCGGACCATAGACCGCCGCCGCGCCGCGATTGACATCGACCGCCGGGGACCAAGGCGCCTCACCCACGGTCGGTGAATGGACGGCATAGCACTGCCCTTCCAGCGCGCGGGCCTGGCTGCCGAGCCGGACACGCCAGTAGCCATGCAGACTGTCAGTGCAGGACGGGACCAGCAGCAGCTCCATCCCGGCCTCCACCTGGGCCCGGGCGAGCAGCGGAAATTCGCTGTCATAGCAGATATTTACACCGATCATTCCAAGTTCGGTGCGAAATACCTTGAGCGGCGCGGAAGCGCTCACCTGCCATTCCTCGCGCTCGAACCGGGTCATCACCAGCTTGTCCTGAATGCCCTGCTTGCCCGCCGGAGCGAACAGCCGCGCGCGGTTGACGAAACGGCCATCCGCCCGCCGCGCCGGGATGGAGGCGGCAAGGATGTGCAGCCCGTGCCGCGCCGCAAGCTCCGCGTGCAAGGCATCGACCTGCGGCACCAGCGCCGCCACGGCTTCAAGCGATCCGGCCAGATCGCCCATGGTGGCAGGATCGAGGCTGGCCAGTTCCATCGCCCCGTATTCAGGGAAGACCGCCAGCTTCGCTCCGCCTGCCGCCGCGCGCTCCACCCACAGGGAAAGCTTGGCGACATAGGACTGCCAATCGGCCAGCGCCTCGATCGGATACTGCGCGGCGGCTACGGTAAGGCGGGTCACAGCGCGCGCAGCCAGTATTGCATCGCCTTGCCGCTTTCTGCCGCCTCGCCGTGGTCCTGCCAGTGAAACGTGCCAATCATGCCGGGCACCGGGGCATAACCACGCCGGGTCCAGAAGGCGTCGAGCGGCACGTAATCGGCCGGCCGGTCCGGGTGATCGGCGGGGCGCACGACTGCGCAAAAGCCGGCATGGCTGGCCCCCCAGCCGCGCGCCGCCGCCTCGCGGTGATCGAAAAAGGCATGGCCGATCCCCTGCCCCCGGTATTGCGGCAGCAGCACGCTTTCCCCGAAGTAGAACACCCCGCCCGGATCGATCCCGGCCGCGTCGAACGGTGCGCGGATATAGTCATCCTGCGCGGCCAGCGGGCTGGCCGTGGCCGCGCCGACGATCCGCCCGCCATCGAAGGCGGCAACCAGCACGGCATCCGGCGCGGCGGTGAATTCGGCGAGGTATTCCCGCTCGTAGTCTTCCGAACCGGCATAGAGATAGGGCCAGGCAGCGAACACCGCGATCCGCAGCGCCGCAAGGTCCGGCAGCGCGGCCTGCAGATCCGCGCCGGTCAGGGGCGTGACCCGGATCGTCATCCGCCGACCTGGCGGGTCCAGTCGGTCAGGTTGTAATAGACCGTCACCCGCGTGATCAGTCCGTCGGCGATCGAGAAGAACGCCCCGGCGGGCAGGACATAGGCCTGTCCCGATGCTTCCGGCAGGCCCTCGTCCGTGCTGAGATACTGGCCGTGGACCGTGAACTCGGCCGCCGCCCGGGTGCCGTCGTCGCTGGCCATCAGTACGATGCCGTCCAGCCGTTCGCGGTAGCAGCGGTCCATGTGGTTCAGAAAATCGGCAAAGGCCGCCTTGCCGATCTGCCGCCCGCCCTGGTTGATATCGTGGATCACCCCGTCATCGAGGCAGGCCAGCATCCCCTGCCAGTCACCGGCGTTGAACGCGGCGTAATAGCGGGTGAGCAGGTCGAGGGCTTGGGTGCGCGGTTCCATAGGAGCTCCTTTGGTCACCACGCCTAAGGCCACCCGGCCCCAAAAAGCAACCGGGGCGATGCTTGCGCACCGCCCCGGCCGTTTTCGCGTGAAAGTTCCGAGCGATCAGAACTTGAAGCGCACGGTCGCCCCGAAGGTCCGCGGTTCGCCGAGGAACATCGAGAACAGCTGACGACCGCCCGGATAGTTCGGATCGGTGAACGGCGCCGCGGTGGTGCCCGCCTGGAACGGCGAGTTGAAGGCCACCTGGGCATAGTCCACGTCGAACAGGTTCTGCACCCAGAATTCCAGCGACCAGTTGCTGTCCGGACCACGCAGGCCAACGCGGGCGTTGACGATGGTGAAGGCATCCTGGGCCTTCTGCGGGAACAGGTCCGAACCGGTGTTGTAGTCGGTGGTGGTGCGGCTATCGACATAGAACAGCGCCGACATGCCATTGGTGCCGATATCCGGCGTCCAGGCGATGCTGGTGGTGATCACCGCTTCCGGCGCGTTCGACATGTAGTTGCCCGGCAGCTTGCGCAGGGCCGGATCGAGCGGGGCACCAGTGGTGCTGCCGACCAGGTTCTCGCGGTACTTGGTCTGCGAATAGGTCAGACCGGCAGTGACGCGGAGGTTGTCGGCCGGAACCAGCGCGGTTTCGATTTCGACGCCCTCGGCCCGGACACCCCAGCTGACATCGCTGGCCGCGCAGGCGCCGGTGGCGGCGCTGGTATCGCGGTCAGCGCCGCCCAGGCTGGCCTTGCAGCCGTTGATCGACTGGACCAGGAAGACGGTGCCGTTGAAGGTGTTCAGCTGGAAGTTGCTGAAGTCCGAACGGAACAGGGTGACGCTCGCGCTGAACGGACCGGTCGCATACTTGGCGCCGATTTCATACGCGTTCACCAGTTCCGGAGCGAACTGCAGGTTGCCGACCAGAGCCTGCGCGCCGCCGAGCGAAGCGAAGGTCGCGGTCGGAGCCTTCAGCGCCGAACGGTCAAGGTTGAAGCCGCCCGCCTTGTACCCGCGCGAGAAGCTGCCGTAGATCATCAGATCGTCGGTCGCCTTGTACGAAAGGATGGCGGTGCCGGTCCATTCGTCTTCGCTGCGCTTCGAGTTGATCGAAACGCCGTTGAGTTCGGCGGTCGAGTTGCCCTGGCACGACAGGCCGATCAGCGCCCCGGCCAGCGCGCGGGCGGTGGCATTGGTGCTGGCCAGATCGTCGGTCACCAGACCCTGCACGGTGGTGCAGACGGTGTTGTTGTTGCCGAAGAGAGCGCTGAAGTCCTTCTTGTCGTTGGTGTAACGCAGACCCAGCGTCAGATCGAGGCGATCGGTGATGTGGAAGATGTTGTGGGTAAACAGCGCCCAGTTTTCACCGTTCTGGCGGTAGGTATCGGTGGTCGAACCCACGTTGCGCATGTTGTCGAGCGCGGTGAAGGCCGCGACGATGTCCGGACCCGAAGCCCCGGTTGCCCCGGCCAGGGTGGCCGGACCGACGCCGGGTGCGACGCACAGCGGGTTGGTCGGCGAATAGAGCCCGGCCAGACCACCGCCCGAGATGATGCGGCAGGTGGCGAAGCGGCCATACTGGCTGCCGAACTTCAGGTTGTCCGTCAGGGTCAGCTTTTCATTGGCGTAGAAGCCGCCGACCAGCCAGTCGAGCTTGCCGTCAAAGGCTTCGCCCTGCAGGCGCAGTTCCTGGGTGAAGGTGTGGAACTGGCGATAGGCGTCATCGCTGGGCGTGCGGTACAGGATGTCCACCGCGCCGTAGTCGGTGTCCGAACCCTGGCCCGAACGGTATTCGCGGTAAGCGGTGATCGAGGTCAGCGTCGCGCCGCCCAGGTTCCACTTGATTTCGCCCGAGAAACCGTAGTCCTTGGTCTTGCCGGCAAAGCTGCGACCGTTCGAAACGTAGATCGTGCGGTCATAGCCCGGGTTGAACCCGGCCATCGGCTGACCAAGATCGCGCAGGACGTTGATGATGTTGTTGCCGTTGGTCTGCAGCGGCGACAGCGGGGTCGACGGGTTGTTCAGGTTGCCGATGAACGGATTGACGCTGTTGTCGACATAGATCGCACCGCAGCACCGCTCTTCGCGCCAGGTGTAATCGCCGATCAGGCGGACGGTGATGTCGCTGCTCGGCTCCCACAGGATCTGGCCGCGCATGAAGAAGCGGGCGCGGTTGTTGACGTCCTTGTCGTTGCGCGGATCGTCAAGGAAGCCATCGCGCTTCACGGTGACGATGTCGAACCGGGCGGCGACGGTCTCGCTGATCGGGCCGGTCAGGCTGCCGGACAGGCGCAGGAAATCATAGTTGCCGTAAGTGGCTTCGCCCGAACCGCCGAAGGTGAACGACGGCTTCTTCGAGTGGATCGAGATCATGCCCGCCGACGAGTTGCGGCCGCCCAGCGTGCCCTGCGGGCCGCGCAGCACTTCGACCCGGTCGATTTCGCCCAGTTCGTTGAGGCCGATGCCCGAACGCGAACGGTAGACGCCGTCGATGAACACCGGAACCGAGCTTTCCAGGCCCGGGTTGTCACCCACGGTGCCGATCCCGCGGATACGGGCCGAGCCGTTGGCTTCCGAGCCGGTCGAGGACACGATCAGCGAGGGAGCCAGCTGGTTGAGCTGGCGGATGTCGTTGGCGCCGCTGTTCGACAGCGCTTCGGCGTTGACCGCCGAAATCGCGACCGGCACGTCGGCCAGCGCCTGGGCGCGGCCCTGGGCGGTAACGACGATTTCCGGCTCGGCAGTTTCTTCCGCCGCGGTATCGTCGGCGGTCTGGGCCATTGCCGGGGCAACCGGCAGGAGCATGAGCGCTGCGGCGGATACGCCGGCGCTGAGGGCAACCGTAATCTTCATTGTTCACTCCCTGAAAACTTCGCAAGTGAGGTCCACCATGGGCCCTCCTGGGGAGAAGGCACGCGTGGATCTTCTGGGCCGCCACATAGGGCCATACCCGTATATATCAACGCCACCTTAGGCGAAGCGACTCGATTTGTCGACGAACGCACCGGATTTCCCGCCGGATTGGGTCATCTCATGCCCATTTGGGCAGGTCACCGTGGCACAGATGCAACAGGGCCGGCGGGCGCCCGCAAGGACACCCGCCGGCCCCGGCAGGTCAGTCTGGCCCGGATCAGGCGGCGTTGCCGCCCTGCATGGCCGAAGACGTGGTGTTGAAGGTGGTCTGCAGTTCGTTGCCCATGCCCTGCATGGCCGTGATCGCTGCAACCGCGATTAGGGCGGCGATCAGACCATATTCGATGGCCGTCGCACCGGCGATATCCTGGCGAAGCTTGGTCAGAAATTTCATGGCTCTGGTCTCTCTTGCGTGGTTTGCCCCGGACTGCACCGGCCCGGGTAAAGGCCGGCTGAGCGATCAGACTGCCCGGAAATGGTTAATTTCTTAATATCCGCGCCAACCGTTGACGGGGCAGGATCGGCCTTTCGTCGATTGTCCGGTTGCCCGGCAGGCCAAGCCCGGCCACAACCCGCACCATTCCAAATCGAACAACGGGGATTCCTGCCATGCGCCATCTGCTGCTTGCCCTTACCGCCCTGACCCTGCCCAGCGCCGCTTTCGCGCAGACCGCGCCGGCCGCGGCGACCAGCGCGCCGATGCCGGTCGCGCCCAAGCCGGCCGCGCTGGAAGCCGACGGCATTCCCGCCGTGCCGATGAGCCTGGTCGAGGCGACCCGCCCCTACATGGAATTCCGCACCGCCGGGTTTGTCGACTGGGATCCGGTGTCGAAATCGATGCTGATCTCCACCCGCTTTGGCAACGTGGCGCAGCTCCACACCGTCAAGGGCCCGGGCATGGCCCGCACCCAGATCAGCTTTGAACCGGAACCGCTGCGCGGCGGCTATCTGCCGGGCGATGGCACGATGATCGTCCAGAAGGACAAGGGCGGCGACGAGTTCTTCCAGCTCTATACCTTGAAGGACGGCAAGCTGACCCTGCTGACCGACGGCAAGAGCCGCAACGGCCTCAACGCCGTCAGCAAGGACGGCAAGTGGATCGCCTACAGCTCCACCCGCCGCAACGGCCGCGATACCGACCTCTACATCATGGATCCGCGCGATCCCAAGACCGACCGAATGGTCAAGCAGGTCGAAGGTGGCGGCTGGGCGATTGCCGGCTTTGCCCCCGGCAACAAGCAGGCGGTTGTCGCCAACTATATCTCGGTGACCAAGACCAACCTCTACTGGCTGGACCTTGATACCGGGGCGATGACCCCGATCGGCGATCACAAGAAGGCGATTGCCTATGGCGGCGGCCGCTTTGCCCCCGATGGCAGCCTGTGGGTGACCAGCGACGAAGGCAGCGATTTCCAGCGGCTGGGCACGCTCGATCCCAAGACCGGCAAGTTCACGCCCCGCAGCCCCGAACCCAAGTGGGACGTCGAAGGCTTCGACATCGCCGAGGACGGCAGCTTCATCGCCTACACCGTGAACGAGGCCGGGGTGTACAAGCTGCGGCTGCTCGATCCCAAGACCGGCGCGGTGCGCGAAGTGCCCGGCCTGCCGGCCGGCACGATCGGCGGCGTCGGCATTGCTCCCTGGGGCACGATCGGCTTCACCATCTCCTCCGCCAAGGTCCCGGCCGATGCCTATTCGGTCGATCCCAAGACGCTGGAAGTGACCCGCTGGACGATGAGCGAAACCGGCGGGCTTGACCCCTCGGTCAATGTCGAGCCGGAATTCGTCGAGGTGAAGAGCTTTGACGGGGAACCGGTCAGCGGCTTCCTCTATCGCCCGGACCCGAAGAAGTTCCCCGGCAAGCGCCCGCTGATCTTCAACATCCACGGCGGGCCGGAAGGCCAGTCCACCCCCGGTTTCCGCGGGCGGACCAATTACCTGCTGAACGAGCTGGGCGTGGCGGTATTTTACCCCAACGTGCGCGGCTCGACCGGCTTCGGCAAGCGCTTTGTCTCCCTCGATAACGGGCCGTTCCTGCGCGAGAATTCGGTAAAGGACATCGGCGCGTTCCTTGACCGGCTGGAAGCCGATCCGGGCATCGACAAGGACCGCATCGCCGTGCAGGGCGGGTCCTATGGCGGCTACATGTGCTATGCCACCGCGATCCGCTATGGCGGCCGCTTCAAGGCGGCGGACTGCATTGTCGCGATTTCGAACTTCGTCACCTTCCTGGAGAACACCCAGTCCTACCGCCGCGACCTGCGCCGGGTGGAATACGGCGACGAGCGCGATCCCAAGCAGCGCGCCAAGCTGATCGAAATCAGCCCGCTGACCAATATCGACAAGCTGACCATTCCGCTGCTGGTGGTGACCGGCGCCAACGACCCGCGCGTGCCCAAGAGCGAGGCCGACCAGGCCGTCGCCGCGGTCCGCGCCAAGGGCCGCCCGGCCTGGCACCTGGTCGGCATGAACGAAGGCCACGGCTTCGCCAAGAAGGAGAACGCCGACTACCAGTTCTGGGTCGAGCTGATGTTCTGGCAGAAGCACCTGCTGGGCGGGAAGTAAGCGCCAAGGCCAAGAGGCGGAGCCACCATATGGTGGCTCCGCCCGGCCGGCATCGCCCCGAATGGAAGGGCGTGCCAGGTTCCGTCCCCCGGTCGATCGGGAGGAGAGGTTTCCCCGGGGGATCAGAACGACAGCTTGATCGTTCCCCCAAAGGTGCGCGGATCGCCGATCTGGCCGGCAATCAGGCCGGTATTTCCGCCGGTCCCGGCCAGCAGCAGTTCGGCATAATTCCGGTCGAAGGCGTTGCGGACCCAGCCGAACACTTCGAAGCCGTCGGTGCGGAAGCCAAGCCGGAAGTTGTGCAGCGCGTAACCATCGACCCAGGTGTAGATCGACGGGGTCGGGTTGGATGACCAGCGCGAACGGTAGCTGGCATCATAGCCAAGGTAGAATTCCCCGTCCCTGCCAAGCAGCTTGCCCAGCACGTTGTATTCCGCGCCCCACGATGCGGCCCACTTCGATACGCCCGGCAGCACGGCGCCCGAGGCATTGACGAACGGCGGGCTGACCGCCCCCGGCGTGCCCGGTGCGCCGATCGTGCCGGTATAGGTGCACTTGCCGGTAACGACGATCCCGGTGCTCGATCCTCCGGCCAGCTCCGGCGGCGGCGGCGCATCGCAGAAGCTGACGAACACGGCGTCGGTATAGGCCAGGTTGGCATAAAGCCGGAACCGGTCGCTCGGCCGGATAGAGAGATCGGCTTCCACCCCGCGGCTGCGGACCTTGTCGGCATTGGCCAGATAGCCGCGCACCGTGCCGAGCTGGCCGTTGCTGACGCTGGCCTGGAAGTCCTTGATCTCGGTCCAGTAGGCCGAAACATTGAAGGTAATCCGCCGGTCCCAGGCCTGCGTTTTCACGCCCAGTTCGAAGTGATCGACCTTTTCCGGCAGGATCGTGAAGGCCGAGGCAATCGGCACGCCGTTCGCATCGGCCGGCACCCCGTTGAGGTTGATCCCGCCGGTCTTGAACGAGCGGGCATAGGTTGCGTAGACGTTGACATCGTCCGCCACCCGGTAGCGCAGGTTGAGATCGTACGAGACATTCCAGGCGCTGAATTCCGGTTCGAAGAACTGCGAGGCCTGAATGCCGCGCTGCTGCGCGATCCACGGGTCGGAGTAATAGGGCGACCCCGGCACTGGCGAAACGATCTGCCGGGTCCCGTCGGAGGCCGTGCCGGTAACGACGGAATTGTAGCGGCCCTTCTTCTTGTCATAGTTGATGCGGATTCCGGGCGAGATCACCAGCCGGTCCGTCACATCCCAGTTGAGCTTGCCAAAGGCGGCCTGGCTGGTGTTGTCGAGCCTGATATCGTTGACCGCCACCAGGTTCCCGGCCACGGCGGGATTGTTCGACAGGGCATTGGCGGGATTGAGCAGCCATTTGCTGGCATCGCGCCCGGTTTCCTGGATCCCGCTGGTGCGGATCTGCTGGTGGAACCCGAACAGCCCGACCACGAAATCGAACCCGTTCCCCTTGTGATTGAAGCGGAATTCCTGGGTGTACTGGTTCTGCTTGGTCGGGTTGTTGACCTTGGTATAGACTTCCAGTCCGGTATAGTCGCGGTCGTTGGCCGGGCCCCAATCCCAGTAACGCCAGGCGGTGATCGAGGTCAGCGTGCTGGAATCGCTCACGTCCCACACTGCCCGGGCTGAAAGGCCGCCGTGCTCGTTGCGCGCCGAAAGCCGGGCGTCGACATCGGTCAGCCGATCATAGGGATTGACGTTCGGCAGCGGATAGTCGGCGCGGGGATAGCCGGGGAAATAGGTCAGCAGCGCCGGCAGCTGGCGATTGGCGGCGCGCTGGGTCGGGCCATGGGAATAGAACGGCAGCGCGCAGCAGATCGGGTCCTGCAGGTTCCAGTCGCCCGACAGGGTCACCGCCAGATCGCTGCCGGGCTTCCACAGCACACTGCCGCGCACCCCAAGATTGTCGACCGACTGGATCCAGGTGTCGGTGGTCAGGTTGTAGATCGTTCCCCGCCGGCTGGTGGTGGAAACGCTGATCCGCGCGGCCAGCGTGTCGGACAGCGGGCCCGAGATCGAAGCCTTGCCTTGCTTGAAGCCAAGGTTGCCGAGCGAAACCTCGGCCTTGCCTTCAAGGTCGAAACTGGGCGCGCGGGTGGTGATGTTGATCGCGCCGGACGTGGTGTTCTTGCCGTAGAGCGTGCCTTGCGGCCCGCGCAGGGTTTCGATCTGGTCGACGTCGACGAAGTCCAGCGTCGCCGAAGCGATGCGGTTGTAATAGACATCGTCGATATAGATGCCGACGCCCTGCTCGAACCCGTCATTGGTCAGGCCGAACGGCGCGCCGATCCCGCGGATGTTGATGAAGGTGTTGCGCGGGTTCTGGGTATAGAATTGCAGGGTCGGCTGCACCTGGGTCAGCTTGGACAGGTTATAGGTCCCTTGCTGCTCCAGCCGTTCGCCGCCCAGCACGGATACGGCCAGCGGGACTTCCTGCACATTCTCCTCGCGGCGACGGGCGGTGACGACAATCGCCTCGCCTTGATCGGCCGACTCGGCATCGGCCTCAGCGGCTTCGACCGCTGCGATATCGGATGGGGCGGCGCTGGCCGGCAGCGCGATCAGTGCGCTGGAGGCAAGCAGGGACAGGCGGACGAACGAATGCATTTCCAATTCCTTTGTCAGGGTGATTGGCCGCATCCGGTGGTCCGGTCTGCAACTATGGTGTTGGCTGGCACAGGTGCGGGGCCGGACATGCGCAGCCGGCCCCGGTCCCGTGCCGGGACAGTTTAAAACCTTTTCTTTTCCGTCACTTCAAGCTGGACAACCCGGCCCTCATGAACGGTCAACTGGACGACCCCGAAGCGCAGTTTGGCAATCGCTTCCTCCAGCGCCGCACGCACCGGTCCGGTCAGTCCGGCAGGGCCATCAATGTGGCCGGGGCCGGGATGTGCAGGCTTGGTCACTGGCTGGGTCTCCTTGCCCGCAACAGTATCTCTACTGATTGCATAGACAAGAGGAGAATGCCTTCGCAGCGACAAAACGGAACTATTGCGCGACGAGTTGATGGCGAAGCTGCGTCCGACCCTGATCCCCTTTCCTACTCCGCCAAAATCTGGCCTAACCTGCCGGATGAACCCCGCCGCGCCGCTTCCCCCCGCCCCGCCTCCGGCCTCACCAGAGGTGCCGCAAGGTGACACTGGGCGACAGGAGGTGACACAGGGTGACGCAAGGTGTTTTTTGTTCTCTGGACCCTGTGAACTTAGTCAGGTTCCACACGCCACCGCCCTCCCCCGCGCCCAATTGCGCGGCCCCTTCAAATCGCGTAAGGGCGGCCTTGTTGCCCCGGCCGCGCGAGTCCCGTTTGACCCGCAACTGCCGGGGTTTGGTTTTTCAAGGAATGCGCCCATGTCCCGTCGCCGCCAGATCTATGAAGGCAAGGCCAAGATCCTGTACGAAGGTCCGGAACCGGGCACGCTGATCCAGTACTTCAAGGACGATGCCACCGCCTTCAATGCCCAGAAGAAGGGCACGATCAACGGCAAGGGGGTGATCAACAACCGGATCAGCGAGTATGTCTTTACCCGCCTGAACCACATCGGCATCCCGACCCACTTCATCAAGCGCCTGAACATGCGCGAACAGCTGGTGCGGCAGGTGGAAATCGTGCCGATCGAAGTGGTGGTGCGCAACGTTGCCGCCGGCTCGATCAGCAAGCGGCTGGGCATTCCGGAAGGGGAACCCCTGCCCCACACCCTGATCGAATACTATTTCAAGGACGATGCGCTGGGCGATCCGCTGATTGCCGAAGAACACATCGCCTGCTTCGGCTGGGCCAACAACGAGGAAATGCAGGACATCTCCTCGATGGCGATCCGGATCAACGATTTCATGTGCGGGATGTTTGCCGCGATCAACATCCGCCTGGTCGATTTCAAGCTGGAATTCGGCCGGCTGTGGGATGGTGATTACAGCCGCATCATCCTGGCCGACGAGATCAGCCCGGACGGCTGCCGCCTGTGGGACATGGTCACCGGCGAAAAGCTCGACAAGGACCGCTTCCGCCGCGACCTGGGCGGTGAGGAAGAAGCCTATCAGGAAGTCGCCCGCCGCCTTGGCCTGCTCGATACCGACAACGGCCCCAGCGAAGTGTTCGACCTTTCGGCCCACCGCAAGCTGCGGGGCAAATAAGACCCCCTGTAGAAGCGCGCTGAAGCAAGAGGAAAGTTCTTGCAAATGTTGAAGAAATAGAAAATCCTTCCGGTAAACGGGACAGGATTAACATGCGCGTACTTTTTCCGCTTGCCGCACTTGCAATCTGTACTGCCGCTTTTGCCAAGTCGGCGGAAAACGAGGTCCGTTTTGCTCCGGAACCGGCCTGGGCGAAGCTGTCTGAACCGCTGCCCGTTCCCGATGATGCGCGCGGGCTGGTGTTTATCCGGCGGCAGAACCTGGCAGCGCATCTTGAAGCGAACGGGCAGGTCTTCTTCACCTCGTCACTGATCCGGATCCTGCATCCCAACGGCCTGCAATTGGGCAATGTCGCGATCCAGTGGAACCCGGCAGCAGGCAAGCCGGTAATCCACGCGGTGCGGATCCACCGCAACGGCACGGTCCGCGACGTGCTGTCGACAACCAGGTTCGAGGTGCTGCGGCGTGAGGACCAGCTAGAAGCTGCCATACTCGACGGGACTCTGACCGCTACCCTAAGGATCCCCGATCTCAGGGTCGGCGACGATCTGGAACTGTCCTATTCGGTGCCGGGACAGGACCCGACGCTGGGCAAGGACAGCTTCGGGATCCTGTTCCTCAACGAAGTACCCGCCCCGGGAAGGTTCAGCCTGCAACTAAGCTGGGAACAGGGACAAGAACCGAAGATTCAGCCAACCGCCGATCTGGCCGGAAGCATCGTCCGCGCGCCCGGCATGGTAACCTATACCGTCGATATGCCGGCCGCGCTGAAACCGCCCAAGGATGCCCCGCCCCGCTATTCGTGGCAGCGCGTCCTGGCCTTCAGCGACTTTGCCGACTGGCAATCGGTTTCCACCCGCTTCGCCCCCTTGTTTGGCAAGGCTGCGACCCTGCCGGCCCAATCGGCCGTCCGCCAGGAGGCCGCAGAGATCGCCGCAGCCCACAGCGACCCGCGTCAGCGCGCGGCGGCCGCGCTCAAGCTGGTCCAGCAGCAGGTGCGCTATGTCTATGTCGGACTTGGCGGCGGCAACTACACCCCGGCCAGCGCCGAAGAGACCTGGCAGCGCCGCTATGGCGACTGCAAGGGCAAGACCGCCTTGTTGCTGGCCCTGCTGAACGAACTGGGGATCGAGGCCGAAGCGGTCCTGGTCAACAACGCCGGCAACGATGACGGGCTTGACCAGCGCCTCCCCAGCCCGGCCTTCTTCGATCATGTCCTGGTCAGGGCCAGGATCGGCGGAGAGACGCTGTGGCTGGACGGAACTCTGCCCCACGTGGCGGCCGCTTCGCCGTCGCCGTTGATGCCGTACCGCTGGGTCCTGCCGCTGAGCAAGACCGGCACCGCACTGGAACAGGTCGCCTGGAAGCCGGCGGCGCGGCCCGACAGCCTCGTACTGCTTGAAATCGATGCCCGCGAGGGCTTTGAAGCCCCGGCCCGGCGCACCATGACCATGATCGCGAGGGGGCCGGCGGCCATCGCCGGATACAACGAACTTTCGGCCCTGACTGACGAACAGATGCTGAGCGAGTTCAAGCGGGAGCTTGAGGGGGACGAAGATTGGCTTTCGATCGACAAGGTCACCTGGCGGTTCGATGTCAAAAGCCAGGCCAGTGTGATGGAAGTGTCCGGCACGACCAAGCTTGAATGGGACAGCGAAGGAAAGAACTCCCGCTCGCTGCTGCTTCCCAGCGCTGGCTTCAGCCCGCCCTATCGCCGCCAGCGCAGTGCCAGCCAGGACCAGGGTGCACCGTTCTACAAGGCACCGGAATATACCTGCACCATTACCACCCTGCGCCTGCCGAAGGGGACGGCGGAAAAGGACTGGTCGTTCAACGACAGCTACTTCGTGACCTACTTCGGTCAGGCCTTCCTGCGCAGTTTCGAGCGGCGCGACGGATCGATCCGGATTGTCCGTTCCAACCGCACACTCTCGCCCGAAGTGGATGCAAAGACCGCCGCGACCGATAACGAGCGCATCGTCAAGTTCGACAATTCGAAAGGCCAGATCTTCTACGATCTGAACAGCGCCGACATGAAGAAACAGACCGCGATCGTCCCTGCGACCTATGAACTGGACTGGCTGGCCGATGACAGCCCGTGCCTTGCCCCGAAGAAGCGGGCGTAGGCCGGAGCAAGGCGGACATGGGCCATGACAGCTTGACGGGTGCGGGAGAATATCCCTGTCTGCCCGGCGCGGCCGAAGTCGTCGGCTTCTGGCAGGCCGCCGGGCCGGACAAGTGGTTTGCCAAGGACGATGGCTTCGATGCCGAGATCGTCCGCCGGTTCGAGGCCGCTCACCACGCCGCCGCGCGGGGTGAGCTGGCAGAATGGGAGCAGTCGGCGCAAGGCGCGCTGGCATTGCTGATCCTGCTCGATCAGTTCCCGCGCAACATCTGGCGCGGTTCGGCCCATGCCTTTGCCACCGACCCGCTGGCGCTGGCCGTGGCCGACCGGCCATTGCCGCCGGGCACGACATGGCGACCGAACCGGCGCTGCGGCTGTTCTTCTACCTGCCGTTCGAGCATTCCGAAGCCCTGGCCGACCAGGACCGCTGCCTGGCGCTCTGCCGGGCGCTGGACGAGGAGAGCGGCAGCGCCTGGAGCCGCTGGGCCGAGTTGCACCGCGATATCATCGTGCGGTTCGGCCGCTTTCCGCACCGCAACGCCTGTCTGGGCCGGGCCAGCACGGCGGAAGAGCTGGCGTTCCTGGCCGCGGGCGGCTTTGCCGGGTGATCCGGCCCAAGGGACACTTGCCCTGGCACGCGCAATCGGTCACCACATCATGATGCAAGACCGCAAGTTCCTGTTCGCCCTGTCGATTTCCACCCTGGCCCTGGCCGCCTGCGCGCCGATGCAGAAAGAGGTCGCCTCGACCCGCGCGGCAGAGCCGGTCTGGGCCTTCGAGGCCAGCGACGTGCCGGTCGATCCGGCCTACCGCTTTGGCCGCCTGCCCAACGGGATGCGCTATGTGATCCGCCAGAACGCCACGCCCAAGGGCACGGCGGTGGTGCGGATGCAGATCGATGCCGGATCGCTGGATGAGGGCGATAACGAGCGCGGCTATGCCCACTATGTCGAGCACATGGCTTTCAACGGATCGACCAATGTGCCCGAGGGCGAAATGGTCGCCCTGCTGGAGCGCCACGGCCTCGCTTTCGGCGCGGATACCAATGCCTCGACCGGGTTTGAGCGGACCACCTACATGCTCGACCTGCCGAAGAACGATCCCGAACTGCTCGACATTGCGCTGATGCTGATGCGGGAAACCGCCAGCGAACTGCTGTTCACCCCCGGCGCGGTGGAACGCGAACGCGGCGTGGTCCAGGCCGAAATGCGCGATCGCAACACCTTTGCCCTGCGCAATATCGAAGACGCGCTGAACTTTGCCTTCCCCGGATCGAAAGTGGCCAATCGCCTGCCGATCGGCACCGCGGAATCGCTGGCCGGCGCCACTCCGGAAGGGCTGAAGGCGTTCTGGGAGCGGGAATATGTGCCGGAGCACACCACGCTCTACGTGATCGGCGATTTCGATCCGGACATGGTCGAGGCCAAGATCAAGGAGCGGTTTTCCAGCTGGAAGGGCAAGGCCCCGGCCGAACCCAAGCCGAAGGCCGGTCCGATCGCAATCGAGGCCAAGAACGAAGCCGATATCTACATCGATCCGGCGCTGTCGGAACGGGTCACGATCAGCCGCAAGGGGCCTTACCTGAAGGAACCGGACACCCTGGCTCAGCGCAAGGAGAACCTGCTGCGCCAGATCGGCTATGCGATCATCAACCGCCGCCTGCTGCGCCGCACGCGCGAGATCGACGCGCCGTTCCGCAATGCCAGCTTCGGCACCAGCGACGTGTTCAAGGAAGGCCGTGCGACCGAACTGACCATCGACACGGTCGACGGCAAGTGGCGGCGCGGGATGATCGAGGCCGGGATCGAATACCGCCGCGCGCTGACCTATGGCTTCACCACCGAGGAAGTGGCCGAGCAGGTCGCGATCATCCGCACCGGCAATGCCAATGCCGCCAAGGGCGAGGCAACCCGCACCAACGGCCAGCTGCTCGGCGCGGCCCAGGCGCTGGTCATCAACGATGTGGTGCCCGATACGCCGACCAATTCGCTCAACCGGCTGGAAGCCTTCCTGCCGGAAATTACCCCCGAAGCCGTGCTCGGCGCGCTGCGCCGCGAACTGGTGCCGCTGGAAGAACCGCTGCTGCGCTTCCAGGGCCGCACGCCGCCGGCCGATGGCGAAAAGGGCCTGAAGTCGGCCTGGGCCGAAGCCATGGCCGCCCCGGTCCGCCCGACCGAGCGCAAGGCCGCCGGCGCCTTTGGCTACACCGATTTCGGCCCGCCCGGAAAGGTGGTCAGCGATACGGTGGAACCGGTGCTGGGAATCCGCACGATCCGGTTCGAGAACGGGGTACGGCTCAACATCAAGCGGACCGATATCCGGCAGGATCAGGTGCTGGTCCAGGTCTCGATCGATGGCGGGTCGATGCTGGCCACGCGCGACCGGCCGCTGGCGACACAGATGGTTTCGGTCCTCGCGCTGGGCGGGCTTGGCAAGCACAGCAAGGACGAGCTGGATTCGATGCTGGCCGGGCGGACCGTGGCGGTCAACTTCAGCGCCGGGGACCGGGCTTTCGTGGCCGGTGCCGCCACCACGCCGCGCGATCTGGAACTGCAACTGCAGCTGCTGGCCGCGCAGGTCACCGACAGCGGCTATCGCAAGGAAGGCGAGACGCTTTACAAGCAGACGGTCAACAACCTGTTCGCCAGCCTGCGCGCCACCCCGGCATCGACCCTTTCGGCTGATCTGGGCGGGATCGTCTCGGCCGGAGACCCGCGCTTCAGCCTGGGCAAGGTCGAGGATTACCGCGCGCTCAGCTTCGAGCAATTGAAGGACACCCTGGCCGACCGCTTCCGCAACGGCGCGATCGAAATCGGCATCGTCGGCGATGTCGATGAGGAAGCGGCGATCGGTTATGTCGCCCGCACCTTTGGCGCGCTGCCGAAACGCGAGGCGGACTTCCGGGCTTATGACGACCGCCGCGACCGCCCCTTCACCGCAGAGCGCAAGCGCACCGTGCTGCGTCATGGCGGGGTCAAGGATCAGGCGCTGGTGACCTTCATCTGGCCGACCCGCGACGGCGAGGACCTGACCGCCGCCTTGCAGCTGCAACTGCTGGAACGGGTGATGCGGATCCAGCTGACCGACACCCTGCGCGAGAAGCTGGGCAAGGCTTACTCGCCGGGTGCCAGCAGCAATGCCTCGCGCACCTGGAAAGGCTATGGCACGTTCTCGGTCACCAGCTCGGTCGATGTGAAGGAAGTGCCGGCCACCCGCACCGCGATCACCGGGGTCGTCGGCGGGCTGCGCGATGCGCCGGTCAGCGAGGATGTGCTGAAGCGCGCGCGCGAACCGATGCTGGAAAGCTATGACAACGCGCTCAAGACCAACGCCGGCTGGATGACCTTCGTCGACCGCGCCCAGACCGAACCGGACGACATCGCCCGCTTCACCAAGTCGAAGGCAGTGCTCCAGGCGATCACCCCGGCCGATCTGCAGGCCGCGGCGCGCAAGTACCTGACGGCCGACGGCGCGGTGGAAGTGAACGTCCTGCCCGAAGGCGTGCCGGATCCGGTCGCCGGGCCGAACAGCGCGCAATAGCCCCCCGGATTGACCGGGGCGGCCGGGTCAGGCATCCTCCCCTGCATTGCAGTGCACGGGAGGGACCCTGACATGCGCAAGCTGCTTCATGCCGCAATCCTTGCCGGGCTGAGCCTGGCGGCCAGTTCGGCCACGGCCGATCCCCGGCCATCCCCGCGCCTGCCGGACCTGTTCCTGCGCTTTACAGTGGTGACCGGCAATGACGACCTGCGCGGCGGGCGCGATAATGTCATTGCCACGCCGATCATCCGCGGTCGCCCGACCCGCGAATGGATGCTCAACCAGCGGGCGATGCGCTGGGGGGATCGCACGACCCATTCGACCACGATCCCGCTGCCGCCCAACACCCGGCCCCGCGATGTCGAGATGGTGGTGCTGCACACAACCTTTCGGGGCGGGTTCGATGGCGACAACTGGAACATGACCAAGGTCACCATCGAGATGACCGACACCAGCCGCGCCGCCTATGTGAAGATCGGTGAAGCCGGTCCGAAGCGCTTTACCGGCGATGACCGGTTCCTGCGCATCCCGGTCCGGCTGCCCGGCATCGACGATACGCTGAAGAAGAAATAGCGCAGTTCAAATCCGCGGCCTTGCCCGGGATGAGCCCGCGCGGTTGCGGGTGCACGGCATAGGGCGGGACATCCGGAGATGCCCCGCCCGAAGATCGCTGTGGCCAACTCTGATCAGAACGTCAGGGTCAGGTCGATGCCGTAAGTACGTGGCGCGTTGTAATTGGCGTAGTCGCCCAGCGCCGTATTGGCCGCGCTGCGCCGGTAAATATGCTCTTCGTTAAACAGGTTGCGCGCCCACAGCGCAACGGTCAGCTTCTGGTTGCCGCCACCCATCGGCAGGTCCGCGAGGCTGAACCGGGCATTCACGAGGAAGCTCTTGTCGGTCAGCGTCGGCTCATTGGCGAAGCTGTGCATCCGGTCGGAATAGTTGGCATCCAGGTGGAAGCGCAGCAGCGCCCCATTGCCACCGATCGGCATGTCATAATCGATCGAACCCGACAGCGCGTGCGGCGGCGTGTAGAGGATGTAGACATCCTGGAACACCGGCGTGGTCACCGGCGGGGTGAGCGAGGCATTGAGCGCTTCCTGCACCGTGTTCCGCGCCGGCGGCACCTTGGTGTAGGTATAGGCATAAGACAGGCTCATCGACAGGCCCTCGAGCGGACGCACGGTCAGGTCGGCCTCGATCCCGCGGATCTTGGTGATCCCGGCGGCATTGACCGTTTCGAGCGTGTTGCGGACCGTACCGTTGGGCTGAGGCAGGAAGAAGTTGAAGTCCACCTGGGTGTCGCTGCGGTCCATGATGTAACCGGCCAGGTTGAACCGGACCTTGCGGTCGAACAGTTCGGACTTCAGGCCGACTTCGTAGGACTTCACCTCTTCCGGCCCGAACGACAGGTAGGTCAGCGAACGCGAACTCGCCCCGCCCGCGCGGTAGCCGGTGGCATATTTGGCGTGGACGTTGATGTCCGGGTTCACCTGCCAGGCGATCACGGCCAGCGGATCGAAGCGGTTGTTTTCCTGATTGAAGGTCAGATTGGTGGCCGCACCGTTGACCGTGAACAGCCGCCCGTTCTTCTCGTCGCGGGTGTAGCGCCCGCCCACGGTGATGCGCAGTGGTTCGGTCACCGCCCAAGTTACCTGGCCATAAGCGGCATAGCTCTTGCTGAAGGCGATCGAAGCGCGAGAGACCGAGGCGGTCTGATAGGTCAGCGGGTCGTTGATCGTGTAGCCGGTCAGCGTGCTGTTCCAGCGGTTGGTGTTGGGCGTGCGCGCGGAGTCATTGGCGCGCTCGTTGAAGTAAAAGAGGCCCGCGACGAAATCGACATTGTCGCCGATCGAACCGACCGCTTGCAGTTCCTGGCTGAACTGGCGCTGGTCCAGCGTGGCCAGCGAATAGCGGCTGAAGTTGACGTTGGGGCCCCACACCGGGGTGCGGTGCGCACCGCCGGAATTGTCCCACTGATCATCGCTGACCGTGCGCCAGGCGGTGATCGAACGCAATTCGATGTCGTCACTCAACTCATAGCGCACGCTGGCCGCAAATCCCTGCGACTTGCCGACGCTGACCTGCTGCGGAACCTGGATGTCAGCCTCGTCCATGCGGCCATAGCCGTACTGGATCAGCGGCTGGCCCGCAGTATTGCGGGGGATGTTGGCCAATGCCGTGGGGGTGATGGTCACCAGCTGGCTGTAGAACGGCGTGTTCTCGTCCCGGCTCTTGTCAAAGGCCAGGTCGACGATCAGGCCATCGACCGGCTTCCAGCGCGCGGCAATCCGGCCGCCATAGCGGTGGTACTGGTTCCAGCCGGCTTGGCCGGGCTTCGGGTTGCGGGTGGTCGGCCCCTGATGCTGGATCACACCATCGAGCTTGATCGAGACGTTGGCCACTTCCGGCAGGTTGAGATGGACCTGGGTGTTGTAGGACCCGTAATTGCCGATGCCGCCGCTAATCCGCCCGCCGAATTCGCCGGTCGGCTGCTTCAGCACCATCGAAACCGCACCGCCTTCGGTGTTGCGGCCGAACAGGGTACCCTGCGGACCCTTGAGGACTTCGATGCGCTCGACATCATAGAGGCTGGCATTGAGGCCGTGCTGGCGGCCGAGGTAGACTCCGTCGAGGTAGATCCCCACCCCCTGCTCGCGCGCGGGCTGGTTGGCATCGTCGGGAACGATCCCGCGGATGCCAACCGTTAGGGCCGACTGGCGGCTCTCGAACGTGGCAATGCGCAGCGACGGCACCGAGCCATCGGCCAAGTCGCCCAGGCTTTGCACCTGGCGCTTCTTGATTTCGTCCTCACCCAGCACGGCAATGGCGATCGGGGTGCGCTGGAGGTTGGTCTCGCGTTTGGTGGCGGTAACGACGATCTCCGTCAGCCCGGAATCGTCCTGGGCGGCATCTGCCGCTTCGGCAGCAGCGGCATCGGCGGCGACAGAAGCGTCAACTGCGGCCATGGCAGGCGCGGCGATCAGCATTGTCACTACGGCGATGCTGGAAACGGAAAGCCGGTTGGCAAGGCGGGTCATGATAAGGTCCCTCATTGGGTTATGGTGCGGCGCCTGGCCTGTACTGAGACTCGCCGGATACGAATCGCCCCCCTGGCGCCGAGGTCCGGCTAGGCCCTCGCCATTGCAGAGCGGCGACAGATCGGTGACGCGGCGAAGACTGCGAAGTGACCACAATGTGACACGGCAGGAATGACGCAGAAGCGTCACAAAAGCGTCATTTGCCGATGGCATGGTTCGCTGCGGATGGAGCCGCAATGCCTGCTTTAAATGAAACGAAGACCTTGCTTGTGACTGCCCCGCCGCCGGCGCTTTCGGGCGATGTGGCGGCGCTGCGTCCGGACCTGCGCGTTGCGCCACTCGATCCCCTGGAAGGCCCTGCCCTGGCCGGCGAAACACCGGTCTGGTGTTTCGTCGATTGGCTGCTCCCGGAAATGTCCGGGCTGGAGATTGTCCGCCGCCTGCGCGAAACCCGCAGCACCCGCGATTCCCACATCACCATGGTGCTGGAAGACGGGGATAGCGAAGAACGCCGCCGCGCGCTGAAGGCCGGGGCCGACGATTACATGAACGGCCCGCTCGATGCGCGCAGCCTGGTCGAGCGGATGGCCCGCTATGAGGCCGCCCGGATCGCCCCCGCCCCGCCTCGCGCGCGGCTGGCCAATGGTGATCTGACGATCGATCTTGCCGCACACCAGCTGCGCTATCGCGGAACCCCGGTGCCGCTGCGGCCCAACGAGTTCCGCCTGCTGGCCCATTTCATGGAGCATCCCGACCAGGTGTTCAGCCGCAATGCCCTGATCGAGCGGCTGGGCAAGGACGGCGAAGTGATCGATGAACGGACCGTCGATGTCTGGGTCGGCCGGCTGCGCCGCGCCCTGACGGCCCAGGGCGCGCCCGATCCGCTGCGCACGGTGCGCGCGCTCGGCTATGTGATGGATTCGCGCGAAAGCTGAGGATGGCGCGCCGCGCCGTGCTTGCCCTTGCCCGCAAGTGGCGGCATAGGCCCGAGGCGAATCCCATCCCAGCGAAAGGCCCCAAGCCATGAAGGTCCGCGTTTTCGTCTCCCTCAAGAACGGGGTGCTCGACCCGCAGGGCCGCGCGATCCACCACGCGATCGAAGGGCTGGGGATCCACGGCGTCAACGATGTCCGGGCCGGCAAGATGATCGAACTGGACGTCGATGACAGCGTTACCGACGATCAGCTGGAAACCATGTGCAAGCAGCTCCTCGCCAACATGGTGATCGAGAATTACCGCATCGAAAGGCTGGCTGCATGACCTTCCGCAGCGCCGTCATCACCTTCCCCGGGTCCAATTGCGACCGGGACATGGCCGACGCGCTGGAAAAGGTGTCGGGCACCGCGCCGCACCGGGTCTGGCATGGCGATGCCGATCTTCCGCAGGATCTGGATTTCATCGCCCTGCCGGGCGGCTTTTCCTATGGCGACTACCTGCGGTCCGGCGCGATGGCCGCGCGCAGCCCGATCATGCAGGCAGTGATTGCCGCAGCGGGCCGGGGCGTGCCGGTGCTGGGCGTGTGCAACGGCTTTCAGGTTCTGACCGAAAGCGGCCTGCTGCCCGGCGCGCTGCTGCGCAATGCCGGCATGAACTTCGTCTGCCGCGATGTGAAGCTGACGGTCGAGAACAGCCAGAGCCTGTTCACCGCCGGCTACAGCACGGGCCAGCAGATCGTCATCCCGGTGGCGCACCACGATGGCAACTACTTTGCCGACGATGCCACGCTCGACCGGCTGGAAGGCGAAGGCCGGGTGGCGTTCCGCTATGCCGAGAGCGTCAACGGTTCGGCCCGCCAGATCGCCGGCGTGCTTAACGAGGGCGGCAATGTGCTGGGCATGATGCCGCATCCCGAACGGATGATCGAGGCCGAACAGGGCGGCACCGATGGCCGGGCCCTGTTCGAAAGCGCGGTGAAGGCGCTGGTCTCGGCCTGAGCGAGCGCCTCAGCCGTTGACCTGGCGCAGCTGGCTTCCCGAAAACAGGTTCCGCGCATCGTTCGCGCCCATTGGCCGCCCGAAGTAATAGCCCTGGATCTTGCGGCAGCCGAGGCCGCGGATGATTTCCAGTTCGTGTTCGGTCTCGACCCCTTCCGCCGTGGTCGACATTTCCAGGCTCTCGGCCATGGCAACCACGGCGCGGATGATCGCCAGGCTTTCGGGGCTGCCGGCCGCGGCACCCTGCACGAAGCTGCGGTCGACCTTGATGGTGGAGAAGCGCAGGTTGCGGATATAGGCCAGCGACGAATAGCCGGTCCCGAAATCGTCGAGCGCAATCCCGCAGCCCAGCGCCATGATCTGTTCCAGCGCCGACCGGGCGGTCGTCGCATCGCGGACGAAGATCGATTCGGTCACTTCGATTTCCAGCCGCTGGGCCGGCAGCCCGCTTGAGCTGAGCGCACTGATCACGCTCGGCACAAAGCCCGGATCGAGCAGCTGTTCGCCCGATGCGTTGACTGCAACCTTGACGTTCTTGGGCCAGCGGGTCGCCTCGCGGCAGGCCTCGCGCAGCACCCATTCCCCGATCGGCACAATCAGGCGGGTATCTTCGGCCAGCGGAATGAACTTGGCCGGGCTGACGAAGCCGTGTTCTTCGCTGTTCCAGCGCAGCAGCGCCTCGAAGCTGACGATGTTCTCGTCCTTGGCGTCGACCACCGGCTGATAGTTCAGCAGCAGTTCGTTCTTTTCCAGCGCGCGGCGCAGCGAGAATTCCAGCTTGCGGCGCTCTTCGGCTTCCTGGTGAAGCGAAGGCTCGTAGCCGTGATGGATCCCGCCGCCCTCTTCCTTCGAGCGGTAGAGCGCGAGGTCGGCATTGCGCATCAGCGTCTCGACCGTCGTCCCGTCGCGCGGCCCGATTGCCGAACCAACCGACGCACCGATGTAGAGCGTGTGGTGATCGACCTCATAGGGCCGCGAGAGCAGCTCGATCGCGGCTTCGGCCACTTGCGACACACGGTTGTGATTGGAAGCATCGCGGATCACGATGGCAAATTCGTCCCCGCCAAGTCGGCCGACCAGTTCGTTATCGGTCATGATCGACTTGAGCCGCTCGGACACCCGCGCGAGCAACTGGTCACCGACCAGGTGGCCAAGCGTATCGTTGACCGCCTTGAACCGGTCGAGGTCGATCATCAGGAAGGCGCAGCGCGTCCGCCACTGGTCGGCATAGCGCATCGCCTCGCCCAGGGCCTCGGTCACCATCATCCGGTTGGGCAGGCCGGTCAGCGTGTCAAAGCGCGCCATGTGGGCGATCTTCTCGCTCGATTCGCGCTGTTCGGTCACGTCCGAACCGACCCCGCGGAACCCGTCGAAGTTGCCGTTTTCGTCCAGCTTGGGCGTGCCGGAGATTTCCCACCAGCGTTGCTGGTTGTTGATCGTCACGCGGACCAGCAGGTTGGAAAAGCTCTCGCGCCGCTTCAGCCGTTCGGCCAGGTCATGCATCGAGGAAGGGAACTGGCCCGTATCCCAGGCCGGTCCGGCAATCAGCTGGATGAACGGCTTGCCTTCCACCTCTTCGGGAGACAGCCCCAGGGCATAGGCAAAGCGCGGGCTGGCAGAACGCACCCGGCGCGACGGATCGGTCTGCCACAGCCAGTCGGCCTCGCCTTCCTCGAATTCGCGCAGCAGCATCGAAACCACTTCGCTTTTCTCGGCCATGGCGCTTTCGGCAATCCGCGCGGTCAGAAAGAAGCGGGCGTTCTCCACCGCGCCCAGCCCGACCACGACCATGAACAGGATCGAGATCAGCGCCATTTCATAGCTCTGCCCGAACAGGAAGCTGACCACCGCCGCCCCGCCGACAATTCCGCCGAACAGCAGGTTGGACAGCGGCACGGCCGGCAGCAGGACGGCCGATGCGGTCATCAGCATGGCGCAGACGGCCCACAGTTCCAGGTGTTCCTTCGGATCGCCAAAGGGCGCAAAGGCGGCCAGCGGGGCAACCCAGACCAGCGCATTGCCAACCGAACTCAGCGACTGACGGTGGACTTCGTCACGGGTGATCCGGCGCCGGTCGGTATCACCCAGCGCCTTGTCGACCTTCGCGCCGAACACCAGGCTGGCGGCCAGCAGGACGAACCAGGCAACCAGCCCGGCGGGATGAACCGAATCGTAGTAGAGCCGCAGGACGGCCAGCGAAGCCAGGCCGTGAGCCAGGATCCGCGCCGCAGTGACTCGCGACAGGCTGGAGTACTGGAGGCCGCGCAGGCGGTTCCAGTCCCCGTCACCGGGATCGGTCAAGCCCAGCACCGCCATAACCGGCAGGCTCTTGGGCAGCACAGAAGTGGTCGTTTGGATATCAGTCACGCGCCCGTCATAGGCGCGCAATCCTTATCACCGCGTAAAGCATGCCGACTTTTCGCGGCCAGTTCAGCGGTTATTCGACCGTAACGGACTTCGCCAGATTGCGCGGCTGATCGACATCGGTGCCCTTCACGCAAGCCACGTGATAGGCCAGCAACTGGACCGGGATGGCATAGACCAGCGGCGCGATCAGCGGGTGGACCTTGGGCATCTCGATC
>ERZ761602.567-NODE-567-length-77820-cov-11.633768_pt1 | contig 77820 bp, 76 predicted proteins | sample MGYA00512165_ERZ761602 | MGnify/ENA primary metagenome ERZ761602 (study PRJEB28899, sample SAMN02445085) | bioreactor sludge metagenome | biome: EBPR sludge; isolation source: Thorneside wastewater treatment plant | place: Australia: Brisbane, Thorneside...
TTTGAAGAATCAATAAGGTTATGGAAGGCGCGATAAGACTTAAAATCTTGCGCCCTTACCGGGCTTGTGGGTTCGAGTCCCACCACCAGCACCACTTAAACAAGCCATTCGATACGCGGCGCTTCAGGATTGTGGCGGAACAGAACGGCAATGTGGCCGATCCGTTGCACTAGAGTCGCGCCTGATCCCGCGCACAGATCTTCAATCATCTTTTCGCGAGTATCCCGATCCTCGGCGTTGACCCGAACCTTGATAAGTTCATGGTGATTAAGCGCCTGATGGATCTCCAGCCTAATGGCGGAGGTGACTCCGTTGTTACCGATGATGACTACTGGCTTGCGATGATGAGCTAAAGCTTTAAGGTGGCGTTTTTGCGAGTGAGTTAGCGTGAGCATAGGTAAAAAACCAGACAGGGCGAAAGATGTTGACAGTGTAACCGTCCGCAAAGGGCTAATGGTAGCGCCAAGTCCGTTGAATGAGGTTAAATTGGATTTGGGCATCATCCTGGCTGTTGGTTTGGTGTTGCTGCTGGTGCAAGGACGGGTGTTGGATAATCTGTTATTACAACTACTGTTGCTGCTGAGCTATGGCGTGCTGGGTATGACCTGGATCATCATTCGAACTCGTCGGGTCATCGCTAAAATCACCCGCGAATGTGAGCAACGCCCGGATGCCCCGTAGTAAGAGCAGCATTCGCTGGTTGCGAGAGCACTTCAGCGACGAATACGTCAAGCGTGCTTTGCAGGAGGGCTATCGCTCTCGTGCGGTGTATAAGCTTTTGGAAATTAATGAGAAAGACCATCTGTTTCGGCCTGGGATGACCGTAGTAGATTTGGGTGCTGCGCCAGGCGGCTGGTCGCAATTGGCAGCACGTCAGATCGGCAAGCAAGGAGTGGTCATCGCTTTGGATATCCTGTCAATGGAGCCGCTGCCCGGAGTTGAATTTATGGAAGGAGATTTCCGCGATGCAGCAGTTTTGGAACGCTTGCTGGCGGTTCTGGGGGGGCGTTCTGTGGATCTGGTGTTGTCTGATATGGCGCCTAATACCAGTGGTATCAAGGCGGTGGACCAGCCCCGCGGAATGTATCTAGCCGAACTGGCCCTTGATTTCGCTGGCCAATGTTTACGTCCTGGTGGCGATCTTCTAGTGAAAGCTTTTCAGGGCGAGGGCTTCGATCAATTTTTTAAAAACTTGCGCACCGCTTTCGCTGCTGTGGTGCCCCGTAAACCCCGGGCTTCACGTGCCCGCAGTGCCGAGCAGTATCTGCTAGCTCGGAACTATCGTGGGTAACCCGGTCTAAAAAATCGACTTTTTTGAATCTCTTGAAATCTTAAAGTCATTGATATTGGAAAATCAGTGATGCATCCCCAAATACTTACAATGTATTCATTATCCTGCCCTGGCTTGCTGAGGTATCCGCTTTGAACGACATGGTTAAAAATATTCTTTTGTGGGTAGTCATCGCCGTGGTGTTGATGTCAGTTTTCAACAGCTTTGGTCCCAAAGTAACCCCTTCCGCCCAGATGTCCTATTCACAGTTCCTGCAGGAAGCCAAACAAGGGCATATCGCCCAGGTGAGCATTGATGGCCGCGCTATTTTGGGGCGTACTAGTGGTGGAGAACGCTTCACGACTTACAGTCCAGAAACTGACAACAGTGCCATGATTGGTGAACTGCTCAATCACGGTGTCGATATTGAGGGCCAGCCGCCGGAGAAACAAGGATTGTTGATGCAGATTTTCATCTCCTGGTTCCCAATGCTGCTGTTAATTGGCATCTGGGTATTTTTCCTGCGGCAAATGCAAGGCGGCGGCGCAGGCCGTGGTGCGATGTCCTTTGGTAAATCGCGCGCTCGTATGATGAGCGAGGATCAAATTAAGATTACGTTCGCTGACGTGGCCGGTGTAGATGAAGCCAAAGAAGAAGTCGCTGAACTGGTTGAGTTCCTGCGCGATCCTGGCAAGTTCCAGAAGCTTGGCGGGAAAATCCCGCGTGGGGTGCTGATGGTTGGCTCGCCAGGTACGGGTAAAACGCTGTTGGCCAAAGCCATTGCCGGTGAAGCCAAGGTGCCATTTTTCTCGATTTCTGGTTCGGATTTTGTCGAAATGTTTGTTGGTGTCGGTGCTTCACGAGTACGTGACATGTTTGAGCAAGCCAAAAAGCATGCGCCCTGCATCATTTTTATTGATGAAATTGATGCTGTTGGTCGTCATCGTGGTGCTGGACTGGGTGGTGGACACGATGAGCGTGAGCAGACCTTGAACCAGTTGCTAGTGGAAATGGATGGTTTTGAGGGCAATGAAGGCATTATCGTCATTGCCGCTACCAACCGCCCTGATGTTCTCGATCCGGCGCTGCTGCGGCCGGGCCGCTTTGACCGGCAGGTGGTGGTGCCGCTGCCCGATGTCCGGGGCCGTGAGCAGATTCTCAAGGTCCACATGCGCAAAGTGCCGCTATCCAGCAACGTCAAGCCTTCGGTTATTGCTCGCGGTACGCCCGGTTTTTCCGGTGCTGATCTGGCTAATTTGGTTAATGAGGCTGCGTTGTTCGCCGCCCGCTCCAATAAGCGCGATGTAGATATGGATGACTTTGAGAAAGCCAAGGACAAGATCATGATGGGTTCTGAACGCAAGTCAATGGTGATGAGTGAAGATGAGAAGAAACTGACTGCTTATCATGAGGGTGGTCACGCGATTGTTGGCCGGCTGGTGCCTGCCCATGATCCGGTCTATAAGGTCAGCATCATTCCGCGCGGCCGGGCGTTGGGGGTGACCATGTTCTTGCCTGAGGGTGACCGTTATAGCTTTAGCAAGCAACGATTGGAGAGTCAGATTTCCAGTCTGTTCGGGGGCCGTATTGCCGAAGCATTGGTTTTTGGGGCGGATATGGTGACGACGGGTGCTCAGAACGACATTGAGCGGGCAACCGATATTGCCCGTAATATGGTGACTAAATGGGGTCTGTCTGACCGTTTGGGACCACTGACCTACAGTGAAGACGATGGCGAGGTGTTCCTGGGCCGCAGTGTGACCCGGCACAAAAATGTTTCAGATGAAACCGCGCACGTTATTGACGAAGAAATCCGCTCGATTATTGATCAGAATTACCTGCGCGCCGAGCAGCTATTGCGTGACAATCTCGATAAGTTGCATCTAATAGCGGAAGCACTCATTAAATATGAGACCATTGACTCTGATCAGATTGACGACATTATGGCGGGACGTCCGCCGCGTGAACCTGCGGATGTCAGCCCTGATGAGGAGCCTCCATCAGGTTCGTCGATTAGTTTGGACAAAAATCGATGTGACGAAAAACCGATTGGCGGACCGGCTCAGCAGCATTAAATGGTAAGCGTCTACCCTCTCTCCCTAACCCCTCCTGATGGAGAGGAGGAAGATTCAGTGCGTTCTGTAAAAGTTTTCCCTCCCCTGGCGGGGGAGGGTTGGAGTGGAGAAGGGTGTAAGGTCATGGGGGTGCTAAATATCACCCCCGACTCTTTTTCTGATGGCGGGCATTATCTTGCGCTTGAAACTGCATTGCGCCGCGCTGAGACAATGCTGGCGGAAGGCGCTGCCATTATCGATGTCGGTGGTGAGTCAACCCGGCCCGGCGCGCTGCCGGTCTCTGCCCAGGAAGAACTGGATCGGGTATTACCAGTCGTGGAACGATTGGTGCGGGAAATACCAATTCCTATTTCAGTGGATACCAGCAAGCCTGAGGTCATACGCGAAGCAGCTCGAATAGGGGCAGGTATGATTAATGACGTGCGGGCGCTGTGTCTGCCAGGTGCACTAGAAGCGGCGGCAGCTAGCGGTCTTCCGGTGTGCTTGATGCACATGCAGGGTAACCCCTCGACCATGCAAAAAGAACCTTATTACACTGATGTGTTAGCGGAGATAAGGGCTTTCTTGATAGAACGAGTGGGTGCTTGTGAGAGAGCAGGTATCTCACGTGAGCAGATTCTTGTCGATCCGGGCTTTGGTTTTGGCAAGACGCTTGATCACAATCTAATACTGCTCCGTCATCTGAAACGTTTTACCGGCCTTGCGGCTGGTGTGATGGTTGGCCTTTCCCGGAAGAGTATAATCGGCCTTCTGCTGGATGCTCCGATTGATAAGAGGATGGCCGGCAGCTTGGCGGCGGCAGTGATTGCAGCCTGGCAGGGGGCGTGTATCGTGCGTGTCCACGATGTGCGAGAGACGGTTCAAGCTCTACGCATCTGTGCTGCCGTGCAGGCAATGGATTGACCGCATCGTTCTTCATCCTCCTAGCCTTTGTTCCTAAATTAAGAAGGAATAGACATATGCTCGGGTATGCGCACTGCCGTCATATGGCTATAATTCCCAGCCATATTGAGTAGGAGAGGCATGGCGATGGGGAAAAAATATTTCGGTACGGATGGTATTCGTGGACAGGTGGGGGAACATCCAATTACGCCTGAATTCATCCTCAAGCTGGGTTGGGCGGCCGGCCGGACTTTGCGGAGCCGGGATTTTAACAAGGTTGTGATTGGCAAAGATACCCGTATTTCTGGCTACATGTTTGAATCAGCTCTGGAATCGGGATTGTCGGCGGCCGGTGTCAATATCGCTCTGCTGGGGCCGATGCCGACGCCAGGCATCGCCTATTTGACCCGTACCCTGCATGCCTGTGCTGGTATTGTGGTCAGTGCATCCCACAACCCCTACTACGATAATGGCATTAAGTTTTTTTCCCGCGATGGCCAGAAGTTGCCTGATGATACAGAGGAACATATCGAAGAACTGCTGGATCGTCCGTTAGAGACCGTTGAGCCGGATGCTTTGGGCAAGGCTGAGCGTATTGTTGATGCCTCTGGCCGCTACATTGAGTTCTGCAAAAGTACTGTTCCGGCCTGCACCAGTTTGGCAGGTCTGAAGATCGTGGTGGATTGTGGCCATGGCGCAACCTATCATGTTGCCCCCAGTGTGTTTAATGAACTGGGTGCGGCCGTGATTCCCATCGGCGTTTCGCCAGATGGTCTGAATATCAATTCGGACTGTGGGTCTACCAAGCCGGCCATGCTGCGTGAAACAGTACAGGAAGAGGCCGCTGATCTAGGCATCGCTTTCGATGGTGACGGCGACCGGGTGATCATGGTCGATCATCGAGGAGAGATTCTTGATGGCGATGATTTGCTGTTTATCATCGCTCGTGATCGCCTACGCTCCGGTAGCCGTTTCAACGCTATTGTTGGCACCCTGATGACCAATCTGGGGCTTGAGATGGCCTTGCGGGCCTTGGGACTCGAATTACATCGAGTCCAGGTCGGCGATCGTTATGTGATGGAGCGGATGTTGGCCGAGAATTTGATGCTGGGAGGCGAGAATTCCGGGCATATCATCTGCCGGGATCGCACCACCACTGGCGATGGCATTATCTCGGCCCTACAAGTGCTGGCAGCGATGCTGCATTCTGAAAAGAATTTGCATGATCTCAAGGCGGGCATGACCAAGTACCCGCAAACCTTAATTAATGTGTCGGTGAATGGGGGCGTGGATATCCAGCGCACACCGATCCTCGAAGCGATACGTGCCGTTGAAGATCAGATGGGTGATTACGGTCGAGTGTTGCTGCGCCCCTCTGGAACCGAACCTGTGGTGCGAGTCATGGTTGAAGGCGCTGACGCTGGGGTTGTTGAGCGTCACGCTCGCGAATTGGCCGAGGTTGTGAGAGAGACCTTGTCAGCGTGATTGATTTCCAGACGCGAAGTCCGTAAGCTTCACCGGTTTTTAAGCCCAGGAGATAAGAATATGCGCCGTAATCTGGTGGCCGGGAATTGGAAGATGAATGGCTCTGCGGAAAGCATCCGTGGTTTATTGCAAGGGATCAAAGAGGGCGCTGCTGAAGTGGCAGCCGCCGATCTGGTAGTGTTCCCCCCCTTTGTGTACATTGGACTGGTCGAGCAACAGCTTACCGGAACATCGGTTGCCTGGGGAACGCAGAATCTCTCCGAACATGCCTCAGGTGCTTACACCGGTGAAGTCGCAGGTCCGATGCTCCAGGATTTCCATTGCACCTATGTCATAGTGGGTCACTCAGAGCGCCGCACCCTGTATGGAGAAAGCGACGAGATGGTGGCTCGGAAGTTTGCCGCTGCCCGCAAGGTAAATATTCAACCGATTCTCTGCGTAGGCGAAACGCTGGAAGAACGCGACCAAGGCGTCACCGAGTCAGTCGTGGAACGGCAGCTCAAGGCCGTGCTGGATCTGGAAGGTATCGAAGCGTTCAATAATGCGGTCATTGCTTATGAACCGGTTTGGGCGATCGGCACTGGCCGGACAGCGACACCCCAACAGGCTCAAGACGTTCATGCCTTTATCCGTGCCAAACTGGCTGAGCGGAATCCAACCGTCGCGGCGCAAACACGCATCCTTTATGGCGGTAGCATGAAAGCAGCGAACTCCGGAGAATTGATGGCTATGGCTGATATCGATGGCGGTCTGATTGGTGGCGCCTCGTTGGATGCTAAGGACTTTCTGGCGATTGCCCGCTCAGGCTGTTAAACTGTAGCTATCATGGTTTATACCCTCATTCTCGTCGCACATGTCGTGGTCGCTGTTGCCTTGGTCGCGCTGGTTTTGCTGCAACAAGGCAAGGGCGCTGATGCCGGTGCAGCCTTTGGGAGCGGTGCTTCCACAACGATGTTTGGATCGCAGGGTTCGGCCTCCTTCTTGAGCCGGACGACTGCGGTTCTCGCTACGGTGTTTTTTTTGACCAGCTTGACGCTGGCCTACTTTGCGACGCAGACCACCAGGACGTCAGAGAGTGTGATTGAACAGGCAGCATCCGAAAGGCCTGTGCAACAACCGCTGGAGAGCGTCAAAGGTCCAGCCGATGTGCCTCAGTTGCCGCAAAAGTAGCAATGATTAATATGCCGATGTGGTGGAATTGGTAGACACGCTAGCTTGAGGGGTTAGTGGCGCAAGCCGTGCCGGTTCGAGTCCGGCCATCGGCACCAAACCAGATGTTTTACCCACCAACAGGATGGAATGTGTGTTTCTCAGATTGAGCAGGGTGGGTTTTTCCTAGCGCGTTCTCTTCGGAGTCATGCGTTGCCGTCAGTTCAAAATAGAGGCTTTATGAGTTATGCGGGGTTTTAAATATAAAAAACAATACACCCCATTGTTTGGTTTATGGTATCCAGCAGATTCTGGCCTAGTCGCCCGGTTGGTTGGGCTGTTCTCAGTTCCAGTAATAGGCTTCCGTAACGCTTTCTCCTGGCCCGCTCTGTCGAAGGTGTGACTCTGATGCTGTCTAATTACCTTCCTGTCCTGATGTTCGTAGTCATTGCCTTAGCGATGGCTGTAGTCGTCATTAGTCTCGGCTTTTTCCTTGGCCCCCGCCGTCCCGACAGTGCGAAATTATCGCCTTATGAGTGTGGTTTTGAAGCCTTCGAAGATACCCGGATGAAATTCGATGTTCGCTATTATTTGGTGGCCATCCTATTCATTATTTTTGATCTGGAAATCGCCTTCCTATTTCCTTGGGCGATTGTTCTTGACCAGATTGGCCTATTTGGTTTCATGGCAATGGCGGTCTTTCTCGGTATCTTGGTGATCGGTTTCATCTATGAATGGAAGAAAGGAGCCTTGGAATGGGAATAGAAGGTATTCTTGAAAAAGGTCTGGTGACTACCACTGCCGATAAGCTCATCAACTGGGCACGCACTGGTTCGATGTGGCCCATGACCTTCGGTTTAGCCTGTTGCGCAGTGGAAATGATGCAGGCTGGTGCAGCCCGCTATGATCTAGACCGGTTTGGTATTGTATTCCGGCCCAGCCCGCGTCAGTCTGATGTCATGATCGTTGCTGGTACCCTGTGTAATAAAATGGGACCAGCTTTGCGCAAGGTTTACGATCAAATGGCCGAGCCACGTTGGGTGATCTCCATGGGTTCATGTGCCAACGGTGGTGGCTATTACCATTACTCCTACGCTGTGGTGCGTGGCTGTGATCGCATCGTCCCGGTTGACATCTATATACCCGGTTGTCCGCCGACTGCAGAAGCGTTGATCTACGGCATTTTGCAGCTTCAAAATAAGATTCGGCGCACTAACACCATAGCCCGTTGAGAGAATCCTCCATGGCTGAAGCGCTTCAAACCCTCGTAGAAAAATTGCAGATGCGATTTGACGATACCTTGCTGGATTGTCGGCTGGATCGCGCTGAGGTGACTATCGAAATTGCGCCTGATCAGGCGATCGCAGTCTTCAGTGCCTTGCGCGATGAACCAGATTTTGCTTTTGAGCAGGTCATGGACGTGTGCGGCGTTGATTATTCGGCTTATGGCGATGTGGAATGGGCGACCAACGAATCAACGAACCAAGGTTTTAGCCGAGGCGTGGTGGAGCGGGCAACCGGACGTGGTCCGGCAGCCATCCAAACGACAGCAGAGCAGACTTTCTCCGGTAAGGGCCGTTTCGCGGCGGTTTACCATCTGCTTTCGGTGTCTCGCAATCAGCGCTTGCGGGTTCGTATCTTTGCTCCGGATGATGATTTGCCGGTGGTGCCTTCGGTTGTGTCTATCTGGGCTAGCGCAAACTGGTTTGAGCGTGAGGCCTTCGATTTATTCGGTATTGTTTTTGAGGGCCATCCGGATTTGCGGCGTATTCTCACCGACTATGGGTTCATCGGCCATCCGTTCCGTAAGGATTTCCCATTGATTGGTCAGATTGAAATGCGTTATGACCCAGAACGCGGTCGCGTGGTTTATGAGCCAGTGAGCATTGATCCGCGTGTGTTGGTACCCCGCGTCATTCGCAAGGATCACCGTTACCTCGAGTCGCATTGAAGGAAAGTCGCTGATGCCCGAGATTCGTAATTACACCCTGAATTTTGGTCCGCAACATCCGGCTGCACATGGCGTACTCCGCTTGGTGCTGGAAATGGACGGCGAAGTGGTGCAGCGCGCCGACCCTCACATTGGCCTGCTGCATCGGGCTACTGAGAAACTAGCTGAAAGTAAGCCATTCAATCAAAGTATTGGCTATATGGATCGGCTCGATTATATGTCGGCAATGAGCAATGAACATGCTTATGTGCTGGCGATTGAGAAGTTGCTGGGAATCGAACCGCCGGTTCGCGCTCAATACATCCGAGTGATGTTCGCGGAAATCACTCGCATTTTGAACCATCTATTGTGGATTGGTGCCCACGGTTTGGATATCGGTGCCATGACCATGTTTTTGTATGCCTTCCGCGAACGTGAAGATTTGCTAGATTGCTATGAAGCGGCATCCGGGGCCCGGTTGCACGCGGCTTATTTCCGGCCTGGTGGCGTCTATCGTGATCTGCCCAATATTATGGCGAAATACGAGTATGAGAACTCGCGGCTCCACAGCAAAAAAGACGTGGATGAGCGGAATACACATCGCCATGGTTCGCTGCTGGACTTCATTGAAGCGTTTACCGATCGCTTTCCGCACAGGGTCGATGAGTATGAGACGCTGCTGACCGATAACCGTATCTGGAAACAGCGTACTGTCGGTATTGGCATAGTGACTCCTGAACGGGCGTTGCAATTGGGCTTTTCTGGGCCGATGCTGCGCGGTTCCGGTTTCGCCTGGGATTTGCGTAAGAAGCAACCCTATGAAGTTTATGATCAACTGGATTTTGATGTTCCAGTAGGCGTCAATGGCGATTGCTATGATCGCTATCTAGTGCGAATTGAGGAGATGCGTCAAGCGAACCGGATTATTCGGCAATGTGTAAAGTGGCTTAAGGAAAATCCTGGCCTGGTGATGATCGATGATCATAAGATCGCGCCACCCTCGCGGGAGGCGATGAAAGAAGATATGGAGGCGCTGATTCATCACTTTAAACTATTCACGGAAGGTTATTGTGTCCCCGAAGGCGAAGTCTATGTGGCTACTGAACATCCTAAGGGTGAGTATGGGATTTATCTGATTTCCGACGGTGCTAATAAGCCTTATCGGGTTAAGGTGCGAGCTGCGGGCTTTGCCCATCTTTCATCCATGAACGAGATGACCCGAGGTCACATGCTGGCCGATGTGGTAGCGGTGATCGGCACCCAGGATATCGTCTTTGGAGAGGTTGACCGCTGATGAGTACACGTAAGAGCGATCAGTTGTCCGCCCACGCCCGTGCGGAAATCGATCATTGGCTGACTCGCTACCCCGCTAATCAGAAACAATCCGCCGTGCTGGCTGCACTACGCGAGGTTCAGCATGAAAATGGTGGCTATCTCACGACGGAATTGATGGATGCGGTTGCTGACTATCTCGACATGCCGCCCATCGCCGTATACGAAGTTGCTAGCTTCTACTCGATGTTTGAGCTGAAACCAGTAGGGCGGCATAATATTTCCGTTTGCACCAATATCTCCTGCATGCTGCGTGGCGGTGACGCTATCCTGGCGCATCTTGAGAAGAAATTGGGCATTAAACTCGGCGAGAGCACCATGGATGGCAAATTCTATCTGAAGCGGGAAGAAGAATGCTTGGCAGCCTGTTGCGGTGCGCCGATGATGCAGGTTGACCATGTCTATTACGAGCATCTGACCCCAGAGAAGGTGGATCAGGTGCTGGATCGCCTGGAGTAAACCGCAATGGCCAATGAGGTATGTTACCGGACGCTCGGCTTGGAGCAGCCTTGGTCTATCGAAACCTACGTGAGCGTAGGCGGTTATGAAGCCTGGAAGAAAATCTTAGCTGGCCAGATGACCGGTGATCAGGTGATCGATGAGATCAAAAAGGCTAGCCTGCGTGGACGGGGCGGGGCGGGTTTTCCAACTGGTCTGAAATGGACATTCATGCCGCGCAACGCGCTGGGTCAGAAATATATGGTGTGTAATTCGGATGAATCAGAACCAGGCACTTGCAAGGATCGCGATATTTTGCGCTTTAACCCGCATGCTCTCGTGGAAGGTATGGCTATTGCCGGTTTCGCTACCGGCTCCACGGTGGGCTACAATTACATGCGCGGTGAGTTTCTAGACGAGCCTTATCAACGGTTTGAGAACGCGGTCAAAGAAGCCTACGCTGCCGGTCTGCTTGGCAAAGATATCCAGGGGACTGGGATCGACTTCGATCTGTATCCGACGCTGGGCGCTGGCGCATATATCTGTGGTGAAGAGACAGCCTTACTGGAATCGCTAGAAGGCAAGAAGGGTCAGCCACGTTTCAAGCCACCCTTTCCTGCTAGCTATGGTTTATATGGCCGGCCAACTACTATCAATAACACGGAATCATTCGCTTCAGTACCATCAATCGTATTAAATGGTGGCGAATGGTTCGCCAGCCTTGGTACGACGAATGCCGGCGGGACTAAAATCTTTTCGGTATCAGGCCATGTTGAGAAGCCAGGTAATTTTGAAGTATCGATGGGCCTTCCTTTTGCCGAGTTACTGGCTCTTGCTGGTGGTGTCTGGAAGGGGCGCCAACTCAAGGCGGTGATCCCCGGCGGTTCCTCAGTGCCAGTGGTGCCGGGCGACATCATGCTGAAAGCTAATATGGACTATGATTCAGTGGCTAAGGTTACCGGGTCGATGCTTGGTTCTGGTGCAGTGATTGTAATGGATGACACTACGGATATGGTCAAGGTGCTGCAGCGTGTCTCCCGCTTCTATTTCTCCGAATCTTGCGGGCAATGCACGCCTTGTCGTGAAGGTACCGGCTGGCTGTATCGGGTAGTCACCCGCATTGTTGAAGGCAAAGGCCAGCCCGAGGATCTGGATTTGCTGGATAGTGTGGCCAGCCGCATCGAGGGGCGCACAATCTGTGCCTTAGGCGACGCCGCCGCCATGCCGGTGCGCAGTTTCGTCAAGCATTACCGCCACGAATTCGCGTACTACATCGAATATAAGCGCAGCATGGTTGCCGGTGCAGCGGCGCTGGCCGCGTGAGCCACAAAACTACCAACAGGGTTGCAGTGGGTAAAAGATGAGTGAGGAACAGGTCAACATCGAAGTCAACGGTATCCCGCTGAAGGCCCGTAAGGGCGCGATGCTCATCGAGATCACCGATGCAGCGGGTATCCCGATTCCCCGGTTCTGTTATCACAAAAAACTGTCCGTCGCCGCCAACTGCCGGATGTGTCTGGTTGAGGTGGAAAAGGCACCCAAGCCGTTACCGGCCTGTGCTACTCCGGTGATGGAGGGTATGAAAGTTCATACCGAATCGCCCAAGGCGCTTGCCGCGCAAAAGGGCACCATGGAGTTCTTGTTAATCAATCACCCGCTGGACTGTCCGATTTGTGATCAGGGCGGGGAATGCGAATTACAGGATGTGGCGCTGGGTTATGGCGGCGATGTGTCACGCTTTGCCGAGCGCAAGCGAGTGGTTCGAGACAAGGATATTGGCCCGCTGATTGCCACCGAGATGACCCGTTGTATCCATTGTACCCGCTGTGTGCGCTTTGGTGAGGAAATTGCCGGGTTACGAGAACTGGGTGCGACCGGGCGCGGTGAAAATGTGGAAATCGGTACCTTCGTCGCGCATAGCGTCATCTCGGAGCTATCGGGCAATGTTATCGACCTGTGTCCGGTTGGGGCGCTGACGGCCAAGCCGTCCCGTTATCGGGGCCGTTCCTGGGAGTATGTGCAGCATGCGAGTGTCGCGCCACATGATTCCATCGGCTCAAATATCTTCATTCACACCCTGCGTGGCCAAGTGATGCGAGTCGCACCTCGCGAAAATGAAGCGATTAACGAAACCTGGATTTCCGACCGGGATCGATTCAGTTATGAAGGCATCTACAGCGACGACCGCTTGGCTAAGCCCATAGTTAATGGAGCGGATGCCAGCTGGGAAATGGCGCTGGAAGCCGCGGCGGCTGGTTTAAAGGACGTGATCACCCGGCATGGGCCTGCGTCTGTCGGATTTCTGATTTCCCCAACTGCGACAATTGAAGAAATGTATCTGGCGCAGAGATTGGCGCGAGGCCTAGAGGTCGTGAATATTGACCATCGGCTAAGACAGGCTGATTTCAGTGATCAAGATATGGCACCGGTGTTTCCGTGGCTTGGGCAGGCGCTTGAGGATTTGGAAAAGGTTGGGGCAGCGTTATTGATTGGTTCCAACGTAAGGATGGAACAGCCTTTAGCGGGCCATCGTTTACGCAAGGCGGCGCTGGCGGGTGGCCAGATCATGTTCATTAACCCCCGTGACTTTGAATTCCGCTTCCCGATCGCTGCCAAACGGATTGTCGATCCTGCTGGCATGGTGGAGGCACTGGCGGGTGTCGCCCAAGCTGTCGCTGAGTTGAATAAGGAACCCTTGCCGGAAAATCTAGCGGGTTTAATATCTGGCGCTCCGGGCGAAACTGAACGCGCAATAGCTGCTCATCTAGCCAATAATGCTTCAACGGTGCTGCTGGGTAATCTGGCGCTGGCTCATCCCGCGTTTGCTACATTGCGGGCGCTGGCCGGCTTTGTGGCGCAGCACGCGGGTGCTTGCTTGGGCTATCTGCCGGAGGCTGCCAATTCAGCCGGTGGCTGGCTGGCTGGAGCATTGCCACACCGCCTGTCTGGTGGTCAGTTAGCTCCAATTACTGGTCTGGATGTGCGGGCAATGCTGGAAAGCCCACGTAAGGCTTACGTGTTGCTCGGTGCTGAGCCAGAATTGGACTGCTGGGATGGTGCTGCAGCTTTGAAAGCCATGCAGGGTGCGGAACTGGTGGTTTCCATTAGCCCTTATGCCAGCGCCGTTAGCCGTGCCTATTCAAAGATTATGCTGCCAGCCGCTACTTTTGCAGAAACATCTGGCACCTATATTAACGCTGAGGGGCGCTGGCAAAGCTTCCAAGGCGCTAGCAAGCCATTTGGCGAGGCGCGTCCTGCGTGGAAAATCTTGCGAGTATTGGGTAATTTGTGCGGGATCAGTAACTTCGAGTACACCAGTTCCGAAGAGGTACTTGCTGAGGTGCAAAGTGCTTGCACCCAAGTACAGCCAGATAATGTTCTGGATTTTAGCAAACCCCTGGCACCGTTCCAGGCGAAAACCCTCATGCGTATGGCAGAAGTACCCATCTATGCAACTGATCCATTAGTTCGCCGCGCTCGTTCTTTACAGGCGAGTGCTTTGGCACGGCCAGCCGAAGTTCGGTTGCATCCGGATGTGGCCCAGGAATTGGGCGTGGCTGGGCGGGAACAGGTCCAAGTGCGCCAGAATGGTGTTGCAGTCGATTTGCCGCTGGTGTTGGATGAGAGCATCCCTCGAGGTTGTGCCTGGATACCAGCGGGATTGCATAGCAGCGTCGCTCTTGGGCCGGCAGTGGGGCCGGTGGCCATTCAATAACAATCAGGATCCAGGATCATGGAAACGCTGTGGACGGTCATCTTTAATCTTCTAAAAATTGTCGCTGTGCTGATGCCTCTGCTATTGGCGGTGGCCTATTTGACATTTGCCGAGCGCAAGATTATCGGTTACATGCAGATACGGATTGGACCGAACCGGGTCGGGCCTAAAGGTTGGTTGCAACCGATTGCCGATGCCATGAAGTTGATGTTCAAGGAAATTGTTATCCCGACTCGAGCCGACCGTTTTCTATTCCTTCTGGCACCCGTAATATCCTTCGGTCCGGCATTGGCAGCTTGGGCAGTGATTCCCTTTGGTGACGGCATGATGATTTCCCATCTAGATGCCGGTCTATTGTATCTGATTGCGCTGACCTCGATGGGGGTTTACGGTGTAATCATTGCGGGCTGGGCCTCGAATTCCAAATATGCTTTTCTAGGTGCCATGCGCTCAGCGGCACAGATTGTTGCATACGAAATCGCCATGGGCTTTGCCTTGGTGGGAGTGTTGATGGCTGCAGGTAGCCTGAATCTCAACCAGATCGTACTGGCTCAGCAGGGTAGCTTGTTTCATTGGTTCTGGTTGCCGCTGTTGCCGCTGTTCTTGGTGTACTTCATTTCTGGTGTCGCCGAGACTAACCGGGCACCCTTTGACGTGGCTGAAGGTGAGTCGGAAATCGTTGCTGGCTTTCATGTCGATTATTCTGGTATGGCTTTCGCTGTGTTCTTTCTGGCGGAATACGCCAATATGATCCTGGTGTCAGCGCTAGCGGCAACGATGTTCTTAGGGGGCTGGCTATCGCCTTTCGAAGGTATCCCGATGCTGGGCAGTTTGTTCGCCTTTGTGCCTGGTGCCCTCTGGTTAGTGATTAAGATCTCGTTTCTGCTGTTGTTTTTCCTGTGGTTCCGTGCAACTTTTCCACGCTATCGCTATGACCAAATCATGCGGCTAGGTTGGAAGGTGTTTATTCCAGTAACCTTAGTCTGGTTGCTGGTGGTCGGACTAGGTGTGTTGGGCCAGGTCGGACCATGGTTTGATTGAGCGGAGAAAGCTGATGAATACCCTGAATGCTCTTCGGCACTACTTTAAGAGCTTCCTATTGTGGGAATTGTTGCTTGGCTTACAAGTGACTGGCCGTTACCTGTTTGCTAAAAAAATCACGGTGCAGTATCCAGAAGAGTTAACTCCGCTGTCACACCGGTTCCGTGGCCTGCATGCCTTGCGCCGTTATCCGAATGGTGAGGAACGTTGTATTGCCTGCAAGCTGTGTGAAGCAGTCTGTCCAGCCTTAGCGATTACGATTGAGTCCGAACAACGAGATGATGGCACCCGCCGTACTACTCGCTACGATATTGATCTTTTTAAATGTATCTATTGCGGTTTCTGTGAAGAAGCTTGTCCAGTGGATTCCATCGTCGAAACCCGGACTTTTGATTATCATTTTGAGAAGCGCGGTGAGCATATTATGACTAAGGAGAAATTGCTGGCTCATGGTGCCCGTTGCGAAATGCAGATTGCTGCTGACCGGGCCGCCGATGCGGCTTATCGTTAGCTGACCCTGTTTCCAGAAAATAACTAGCAGGCTTGTTCATGGGATTTGAAAAATTTCTATTCTACGTTTTTGCCCTGATCCTGATCTTTGCTGCGGTCAGAGTTATCACGGTGCGCAACCCGGTTCATGCTGCGTTGTTTCTGGTGCTGGCATTCTTCACCAGTGCCGCGTTGTGGCTGTTGATCGAGGCGGAATTCCTGGCCATTACTCTGGTGCTGGTTTATGTTGGCGCAGTGATGGTGCTGTTCTTATTCGTAGTCATGATGCTTGATTTGAATGTCGATCCAGTGCGGGAGGGTTTCATCAAATACTTGCCAGTTGGTGCAGCGGTGGCACTGCTCATCGTGATTGAGATGGGGCTGATAGTCGGATCGAGTTATTTTGGCAGTGATCAATACGGCCTGACTGCGCATGCTGCTGATTACAGCAATACCAAAGAATTGGGTAGCGTTTTGTACACTTTTTACGTCTATCCATTTGAGATCGCCTCAGTGATTCTGCTGGTGGCGATCATTGCAGCTATCTCACTGACCATGCGGCGACGAGAAGGAGTGAAATCCCAGGACCCCGGCCAGCAAGTTCTTGTATCACGAGACAATCGAGTACGGGTGGTGCGCATGGCGCCAGAGAAGAAGATTAGCAATTAGCGATTATGAAACACAACCTTTGCTATTTAACCTAGTAGCGGTCTTTTCAACCATGCAAATAATCAAAACCGGGGGATAGATGATCGCGCTGACTGATTATCTTGTACTAGGAGCGATCCTCTTTTGTCTCAGCGTGGCCGGCATCTTTCTAAATCGGAAAAATGTCATCATTCTGCTGATGTCGATTGAGTTGATGCTGTTGGCGGTGAATTTCAATTTCATCGCTTTTTCGCAGTTTCTCGGCGATACCATTGGCCAGGTCTTTGTATTTTTCATCCTGACTGTGGCGGCGGCTGAGTCGGCTATTGGCTTGGCCATCCTGGTGGTGTTGTTCCGCAACCGCCGCACCATCAACGTCGCCGATCTCGACACGCTGAAGGGTTAGCCGCCATGCAAAATATCTATCTCGCGGTTGTACTTGCGCCTTTGTTCGGCGCCATTATTGCTGGATTGTTTGGTCGCAAGATTGGTCGCGCAGGTGCCCACTGGGTGACCATCATTGGTGTGGCAATTTCCTTTCTTTTGTCACTAGTGGTATTGCGTCATCATTTGGGAGGTGCTGATCCATACAATGAGTCGGTTTACACTTGGATGATGATTGAAGGTATCCGCCTTGAGATCGGTTTCCTAGTAGATAATCTGACTGCAGTGATGATCTCCACTGTGACCTTTGTTTCATTGATGGTTCATATTTATACCATCGGCTATATGCACGATGATGACGGTTATCAGCGCTTCTTTAGCTATATCGCATTGTTCACCTTCGCTATGTTGATGCTAGTGATGGCTAACAATTTTTTGCAATTGTTCTTTGGCTGGGAAGGCGTAGGTCTGGTGTCCTATCTATTGATTGGCTTCTGGTATAAGCGTGAGAGCGCTATTTTCGCTAGTCTAAAAGCCTTTTTGGTCAATCGAGTGGGCGACTTTGGGTTTCTGCTAGGCATCGCTGCGGTGTTGATGGCCTTTAATAGCATTGATTATGCTGACGTATTTGCCGCTGCACCGCTGATGAAAGATATGGTTGTGCAGGTTATTCCCGGCGTAGACTGGTCGTTAATGACTTTGATTTGCATTCTGCTATTCATCGGCGCGATGGGAAAATCCGCACAAGTGCCTTTGCATGTGTGGTTGCCGGATTCAATGGAAGGTCCCACCCCGATCTCGGCATTGATCCATGCTGCGACGATGGTGACTGCTGGCATCTTTATGGTCGCCCGTATGTCACCGCTGTTCGAATTATCGGAGACCGCGTTGAGTGTGGTGCTAGTCATTGGTTCGATTACCGCACTGTTCATGGGATTCCTTGGCATCATCCAAAATGATATCAAGCGTGTGGTGGCCTATTCTACGCTTTCGCAGTTAGGCTATATGACAGTGGCGCTGGGTGTATCGGCTTATTCGTCCGCGATCTTTCATCTGATGACCCATGCTTTTTTTAAGGCGCTATTATTTCTCGGTGCTGGCTCAGTGATTATTGCTATGCATCATGAGCAGGATATCCGCAGAATGGGCGGCTTGTGGAAATATATGCCGATTACCTGGTTTACTTTTCTATTGGGTACTCTGGCGTTGATCGGTACACCGGGCTTCGCTGGCTTCTATTCTAAGGATAGTATTCTGGAAGCGGTACATTACTCACACATTGCGGGGGCAGGATTTGCCTATTTTGCAGTAATGTTAGGAGTATTTGTGACTTCGCTCTATTCCTTCCGGCTGTACTTCATTGTATTCCATGGCAAGGCGCGCATGGATCATCATACGAAGGAACACCTGCATGAGACACCAGCGGTCGTGACGGTACCGCTGATTCTACTGGCGATTCCTTCAGTAGTGATTGGTGCTATGTCTATTGAGCCGTTACTCGTTGGTGATGTGTTCAATAACGCGATTTTTGTGTCGGCTGAACATAATGTCCTGGAACCTTTCAGAGAACATTTTCATGGAGCGGTTAGCTTTGCCTTGCATGGATTGACAGGTCTGCCGTTTATCCTAGTGTTAGCTGGGTTTGGCTCGGCGTTCTATCTGTACATGATACGGCCAGACCTGCCAGAGATGATCCAGCAGAAGTTTGCCGCGCTTTATGACATCATGATACGCAAGTATCTGTTCGACGAAATCTACCAATCGGTGTTCATGCGCGGCAGCCGGAATTTGGGTACGGCACTATGGAAATATGCTGATGCTGGCTTGATTGACGGTGTGATGGTCAATGGCACAGCGCGGCTGGTGGGTTGGGTTGCTTCGATGGCGCGCTGCATGCAAACCGGCTATCTGTACACCTATGCCTTTGCCATGATCATTGGCCTGCTGATCCTGCTGACCTGGTTCGTCACCCGCTAACCTGGAAGAAGAAAAACCATGCTGTCGGAACTGCCTCTGCTGAGTCTTGTTATTTGGTTCCCGATCCTTGGCGGCATTGCGGTGCTGTTCGTGGGTGACGAAAACCCCGCACGCGCTAAGGCGCTGGCCCTGACGGTCGCGATTCTAAGTTTTATAATCAGTATCCCGCTGTTTTCGTCGTTCGATGCCACAACAGCGGCGATGCAATTCCAGGAATTCGTGCCGTGGATTCCCATGTTCAGTGTCAACTATCATTTGGGTGTCGATGGATTCTCAATGCCGTTGATCTTGCTGACCGCGTTCATGACCGTGCTAGTAGTCATTGCCGGCTGGGAAGTGGTGCAATACCGGATCGCCCAATACATGGCGGCCTTCCTGATCATGGAAGGCTTGATGATTGGGGTATTTGCCGCACTGGATGCCATTCTGTTCTATGTGTTTTTTGAAGCGATGCTGATTCCGATGTTCCTGATCATCGGAATTTGGGGCGGGCCACGCCGGGTGTATGCCACTCTCAAGTTTTTCCTGTACACCTTCCTGGGTTCAGTGTTTATGCTGATTGCCTTGATTTACCTGTACAATCAGTCTAGCAGTTTTGAGATTCTCGATTTCCATAAGCTGCCGTTGAGCTTAACGGAACAGGGAGTCATTTTCTTTGCCTTCCTCCTGGGTTTTGCGGTTAAGGTGCCGATGTGGCCGGTGCATACCTGGTTGCCAGACGCCCATGTTGAGGCGCCGACTGGCGGCTCAGTCATTCTGGCGGCAATTACTTTGAAAATCGGTGGTTATGGCTTTCTGCGCTTTGCGCTGCCGATCACTCCAGATGCTGCAGCAATGTTGGACTGGCTGGTTATTACCCTGTCACTGATCGCAGTGGTCTACATTGGTCTGGTGGCACTGATTCAACAGGACATGAAGAAGTTGATTGCCTATTCCTCCATCGCGCATATGGGGTTCGTGACCCTAGGCTTCTTTGTCGTCTTTGGTATCTATCGGCAAACAGGTAGTTTGAGCGGTGCGGCCATGGGTGTTGAAGGTGGTTTGGTGCAGATGGTATCGCATGGCTTTATCGCTGGAGCGCTGTTCCTGTGTGTTGGTGTCTTATATGACCGGGTGCATTCCCGGCAGATCAAAGATTACGGTGGTGTGGTTAATACCATGCCGATCTTCGCCGCCTTTATGGTGCTGTTTGGGATGGCTAATGCTGGTTTGCCAGGCACATCAGGTTTTGTTGGCGAATTCCTGGTAATCCTCAGTAGTTTTAAAGCTAGTTTCTGGATCGCTTTTCTGGCGGCAGCCACCTTAATCCTGGGAGCGGCCTATACGCTGTGGCTGGTCAAGCGGGTGATCTTTGGTGAAATCGGCAACAGCCATGTCGCTGAGCTGCAAGATGTTAATACCCGGGAGATCATTATGCTGAGCCTACTAGCGGCGGCGGTGTTGCTTATTGGTATCTGGCCTGACCCCCTGACCTCGGTGATGCACGCTTCGGTGGATAATCTGCTGCAGCATATCACTACATCCAAGTTATTGTGATCAGAGTTCCTCGCAGAGAAGAAATCGGAGAATAGGGAAAATCCAATGAATTTCGTCGCCCCTGATTTCATGCCGGTTCTGCCGGAACTGTTCGTACTGACCCTGGCCTGCTTGATCCTGGTTATCGATGTGTTCCTGGAACAGCGGCAACGGCACATTACCTATGGATTGGCGCAGATCACTCTATTAGGTGCAGCTCTATTGACCTTGTTAACTTATGCTCATGCGCCAGTGACTACCATGTTTGGTCACTATATTAAGGATGCAATGGGTGATTTGCTTAAGTTATTTATTTGCCTGACTGCTGCGGCTGGGTTTCTTTACTCACGTGATTATTTGCGTCAGCGCAATTTGTTCAAGGGCGAGTACTATGTGCTCGGGCTGTTTGGTGTGTTAGGCATGATGATCATGGTATCAGCGCATAGCTTGCTCACCGTCTATCTTGGCTTGGAATTGCTCTCGCTTTCTTTATATGCGCTGGTAGTCACTGACCGCGACTCACCAGTGGCCTCCGAAGCGGCTATGAAGTACTTCGTACTGGGTTCACTGGCTTCCGGCATGTTGCTGTATGGCATCTCGATGATTTACGGTGCGACTGGTAGCATTGATCTCCAGGTCGTAGCGGATGTGGTTGCTGATCAGAAGATGAATAATCTGGTACTGGTATTCGGATTGGTGTTCCTGGTTGTTGGGTTGTCGTTCAAGCTGGGTGCAGTACCATTCCATATGTGGCTTCCAGATGTTTATCAGGGCGCACCAACTTCGGTCACTCTGTATATTGGTTCAGCGCCTAAGTTAGCAGCATTTGCGTTGGTGATGCGGGTTCTAGTGGATGGCCTTGGTTCGTTGCAAAGTGATTGGCAACAGATGCTCATTATTCTAGCAGTGTTGTCGATGGCGATCGGTAATTTAGTCGCAATTGTCCAGAGCAATATCAAACGGATGCTAGCTTATTCGACGATTTCCCATGTCGGTTTTCTACTGCTCGGCATTCTGGCAGGCACTCCAGAGGGTTATGCGGCAGCCATGTTTTATGCCATCGTCTATGTGTTGATGGCGGTAGGTGCATTCGGCATGATAATTATGTTGAGCCGAACTGGCTTTGATGCAGAAAATATCGATGATTTCAAGGGACTGAATGACCGCAATCCATGGTTGGCGTTCCTGATGATGATGATTATGATGTCAATGGCCGGTGTTCCGTTTCTGGTTGGCTTTTATGCCAAGTGGGTGGTATTGCAGGCAGTGGTGGACATCGGTCTCGTCTGGTTGGCATTGGTTGGCGTAGTGTTTTCAGTGATCGGCGCCTTTTATTATCTGCGAGTCGTGAAGTGTATCTATTTTGACAAGGCTGAACCGGGTGAGCCGGAAATCGAGATGAGCCGGGATACGGAAATTGTGATTAGTGCTAATGGGTTGTTGTTGGTGCTGCTCGGTTTGTATCCAACAGCGCTGATGGGCTGGTGTGCAGCAGCGATGCTAGACTGACCTGACCGAATGATTGATGACTCAGACCTTTGTCGTTGGCCTGTGGTTGGTATTGGCAGCAGTTACTGCTAACCTGCCTTGGTTGAGTGAGCGCTGGTTGCTAGTCTTCGCCCGCCGTGATCGGCGGCCGAAGCCGTTCTGGTTGCCGCTGATTGAATGGAGCTTGTTGTACAGTCTGATCATCGGTATCGGGTTAGGGTTAGAGTATAAGGCTACCGGCGCGACACATGATCAAGATTGGGAATTTTATATTGTGACGCTGTGCTTGTTTGCGGTCAGCGCTCTCCCCGGATTTATCTATCGCTATCAGTTACGGCGATTGCTGAAACAAGCAGGCCGAGTGGAAACTCAGGGTTAACAGCCTGTGATATTTTTGACCCTCTGTTTGCTGCGATGCAATATAAATCAGGGTATAATCAAGCCGCTGGGATTTAATGAGTGAGCGGCCATGTCGAAACAGCATCCCATTATCGCTATTACCGGTTCCTCTGGCGCTGGTACCTCAACAGTCCGAGTTGCGATGGAACATATTTTTCGGCGGGACGGGATCAATGCAGCCATTGTCGAAGGCGATAGTTTCCACCGCTACGACCGCGATGAGATGCAACAGCAAGTTGAGCTGGCGTTACAAGAAGTTCGTAATTTTAGCCACTTTGGTCCAGAGGGTAATCTTTTTGACCGGTTAGAATCCCTGTTTATGGAATACAGTGAACGGGGCACTGGGCTGCGGCGCTATTATCTGCATGATCAGGAAGAGGCCGTTCGCTACGGTCAGGAGCCTGGTTCATTTACGCCCTGGACCTTGTTGCCTTTAGGAAGTGATTTGCTGTTTTACGAGGGGCTACACGGCGGAGTGGTGACGGATAAGGTCAATGTCGCTCGTTATGTCGATCTACTGATTGGTGTAGTGCCCATTGTCAATCTGGAGTGGATCCAAAAAATCCACCGTGATACCGCTGAGCGGGGGTATAGCGCTGAGGCTGTGACGGATACTATTTTGCGGCGTATGTATGATTATACGCATTACATTGTGCCGCAATTCTCCTGCACCGACATCAATTTTCAGCGGGTGCCAACGGTGGATACCTCCAATCCATTTGCTGCTCGTGATATTCCTAATCTAGATGAGAGTTTCGTCGTGATCCGCTTCAAGGAGCCTCGAAAAACCCAGCCGGATTTCACCTATCTTTTGCACATGATCCACGATTCATTTATGTCGCGCCGTAATACTATCGTGGTCCCAGGAGGCAAGATGGGGTTTGCTATGGAGTTAATCCTTCAGCCTTTGATCGAGCAGTTGATTCGCCGGGAGTACTGAGTGGCTCCTGTGACCAGCGGCTGGTAATGCAGACGCGCGTAAGGTAATCACCGCGATGCCTGTTAACGTCATGAGTCCGCCTGATAGCAGCTTCCAGGTGGGTTGGTCACCCCAGATGAGTACTCCCAATAGCACCGCCAACACCGGCGCTAGTAGCAGCAATGGCGTGATCAAACTAACTGGATAGCGAGTCAGTAGATGATAGACAATGCCATGCCCTACCAGTGAAGCACCGATGGCCGAGTAGATCGGGGTAGCGAAATCTAGCCAGTCCGCGGAGCGCAATGCGTCAGCTTGTCCTTGTTCTAGCAGCAGTGATAGCAATAATAAATTCGGGGCAGCCACTGCACCAATCCACGCCTGCAGGGTGAAAACACTGACATCTGATAGGCGGCGCATCAAGATAGTGGCCACTGCCATCATTAATGAAGCGCCAGCGATCCACGCTATGGCATCGAGATGGGTAATGACTATTGGGTCGAAGCCAACTACTATCACTCCAGTAAAAGCCGCGATGATGCCAGCAACTCGCCAGTGATCCAGCCGTTCGCCCAACCAGACCACTGCCAGCAGTGCCGAGAAAGGAACATAGAGTTGGGCGGTGATAGCCACCGAGGCAATATCGCCGCTCACGTCCAGCCCGATAAAAATCATGCTGAAATGGAATACACCTAATAGAAGGCTGATTTCCAGCACAGGGCGCATTTTCCCCGGCAGCCAGCGCAGCCAGGGCCATAACAGCAGAATTAGTACCGTGAAGCGCAGAGTAGCGAACATCAGTGGCGGAAAGTGTTCCACGCCCGCCTTTCCCGCCAGGAAATTTAGCGACCATGCGGTGTTTGCCAGCAGCACCAGTAATAAATCACTTGGCTTCATGGGTGTTGTCGCCGAGGGCGGCGTGGAAAATTGGGATTAAAGAGCCTCACGCTTCCACCAGGCTTGTGCTGCTTTCAGAAACCGGGTATCCAGTTCCGTCTCTTCCTCAGCAGGCAGGGTACCAGTTAGACACCATTGCTCACGTAAGGCTTGTGGATCGTAAAGCGCCTCAGACTGGACAGTGCCACCACGGGCCAGTGAGGCTGACAGCCGGGCTACCTGGTATTCCATTCGCACGGCAGCGAAGGCCGGTGGTGATTCTATTCCGGCAACGATTTCCATGCACACGCACCAAATCTTTTTGCGTTCTAGATTTTGTTCTAGATAGACGCGCAAGCTTTTTATTTGTTCGGGGGAACTGGTCAGCGCCTGACAGACCTTATCGAAGCGTTGCTGAAGCGGTTCCAATAGCGCTTCTGGCAGCGCTGGCAATTCCGCCCATTTATGTTGCAAAGCTGCTAAGGTGATGGTGTCAATCGGCAGTGTTGTAAGCAAAGCTTCCAGTTGTGCACACAGCCGCGAGCGTTGGTACAGGTGCTGAAAGACTTGCTCGTCGTGAGTCCGGCGCATAGCTTGTTCATGGTTGGCAAATTGGCGGACGGCAGTGTCAAAACGCTGTTCAAGAGCGCGCTGTTCAGTCCGAGGTATGGAACCGATGATGTTCCACTTTTGTTGAGCCGCTTGCAATCGCACCCGTGCTTGCAGTAAATGCTCGTGATCGACCTCAGTCAATGCTTCGATTTCCTCACATAATGCCAGCTTGCTGGCTAGATGGGCTTGGCGCTCACTGTTGGCGGCTTGATGTTCCGCCTGGCGGCGGGCGAATACCGCATCGCAGGCAACGCGGAATGTTTTCCAGAGCGCCTGTTCCTGGCGAGGAGAAGCCTGAACGGTGGGCGGCCATTCCGCTTGGGCACGCTTAGCGGTTTCGATGGCGACGCGCAGATCAGTGCTGTCTGTCATTCCTTGAACTTGTTTGATAAGTTGCTGACGACGTTGCACTTCACGATTACGTTCGGCATCCAGATGGGTATCTAGGCATTGCAGAATCTTGTGGAAGCGACGATCCAGAGGCTTGCGGTCAGTGCGGTTGACTGGACCCAGTTTGTGCCATTGCTCCTGAGCACGGCGACGCACCCGGTCTGCCTCACGCCAGTCGACCTGTTGCCAGTCAGTAGCAGCCTCAAATTGCTCCAGTTGGGCGCAAAGTGCGGTTTTTTGCTCGAAATGTTGTTGGCGTTCGCGGGCTTGGGCTTCAAAATAGACTTGGCAGGGGGCATAGGCGCGCTCACAGGTGTTGTTGAATCGTTTCCAGAGTGCTTTGGGGGCAGCACCTTCCTGGTGATCGAGTTTCTTCCAAGCATTGCGAGCTTGCTGAATACGCCGCGCAATTTCGGTTGGGTCGATCTCCAGACCGATTAGGCTTTCAGCAGTAGCGCACAGTTGTTCCCGCGCTTGATAGGCACCCCAGCGCCGCCAGTCACGCAGTTTGCCTAATTGAGCGGCGCTGCTTTGCAGGCGTTCATCGATTTCTGCCATTTGTGCCCGGCTTAGCCCGATATTCTGCTTCAGCCGTCGGCGGGCTTGTTCTTGAAGGGTGGCTGCTTGTTGCGATTCACCGTTCTCGATAGCGGCCTCCAATTGTGCCGCTAGCTCCTGGAGTTCCTGCCACTCCTGGTCGCGTTCCTGGGCCTGGCGCTGCATTCGGGCGCGTAATTTATTGAGGAGGCTATCAAACTCGCTCTGTAATTCAATAGTGAGTGTTCCGGATTCAGGGTGTTCCAGGCTTTGCCATTGATGGCGCAAGGGAGTGATATCGGTTTCCTGGATTTCGCTAGGTTGTTTTAACAACTTTTCAATTTGCTGTAACACTTCGCGCAAGCGATTAGCACGAATCTGGTTATGTTGCAGGATGTGCTCCTGTCCATGAATGGCTTCAATCAATTCCTGAAAGCGTTGCTCCAGTCGCCGGCCCTCATTATCTTGGGGCGGGCCGAAAAAAGCCCAGGCGGCGGGCGCTTCGCAGATGCCGTATTGGATTGCGGCATTGAGTTCAGCACTGGATTCACTTTCTGCGCGTAGCCGTTCCAACAGATTTTCTAATGAAGTAATCAGCTCCAGACGTTGTACCCGGCGATTGGCGCTGGTTTGCCGTTCGGTTAGAAAGCGTTCACGGGCCTGGCTGTAGCGTTCCTGCAATTCCAGAGGGGGCGGTGATTTTTGACTCCGCCATTCCTGATCTAGTTTCGGGAATCGGCCAGCGTTAAGACCACTTTCACCGTCCCAGCGCAGATTTTCCATTTCGCTGCATAGGTGTTCGAAATGAGCAGCTTGAGTCTCGGCCGCTTGGTGGGCATCCAGCCGTTCCTTGGCCTGGCGATAGACTCGCTTGTCACGATTGCGGCTTTGGCGGGTAACCTGCTCGAGTAATTCAGGGTCCTGTATCCGCTCTAACGCCGCCAACCGCACGTCCAAATGGGTATTTTGCACGGCGATCCCAGCCAGTACCGGTTCTGTGGTTATCTGCTTCAATGCGGTCAAGCGCAGTTCCGGTTCTACAGCGTGATGCAATAGGAATTCGATCAGCGCCGGCTCAGGATTCTGGCGCAGTTGTTCCAACCGTGCGGCTAAGGATGGACCTTCAGTGATTTTGCCAGCTAGCAGACGTTGGTACTGTTCCTGGGCAGCGGTTCGCACCTTCGGGTCTGGGTCTTGGCTGGCGATGGCCTGGAGCAGATCGAGGTCGCTAAGGCGCTCCAGCGCGGCACAACGGATCGCTGGATCAGTATCCTGCCGGGCCATTTCAATTAGTGTCGGGTCAGTAGACTCCAGCCCCTGTAGAGCTTGTTTGCGGGTCTCGGGATCGGTGTGTTGCCACTTGGGCTTGAGAAAACGGCTCAGGATCATGGGGTGATCGGCATGATAGCAGAGTAGTGGGGAGGCGTTACTGGCCAAAGTAAGGCCAGATCGACTTGTTGACTAACAAGGTACTTTATCATACCGGGTTGTAAATCGTGGCCTTGGCATTAGGCTGCTTGCACTGGTTTTGCCTGCTTAAGTTAATTTAATTCAAATACATTAGGATAAAATCTAGGTAACTAGATGATTATTTTGGTAAGAGATAGGATTGGCGAAGCGTAAATAGAATAACCCGGAAAGCTGGCAAATTTGCTGGGTGATCAAACCATGAGGATGACCGGGGAAATTATCAGCCAAGCGAAGGAACAGGTAGAGGAAATCTGTGGCTGAATTGAAGATGTTCGAGGCACACCAGTACGTTGGGGTACCTGAAGCAGGCTTTTGAGAATCGAGCCTTCGGGTACTGAAACGTCTGAAGGTGCCAACGTACGATGATTTACAGGATATTTGGTGGTGAGGTGAATTGGGTTGCCGTGTCTCGGCAACCCAACTTACCTTGGAGATGACAGGGAAAGAGGAAGTTTTTACGGTAGTGGATTTTTCTTATTGGTTCAGGCGTTAAGGTTAGGGATAATCTTGCTTTCCAAGTGTGCAATCATATCTTTAAGCATGAGTTTGCGCTTTTTCAGGCGCTTTAGCTCAAGCTCGTCGACCAAGGGGTCTTTGGCTAGGCGGGCGATCACATCATCCAAGTCACGATGCTCGATGCGCAATTCGACGAGCCGATGTTTGTAGTGTTCGACGTCGTTAGTCTCCATAGGCGGAGTTCTCCGAATAAGGGCGGGGTCTAATTTGTCCGATACAGCCAACAGTGCCGGTCCGGACGGATTCCCGACGCACGGCTTTCGCTGTGGTCATGAAACGGGAGTCTAGCCCGCTGATGAACTGGCGGCAAGCAATCTGCCTGACGCCATTGTACTGGATTTCGGGTAAAGTTTGCCCTCGCGCATAGGCTCCCGGAGACATAACGATGACCGTATCGATTAGAAAGCAGCAGTTCAATTTCAACAAGCTCCAGAAGCGCCTGCGCCGGAATGTCGGCCGGGCAATTCAGGATTTCAATATGATTGAAGATGGCGACCGGGTAATGGTTTGCTTGTCCGGTGGCAAGGATTCCTTCGCACTGCTTGATATTTTGCGAAACCTTCAAGCGCGGGCACCCGTGAGCTTCGAACTGATCGCGGTCAATCTTGACCAGAAACAACCAGGTTTCCCAGAGCATGTGCTGCCAGCGTATCTGCGTCGCATGGGTATTCCTTTTCATATCATTGAGCAGGATACCTATAGTGTCGTTAAGCGGGTCATTCCCGAAGGTAAAACCACTTGTGGGCTGTGTTCACGCTTACGGCGGGGGATTTTGTACACCTTTGCCGCCGAGCAAGGGATGACAAAGATTGCACTGGGCCATCATCGTGATGATATTCTGGAAACGCTATTTCTGAACATGTTTCATGGCGGCAAGCTCAAGGCAATGCCACCAAAACTGCTGAGCGATGATGGCCAGCATGTAGTGATTCGCCCATTGGCTTATTGCCAGGAGCGTGATTTGGCTACCTATGCCGAGATCAGTCAGTTTCCGGTTATCCCTTGTAATCTATGCGGTTCGCAGGACAATCTGCAACGCCAAGTAATCAAAGCGATGCTACGGCAATGGGAGAGGCAGTTCCCTGGACGGGTAGAGAACCTGTTTGCGGCGCTGCAGAATGTAGCGCCTTCGCACTTGGCGGACACCGGGTTATTCAATTTTTCCAGGCTAGGGACTCGCAACAGTGGACGGGTACCCGATTGGTTACCAGGTGGTCGAGACGAGGTGGAGGAGGGGAATGAAGAAGAAACGCCGGCCAGAATGATTGGCAGGTTGCCTGCGGATGTGCGTGTACCGCTGTCCGCGGAGCGCGTTTGACGGTTATTGAATCGCTGCTATTGTTAATTATTTAAGAATCATCATGCTGACTTTCCTGATACAGTTCTATTTCGATAGCTGGCCTACTCACAAGGAGATACCCGTTATGAAAAAACCACTTTTGGCGCTAGTCGCTGCGATCGGTCTGGTGACTGGCAGCATTGCGCAGGCGGCGGATGCGATCAAAATCGGCCTGATGGCGCCACTGACCGGTTCTTGGGCCAGTGAAGGACAAAGCATGAAGAAGATCGTCGAGTTGCTGGCTAAGCAGCAGAACGCTAAAGGTGGGGTGTTGGGTAAGCAGATTGAAGTGGTGACCGAGGATGATGGCGGTGATCCGCGCACAGCCTCATTGGCTGCACAACGTCTGACCACCCAGGGCATCGTCGCAGTCGTTGGTACTTATGGTTCTTCAGTCACCGAAGCAACCCAGGCTATTTATGACGAAGCGGGCATTCCACAGATCGCTAACGGCTCCACGGCCATTCGTTTGACCGAAAAAGGTCTCAAGCACTTCTTCCGCACCGCGCCGCGTGACGATGAGCAGGGCCGGATAGCAGCACAGATGATTGAAAAACTGGATTTCAAACAGGTTGCTATTTTGCACGACAGCACCTCTTATGCGAAAGGCTTAGCGGATGAAACAAACGCTCTGCTAAAGAAGAAAGGCATAAAAGTAGTGTTTTTCGACGCCCTGACCCCTGGTGAACGGGATTACAATGCTATTTTGACCAAGCTAAAAAGCGCCAATCCCGATGTGGTGCTGTTTACCGGTTATTATCCGGAGGCCGGTCTCTTACTGCGGCAGAAGCGCGCTATGGGTTGGCCTGTTCCGTTCATTGGCGGTGATGCGACCAATAATCCGGATCTAGTCAAAAGCGCCGGTCAGGAAGCGGCCGAAGGTTTCTATTTTCTGAGTCCGCCCGTACCGCAGGATTTGGATACTCCGGAGGCTCAAGCCTTTCTGGCAGATTACCAGAAGCAATACGAGGAAGTGCCGGCTTCCATTTGGGCTGTATTGTCCGGTGATGGATTCCGGGCGGCGGTAGCCGGTATCGAGGGTGCTAAATCCACTAATGGGGGCAAGATTGCTGAGTATTTGCATAAGAGCCTGAAGGATTACCCTGGCTTAAGCGGCCCGATCTCCTTTGACGAAAAGGGCGACCGTGAGGGTGAGGTATACCGGCTCTATAAGGTGAATGCTGATGGTAAGTTCGTGATGCAGAAGTTGTAAAGGCATCCGGCGGTTCCCGCCTTTAAGGTGCCGCCGTAATCACCCAAATCTTAGCCGATACTCCCCTCGTTTCTCTTCCTCCAGCCTGAATTCCAAACGATCTCATGGAAGAATTTCTCCAGCAACTCACCAACGGTTTGGCCGTGGGAGGCATCTACGCCCTGATTGCCTTGGGTTACACCATGGTTTACGGGGTGCTCAAATTGATCAATTTTGCTCACGGCGATCTGTTTACTTACGGTGCTTATCTGGGTTTGACTCTATTGACCTCTCTGGCGCTGACAGACCGGCTTGGTTTTTTCATGGGAGTGCTGGTGCTGGTGCTGATGGTAATGGGATTAGTTGCAGTGCTGGGGGTGATTCTGGAACGGGCGGCCTATCGTCCATTGCGGGAATCGCCGCGACTGTCGGCTGTTGTTTCGGCATTGGGTGCATCGATCTTCTTACAGAACACGCTGATGCTGATTTATGGGGCGCGTTTCCAAGTTTATCCCGATAACATTCTACCAGTCACGGCCCTTGATCTATTTGGTCTCCAGGTTCCGGTAATGCGGGTACTGATTGTGCTGGCTTCGGTAGTGATGATGGTGACTTTGTATCTCTTCATTCAAAAAACCAAAATTGGTACCGCGATTCGTGCTGCAGCCATTGATCAAGGTGCGGCGCGATTGATGGGAATTGACGTCAATCGCGTCATCCTGCTGGTGTTTCTGCTGGGGCCAGCGTTAGGCGGTGCAGCCGGATTAATGGTTGGGTTGTACTACGGGCAGATCAATTTCACGATGGGTTGGGTTTACGGTATGAAGGCGTTTACTGCTGCGATCCTTGGGGGTATCGGCAACATTCCTGGCGCGATGATCGGCGGGTTGCTGTTAGGGGTGGTCGAAGCCATGGGTGCAGCCTACCTCTCCATCGCCTGGAAGGATGCCATTGCTTTTTGCGTGCTGATTCTGATTTTGATCGTGCGGCCTACGGGATTATTGGGCGAACGAGTGGCAGACAAGATTTAAGAAGAAGATATCAAGGATCAGCACAGGAATTAAGGATCAGATGGTGATGCGAAAATTATGAACCGTTTTACGTCGTTCGCTGTTGCGCTGTTTGTCGCGTTGATGGCGGTAGCACCGCTGTTTCTCAATGCTTATTATGTGGATGTGCTGAACAGCATCGGTCTCTACGGGCTGCTGGCGCTGAGTCTCAATTTGATTTTAGGCGAAGCGGGGCTATTTAATATGGGCCACGCTGCGTTCTATGCAATGGGAGCTTATACGGCTGCGATTTTAAATACCCGCTATCAGATTCCTATTCTTTGGACGCTGCCATTAAGCGCTTTAGTTGCCGGATTTTTTGCATTGGCAGTGGCTCGGCCTGTTGTTCATTTGCGCGGTGACTATCTGCTGATCGTCACTATCGGCGTCAGCGAAATTGTCCGTATCGCCCTGGTGAATGATGTCTTTGGCATTACTGGGGGTGCGAATGGTATTTTCGGTATCAGTCGTCCTGAATTATTCGGTTTCGTCATTCGCCAGCCCCAGCATTTTTATTATTTGATCTGGGGTTTTGTCGTTTTAACTATTTTTCTTTTTCTACGCTTGAAGCAGTCGCGCTTTGGCCGGGCGCTCAATTACCTGCGCGAAGATGAAGTTGCGGCCGAGGGCAGCGGTGTTAATACCGATTATTACAAACTGACTGTTTTTAGTTTAGGTGCGGCGTGGGCGGGGATGGCTGGCACCTTATTCGCCGCTAAGATGACGATTATTTCTCCAGAATCATTTAGTTTTTGGGAATCAGTGGTGTTGTTCATGATTGTTATTCTTGGCGGGGCGGGCAATGTGGCCGGGGTGTTGCTCGCGGCTTTTCTGGTGATCGGTTTGCCAGAGCTGTTTCGGGAATTCTCCAGCGCCCGGATGCTGGTATTCGGCTTGGTGATGATGGTCATGATGTTGGTTCGGCCACAGGGGCTGTTGCCGGCAAAAGGCCGGCAATTCTCATTCGCTGAACTAAATAAGGGATCATTAAGGTGATCAATGCCGTTCCATCGGTCCTTGATGTAACGCCTTTGCTGGTTTTGCAACGGCTCACCAAGCGTTTTGGCGGCCTGACCGCAGTCAAGGACGTATCTTTCGCCGTCGAACAAGGCGCGGTTGCCGGGCTGATTGGCCCAAACGGCGCTGGTAAGACGACGGTATTCAATCTGATTACCGGTCAGTATCGATCCGATCAAGGTGAGATTTTCTTCGCAGGCACCCGATTGAATGGATTGCGGACTCATCGAATTATCACCTTGGGCATTGCCCGCACCTTCCAAAATATCCGGCTGTTCCAGAAATTAACGGTGCTGGAGAATGTGTTGGCCGGTTGTCATTACCGGATGCATAGTGGACTTGTCGCTGCTATGCTCCATTTGCCTTCCCAGCAGCGTGAAGAGCAGGAGGCTATAGATCGCGCCTTGCAGGAGTTAGAATTTGTTGGCCTGCATCAGCAGGCATCGGCGTTGGCAAAAAATCTGGCCTATGGTGACCAACGGCGGCTGGAGATCGCCCGCGCGTTGGCCACTCAGCCGCGCCTGCTGGTTTTGGATGAGCCAGCCGGCGGCATGAATGAACAGGAAACCGAAGCGCTCATTGGACTCATTGGGCGGATACAAGCACGAGGTATCACCATCTTGTTAATTGAGCATGACATGCGTTTGGTCATGCGCGCTTGTGAGAAGCTGGTCGTGCTGGAACATGGCGGCAAGATCGCCGAAGGGCCGCCGGCGCAGGTACGCTGTGATCCTAAGGTGATTGAGGCCTATCTGGGTACTGAAGATGATATGTAGGGTCAATCACCCGGAGGCATTTCTCCGATCTCCAATGATGGCGGCCGCTCACAAACAAGCTACTGATAAAAACCTGGTCGAGCTGCCTGAGTACATCGTCAGCGAAATCATTCATGACCAACTGATTGCTTGCCCCTCATCGCTCAAATTTTGATGTGATTTCGTTCCCGTTGCGGGACATATGACGCTGAATTGCTCCTGTTCAGGATATTATCTCTATGCTGCTTGAAGTTGAAAATCTCCATGTTCGTTATGGCAATGTCGAGGCGTTGCATGGCGTCAGCCTGATGGTTCGCCAAGGTGAAATTGTTGCTATTTTGGGGGCAAATGGCGCTGGTAAGACCACAACGTTGAGTGCTATTAGTGGGCTATTGCGTTCATCGGCTGGAGAGATCCGCTTTGAAGGCCGCTCAATTCACAAAACGCCTGCTCATCAATTAGTGGCGATGGGTATTGCGCAAGCTCCAGAAGGCCGGCGCATCTTTGGAACGTTGACCGTGCAGGAAAATCTGAGTCTCGGTGCGTTCACGCAAACTGACCGGGTACGCATCGCCAAGAATTTACAATGGATTCATGAATTATTTCCAGTGCTAGCGGAGCGTCGCGAGCAGTTGGCAGGTACGCTCAGTGGTGGCGAGCAACAGATGTTGGCCATTGGCCGGGCGCTCATGGCGCAACCGCGTATTCTGCTGCTGGATGAACCTAGCCTCGGCCTGGCGCCATTGCTGGTCAAGACGATTTTCCAGACTTTGTGGGAGATCAGCTCGGCTGGAGTTACAATTGTACTCGTTGAGCAAAATGCCCATGCTGCGCTGAAATTGGCGCATCGTGGTTATGTCATGGAAGTCGGGAAGATCGTGCTGGAGGACCGCGCTGAGGCGTTGCTGGCCAATTCACAGGTTCGAGATGCCTACTTGGGTGGTTAGGCAGCCTGGGAGACAGTATTAAAACTTTTTCTGGAGGCAAACCTCTTGAACCGTTTTTCAAGGCAGTTTCTGGTTTTTGTCCTCATTGGATTCTGGTGTTCACCCATCGTCCTGGCGGAACTCCCGTTAGGTAGTAAAACCTTCTCTCTGAGCGGCTTTGGCACATTGGGCGGACCTTATAACTTCGATGATGAGGCAGGATTTATCCGCGATATCTCCCAACCTAAGGGTGCCCGTGGCAATGGCGTCGATTGGGCGATCGATTCACGCTTGGGATTACAGGGGACTTGGAAGCCTCGCGAGGATTTCTCAAGTACCCTGCAATTGGTTAGTAAATACCGCTATGACGGTAGTTATCGTCCGGAAGTCACCTGGGCTTTCCTCAAATACGCGATCAATCCAAACGTGCAGGTTCGCGCTGGGCGGTTAGGCACTGATATCTACTTGCAAGCTGACTCTCGCGATGTCGGGTATGCTTACCTTTGGGTTCGGCCACCAGTGGATTATTTTGGCCAGTTATTTAATTCGTACATTGATGGGCTTGATTTGACCGCAACACGAGGGTTCGGTGATGGAGTGTTGCGAGGTAAACTGTATGCAGGACAGTTGCATGAAACTCTTCCTGGAGCAAAAGGAAGTGAGTATTCTTTAAACGGTTCCACTGCTGTAGGAGGGCATCTTGAGTATCAGCACCTTCACTGGCTGTTCCGAGTGGGTTATGCAGCCGTGCGGTTGGAAAATGAAGGTTCCATTGAGCCATTACTAAATGCGTTGCGGAGCACGGGTGTTCCTCAGGCGGTTACTCTCGCCCAAGAGATGAGTTCAGCTGGAAAGCACTTTGATATCTTCAGCGCAGGCGTTGCTTACGATAATGGTCCATTGCAAAGTCAACTGATGATGAGTCACCTCTCATCCGAGCTGGCTATGTCTTCCAATAATACTGCAGGTTATTTATCGATCGGCTATCGGATCGGCCCATGGACCCCTTATTTGGTTTATTCCAGAATAAAATCTAAAGATCCTCAATATACAACCGGTCTGCCAAACAGCCTGCCTTTTGAGGCTATCAATGCTGGAGTTGCTCAAGCATTCTCGTTCAACCAAGTCAATCAGGAGACGTTTTCCCTGGGTGTGCGCTATGATTTTGCCCAAAATGCGGATTTCAAGCTGCAACTGGATTGGATTGATAGCCGCGATAATCCATCCATACTATGGGTCGATCCAGAGCCGGACTGGGACGGGCAGGCGGCGGTGCTCAGCGCCACATTTGACTTCGTGTTCTAGGACGGGGGACCTATTATGTGCTGTTCAAAATTGCGACGATTTTTACTTTGCGGTTTTGGCAACGGATTTCCGAAGCAGGCTTGGGTCAAGATTGGGGGGTTGCTTGGCTTAGCGCTCAGCGCAAGCCTCACTGCTGGCGCTGACGATCTTGCGGTAATCGTTAACCCGCAAAGTGGCGTTGAGCAATTGACCAAGGCTGAAGTCGTCAATCTCTTTTTGGGCCGTCAGAAAAAACTACCTTCTGGAGCCACAGCGTTAACTGTCGATCTCGCGGGTCCAAATGCTGAGAAGCAGCAGTTCTATACCCGCTTGGTCAACAAGCAACTGGCCGAAATCAACTCTTATTGGGCGCGCTTGTATTTCTCGGGGCAGGGATCGCCACCCCGCCAGGCCGAAGCAGTCGAGGAAGTGCTGGATATTATTGAAAACAATAAAGGCGCCATTGGTTATATCGAGCGGGCTAAAGTCGATCCGCGCGTAAAGATCGTCTATATTCTGACAGACTAATCCCAATTTGCGCCTTTTATATCTTCGTGCCAATGTCCCAACCAATCAGCCTCGTGACTCGTGCTACCCTATGGATTTTGGCGGTAGTAGCCTTCGTCGGTATTATCTTTTTATGGTGGGGTAATATGTTGGCGGTTGAGCGAGAAACCGGCCGTGCCCAAAATCAACTAAGGCAATTGTTAGATACCGTTGAACGCTCTGCAAGCATCGCCTGTTTTCTACAGGATCAGCAACTAGCCAGCGAGGTCAGCCAAGGATTACTGAGCAACCGGATTGTGGAACGGATTATCATCCGTGCTGGAGAAACATTATTAGCGGAAGCCGTCCGGCATACCAAGCCGGGTAGCATCGATGATTTGGCTATAGAAAATCGAACCGATTTTATTCGCCGCCAGTTGGTTTCTCCCTTCAATCCTGATGAAATGGTTGGGGAAATACTGTTGGCGGCCGATCCCATAGAACTGAAAAACCAAGTTATCCAAGCTTCATATTTTATTGGTATCCTGTTGATGGTGCAGATCCTTGCAGTTGGGGCCACTGTAGTGCTGGTGGTATATAGATTGATTACCCGGCCGATTAAGCTGATTTCCGATAATTTGCATGATCTGCCCGTTGAACAAGGGAAAATTCTCGCTTATCCGCATCGGCGGCATAAGCACGATGAGTTGGGCGGGTTAGTGAACTATATCAATCGCATGATTACCCGCTTAGTCAGCTTGCTCAACGAGGAACGGAATCTACGGTTGCAACGCGAAATCGAAGAGCGAAAATTTCGTTCAATCTTCGAACATGCCGATACTGGGATTTTTCTTGTCGATCAACATGGCAGAATGCTCTCTTACAATCCAGCCTGCCGGGAAATTATGCAAGCAGTGGGGTGCGGAGAAATCGATCCTATTTCTCGGGTAGCCAGTTTTTTTAACAATGATGAAGAACAAGTGCGGGACATGATTAAAGCTTGTCTCGATGAGAACAAAAACGTTCAGAAGGATATCAAATTGGTTGGCAAACATGGCAGCCCTGATCGTTGGATTCATATGACCCTTAGCCGGATTGAAGATGTGGTATTTCAAGGCGTGGCGAACGATATTACTGATCGGAAATTGATCGAAACTGCTGCCAAAAAAGCGGCTATGACTGACGCTCTAACTGGGATTTTGAATCGCTTGGGATTCGAGTTAAAACTTCAAGAACGGCTCAATAAAGGTTATGAAAAATCGGATTTTTGGTCAGCTTTGATGATGGTTGATCTGGATTTCTTCAAGCAGGTCAACGATACCTACGGTCATGATGCGGGTGACCAGATTTTGACTTACTTCGCCCGCCTATTGAAAGGCATCGTGCGCAAATCGGATTTGATCGGGCGGCTTGGTGGTGACGAATTCGTTTTATTTTTGGATTACATTGACCAACCTCGAATACTTGAGAGAATCGCGCAAAACATCATTGCAAGTGTTGCGAAGCCTATCGATCTTGGTGAAGGGCAGACGGCACAAATCGGTGCCAGTATCGGTATTGCCATATTCAGAGACATAAGAATCAAACAAGAGCAATTATTCAAGCAGGCGGATGAGGCAATGTATCAAGCCAAGAAGAACGGACGTAACACCTACTGTATTTACACGTGTGCTCAGAAATAGGAAGCCGAGTTAACTTTGAGCAAATCATCATTGCCTGTTTCCGAAGCCTTTACGGTCGAACCATCACCGGTTGCCCCCCCGCTGTTAATTCCTAATACTGAATTGACAGCGGCAGTGTTGCCTGAACCTGAAACTGCTCTGCCTGAACCGGCTGCTATTCATCGCCGTGCTGTGTTGATGCTATTGGCAGCGGCGCTGTTTTGGAGCCTTGGCGGGGTATTAATTAAGTGGATCGAGTGGAATCCGGTTGCGATTGCCGGGATGCGGAGCCTGATCGGTGCCGCCTTGATATGGGCGGTGTTTCGCCGTGAGCTGAACATCGATGGGTCATTCGAGCAAATCGGTGGAGCGTTAGCCTATGCCGGTACGGTGGTGCTGTTCGTGGTTGCCAATAAAATGACCACGGCAGCCAATACTATTCTGTTGCAATACACCGCGCCGCTTTATGTCATCCTATTTAGCCCGTGGTTTCTCGGCGAGCAGGTCAGCCGTCGTGACTGGTTGATTCTGCTGGTGATGATAGGCGGTATGATTCTGTTTTTCCTGGATGACCTGACCCTGACAGGTTATTGGGGCAATATCATTGCCTTGATCGATGGTTTCTGCTTCGGTTGGATGGCGCTGTTCATGCGCCGGCAAAAAGACGGTTCCGCGCTATCTTCGTTGCTATTGGGCAACCTGCTGGCGGGAGCCATCGGCTTGCCGTTCATGTTCCAGTCCATGCCGGATCTGTCGAGTTGGATTGGTCTGGCGCTACTGGGTGTGGTGCAACTGGGTCTGCCCTATATTCTGTTTGCGTTGGCGTTGCGTCATGTCCGCGCCGTCGAGGGTATTCTGATTCCGATGATCGAGCCGGTATTAAATCCGGTCTGGGTGTTCCTGATGATGGGCGAGAAACCAGGAGCTTGGGCCTTGCTCGGTGGGGCAATTATCCTAGGTGCAGTGATGGTCCGCGCGCGTCGATAGCCGTTTATCTGCTATTTTTTCCTTATCACTTTTGTTGCAAGATTCCGGGTATAACCATGGAACTCACTACGCTTACCGCGATTTCCCCCATCGATGGCCGCTATGCCGATAAAACTGCCGGCCTGCGACCGATATTCAGCGAATACGGTCTGATTCGCCACCGGGTACAGGTCGAAGTCTGCTGGTTGCAAGCCCTGGCCCGGCATCCCGGCATCCCTGAAGTTCCACCCTTGAGTGCATCGGCCATCCATATCCTTAATGGACTCGTGGAGAATTTCGCCTTAGCCGATGCCCAGCGGGTTAAGAATATCGAGCGTACCACCAACCACGATGTGAAGGCAGTGGAGTATCTGCTCAAGGAGCGCATCGCTGGCAACGCCGAATTGGAAGCAGTCAGCGAGTTTATTCACTTCGCCTGCACCTCTGAAGACATCAACAATCTGGCTTACGCGCTGATGCTGCGCGAGGCGCGTACCCAGGCGTTGTTACCGGGATTGGATGAGATTATTGACGCCATCACCCGGTGGGCGCATCAGTACGCAGATCAACCGATGTTGGCGCGCACCCATGGCCAACCGGCCTCGCCGACGACGCTGGGTAAGGAAATGGCCAATGTTGCCTACCGGTTGAAACGGCAGCGGGCGCAATTGGTGGCGTCACCGCTGCTGGGAAAAATCAACGGCGCAGTCGGCAACTACAACGCGCATCTAACGGCTTACCCGGAGGTGGATTGGGAAGAGGTTGCCCGCCGCTTTGTTACCGAGGATTTGGGGCTGGATTGGAATCCCTACACGATTCAGATCGAGCCGCATGATTACATGGCGGAGTTTTTTCATGCCGTGATGCGCATGAATACAGTGCTACTGGATTTCTGCCGCGATATTTGGAGTTACATTGCCATTGGTTATTTCCGGCAACGCACGGTGGCTGGCGAGATCGGCTCTTCGACCATGCCGCACAAGGTCAATCCCATCGACTTCGAGAACGCCGAGGGTAATTTGGGAGTGGCCAATGCGTTGCTGGCGCACTTAGCGGCTAAACTGCCGGTGTCGCGCTGGCAGCGGGATTTGACCGATTCGACAGTGCTACGGACCTTGGGCGTCGGATTGGCGCATACCTTGATTGCTTACCAGTCGGCGCTAAAAGGTATCGGTAAGCTGGAAGTGAATGTGGCGGCGCTGGAAGTCGATCTGGGCGCTAATTGGGAAGTGCTAGCCGAGCCAATTCAAACCATCATGCGCCGTTATGGCATCGACCAGCCTTATGAGAAACTCAAGGCGCTGACCCGTGGTCACCGGGTGGATCGGGAGACCTTGCAGGCCTTTGTCGTTAATCTGGCCATTCCCGACGAGGCAAAACAACGCCTGTTGGAACTGACCCCAGCCAATTATGCTGGCAATGCTGCTGCTCAAGCGAGAAAGGTATGACAGTGTAAGTCATTAACCAGCATGTATAAACATCAACCAGCGAGGTAAGAGTGATGGCAAATGACAACGGGGTGGCCTCGATTTCGCTGGACGGCTTGGAGGATAGCCGGCGTGCTTTGCTGGAGTTGTTGGAGGGTATGCGGCGTACCCTTTATCTGTACACGCCGCTGGTGCGCTCCGATTTGTACGGCGATCCTGAAGTGATTGATACCATCCGTAGCAGGGTGGCGGACCAGCCCAAGTTGCGGCTGCATCTGGTGCTGCCACTAGCGCGGGAGTGGCGTAATGACTGCCCGCGGTTAGCGCGGCTGGGTGAGCGGCTCACCAGCACCTTGCTTCTGCGCACGCCAAATCGCGAGGAAATGCCGCATCGTCCGGAGCTGGGCCAAGCTTTTGCTATCGTGGATGAACAAGCATGGCTGCGTTTCAGCGATCCCCGCCGCCTGATAGGCAGTTATGAATCCCAGCCCAGCGAGCGCATGAAGGAACTCCTGGAGTTGTTTCACACGCTTTGGAGCCGCTCGCAGACCGATCCCGATCTGCGGTGGCTGGGAATTTAGGCCGAAGTCAATCCCCAACGCTCCAGTAACTTGGCCCGGTTCAGTTCCAGCCATTGTAAGGCAATGATCGGTGCGGCAGAGTTAATGCGTCCAGTGTTGCGCAAGTCCAATGCTTCAGAGCGGGAAATCACATGTAACCGGATATCCTCATGCTCCTCGGCGACTCCTTGCAATCCACTGATTTGGGAAGTATCCACCCGGCCGCAAAACAGGGTGATGCTCTCGGAAGTGCCACCGGGGCTGACCAGGTAATGGCAGATGGGAATGAGGTCCAACAACAGGCAGCCCGCTTCCTCGACCGTCTCGCGCCGCGCTACCTCCTCGGTCGTTTCTTTGGGGTCGTCCATGATGCCGGCCACGATTTCCAGCAGCCAGGGTCCCCCAGGAAACTCCAGCGCTCCAACCCGGAATTGTTCCAGTAAAACTACTTGATCATGATCAGGGTCATATAGCAGAACGGCAACAGCATGGCCGCGTTCCAAGCATTCGCGGGTAATTTCAGGACTCCAGCCGCCCGCGAACAGTTCATGGCGCAGCCGGTAGTTCTCCATACGGAAGAAACCGCTGTAGCTGATTGTTTTATCAAGCACTTCGAATCGATAGTTCATGATGGGGGCGTCCGTGTTGAGAGGGTCAATTCAGATAAGTATGCATTGTAATCCGGAGCGGGCGCGATGCGCGGACTAAGTGAATGGTGGACCACTGTAGGAGGGTTGACCTTGGCGCTGGTGCTAACTGCCTGTGGAGAGAGCCCGGAGTCACCTGAAACTGAAATTCAGACCTTTGTCGCCAAGGTGCAGATTGCTGCTGAAGAACGCAATGCCCGTGAGCTGCGGTCGTTGATCGCTAAGGACTATGTTGATATTCATGGTAACGACCGTAAGGCGATAGAAGGCTTAATTCACTTGCATATTCTGCGAAATCAATCAATTCATGTGCTTACTCGGATTCAGGTTATTGAATTTCCCGAACCGGAACGGGCGCTGGTGGTTGTCATGGCGGCGTTAGCCAGCCGCCCTGTGGCGAGTGCTGATGAACTGGCGGGTCTGAATGCCGATCTGTACCGTTTTAATCTTGAACTGATTCGACATGGGCGGGATGACTGGCTGGTACAACATGCCGCATGGGAAACTGCCCAATTGGCCGATTTTTGGTAGCTAAAAGGAAACTCAATGGCAGTATCGCACACTCTTTCCCGCCGGCTGGCCGTGACCGGTATGAGCTGCGCTGGTTGCGTGGCTGCTGTGGAAAACGCTCTGCGCAGCGCACCCGGTGTAACTACAGCCAATGTCAACTTCGCTGAGCGCACTGCCCAGGTGAGCGGTGATGTGCCCTTACCTACCCTGATCCAGGCGATTCGTGCTGCTGGCTACGATGCCGCTGAACTTAAGGATGCCGCTGCTGAAGCTGAACGCGATGCCGCCGAACACGCGCATTATCAGCGATTGATCCGCAATACCATTGCTGCTGGTGCGTTGGCCGCACCGCTGATGATCGCGGAAATGGCCGGTTGGTTGCCGGTGGTGGCCACGTCTGCCGGTCAGGCTTTCTGGATCAGTGCTGGATTGGTGACTCTCGCCGTCATGATCTACAGTGGTGGCCATTTCTTCACGGGCGCTTGGCGGCAGTTCCGCCACCATAACGCTAATATGGACACCTTGATTGCTTTGGGTACCGGTGCCGCTTGGTGCTACTCGATGCTGGTTGCGTTGTTCCCAGCGAGTGTGCCCAGTCTGGCGCAACACGCCTATTTCGAAGCTGCAGTGACGATTATCGCTCTGATTAACCTCGGTGCCGCCTTGGAGAGCCGGGCGCGCGGCAAGGCCTCTGCCGCTATCCAGCGCCTGCTTGGTCTGCAGCCGAAAACTGCCCGGCTGGTTGAAGGAGACCAAGAGCGGGATGTGCGCATTGAAACCTTGCAGCCCGGCGCGTTAATCCGGGTCCGTCCTGGCGAAAAAATTCCAGTAGATGGCGATATTGTCAGCGGTCAGTCCACAGTGGATGAATCCATGTTAACCGGCGAACCGCTTCCGGTTGTTAAACAGGCGGGCGATCCGGTCACGGGCGGCGCTTTAAATAAAACCGGCACCTTTGTATTCCGCGCTATCCGGGTGGGTGAGGATACCGTGCTTGCGCACATCGTCGCCAGCGTGCGCCAGGCGCAGAATAGCAAACCACCGATTGGCCGGCTGGCTGACCGGGTCGCGTCGGTCTTTGTCCCCTCGGTGCTGATTGTTGCCATGTTGACCGCACTCGCCTGGTTCAACTTCGGCCCTGAACCCCGGGCTGGCTATATGCTAGTCACTACCTTGACCGTGTTGATCATCGCCTGTCCCTGTGCGCTGGGATTGGCTACGCCGATTTCCATCATGGCCGGGGTCGGCAAGGCTGCGGAATACGGTATCCTGATCCGCGATGGTGAAGCCTTGCAACGAGCCGGACAATTGACCACGGTGGTGCTGGATAAGACCGGCACAGTGACTACCGGGCGGCCCACCGTGACCACGATCATCGCCGCCGCAGGCTTCAGCGAGGATGAAGTGTTCGTGCTGGCTGCGGGCTTGGAAACCGGTTCCGAACATCCTTTGGCCCAGGCCATTCTCGATGCCGCCCGCGGACGCGGCTTAGCCATTCCCGCTGTAGAACAGTTTGAAGCTATTGCCGGTCATGGTGCTCGCGGCGCAGTGAATGGACGGACGGTACTGGCGGGTAATCGCCAGTGGCTGGACATGCAGAGGATCGATACTACTTTGCTCCAGGCTGAGGCGGAACGCCTGGCCGCTGCGGGACAGACACCTATTTTCGTCGCTGCCGATGGTCAGGCGGCCGGCATTGTTGCGGTAGCCGATCCGTTGAAACCGGACTCCGCCGCTGCTATTGCCCGCTTGCGGCAGCTCGGTTTAAACGTCGTGCTGCTGACCGGTGATCATACTGCTACCGCTCGGGCCATTGCTGCACAAGCCGGGATCGAGCGGATTCATGCTGAAGTATTGCCCGTGCACAAGGCCAGCGTCATTGCTGAGTTGCAATCTCAAGGGGAGGTGGTGGGCATGGCCGGGGATGGCATCAATGATGCTCCAGCGCTAGCCCAGGCCGATGTGGGCTTGGCGCTGGGTACGGGAACTGATATTGCTATTGAAAGTGCGGGCATCACCTTGGTGCGCGGCTCCTTGCATGGCATTGCCGACGCCATTGCGCTATCGCGGGCTGCTATGCGTAACATCCGGCAGAATCTATTTGGCGCCTTCATTTACAATACCTTGGGTATTCCATTGGCAGCCGGGGTGCTTTATCCCGCAACCGGGCTATTATTGAACCCAATGCTGGCTGGCGCGGCTATGGCGCTATCCTCCTTGACCGTCGTCAGCAATGCCAACCGATTACGGGGGTTTCGGCCACCGGATCTGCCTGGAGGTAATCCACGATGACCACTTTCATCGTCAATCTGGCTGGATTGGGCCTGATTGGCTTGATCATTTGGTGGTTTTGGGGCGCTCATTTATGAATACGCTACCCTCAACCAAACCGTCCTGGCTGGGTCGCTTGGGTGTTGCATTGGCGACTGTCGTGACCCTTGTGGCTGGCTTTATCACCGCTTCGCTGCTATTCGTCTTGCTGTTGACAGCGGGGCTGGCGTTTGCCGGCTGGTTGTGGTGGCAGTTCCGCCGGTTGGCGCGCCAGGCGCAGGCGAGCACGCTGCATGACCTTGAAGGTGAGTATACGGTCGAGTCCGTCTATACGGTGGCGCCTGTCCAACCGGCGCTGGAAGATCAAAATGCATTCAATCAGGAGCCGCATTCTGATGCGCCGCGCCCGTCCCAGACCCTATAAAAATCACCGTGCTTCCCGATCCTGCCCCTGATCCCGGTGCGCAATGTGCCGGCATTCAACAAGTGCAGCGGCTGTACGCACGGATCCCGTTGGATGTCGTCGTTAGTTTGTTGATCGCGCCCGCGCTGGTTTTCAGCGTCTGGAACGCCATTCCCTCTTCTGTGCTGTTGATCTGGCTGGTGCTGCTGGAAGTGAGCGTTGTTATCCGTTTGACGTTGATCTTCATCTTTCAGCGCTGCCCTCATCCGGAGGAGGATGCAACCCGCTGGGCCGTTCGCTACGTCTGGGCTTGCCTGGCGAGCGGGGTAAGTTGGGGAGGGGCTGTGTTATTGCTGATCTACTCGCCTTCCTTAATCTACGATGTACTCATTGTTCTGGTACTGGGCGGTATCTTGATGAGCGGGTTATTGACGCTAACTCCAGTGCTGAAAGCTTACCTTGCTTATGCCTTGGCGCTGTCCTTGCCGCCGATCCTCTGGTTGCTATGGCAAAATGATCCAATTCACATCACCTTAGGGGTTGCTAGTCTGCTGTATTTGTTGCTGGCAGTGGGGATTGCGCACCATGGCTATCAAACTCTGAACCAGTCCCTGCGGTTGACGCTTAGAAATAAGGCATTAATCCAATCTTCCCTTACTGCTAAGGAACATGCCGAGCAAGACCATCGGCAATTGGCCGAACAGCAGATAGCGTTGATGGACAGTGTAGAAGCGATGCGGGAGCTGTATCGGGTAATCTCCTCCTCCGTGCGTTGTGCCGAAAGAATGCGGGCGATGCTGGTGATGGGTTGTCAGCGGTTTGGGTTGGCCACCGGCATCCTGGCCAGAATCGAAGGTAATTGCTATGAGATTGTTCAAGTGCAATCGCCTAGCGGCGAGATTAATCCAGGTGATATCTTAGACTTGGGCGATACCTATTGCCGCGATACCCTCCGCGCCCAAGGGCCGCTGGGTTTCGAACATGCTGCGGCTAGCGTCCAGCGCTATCATCCCTGCTACCAAAAATCCAGGCTGGAAGCCTATCTGGGTGTTTCGGTGTGGGTGAATGGTTCACTCTATGGAACGTTGAATTTCTCAGACCGCCAACCGCGTGCCACGCCATTCACCACCGTGGATCGGGAGCTGATTCAATTGATGGCTCAATGGATCGGTGGTGCATTGGAGCAGGAGCGCATGGCGGCTGCTTCACAACGGCAACAAGCCTTGTTGGCGCACGCTTCACGCCTTAATACCCTGGGAGAAATGGCCTCTGGACTGGTCCACGAGATCAATCAGCCGATCACCGCCATTATGCTCTACACCGATGCTGGCTTGGCGCGATTGCGCAACCGTTCCTTTGAATGGGATGAGTTGCGGGAGACACTGGAGAAAATTGCCGCTCAGAGTGCACGGGCCGGCGCCATCATCCAACAGATCCGCCACTTCGCCCGCCGGAGCAAACCCCAGTATGTCCCCGTGCATGTTAATGACTTGTTTGACGAAATTTCTGATTTCCTCAATCTTGAAGCCCAGCGCCATGCCGTCCGCATCCGCTATGCGGCCTCTCCAGCATTGCCGTTGGTATTAGCCGATGCGCTACAGATCCAGCAGGTGATTCTTAACCTGGTACGCAACGCCATGGATGCTATGGATGCCAGAAAAGGAATATTCATGATTCTAGTCTCTGCGCATCTTGATCAGGGGGTGGTGGAAATCTCAGTTCAAGACAACGGTCCTGGCCTGGAACCCGGTGTCCTCAGTCAATTGCTGTATCCTTTTTTTACGACCAAACCTCAGGGTCTTGGCCTGGGACTGCCGATCAGCCAATCTATCGTTGAGGCACATGGTGGCCGGTTGTGGGTTACCTCTAATCCCGGTTCCGGGGTGACCTTCCACTTCACCTTGCCGGTGGCTGGCAACGCCGATCTACCTGAAAGTGCACCGATCGCACTGTCTATTGAAACGGGTTAGAGAGGTCAGGTTTTGGGCGCTCGATCCTTGCTTCCCACGCGCTTCCGGTCAGCAGAGGAGGGCAATGAACGATGGTTCCTCGGACGAATGGTTCAGCTTTGGTTTGAAGGTCTGCGCCGTTACGATTCTCCTGCTTCCCTTAGTCTGCTCTATATCGCTCTTGGCCTGCTCTGGCTGATGGCCGATGATCTATTGCTAGTGATTGGTTTCAGCCGCACTACGTTATCGTCAATGCCTAGCCTGTTGAAAAATGGCGTGGGTGTCGTCATCAGTGGCGGCCTTCTGTACGGGTTGCTATCCGCCCATACCCGTAACGCCCGCCGTGCTCGCCGGATGCATGAATACGTTGAGGACCGTTTGCGTGGAGCACGCGATGAATTGGAAAGCCGGGTACAAGAACGGACAGCGGAACTGCAGGCGATCAATCACACCATGGAACAGCAATTTGCAGCCCGCATCCGGGTTGAAATTGCCTTGCGCGATAGTGAGGAGCGGTTTCGTCAGCTGGCTGAGCATGTCCGGGAAGTGTTCTGGGTTTATGGCATCGTTGAAGAACGTATTCTCTATATCAGTCCCGCCTATGAAGAGATTTGGGGACGATCTGTGACCAACCTGTACGAACGACCGTTGGATTGGCTGGAAGCGGTTCATCCTGACGACCGCTTGCGTATTCATGCGGCGCATGTGGCGAAAACTCAGTGTGGCTACTTGAATGAAGAGTACCGGGTCGTGCGGCCTGATGGCGCCGTGCGTTGGGTTTGGGATCGTGGCTTTCCGGTGCGTGACGAGACCGGCCATGTCTATCGTATCGCTGGACTAGCAGAGGACATCACTGCTCGTAAGTTGGCGGATGATCAGTTGCGCCAGCAGCAGGTGGAGTTAGCACGGACCTCGCGGCTTAGCCTGGCCGTCGAATTGGCCTCTAATCTAGCGCATGAAATGAACCAGCCATTGGCGGCTATCGTTGCCTACACGCAAGCCTGTTTGACTCTGTTACGGCAAGGTAAAGCCGATCCTCGTGAAGTCACAGGCGCTCTTGAGGAAGTGGTCAATCAAGGTTTACGCGCCGGTGAGATTATCCGCCATCTGCTTGAGTTGGTGCGGCGGCATACCGTTGCGCAGACTGTGCTGAACCTTAACACCGTCATTCATGCAGTCATCAGCTATGCGCAGCTCGAATTGCGCCAAGCCAAACTGAATTTGAAGCTGGAGCTGGCAGAATCCCTGCCTGCGGTGCTGGCAGATGATTTGCAAATCCAGCTGGTGGTGCTTTATTTGATGCGCAATGCCATCGAAGCAATGCAGGAGTCGCAGGAGCCGCATGAATTAACGATTCAGACGAGTTTACTCAGTTCGAATGTGGCGCTGGTTACCATCCGTGATACCGGCTATGGCTTCAGCGAAGAAGCTGTCGAGCGGTTGTTCCAGCCTTTTTTCACCACTAAACCCGGAGGCATGGGTTTGGGGCTGTCAGTGAGCCGCTCAATTATTGAAGCCCAGGGTGGGCAATTGTGGGCGACACCAAATCTGGATCGGGGTGCTTCCTTTCACTTTACCCTGCCGATTTCAGTGACAGCTTATCCTGTGTATTTCAGCTATGAACCTGATTCCGACCGTTTTTCTCATTGATGATGATCAAGCCATCCGCGATTCAGTAGGATTGTTATTGCGCGCTAACGGGTTGGCGGTGGAGGCTTTTTCCAGCGCTGTCGATTTTCTGGAATCCGACGCGATCCAGCGGCCCGGTTGCCTGCTGTTGGACGTACGGATGCCTGGTATGAGTGGTCTGGATTTGCAAAAGCACCTGCAAGCGCTGAATCAGAAGATTCCAATTATTTTCATCACAGGCCATGGCGATGTGCCGATGGCGATTCGTGCTATGAAGGCAGGCGCATTCGACTTTGTCGAAAAACCGTTTCAAACAGAGAACTTGCTGAACCGGATTCACGAAGCATTGGCGCTTGATGCTCAGGAACGTTGCCGGCAGGCGCAACGCGACGAGGCAGCGGTTCGGATAGCTTTGCTATCGCCGCGCGAGCGGGAAGTGCTAGAGCGAGTGGTGGCTGGCCAGTACAACAAAGTGATCGCTGCTGAACTGGGTATTAGTATCTCTACCGTGGAAATCCATCGCAAGCGGGTGATGGAAAAGCTTCAGGCTGGATCGTTATCCGATTTGATTCGATTGCAGGCGCTGTACAATGGCGAGAATCCAGGATCAGATAAGCAGTAATTTTCCAGAGATTCGACGTCTACCATTCACGGCTGGCTCATGACCTATAGCGCTCTCATTGATGCTAACACCTTGCATGTCCACCTCGCTGATCCCCAATGGGTGGTTGTGGACTGTCGCTTTAGCCTTATGGATACGGAGGCGGGCCGGCGTGCCTACCAGAAAAATCATATTCCTGGTGCCCGCTATGCGCATCTGGACGAAGATTTGTCGAGTCCCATCACCCCAATGACGGGCCGGCACCCGCTACCGGATCCAGCACGGCTGGCACAACGGTTGAGTGCGTGGGGTATCGGTGACAAGGTCCAAGTCGTCGCCTATGATGATGCAGGCGGAATGCTGGCAGCGCGGTTGTGGTGGTTGCTGCGTTGGCTTGGGCATCAGGCGGTTGCGGTGTTAGATGGTGGTTTTCCGGTCTGGCAGCGGGCAGGATTGCCATTGACCACCGGCTTACCCCTGATCCAACCCGTTGCTTTCCTTGGTGGGCCGGATGATCGATTATGGGTAGCCACGGAACAGGTGATGGTGCTATCGCCCGATGCATTGATCATCGATGCACGTTCAGCGGTCCGGTATCGTGGGGAGATGGAGCCGATTGACCCCGTCGCCGGGCATATCCCCGGTTCGGTCAACCTGCCGGCCGAAGATAATCTGGCTTCAGATGGATGTTTTCTGCCATTCACCAAACTAAGAACCCGATTTGCAAATGCTTTGGGCAAGTATCCTCCGGCCGCGGCGGTGCATAGCTGCGGTTCGGGAGTGACCGCCTGCCATAATCTGCTGGCGATGGAAGCCGCTGGACTGAGTGGTTCACGGTTGTACGCAGGTTCCTGGAGCGAGTGGATTCGTGATCCGGACCGACCCATTGCAATGGGTTAAATTCCCCTTTTTACAGGAAACGGCTATGTCTGAACCGACAGTTCTTCATGATTCCATCGCCACCTCTGCCGAACCTGCTCTCGTTAAATCTACGCCCCGCGTAGCCGGTGAGAAGTTGCGTGGCGCTGAGAAGGTTGCCCGTATTCCGGTCAAGATTGCGCCAGCCGATCCCAAGCAGCGGACCCGCAAGCCAGCCTGGATTCGCGCGCCGTTCCCCGGTACGCCAGAAGTGCAGCGATTGAAGCAAATCTTGCGGGACAATCGTCTGCACACGGTTTGCGAAGAGGCTAATTGCCCGAATCTTGGCGAGTGCTTCGGTCACGGCACGGCCACGTTTATGATCATGGGCGATATTTGCACCCGCCGTTGCCCGTTCTGCGATGTGGGGCATGGCCGGCCCAATCCGCTTGATGCGCAGGAACCGGAAAATCTGGCGCGCACCGTGGCGGCGATGGGTTTGAAGTATGTGGTGATTACTTCGGTGGATCGGGACGATCTACGCGATGGTGGCGCTGCGCATTTTGTGGACTGCATCCGGGCAGTGCGTGCGGCGCAACCGGGGATCGTTATCGAGGCGTTGACCCCCGACTTTCGCGGGCGCATGGACGTGGCGTTGGATATCCTGGAGCGAGAGCCGCCGGACGTGTTCAATCACAATCTGGAAACCGTGCCGCGTCTGTACCGGCAGGCCCGGCCTGGCGCGGATTACCGGTTTTCACTGGAACTGCTCCAGCGTTTTAAGGCGCGGCATCCGCAGGTCCCGGCCAAGTCAGGATTGATGCTGGGGTTGGGGGAAACGCTGGAGGAAATTCGCGAGGTCATGCGTGATTTGCGCGCGCACGATGTAACAATGCTGACGTTGGGTCAGTACCTGCAACCTAGCGTTCATCACTTGCCGGTCGTGCGCTATGTGCCGCCGGAGGAATTTGAGCAATTACGGGTGGACGGTGAGGCGATGGGTTTTACGCACGTTGCGTCGGCCCCGCTGGTGCGTTCCTCCTATCACGCCGATTTACAGGCGAAGGGTGCTGGCGTCGCGTAGAAACTATGCTTATGGCCACAACCGCCGCCACGCCACCAGCCCGCCCAGTATGGCCAAAGCTGCCGCCAGGTCAAACATCATCGCTGGTCCCAACCCTTCCCATAGGTAGCCAGCAGCGAGGCTACCCACGGCGTTACCGGCGCCAAAGCTCAAACTGCTGTAGAGCGCCTGGCCGCGCCCTTGCAGCGCCCCAGGAAAAAACTGATGAACGAGATGAATGGATGCTGCATGGAATACCCCAAAAGTGAAAGCGTGCAATGTCTGAGCAAACAGTAGTATGGGTAGATCAGCAGCAAAATGACCAATTAGCAACCAGCGCAGCGCTGCCATGATCAGCGCCGCCAGCAGGAGCCGTCGCGGTCCAAAGCGTGGCAGCAAGCGGTGCATGAAGATGAACATACCGACCTCTACTGCGACCCCCAGTCCCCACATCAGCCCGATCAATTCTCGCGAATAGCCAAAAGTTTCCAGATACAGCGAGAAAAAACCGTAATAAGGTCCATGGGCGGCCTGATTCAGAAAACAGACGGTAAAAAAGGCGATGACTGCCGGTTGGCGCAGTACTTGACCGATCGGCCGCGTTGGATAGGAGTCTGGTGCCTGTACTGATTCCGGCACAGCTAGGCTGTTCAACCATAACGCTGCGAACAAGCCCAGTAGCGCCGCGGGCACTGTTGCCACCCCCCAATTTTCTACCACCGGCCCCATGCCTACTGCTGCGCCAATAAACCCCACGGAACCCCAGAGCCGCACCCGGCTGTAGCGGTGGACATGTTCACCCAGATGATTAAGGGTGACTGCCTCGAATTGAGGCAGCGCTGCATTCCAGAAGAAACTGAATAGCAGCGTGACCAGCGCTAAGCGGCCATACGAACCGTCAGCAATATAGACTCCAGCGAAGCACAATGCCGTTGCCAGACAGGCCCAGCGCACGATGCGGATACGCTGACCAGTCCGGTCACCCAGCCAGCCCCAGAGATTGGGTGCTATCAGTTTGGTCACTTGCGCGATGGCCAGCAATTCGCCTATTCGCGCCGGCTGAAAGCCCAATGCCAGCAGGTACAGCCCCCAATAAGGTAACAGGACACCTAAGGTAGCAAAATAGAACAAATAAAAGCCTGACAGGCGAATGTACAGCGCCGGCGTTAACACGGCAATTCCGCGAAAATACGGGGTTGTCTGCGGCCAATAGCCAGCAAAGCTTTTACAATAAGTCGGGTAGCAACCATAAGCCTATCATTCACTCACAGGGAAAATCAGCATCCTCATGTCCGAAAATATTCTGTCACGCCGCGATTTCTTGCGTCTATCGGGCGCTACTGCCCTGACGACTACCCTGACCGCTTGTGCGGGCTATCCTCCAGTGGCTGAATCCAATCCTGACCCAGACTCGATGCCGCCACACGTTGCGCAGGCACTCAGTGGGGCCGGTGGATACAGCGCCCCTGAAAAGCCGGTGACTCTACCCCAGGACGCCTTGCAGCGCCTGATGGAAGGTAATCAGCGTTTTGTCGCTAACCGGTTCCTCGATCCCAATCGTTCGCCCCAACGCCGTTCCGCTGTCGCCCATTCCCAGCAGCCGTTCGCCACTATTCTGGGCTGCGTCGATTCCCGGGTGCCGCCGGAACTGGTTTTTGACCGTGGCTTGGGTGATCTTCTGGTGATTCGCAGTGCTGGCGAGGTGTTGGACGAAGCGGTCATTGGCAGCATCGAGTTTGGTAGTTTCGAACTCAAAATACCTCTGATCGTTGTGCTGGGGCATGAGCGATGTGGCGCTGTCAAGGCCGCTATTGATGCGCTTGAACATGGCGGTGGGGGTCACCGGCGAAGCAAGAAAAAAGGCGAACATAGCGCCGAACCGGGCGATATTGGTTATATCGTTGAAGGCTTACGGCCTGCCATCGAAAAAGCGCAGTCCTGGGGCATGGGCGACTTGGCGGAAAACGCCATGCGGGCTAACGTGTCGCTGACCGTGCAACGCTTGAGGAAATCTCCCGTGTTGTCTGCTGCCGAGGAAAGCGGTCGGCTTAAGATCGTCGGCGCCCGTTATGACTTGGATAGCGGCGCGGTAGAGGTGCTGTTCAGTTAACTCGGTTCCCTATCCACCGGCGATGCAATTGCGGGCGTCACCGGGCGCACATCCAGATTCTGCGCGCGGTGGCGCAAGGCGTGATCCATCAGCACCAGCGCTATCATGGCTTCTGCAATCGGCGTCGCACGGATGCCGACACAGGGGTCATGCCGGCCCTTGGTCACTACCTCTACTGGTTCGCCGTGCAGATTAATGGTCCGTCCCGGCAGGCGGATACTGGAGGTCGGCTTCAAGGCGATGCTGGCGACGATGTCTTGACCGGTGGAAATTCCGCCCAATGTGCCGCCAGCATGATTGCTTAAAAATCCCTCAGGAGTCAGCTCATCGCGATGTTCTGTGCCGCGTTGCTCAACGCATGTGAAACCGGCGCCGATTTCTACACCTTTGACAGCATTGATGCTCATCAGGGCATGAGCAATATCAGCGTCCAAGCGGTCGAATACCGGTTCACCCCAACCGGGCGGTGCACCGCTGGCCACGACTGTGACGCGTGCTCCAATCGAGTCGCCAGATTTGCGCAGCGCATCCATGAACGCTTCCAATTCGGCTACTTTATCGGGGTCGGGGCAGAAAAATGGATTGTTGCCGATTTCCTCCCAGACCACTTTGGTAAGGCGGATCGGCCCAAGCTGGGCCAGGTAGCCGCGAATTTCCACGCCGTAGCGTTCACGCAAGTACTTCCGGGCGATAGCGCCAGCAGCGACCCGCATCGCCGTCTCTCGTGCTGAGGACCGCCCGCCACCCCGGTAATCGCGGAAGCCATACTTTTGATGATAGGCATAGTCAGCATGACCAGGCCGGAAACGATCCATAATCTCGCTATAATCACTAGATCGCTGGTCGACGTTTTCAACCAGCAGCCCAATTGGCGCACCGGTCGTTCGGCCTTCGAAGACCCCTGATAGAATGCGTACGGCATCCGGCTCGCGGCGCTGGGTGGTGTGCCGGCTCTTGCCAGGCCGCCGCCGATCGAGATCCGATTGCAAATCGGACTCGGACAATTCCAGACCGGGTGGACAACCGTCCACAATCGCTCCAAGCGCCGGGCCATGGCTTTCACCAAAAGTAGTGACCGTGAATAGCTTGCCAAAGGTATTACCAGACATGGAAAAATGGTCCTTGGGTACGGAACAGCGGCACAAGATTTGCTATCTAAAACTTTCTAGAAGAACTTTTAAGTATCTCTTGCTGTTAATGGGGTTGGTTATCGGAGATTCAGGCCCACGCAACCCTATCATAGCGCACCTGCTCGATAACGGGCGGCGCAATAGGTTGAATAGACCACCGGTTACGGTTATCGAGACCGGTCTCTCGGGATTTAAACATGCATATTCCAGGTTATCAGATTCAGCGTGAACTCGGGCAGGGTGGCATGGCGATTGTCTACCTTGCCATTCAGGAGTCACTGCATCGCCATGTTGCGCTGAAAGTCATCAAACCCGTCCTGACCACCGATGAGGAATTCGCCCAGCGCTTCTTGCGTGAAGGCCGCATTATCGCGCAGCTTAGCGATCCACACATTGTCACGGTCTATGATATTGCGTCCCACGAGGGTAATTATTATTTATCCATGGAGTACTTGCCGGGAGGTACCTTGCAACAGCATATCCGCAAGGGTCTGCTGCTTGCCGATGCGTTGCGCATTGCCCGGGCCATCGCTGGCGCCTTGCAATACGCCCATCGTCGCGGGATTGTCCATCGTGACATCAAACCCCAGAATATCCTATTCCGGGAGAATGGCCAGCCGGTGCTGACCGATTTCGGGATTGCTAAAACCTTGGGTACGAGTTCGATTATGACCCGCACCGGTCTTTCGCTCGGCACCCCGCGCTACATGAGTCCGGAGCAAATCCGTGGCCAGACGGCAGACGCCCGCGCTGATATCTATAGTTTCGGCGTCCTGCTCTACGAGATGCTAACCGGCAATGTGCCTTACACGGCAGATGACAGTTTTGCGCTGGCAATGATGCATGTGACGTCGCCGGTTCCCGAATTGCCGCCATATCTCAGCCGCTTTCAGCCACTACTGAACAAACTGCTGGAAAAAGACCCCAACCAGCGTTTTCAGAGTGGCCAAGAGGTCATTGCCGCTATCGATGCTGTCGAAGCAGGTGACTTTGACCTGCTGAGTGTGACGGGTCCGATGCGACCTGTTGCCGCCCCCGGCGTGCGTCCCGGTCGCCGGATCGGCTGGAAAATTGGCATATCCGCGGGGGTCCTGGCTGGAGCGGTGCTGGCTAGCGGCTACTGGTTTTTTTTGCATCCGCCTGCAGTCCTGCCGGTTCAATCACCTGTGGCTTCGACTCAGGAGGCATCTTCGTCGATTGTCGCGCCTGCTTCGCCTCCGTCGATGGACACATCAGTCATTGCGACACCGCCAATTGAGACTCCCACCGCTGACGCCGATGCTCAAGCTCGACGGATGGAAGCGCAGGAGCAGCAACGCCAGAATCGTCTGCAAGCTGAACAATTCTTTGAGCAGGCTCAGCATGCACGGCAGGATAGAGCGTTGCAAGTCAGCTTGGCGTATATCGAGCAGGGTTTGCAGGCCATGCCCGGTCACCCGGGCTTGTTGAACCTCAAGCAGGAAATTTTGCAGCAACAGGTAGATCTCCAGCGCCAGGAAGAAGCGGCCCGGCGCCAGGAAGAAGCTGAGGAACAAGAGAAAGTCAAGGCTGCACAACGTCAAGGCTGGGCGGATGAGTTCCTGGCTCAAGCGCTGGATGAACAGCGCCGCCGTGCCTATGAAACCAGCCTGCTGCATATCGAACAAGGTTTGCAGCAAGTGCCTGATCATCAACGGTTGTTAGTATTGCGCCAGGAGGTTCGTAAGCAACTGCATGAGGCCCAGGTTGCAGCAACGGTTAAGCCGTCTGTCGACGATAACGCCAAAATTGTTGCGTTGTTGCGAGAATGCGAGGCGCATTTGAAAGCTAATCGTTTAACTGTAGGGCAGGGTGGCAATGCTGCTGATTGTTATAACGAGGCACTTAAACTTGATCGTGGTAATGCTGAAGCCCTGGCTGGAATCGATCAGATCGCCATTCGCTACGCGGATCTGGTGAAATCGGCTCTCCAGGATGGCGATACCCAGCGGGCTAAAAGCTTTCTCCATCGAATGGAGTCTGTTGATCCAAATTACGCTCAACTGCCGCAGTTACGCCAGCAATTGGCATTGGCTGAGTCATCAAAGCCGGTTGCAGTTTCGCCATCTAAAGTAGAACCGCCGTCCCCCGCACCTGAGCCGAAAGAATCCGTCGCGCCACCGCCCATTAGCTTGGTTTCAGTACCGCAGCCTGTGGAGCAGCCGCCTGCTGCCGCTCCCGGTACCCAGGTTATCGTGCAGGATCGCCATACCCGGGTGGCTAAAAGTCAAACCAATGGCAATGTCAGCCTGCAGGTCACTACTTCACCGCAGGGTCTCCTTGACGAAACGGGGCAGGCGGCGGTAAAGAGGCAGATTCCACCCGGTACACCGGCTCAATTACGGGTTCGATCTGATGTCGAAGGTGCTGAAATATGGATCAATAACCGTAAAATAGGTACAACGCCGATGGAAATCGAAATGCCTCCTGGTTCTTATCGGGTCCGGGTCAGTCAGGAAGGCTATACCGCTTGGACTGGTAAAGTTGACCTCGCGCCGGGTGATGAAAGTTCGATTATGGCCGTGCTGCCACGTCAATTGGAGGTTGCGACGGCAATTCCGCCAACGGAACCATCTCGCCCGATTGCCAAACCCGAGCCTCCGGCTCGTGAACCGGAACGCCAGGTTGCTACGATCGGCCGCCAAGCATCCGGTTGTCTCAGTGGCAATTGCGAAAATGGTCAAGGTACCTACCGTTACCCGGACGGTAGTGAATATTCAGGGGATTTTCGCAACGCCAAAATGCATGGCCAAGGGACCTATGTTTATGCTGGGCGTGGCGAGAAGTATGCCGGTGAATGGCGCAATGGGGTTATCAGCGGCCAAGGTACTTATTACTATCGTAGCGGCAATCGTTACGAGGGTGAATGGCGTAACGGCCGGAAGAATGGTCAAGGGGTTTATCTTTACGCCAGCCGCGGTGACCGGTATGAGGGGCAATTCGCGAACGACCAACCTAACGGTCAAGGTACTTATTACTATAGCAGTGGGGATCGTTACGAGGGTGAATGGCGCAATGGCCGGAAGAATGGCCAGGGAGTACTTTACGAGGGCGGTCAGAAGATCATCGGGGAGTGGAGGGATGATCAGAAGGTTCGGGTCCAAGTTGTTCAGTAAGTTCATAAAAAAAGGCAAATCCGGAGTAAATCCGGATTTGCCGCTAAGTGTTGTAAGCCAGCCTTGGCCTTGATTATGTTATGGTTATAATGAATGCCACTTCTGTTGGCATAGGGGTCTCAAAAATAGAGCTTCTAACGATGTGATAAGGGATAAGCCAAACGGCGCGGTATTTTTAACCAGTGGTACACTGCAAAATCCGCGTTGTTTTCCTCCAGGCATCGAACTGAATGAAGCTGTGTGCCTTTAATGGGCGCGTCACCACCATAGCCACCGCAGTAACTGCCGCCACTAGCGCTGACACAAGATGTCTCGCCACGGTATGGACAACTGTATTTGTCGACTGGCATTAATCCTTCATTGGCGTAACGTTTGGCCTTCACTGGCCGCGTAATCTCATGTTTCATCAGATTGGGTTCCTCGCTTTGATGGTAATGGTTTTTATTACTTACTTATAATTTAATTCGCTGGGTCAGGGTTATTCTTCTTTTGAGATGCAGATCAAACCCCTGTTACCAAGCAGGGACATATTAAAACCTGGCACTTTGGAGTAAATAAGGACATTCTAGAGTAGGGTTAGGGTTTTTCCTTATTGTCTATGCCATTTATTCTTCGCGTTCATCTGACTGGATTGCTTGAGGCGGCTAGCATGCTGACCTGCATGGCCACCGTGATAGGATTTGCTGGCCAGTTTGGGTGGGTACTCGACTTGGCGGCCCATTTCCGGGTCCAGTATGCCCTGGTGCTGGGTCTGGGCGCGCTGTCGGCGGTGGTCCGGCGCAAGCATCATTGGGCAACGGTTTTTGCCGGGTTCGCTTTGCTCAATATATCGCTGCTTATGCCCCGGTTCTTGCCTAGCGTTGAGGCTGCGGTCAGCGATGATGCACCGGTATTCCGGGTATTATTGGCCAATATTAACTCGGAGCATCGCCATCCTGAAGCTGTCCGCCACGCGATCGCTGATGAAGACCCTGATTTTATTCTGCTGCTGGAAATTACTCCGTGGATGCTGGAGCAATTGGCTGATCTGGCTGACGGCTACCCGTATTGGGTTGCCGAACCCCGAGAGGATAATTTCGGTATAGCATTGTTTAGTCGGCAGCCGTTGTTAAAAACTGAAATTCTTCGCTTTGGTCCGGCTAAACTGCCCTCCATTCTGGCTGAGTTTCCATCCAGTGGACAGCGTTTCACCTTGCTGGGAACACACCCAACACCACCGGTCAGCGCTGAGCTAACGCAGTATCGTAATGAGCAATTGGCTATGCTGGCCCAGCGCGCCCGGCAAGCTGACCAGCCACTGCTCCTGCTAGGCGATCTTAACCTCTCACCTTGGTCGGCCTGGTTCAATCAACTACTGGCCAACTCTGGGTTGCAAGACAGTGCGAACGGGCGAGGCATCCAGCCGACTTGGCCAGCGGGGTGGCCCCCACTGTGGATTCCCATCGATCATGCGCTATTCTCAGAGGGTATCCAGATCCAGCGACGCGCCGTTGGAGCAGACCTCGGTTCGGATCACTATCCGGTCGTGGTTGAATTTCAAGTAGCGAGGCGATAGTTTTAGAGCGGTTTCAAACTATCTTTCCCATACCACTACCTTCTGACCGGAGGCTGTCTTCATCATGTGTGCCCAATCCTCCTACTCAGACAATCCATCCGGCTCTCGTTCAATGATCGATTCCTCGAGACGTTCGTTCCTTGCTGGATTTGGAGCGCTGTTTGCCGCGGCCTTTGGCTTGGCTTCGCCGTCTAGCGAAGCGGCCCGGCCCCGCTACCAAACCTCCAATAATGCTCTGTTGAGAGATTTCCGAACCCCTTATCACATACCCCGAATGAACACGCTTGCGACCGATATTGATATATATATCAAGAAATTGCGTCGTGCAGGGCGGATCAAGGGCAACGAACGCACCGCCTGGTTAATTTACGATTTCACCACCCGGCAGTATTTAGTGGCGATCAATGCTACCCGCTCCCATCAGAGTGCTAGTATGGTTAAGCCATTTATTGCGTTAGCATTCTTTCATAAGGTTCGTGAGGGTAAGCTGCAATATACCTCTTTCCATCGCAGCCGGATGGAAGCAATGATTCAACGCAGCGACAATAGCGCCACCAACTATTTCATTCAGTTGCTGAACCGGACCAGTCGCCGCTCTGGACCTGCTGAGGCAGAACGCACGCTCAAACGCTACCATCCTGACATCTTTCGTCATACTCGAATTGTCGAGCGCATCCCCGGCGGTGGACGCACCTACCGCAATAAAGCCTCTGCTCTCGATTATCACCGTTTTTTGTATGCGCTTTGGTACAATCGTCTGCCTTATTCAGCAGAATTGAAGCGGTTGATGAATCTGCCTAACCGTGATCGCGTTTACTCTGATGCTCACGGCGTGGCGCGGCAAACGTGGGTAATTGATAAGACGGGAACTACCGCCCGGTTGTGCGGCGACATGGGTATTCTGATTGCCCAGGGCCGGAATGGCTACCGTTATCCTTACACATTCGTCGGTATTATTGAAAAATCCCGTTCGGCGGGCAACTACAAGGCATGGAAGGATGATCGCGGCGATGTTATCCGAGAGGTGTCGAGTCTGGCTTACGCGCATTTGCAGCGGATGCACAACTTGGTATGAAGCCAATAGAGCATCATTTCGGATAGCCCATCTCTATCCGATGGCTAGAAAGGCCGGTTGATAGTCTGAGTTTTTGCGAAGTTCCGTGAGATTTTCATTTAATTTCATTAAATTGTAACTTAGCTACTGCAATCGGTAAGTCCTTTGTTTACAATCCCCTGCCTGTGAAATGATAGGCGTTTGAGATGATGTCTCACGATTTTGATCAGTCACCTTGCCGGGAAGGAACTGACAGCTTGAAATGGCAGCGTTATGGTGATGCCCTGCCGCTGTGGGTAGCGGATATGGATTTTCCGGCCCCTGAACCCGTATTGGCGGCGCTGCACGAAAGGGTCGCGCATGGTGTGTTCGGCTACGGGGCACCGCCGATAGCGTTGACAGAGACGTTGTGCGCACGGATGGCAAATCTGTACCAATGGGCGGTTAAACCAGAAGAAATTGTATATTTGCCAGGGCTGGTGTGCGGGTTGAACGTGGCATGTCGAGCGGTTGGCGAATCCGGCGATGAGGTGTTGGTGCAAACCCCGGTCTACCCGCCGTTTTTAGCTGCGCCAGGCAATCAGGGGCGACAGCTGGTGACCGCTGAACTGACGGCGGAATCGCGCGATGGCCGGCTTTACTACACCATTGACCCTGCGGCATTTGCAGCAACTATTAGCCCGCGCACCCGGTTGTTCATGCTTTGTCACCCGCATAACCCGGTCGGACGGGCTTTTGACCGAGCGGAACTTAGCCGGTTGGCGGATCTCTGCGAACGTTACGATTTAACGATTTGCTCGGACGAGATTCACTGCGACTTGCTGCTAGACGGACGGCAGCATGTCCCTCTTGCTACTTTGGGGCCAGAGATTGCCCGGCGCTGTATTACTCTGATGGCGCCTAGCAAGACCTTTAACATCCCTGGTTTGGGTGCTAGTTTTGCCATTATTCAGAATCCAGAACTCCAGCAGCGTTTCAAACAGGCCCTGCGCGGCATCGTCCCGGACGTCAATATCCTCGGTATGACTGCTACGCTGGCGGCGTATCAGCACGGCAGCGGCTGGCTGCGGGAACTGCTGCTTTATTTGGCCGCTAACCGGGATTATCTAGTGGATATCGTGGTGCGCTCTTTGCCCGGCGTCCGCGTGACTGTCCCAGAAGCGACCTACCTCGCTTGGCTGGATTGCCGGGAGGTGGATCTTCCTGGCAATCCTCACAATTTTTTTCTTAAAGAGGCGGGGGTAGCATTAAATGATGGCGCGACCTTTGGCCCTGGTGGCGAGGGATTCGTGCGGCTGAATTTTGGCTGCCCTCGTGCCCGGTTGACCGAGGGTCTCGAGCAGATGCGGGTAGCCCTGCTTAGACACTAAAGCTCTCGCCGCAGCCACAGGCATCCTTGACATTGGGATTGTTGAAGCGAAAGCCTTCGTTAAGTCCTGACTTGGCGTAATCCACCTCCATCCCATCCAGATAAGGCAAATTCTTGGCGCTCACCACAACCTTCACGCCCTTTGATTCAAAGATTTGATCATCGGGATCAATCCGTTCGGCCAACTGAACGACGTACATATAACCAGAACAACCGGTATTGCGCACACCTAACCGCAACCCTTCCACTTTTTCTTGTTTAGCTAGATAAGCGCGCGCACGGTCAGCGGCTTTTTCGGTCAAGGTGATTGCCATGTCGTATGCTCCTGTAGGAAAACTCTAGGGGACCTAACACTCTTTACATGGAGAGGCAGGAAGGGTAGCAAAGTTCCGCTTTGCAGCATAATTCTGTAAGGCGGCTTTCAGTGCAGTTTCAGTCAAGACTGCGCAATGCAGTTTTTCCGGAGGCACGGCCAGCCGTTCAACCAGTTCGTGATGCCGGAATTGTGCAGCTTTCACCAGCGTTTGCCCAAGAACCCGCTCAGTCAACAGCGAACCGCAAGCGATCATCCATCCACAACCGTAGGCTTTGAAGCAAGCGGCGCTGATAAGACCTTCTTCATCGACTTGCAGATGCAGTTGCAGGATTGTCCTATCAATTGGCGAATTGATCCGTGCCGCTGCGACATTAGGGTGCTGTGGATTCAGACTGCCTGCATGGCGGGGATGTTCGAAATGCGCCAGCGCTGCCAGGCTTAGCTTATGCATGAGTGCAGCTTAAGTCGATGTTTCAGTATTCTGGTCCACTTTGATACTAGGGTTGCTTTGCTCGCTCCATCCTTCTCGGCTGGTTGCCGAATGCAACTCGCAACCTCTTAGATCAGGTAAACACAATTCGCCAGGTTCAATCCCAGCACCCCGCAACGCTTGGCATAATTGACGGACGGTACGGTCCAAACTGTGAATGTGATCAAGCATCTGATTGATGGCATGGGCCTCGGGATCGGGTAGGTCGGGTGTAGCGCCGTAAGCGTCGAAACCCAGCTTACGGGCAATTTCCCGGCGTACATCCTGGGTGGGACTGGGGCCGCCTGCTTCGACGACCCGGCCTGGTACACCGACTACTGTGGCGCCGGGGGGCACTTCCTTGATCACTACCGAATTCGAGCCGATGCGCGCATGGTCACCGACGGTGAATGGTCCTAGCACCTTTGCCCCAGCGCCGATTACAACATTGTTGCCTAAGGTCGGATGACGCTTGCCCTGATTCCAGCTGGTGCCGCCTAAAGTCACCCCTTGATATAGGGTGCAATCGTCACCGATCTCAGCAGTTTCACCAATAACGATGCCCATGCCGTGGTCGATGAAGAACCGTCGGCCGATTTTAGCGCCTGGGTGGATTTCAATACCAGTCAAAAATCGAGTGGTCGAGGATAGAAAGCGCGCTAGCCACTTCAGGCCTAGTTTCCATAGGGCGTGGTTGATCCGGTGAAACAAGATAGCGTGGATGCCAGGGTACGCCGTGAGAATCTCGAAGACACTGCGTGCTGCGGGGTCACGATCAAATACGCAGGTAATGTCTTCACGCAGACGTTGCCAAAACGCCATAGTCATTGAGTCCAGGTTGTTGTCTCAAGATCGCCGCTCGTTCAAGGTATGGCGGCAGGGGCGAAAAAGTATAGCGTAACTAGGCGCGCTGCTCTCCCTCTAGATGGAGGATCAGAAAACTGTCAGGTTGAGGCGCGAGGGTGGGGGGGGAATCGTTGCGCGTTTTGGGCTTTGCGCCTAGTATACGCCCCCCTTGCGGTCCGTCCGGGCCGCGACTCCTTGCCTCATCGTTTTGCGAGAGGCTACCTATAATCCGTAAGGAGCCAGCATGCGACATTACGAAATTGTGTTCATGGTCCATCCCGACCAGAGTGAACAAGTTCCTGCTATGATCGAACGTTATCGTACCTTGATTGGGGAAGATGGCGGCCAAATTCATCGTCTTGAGGATTGGGGCCGGCGGCAGTTGGCCTATCCCATCAATAAGATCCACAAGGCGCATTACGTATTGATGAACGTAGAATGCGGGCAGACGGTACTCGAAGAAATACAAAGAGCATTTCGCTTCAACGATGCTGTTATTCGCAATCTTATCATCCAGCGGGATGGTCCCGAGACTGAACCTTCGCCATTGATTAAATTACGTGACGAACGCCCAGAGCGCGAAGATCGGGATGATCACGATGATCGAGGAGAGGATCATGATGACCGTGAAGATCACGGTCATCGCGCCGATCACGATACACTAGGGGATGAAGTCGAGACCGACGACGAGATGCCCTAATCTGCGTTGGTTGAACCGGTGATGACATTGGTTCCTTCCGCCCATAATTGTCTGATCATCACAGGCCAGGCGGCCGTACCTTGTGAGATGCGTGCCTCGCCTGCAGGGGTACCGATTGGCCGGTTTTTGCTTGACCATCACTCTAGGCAAGTCGAAGCTGGTTTTTCCCGCGAGGTGCGTTGCCGGATCCCAGTTATAGTCTGTGGCGAACCATTGGCGCGCACAGCAGGGCAGTTACTACCGGGTATGCAGGTGCGAGTGCAAGGCTTTGTCCGTCGTGACAACCCGCGCGAGGGCGAGTACCGGCTGGTACTTCATGCCACTCATATTGACGTTTTGAATACTGAATCATTTGAGGATTAATTCTATGTCGCGATTTTTCCGTCGCAAGAAGTTCTGCCGTTTCACTGCTGAAGGTGTTAAGGAAATCGACTACAAGGACATTGCTGTCCTGAAGAACTATATCACTGAGACTGGCAAAATTGTGCCAAGCCGGATCACTGGAACCAAGGCACGCTATCAGCGGCAGTTATCGGTGGCGATCAAGCGTGCCCGGTTCCTGGCCTTGTTGCCATACTGCGACCGGCACTAAACCCTGGCGCTGGCGCAAGGCAGTCCGAACGGAGTCCATCCGGCGTGAAATTGCTCGCCGCTTTTGTCATGCGTGGTCGATGGTCAGCAGCGATAGCGGCATCGGTCACTGCAATGTCCTTCTGGCTGTTTCCGCCGCTGTTAATCGTATCCGGGGCAGTGGTGGCATTGATCACCTTGCGCCGGGGCGCACTTGAGGGAGTGCTGATTATGATGCTGGCGGGGATGGTCACCGCTGGCTTGAGTTGGCAGGTTTTGGGCGCTCTATGGCCGATGTTGAATGTCCTGTTAGTGACTTGGTTTCCGGTGTGGCTGCTAGCCTTGGTATTGCGCGCCACTATCTCACTGTCGCGAGCTGTGCAGGTGGCAGCTTTGCTGGGTTTGCTGGGCGTTGCTGGTTTTTATCTGGTGTTAGGTGACCCAGCAATCTGGTGGAGTGCGTTACTGGGCAATTTTCAAGAGCAATTGGCAGGGCTGGCGCCATCGGGACCGGCGGGTGATCGGGCTTTATTAGAGCAATGGCTGGAACTACTGAAAGAATGGGCGCCTTGGTTACCGGGACAGGCGGCTGGCACAGCGCTACTGGTCGTATTGATGGCGCTGCTGCTGGGGCGCTGGTGGCAGGCTTTACTGTTTAATCCAGGCGGCTTTCGTCCTGAATTTCATGAATTGCGGCTGGGTCAGCCGCTGGCAATGCTCTCTTTGATGCTGTTTGGTGCGGCATTGCTGTCAAACTGGCTGCCACTGGCTAATGGGTTGCTGGTGCTAGGTATGCCATACACTGTGCAGGGAGTTGCCCTCGTTCATGCGGTGGTATTCAAGCGGCGATTATCTCCAGCTTGGCTGGTGCTGTTCTATCTGCTGCTGATTCCTTTTCTGTCGCAGTTGGTGATGGTACTGGGGGTCGCCGATGCCTGGATCGATTTTCGGAGCCGCATCCGGTCACAGCCGGATTCGCGCTGAAGGTTCCCCCGTCTCCTGTGATATTGTGTATCGAATGAGTGAGTATTTGGAGTCTAACAATGGAAATTATTTTGCTGGAAAGAATTGCTGATTTGGGCGTGTTGGGCGACCGGATCAAAGTTAAGCCGGGTTATGCACGCAATTACCTTATTCCGAAAGGTAAAGCGACTGAAGCAACCTCGAAGAATATCGCGCGCTTCGAAGCGCGCCGTGCTGAATTGGAACGGGTTGCTTTCGAGGCGCTGGCCAAAGCCAAAGCGCGTGCTGAGCAATTGGCTGAATTGATTGTCACCTTGTCGGTGAAAAGTGGCAGTGAAGGGCGGTTGTTTGGCTCAGTCGGCGCCGCTGATATTGCTAATGCAGTCTCTGCTGCTGGTATTGAGTTACAGAAGTACGAAGTCCGGTTACCGGAAGGTTCGATTCGTCAGACGGGTGAATACGATGTGGATCTGCATTTACACCCAGAGATTAAGACGCAGATCCGGGTGAATGTCATCGCCGAGACTTGAACAAAGCTCGCTGCGATGAAAAAGTTGAACTAGACTTAATAATAACGTCGGTGCTGATTTCGGCTGGGTTGCCAAGAAGACGGCAACCCAGCCTGAGCAATTATGCAACTACGCAAATAATATCTGAATCTCCAGTGATTTGATTGTTCGCCAGCCACGATTCTATACGCTCGTCATGCAGCCTGTTTCCCCATTACTCCCCCGTAAGGATGCCGCTGCCGAATCGTTGCGGATACCGCCACACTCACTGGAGGCTGAGCAGGCGGTGCTGGGTGGTTTGATTATTGCCAATACGACTTGGGATCAGATTGCTGACCGGCTGAGTGACAGTGATTTTTATCGCCATGATCACCAATTAATTTTCCGCGCCATTCGTTGTTTAGCGGAAGAGAGCATGCCCTTTGATCCAGTGACGCTCTCGGACCGGCTCCAAGACAATAATCAGTTGGAGGAAGCGGGTGGTCTTGCCTATCTATTGGTATTGGCTAATGATACGCCGAGTGCTGCCAATGTCCGTGCGTATGCCGATATTATCCGGGAACGGGCGATCCGTCGCGGGTTGGTTCGCATTGCCACTGAAATTGCTGACAACGCCTACGATCCAAAAGGCCTTCATAGCAGGGAGCTATTGGATGATGCTGAGCAGCGGATATTCGCTATTGCCGAGCGAGGAATGCGTGTCCGCGAAGGTTTTTTGAATATCAAAGACTTACTGGCGCGTACGGTTGAACGGATCGACTTGCTGTTTCAGAGTGATAATCCGATTACCGGTTTGGCGACCGGTTGGCCGGATTTCGACGAGATGACAGCCGGTTTACAGCCGGGTGAGTTGATCGTGATCGCTGGCCGGCCTTCAATGGGCAAGACTAGCTTGGCGATGAATATCGTTGAATATGCAGCGATTCAAATCAAATGTCCGGTCGCTGTTTTTAGTATGGAAATGCCTTGCGAAAGTTTGCTTATGCGGCTGATGTCGTCACTGGGACAAATTGACCAGCATCGTATCCGTACTGGGCGGCTAGAGGAAGATGATTGGCCGCGATTGACGTCAGCGGTGACACTGCTGTCTGATGCGCGGCTGTTTATCGATGACAGTTCCAACCTAAGTCCGAATGAATTACGGGCGCGGGCGCGGCGATTGCACCGGCAGGAAGGGCAGTTGGGTTTGATCGTTGTCGATTATCTCCAGTTAATGCAGGTGCCGGGTAGTAATGAGAATCGGGCAACCGAGGTTTCAGAAATTTCCCGCTCGCTCAAAGCACTGGCCAAGGAATTATCGGTGCCAGTGGTGGCGCTGTCTCAGCTCAACCGCACCCTAGAGCAGCGCAGCGAGAAACGGCCTGTTATGTCGGATTTACGTGAATCGGGCGCGATAGAACAGGACGCAGACCTGATTTGCTTTATCTACCGCGATGAAGTTTACAATCCCGAGAGTCCTGAAAAAGGCGTTGCTGAAATTATCATCGGTAAGCAGCGAAATGGCCCCATTGGTACGGTCCGCTTGACTTTCCGGGGGCAATTTACCCGTTTTGAGAGTCACGCCCCCGAGTCTTATTCATCAGGTGGTTATGAGTCGAGCAACCACAATGCGCCTCGATCTGGGGGCGCTGGTTCACAATCTCCGGCGGGTTCGGGCAGCCGCTTCGGGCCGGCAGGTAGCGGCCGCCGTTAAAGCCGACGGTTACGGTCACGGATTGCTCCGGGTCGCCCGTACCCTGGATACTGACGCTTTTGCCGTGGCCTCCATCGAGGAGGCGTTGATCTTGCGCGAGGCAGGTATCACTCAATCGATTCTGCTTCTAGAAGGAGTATTTGAAGCAGCGGAATTGCCGTTGTGCGCCCGTCACCGGTTGGATGTCGCTGTTCACCATCCCGAACAGGTTCGCCTATTGGAAACGGCTCGATTGGAGCGGGCGTTAAGGGTTTGGCTGAAAATCGATACCGGAATGCACCGTTTGGGGGTGGAGCCGGCGGCTGTGCCAGTGATTTTTCAGCGCTTGCGTAACTGCCCATCAGTAGTGCCGGGCATTGGTTTGATGAGCCATCTGGCACGAGCCGATGAGCGGGATTGCGATGATACCCTGCACCAGCTCAGCGTTTTTAAAACCTCGACCATCGGCGTGCCAGGCCAGCGCTCATTGGCCAATTCTGCAGGCATTCTCGGTTGGCCGCAGACCCATTTTGATTGGGTACGGCCTGGTATCATGCTCTATGGCGCTTCTCCCTTTGTAGGCGGTCTTGCATCCGATGAAGATTTGCGCCCGGTGATGACCTTCCACACCCAGCTGATTTCCATTAAGCGCCTGCGCCAAGGTGAACCAATCGGGTATGGCGGATCCTGGATCTGTCCCGAAGATATGGATGTAGGGGTTGCGGCAGCGGGCTATGGTGATGGCTATCCACGTCATGCGCCATCTGGGACGCCAGTGCTGGTTAACAGCCGTGAGGCAGTGTTGATTGGCCGGGTATCGATGGACATGATCACGCTGGACTTGCGCCAGCATCCTGAAGCGCGGGTTGGCGATCCGGTGGTGCTGTGGGGCGAGGGCTTGCCGGTGGAGCGGATTGCCAAAGCAGCAGGTACGATTTCCTATGCCTTGTTGTGCGGAGTGACAGCGCGAGTGAGGGTGGAAATCACCCCTCCTTCTCAACTTGCCTAAAGCGAAGGTTGAGGGGGAGGGGTGAGTAAAACCCGTATGATTTATGTTTGCACTGAGTGCGGCGCGCAAGCTAGCAAATGGTCCGGTCAATGTGGCGACTGTGGGGCCTGGAACACCCTCCAGGAAACCGTAGCCACCCCGCCGGCCAAGGCCGGAATGAAGCCGGCCGGTTATGCAGGTGCGGCCGCCGGGGAGATTCGTAATCTGGCCGAAGTGGACGCGGCGGCGGAAATCCGCCAGTCCTGCGGCAACGGCGAACTGGATCGCGTCCTGGGCGGTGGGCTGGTCCAGGGTTCAGTGACGCTGATTGGCGGCGATCCCGGCATTGGTAAATCCACGCTCTTGTTGCAGGTGCAGGCCGTGCTGGCGGAACGTGATCGGACCCTGTACGTGAGCGGCGAGGAATCCCCTCAGCAAATCAGCCTGCGCGCCCAGCGCCTGCAATTGTCCCGCGACCGGTTGCGTCTGCTGCCGGAAATCAACGTCGAACGCATTCTGGCGACGGCTGAAATCGAACAACCTCGGGTCATGGTCATCGATTCGATTCAGACTGTCTATACCGAACGCCTGCAATCCGCGCCGGGTTCGGTCGCCCAGGTGCGCGAGAGTGCGGCGCAACTGGTGCGTTTCGCCAAGGCAACGGGCACGGCCCTATTTCTGGTCGGGCATGTCACCAAAGAAGGGGCGATCGCCGGTCCAAGAGTCCTGGAGCACATGGTCGATACGGTGCTGTATTTCGAAGGCGATCCCAGTGGCCGGTTAAGAGTGCTGCGCGCCGTGAAAAACCGCTACGGGCCGGTCAATGAGCTGGGTGTCTTCGCCATGACCGAGGACGGGTTGAAAGAGGTCAGCAATCCCTCGGCGATCTTTCTCTCCCGCCATGATGCGCCGGTTGCCGGCAGCGTGATTATGGTCACCCGTGAAGGCACCCGGCCGTTGCTGGTGGAGATTCAGGCGCTGGTTGATGAGTGTCACGGCGGCCACCCGCGCCGCGTCACGCTGGGGCTGGAGCAGAATCGCCTAGCGATGTTGCTGGCGGTATTGCACCGGCATGGCGGTGTGGCGATGTACGATCAGGATGTTTACGTCAACGCCGTCGGCGGGGTGCGGATCAATGAAACGGCGGCGGATCTGGCGGTGTTGCTGGCGGCGTTGTCGAGCTTTCGCGACCGGCCGTTGCCGACCGATTTGGTGGTATTCGGTGAAGTGGGTCTGGCCGGGGAAATCCGCCCAGTGCCCAATGGCGAGGAGCGGTTGCGGGAAGCGGCCAAGCATGGATTCAAGCAGGCGATTGTGCCGCGGGCTAATGCGCCGCGCCGTGGCGGTAAACGCATCGAGGGTCTGGAAGTGCGCGGGGTGACCCGGTTGAGTGAAGTGATGGGGGAGATTTGAATTCATATTTCTCGCAACTCAACGGTTCACCGCTACCCACCCCCAGCGCTCGGCAACGAAAATCTCATGGGGATTAAAACGCGCCTTGTACGTCATCTTGACGCATGGTTCGACCCAGTAACCTAGATAAACCCAGTCTAAATCCAACTGTCGTGCTTCGGCAATCTGCCATAGGATCGCAAACGTGCCTAGTCCGCGCACCTCTTCCAATGGATCAAAGAAGGTATAAACTGCGGACAACCCATCATCTAACCGGTCGACGACCGCCACTGCCAGCAGTGTCTGGCCGTGACGGAATTCACAGAGCCAGGTTGGGCACCAGCGTGAGGCGACGAATGACCAGTAATTGCCTGGATTGGCCGGGTCCATGCCGCCGCCAGAGTGCCGGGCCTGGATGTAGCGGGCGAACAATTCAAAGTGTTCATCCTGAAATTCTGCTTCCAAGACTCGCGTTTGCAGATCCTGATTGCGTATCCAGACGCGCCGTTGTGCACGGTTCGGTTGAAAGCGCGCAGTAGGAACGCGCAGTGACCGGCAAGCCATACACCCCCGGCAATGCGGCCGATAGACATGCTCGCCGCTGCGCCGGAAACCGAGCGTTGCCAACTGCGTGTAAAGGGGAGTATCGGTGACTGCCGGATCAGCGACCAGGTTGCGTGCTAAACGGCTTGGTAGATAGCTGCACGGGTAATCAGTGGTCAGAAACATCCGCAAATCGTGCAGCGAGTTGTGAGGATTGCTCATGATAATTTTGCAGGATGGGTTGCCAATAGGTCGGTAAACAGATCGATGTCCAGTTCCCAAGGGCCGTTTCGCCCTGGCAATGAGCAGAAGCAATCAAGCAATTCTAAAAATAACGATCGAGGGATATCAGCCGCGCCCATGCGTAGCAAGTGATCAGTGCGCACCTGACAATCGATAACGGCAAACTCCCAGCGATGTAATTGACGAGCCAGGGTTGCCAGCGCCACTTTCGACGCATTACTGACCCGGCTGAACATCGCTTCACCGTAGAATACCCGGCCTACCGCCACGCCATACAGTCCACCGGCCAGCTCACTCTGATGCCAGGTTTCGATGGAATGAGCATGGCCAAGCTGATGTAACCGGCAATAGGCGCGCAGCATTTCTGGGGTGATCCAGGTACCTTCGCCTGGTCCACGTGGTGCAGCGCAGGCCGTTATAACTGCTTCAAAAGCCGTGTCCGCAGTGACGGAGAATGATCCATTTCGCAAAATCTTGCGCAGGCTGCGCGAGATTTGTAGACATTCCGGGAGCAGCACGAGGCGTGGATTTGGCGACCACCACAGAATCGGCTGGCCGGAAGAGTACCAGGGAAAAATGCCTTGCTGGTAGGCGCGCAGCAGCCGGCGTGGACTCAGGCTGCCGCCAGCAGCCAATAGGCCGTTTGGTTCGTTTAGAGCACGGTCAGGATGGGGAAAGAGCTGGTTGTCATCCTGAGGATCCAGCCACAGCAGGGGCATCAAGCGTTACCTCATCTCGATAAGGCGAATGTTGCAACCAATGTTGGACGTAGTTGCGCAAAGCCGGTGTTTCCCGATTCAGGAACTGAGCGATCGCTCGGCGAAATCCGGGATGAGCAATCCAGTGGGCCGAATAGGTTAGCGCCGGCAAAAAACCGCGGTGGATTTTATGCTCGCCCTGTGCACCTGGCTCAAAGCGTTGTAACCCATGCTGAATACAGTACTCCAAGCCCTGATAATAGCAGGCTTCAAAGTGCAGGCTGTCATAATCGGCCCGGCAGCCCCAGTGGCGGCCGTACAGTGTGTCAGTGCTGCGAAAACTGATAGCGCCGGCGACCTCATGACCCTGAGCGAGTGCTAGCACCAACACGATGCGCTCACCCAGGGTGGCCGCAATGTCCTGGAAAAATGGCAAGGTGAGGGTTGGGATGCCGCCCAGCCGTTGGAAAGTGGACCGGTAGAATTCGTGGATCATCTGCCATTGCGTTTCGCTGGCGTCCTGGCCGGACAAGATACGTACTTCCAGGCCAGCCTCGCGTACCCGGCGGCGTTCGCGGTAGATGTTCTTGCGGCGCTTCGCGGTCAATGTATCCAGGAAGTCTGGAAAGTCCCGATATCCCTGGTTCTGCCAATGGAATTGGCAGCCAAGCCGGGTTAGGAAGCCTTGTTCCTGCATGGGCTCTAGCTCAGTAGCAGGAGGGAACAGCCAGTGAATCGAGGATAATCCGTAGTGGCGGCTTTCATCCAGTACAAACTCGACGATGGCTCGCGCGACAGTACCGGGCTGCGGCTGGCCAGCGGCTAATAGCAGCCGGGGACTCGTGGCTGGGGTATAGGGAATCGCTCCGACTAGCTTGGGGTAATAGGATAAGCCTTGCTGCCGGTAGGCTTCAGCCCAGCCCCAGTCGAAGACGAATTCGCCATAAGAGTTGTATTTGAGGTACAAGGGTGCCGCACCCAGCAACTGTCCGTCTTCATCCCGGCAGATGACGTGCCAAGGTAGCCAGCCGGCCTGTTCGCCGACGCACGCATGCCGTTCCAGGGCGCTCAGGAATTCGTGGCTTAGAAATGGATTTTGGCTGGGAACAAGTGTATTCCATTCTGTGGCAGTGATGCCGCTTAGGCTATTGAGGCGTTCAAGGCGCATGATTCAAAGATTGGCAATGCTGAGATAGACGGGTTAGTTGGAACCTAAAACAGCGGATCGGTTCATCTCGGTGAATCGGCTTGACGGACTGTTAGCCAGTCCTACATCCTTTAGTTCATAGCAATAACACTCTGACAAAAGGGCTGCAATTTTGGCGCAGGCACATCGCATTAAAACTGAACCATCCATCATACGGATTGGTATTTTGCGTTTCTTCAACAAAGTATTGCGTGAGATCATCTTCTGGCTAGTGGCTGTGGCCGCGTTGGGGATGGTTGGCGCACTGGTTACATTCAATCCGGGTGATCCAGCCTGGACCCATACAGCCGAGGTTGCCCGGCTACATAACCTGGGTGGTGTGGCCGGTGCCTGGTTTGCTGACGTTACATTATATATGTTTGGCTATCCAGCTTATCTGTTGCCGTTAGGCCTGATTTTCGCCGGCTGGTGGTTATTTAAGCGTGGGGTTCTGCTGGAACTGGATGCCGAAATTGTCCTGTTCCGGGTGTTGGGATTTGCCGTGGCGCTGGCCACGGCTTGCGGGCTGGCAGCGTTACATCTGCAAGTATTGCCAGATACTGTACCGGGCGATGGTACCGCGGGCGGCTTAGTGGGTGTGCATGTCGGTCAGTTCCTGGTGCGGGCCTTTGGTTTTACCAGTGGTAATTTATTCATGGTTGCATTGTTACTGGCGGGTCTGACGCTGATGACCGGTGTTCCATGGTTGACCATGATCGAAGGGATTGGCCACGCGACGCTTTGGCTGCTGGACACAGTGGGCGGCTGGGTGTTGACGCCTCTGCGCTGGATGATGGGATTGGTGTCTGGGTCGCGGCGCCAGCACACCACCGCGGATCAGGGCGAGAAGCATGATGAGACGGACCCTCGTGAAGAAGTGGATTGCGAAGAACCGGTCGAAGATCCAGTAATCGTGAATGCCAAAGACCAGACGACGCGATCATCGTTAACAGCATTCATGGGGCGGTGGCGTCTAACGCTGGCAGATTGGGTGAGTGTAGTTGCTGAAAAATCACGATTTTGGTGGCGCACACGCCACATGGAGACAGAAGCTGAGAATTCGCTGGATGTGTTTGATGCATTATCGCCTGCCGCTGAGGATAACGCATCAGAGTTGACGAGCAAACCGGTCACCCTTCAATCCTCAGTTGCAGGGAATCGGGGAGCAATGAATGGAGAGGATCGGCATTCAGCACGGATTGAACCGGTATTTAATCTGCCATCGCAGTTACAGGAACAACCAGCACCTCGTCCTGCGGCAGCCGCTGAGGCGGTAGAGAATACTATCAATGAATTACCGATATCTGATTTGACCTTGGTGCCGGTTGCAAATCGATTTGCGCCCTCATCGCCCGGATCAGTATCGCCCGGATCAGTATCGCCTGAATCGGTATCGCCCGGGCCAGTATCGCCCGGATCAGTATCGCCTGAATCGGTATCGCCCGGATCAGTATCGCCCGGATCAGTATCGCCCGGATCAGTATCTCTTGCAAAGAGTGATGAGCCGAGGACAAGTGGAATATTTAAAGAAGAAGATCTGCCGGCTGCGCCAGTTGCTGTCATGACTCGACGATTGGCTACGCCACGCCCGTCGTCATCTTTTCCATTACCTCCACTTGATTTGCTTGACCCGCCACCCCTGCGCACGGCTGGCTATACGGGTGAGTTGCTGGATGAGATGTCACGTCGGCTCGAAACCCTGCTCAAAAGCTTTGGTGTCGAGGTTCAGGTGGTTGCCGTCGAGCCGGGACCGGTGATCACCCGCTTTGAAATTGAACCAGCGCCGGGCGTGAAAGTTAATCAAATTAGTAACCTAGTCAAGGATCTGGCGCGTGGTTTATCGGTTACCAGCGTCAGAGTTGTGGAAATCATCCCTGGTAAGTCAGTGATTGGGCTGGAAATCCCTAACCGTAAGCGGGAGATTGTCTACCTGCGGGAGACGCTGGAATCGCTGGCTTATGCCCAATCAACTGTGCCACTGACTTTAGTGTTAGGTAAAGATATTGGTGGCAATCCGGTGGTGGCAAATCTCAATAAAATGCCGCACTTATTGGTAGCCGGTACGACCGGCTCGGGTAAGTCGGTGGCGATTAACACGATGTTATTGAGTCTGCTTTACAAATCCCCACCTCGTGATGTGCGGTTGATCCTGGTGGACCCGAAAATGCTGGAATTGTCAGTTTATGAAGATATCCCGCATCTATTGACGCCGGTTGTGACTGATATGAAAGAAGCAGCGAATGCCCTTCGCTGGTGCGTGGGTGAGATGGAGCGGCGTTATCGTCTGATGGCGGCACTGAAAGTACGCAATATCGCTGGCTTTAATCGCAAGGTGTTGGATGCGCTGGCGGGAGGAGAGGGATTAGCCGATCCGTTCTGGACGCCGGATAGCGCTGAAACGCCAGGTGAGATCGCTGTTTTGCAACCACTGCCATTCATTGTTGTCGTCATTGATGAACTGGCTGACATGATGATGATCGTTGGCAAGAAGGTTGAGGAATTGATTGCCCGGTTGGCGCAAAAGGCGCGAGCCGCTGGTATTCATCTGATTCTGGCGACCCAGCGGCCGTCGGTGGACGTCATTACTGGTCTAATCAAAGCCAATATTCCAACCCGTATTGCCTTCCAAGTCTCTTCACGGGTGGATTCGCGCACCATTCTCGATCAGATGGGCGCGGAACAGTTGCTGGGGCACGGCGATATGTTGTACCTGCCCCCCGGTACCGGCTTACCGCAGCGGGTGCATGGCGCATTTGTTGACGATCATGAGGTCAATCGGGTTGTGGACTATCTGCGCCAGACCGGTGCGCCGGATTATATTGATGAGGTATTGGCTGAATCACTGGGTGAGAGCGATAGCGGAAGCGGTAACGACGAAGGAAGCGGTCGTGGCGAAAGTGATCCCCTGTACGATGAAGCTGTGCGGATTGTCATTGAATCCCGGCGAGCTTCAGTGTCTGGGGTGCAGCGCCGGTTGCGCATCGGTTATAACCGGGCAGCACGGCTGGTCGAGGAAATGGAGACGGCAGGTGTGGTGGGTCCAGTGCAATCGAATGGTGGCCGTGAAGTGCTGGCACCGTCATCGTAAAAGATTTTTAAATTAACTTATTGATTTAAATGGAGTCACTAGATGGTGTGGAAGTGTGGCTTGATATATAAGTGGGCGCCAATGCTGCTCATGCTGGTTTTTGGGTGGCTGCTGACTGGGCTGGCTCAGTCAGCAGCGCCATGGTCGGTACCGCGTTATTTCCAGGACTTGCAGTCACTACGGGCGGACTTTGTCCAGCGAGTGTTCGATGAGCATGCGCAGATTATTCAGACGTCCAGCGGCCAAATGTTGATGCAAAAGCCCGGTAAGTTCCGTTGGGATTATCAGACGCCTGCGGAACAGATTATTGTTGCCGATGGTGAACGGTTGTGGGCTTATGATGTTGGTCTGGAGCAAGTCACTGTCCGTAAATTGGACACAGCACTGAGTTCAACCCCGCTGGCGTTGCTCAGCGGCGCAGCGCCTCTTGATGAGACGTTTACCATTGGCCCCGTTCGCCAGCGGGATGGACTGGATTGGTACGAATTGACGCCGCGCCAGCCACAGCCTGAATTTCGGTTATTGCGGGTGGTTTTCAAGGGCGATCGGCTGGTCAGTCTGGAACTGGAGGATGGTTTCAGCCAGCGCACCCGCCTGGATTTCCAGAAGCTGGAGCGTAATCCGGTCTTAGATCCCGCCTTGCTGAAATTTACCCCGCCACCCGGCGTCGATGTGGTTGGCGATGCCGGATGATCCCCGCCGCCCGCTGGCCAATCGATTAAGGCCGCGTCGCCTGGATGAGTTTGCCGGTCAAACTCATTTATTGGCGCCCGGTAAACCGCTTCGAGTGGCGATTGAACGGGGTCAACCGCATTCTATGGTGCTGTGGGGGCCTCCTGGCGCGGGCAAGACCACGTTAGCCGAGTTGCTGGCGGGCGCTAGCCAGGCGGTGTTTATCCGCTTGCCGGCAGTGATGGCCGGAGTGCGTGAACTGCGGGCGGCTGTGGAGCAGGCGCAAACCCTGTGGCGGGAACAACAGCGCCGCACGGTGTTGTTTGTGGACGAAGTTCATCGGTTCAACAAAGCGCAGCAGGATGCATTTTTACCCTATGTTGAAAACGGTGCTCTGATTTTCATTGGCGCGACGACGGAAAATCCCAGTTTCGCGTTGAACAACGCTCTATTGTCGCGAGTAAGGGTTTACGTGTTGCAGCGCTTGGATAGTGCCGCGATCAATCAGATTGTGGAGCGGGCACTCCACGACACGGAATACGGGCTGGCGGGTCGCTGGCCGTTGACCGGCGAGGAGCGGACACGTCTGGCGCAGGCGGCCGATGGCGATGCTCGCCGGGCGTTGATCTGGCTGGAGCTGGCGGCGGAACTGGCTGAAGCCCGTGAAATCTCCCTGGACAAAGCACTGGCCGCGGTGATGAGCGATGGGACCGGGCGGCGCTTCGACCGCGGCGGCGATCTGTTTTATGACCAAATTTCGGCGTTGCACAAAGCAGTGCGCGGCAGCAGTCCAGATGCGGCGTTATATTGGCTGGCACGGATGCTCGATGGCGGCTGTGACCCCCTGTATATCGCCCGCCGGGTCGTGCGGATGGCCAGCGAAGATATTGGCAATGCCGATCCGCGCGCCTTGCAATTGGCGTTGAATGCTTGGGAGGCCCAGGAGCGGCTGGGTCATCCGGAGGGTGAACTCGCCATCGCGCAAGCAGTTGTGTATCTGGCGGTTGCGGCGAAAAGCAATGCCGTCTATACCGCGTTCAAGGCGGCTCGCCGGGATGCCGAGCGTTTTGGAACCCTGGAGGTGCCGCCGCATCTATGCAACGCGCCGGCTGAGTTGATGCGGGATCTAGGGTATAGCGAAGGTTATCGCTATGCGCATGATGAACCGCATGCCTATGCCGCCGGGGAATGTTACTTCCCTGAGCCGCTCAAGGACGCGCGCTATTATCAGCCCACCGCCAACGGGTTGGAGGGGCGTATTGCCGAAAAGCTTGAGCGGTTGCGGGAATGGGATCGAGGAAGCCCCCAGCGGCGTTATGCGTAAACCACCTGACATCGCTGATCGTGATGAAATCAGAATCACTAATCGAGCATTTAGTCTCCGGCCGCGAAATAACCTGGAACAGCCGCCGCCATGAAGGTCTCCACATCAGCGCACCGGGGCAGGCCATCCAGGATGCCCTCGCGGGCGGCGATGAGCGCGCCGCAGGCATTGCCGATACGCAATGATTCGGTCAGAGGTAGACCACGTAGCAGTGACCATACCAATCCAGAACCAAAAGCATCACCCGCGCCGGTGGCGTCGATCTGCTGAATCGGGTAGGCGGGTTGGCTCACAGCCGTACCCGCCTTATCGAGGGCGACACAACCCGCATCAGCCAGAGTGATGACCAGCAACCGTCCCATCCAGCCAAGTTCCCGGGCCAGGGCGGGCAGTTGCTCTGACCAGCCCCTCCGGGTCAGCTTCTCCAGTTCCGGCTGGTCGAACAGCAATGCCGCTTCGGTGGTATTGGCTACCAGCACATCGGTTAGCGCTAGCAACTCATTATCGATTTGACGCCACGGCGAGGGATTCAGGTAGGTATGCTTGCCGAGCTGGCGGGCTTGACGAAAAGCGTGCAGGATGACCGGATCGGGACTTTCAAACTGCGCCACGACCCAATCCGCATGAACGAAGACCTCGCGCGCCTGCTCGACATGCCCGGCGGTCAGCAGCGCGTTCGCGCCCAGGTGAATCGCCAGACAATTCCGGCCGTCCGGGGCAATGAAACCGGCGCCATAACCGGAATTCGATCCCAAAGTTAAAACCCGCGTGGTATCCATCCCTTCCTCAGCGAGCCGGCGCTTGACCGCCGCGCCCGCTTCGTCCGCTCCTACTGCCATCAGCAAGTCCACGGTAACGCCCAGACGGTGCAGTCCCACGGCCAGGTTCAGGCCCTTGCCACCGTGTTCCTGGAAGATGCGCGTGGCCGCCAAGGATTCGCCAGCCAAAGGCAGGCGATCCACGTATAAAAAGTTGGCGTTCATGTAGTTGCCAAGCACGAAGGTGCGCACGGGTTTATCACTGTAATTTTGCGGTCAGGTTGATAAAATGATTTTTATGGTATTAGAATGGATTATCCAAATTTAACATATTAGTTGTATTTTGGAGAGTATTCATATATAGATAGATAAATAGCTTTGCTGGTGCTACAGTGTCTCTG